>Ga0209125_1000013_pt1 | contig 393273 bp, 229 predicted proteins | sample BarGraIncub1131A_FD_184503 | JGI IMG/M metagenome (GOLD analysis project Ga0209125, IMG submission 184503) | Arctic peat soil microbial communities from Barrow, Alaska - Barrow Graham LP Incubations 11-31A (SPAdes) (version 2) | ecosystem: Environmental > Terrestrial > Soil > Wetlands > Peat...
TCTTTTTATTTTTGCTCGGATGCTATCTCGTTAATTTATTGTAGAAAATTGACGTGGCATAAAAAAAAATTTCCCTTTTCTTATACTACATTATTTGTTGTTCATGTATTCTCAAAGATCGACGCTTAAAAATAACCCCTAACCCCTTAAGGGGAATAAGAATCGGTACTTCACAGTACTGCTTATTTTCAAGACTTCTATTGTTATTATTAAATAGCTCCCTATTTGATAACTTGTTTTGTTTTTCTGTATTCCTGTTAACCACTCCCTGGTTAATTTGTAATCTGCCGTTTTCTTTTCTTAATCCCCTTTAGGGGTTTGGGGTCAATCAAACGGGCTGCAAAGGTAATGCTTTTTTCCAATCTACCAAACTTTATTGCTAAAGTTTTTGTTTTATTATCGTTTACTTTTGAAGGCTTTCAAACGTCATTTCTATCAGTTAACTGTTTTTTATTCAGTAAGTTAATTTCAATTCTTTTTGTAAAATGCTTCCCGTTGTAAGCGGCTGCAAAGGTAAACCTTTTTTCTAAACTACCAAGCTTTTTTGAAAATAAATTTAAAGTTTTTTTTATCGTTCAATTTGCAGTTTTAAATTGTAAATCGTAAATAAATAAATTGTAAATTCTTAGCAGGCTTTACTCCTAAAGCGGCTGCAAAAGTAGTGCTTTTTTCCGGACTACCAAACCTTTTTAAAAAAAGATTCGTTTTTATTTTTCAGGGACTTTAAATTGTAAATTGTAAATCCTTAAATCGTAAATTAGTACCGTGCTTCTCTCTTAAAGCGGGTGCAAAAGTAGTCGCTTTATCCATACAAACCTAACATATCCTGCCTTTTTTTCTGCTCTAAAACATAAAAAAGCCCTAATTCCTTGACTAAAAAGTACTTTTGAGTGAAAATAAATTCATATAAATATTGGAATAATGCAAAAAATGTATTCCTCTGCCCTCTTTCCCCGGGAGTTTTATACCCCACTGCCGGAAATATGTCATAAAAACACCGGAAAACACGGGTTTATTTCGTAGTGAGAGGTAGAATCATCCGGAATTTAATTCACTTTAATTGCTTTTTGATATTTCTACCCGGTATTATTATTTCTGTTTTTCACAATAATATATCTAGGTTTATGTTCCGCGCTATACTAGTTAGTATAACAAAATTGTTTCAATCGGGCAGTTTAGGACATTTATCGGGCAAAACAATCACCTCTTTTTTTATAAAGGTCCCGTTTTTGTTTCGTCTTCAGGTTGGATATTGATGGCTAATCCCGACAAATGCTTTGAAAAAGTATGAAATCTAATCATTCGGACATCTATAAGGAAAGAATAATACGAAAAAGAAACTCAATCTGAGTACTTATTAATGCTATTCCAGGCAAATACTATCCCTGTAAAAGGAAAAAATTAACTGCGATTTTGTTCATTCGTACTATATAAGTAAATGAAAGGATTTAATGATCTATTTTGAGTTCTGACCCCCATACCCCCGAAGGGGGTTTTAAGACGCGCTATATATAAGATTCCAAATAGTAATGACTACTGAAAATGAACAAAGTGGAATTTCTGTCAGCTTCCGGATTGCAATATTCAATATGTAAAGACTTATATTAAAACGAATGTCTTATGATGTTGATACCAACCAATCATTTTCTATTAAAACATAACTCCTAACAGAGAAAACAAAACGTCGGACACGCAACGCGGAACGTTGAACGTTGAACGCGAAACGAAGTGGAGTGCGTTTTACTACCCTTCACTTATCCTTTTAATACCTTTCTGAAGTATTAAGAAAACTATACCCTGATCATGCGGAGGTATTGCGGTAGTATTGCGGTCTAATATTACACCGTAACAACACCGTAATATCACCGTAATATCACCGTAATACCACCGTAATACCTGTACACATTTTGCACAGGGTAAGTGAAGGATTAGTGGAGGCGATGGAAATTTACAGGATATAAAAAAACAGGAAGAAAACGGGAGTAAAACATTAGAAAAAGAATACCGAAAGGATAAGGAAAGTTTGTAAAAAAGAAAAAGCAGCGATGATTGATGAATTTTTTGCACATATATCAGGTACAATATATACCCTTTTGAATATGAAACCTAAATGAGGAATTAAGTTTTAAAAGAAGTGTTACTGTTGCAAATCAATCTGTACATTCCCCACAAACATTTTCACCCGGATACGGATAATGGAGGTGGAAGCATTTGTTGACAGCCATACATTCACGGCATCCTGTCCATTAAAAACATGATTTTTGGGAACAACAGGTGATACTTTATAACAGCTCATCATGCCATGATCGGTTTTAATGGTTTCTATTCCCCGGTATACCACATTGATTTTATAGCCCTCATCTTCATAAAAGCCATTAATGGTAAATGTCTCCCCTTTTCGGTATGCACGGAGGTCAACTAAACGGAAAACCATAAATCCGGCAATAACATCCCTGATATTTTCCGGGGTATCATAGAGTTTCTTGAGAAGGTATGATTTTGTATTCTTATTATATACCTTAACTTCGGCTTTTTTATGCAGATGATCGAAATGGATTTGTTCATCCAATTCATATTTTCCTTCGCGGATGCTTCTGGAGGATGTGTGGGTTGTTATGGTAGCCGTATCAATATAGGAAGTCCATTTGTCGTGTACATAGAATAGTTTAGCCAAACCATTTGTTTGTCCGGTGACATCAATTTTAAAACAGATGCGCGATCCGGCTTTATAAAGCGTCTTGTCAATCTTCGTACTGGCACTGCCTATCGTAAAAATGCCCCAGGATGCTTTATAGTTCAACGATTCACCATATACCACCTTCTTATTTTCAATTTTCAGGTTTGCTTGCGGGAACCCGTAAGCAGGTAAAAAAATGATTCCTAAGAGAATTAATCGTTGATATACTGACATATACGGTTATGGGTAGTTTTCGACTATCAAATAATTAATGAATACGATACAAGTATACAAAAAAACAAGATTTCTAGTACGTAAAGCATCAATAGAAAATGAAATTTTAACAGGGATATTCAGGAATCTTCTCTTTAAGAATAAGTCTACCTAAAATAAACGAAATCTTTCTACTTTCGGTCTATCGAAAAAAGAATTTTATCAGCCATTATTTTTCAAGATTATTTTGGTAAATAAAGTTTCAGCGGACATTTTCATTTCAATCCGGAGGAAAAAAAAATCACATGTAATGTTCTGTTGAATGAATACAGAGTGTCGGTTTTTAAAAAACTAAAAGTACCCGGAGATGGTCATCAAGGTAATGGATATTAAAAACAAGTGTGGTTTCGAGCAGGACTTAAGATCCTTTTTCAGAAGGTATACCGTACACACTTGTAACAGGCATGACCCAAACGATGAAAGACCGATTGTTTACTAATTGAAATAAGGGGAAAATCAGAAAACCGGAATTTGGTATTGATGAGAGGCGGGACTTCCGGATATATCTACTACCGACAACAGGCATCTGTCTTCGTCCGAAATAAGAATTCCTTCCATATAGACATATCCCAGTGGTTTTTTATCTTTTTCAAGCATGATCTGGCAGGATACTTTTTGATAACTTTCAAAAACTTTATGAACAAAATCCGCAAATACAGCTTTTGCATTTTCCGCCACATAAAAATTAAAGCTTTTGTTTATTAATACGGATTTATTTTCACCAAGCATTTTGGCACCCGATTGGTTTATTTCATAAATGCTACCTGATGCATCGAGGGTGATATAACCCATTGGGGCTAAATCGAACAATATGGCATTTTTTTTTAGTGCTTTTTCTGCAATTTCTATTTCCATCAGCAATTCTTCATTTTGCATTTCAAGCTCTATCTGATGGACCTGCAATTCATGGAGTAGTTTTTTTTCATCATATTCTTTGAGTGTTTCATCCATTAGTTTCTGCTTTTGGGCAAGCAATTCTTCCGCTTTTTTCCGAAGTAACTTTGCACTTGTAAAAATTTGTTCTTCCTTATTCATGACTCTGTGGTTAATTTTATTAATTTGAATTTAAAAAGTCATTTTAGATCGGAAGTAAAAAATTTCGTCAACTAAAATTGCCATCTTCTTATTACATTCTCTTCAATAACAATTCAGAACGAGGAAAGTTCTTTAATAGTTTCAAATCAACACATTACTCAGGGTTCGGGTTATGGAGTAAAAAATTCTCGTTAAAAAAATTCTTTCACCATTCTCATATTGTTACGAGTCATGGTATATGCCTGGAAAACTTTTTTTCAGTTACAAGAATTAATTTAAAAGAACAACTAGGATCATTTCATTGTTGATATTAAAGATCCTAAAAACGCTCAACCAATATGAACAAAATTGTAAAAAAAGGTCTTATCATAGGTCTGTCTGCTTTTGGAGTATTATTTGCTGCCTTGCTGATATTACCATTTGCATTCCGTGGAAAAATAGTAACCCTGGCAAAAGAACAAGTGAATCATAAAATTCTGGCAAAAGTGGATTTTGATGATTTCAGTCTGAGTTTTATCCGTCATTTTCCAAATGCCACATTACGATTTGGAAACCTGAGAATTGTGGGCGTAAATGACTTTTCGAAAGACACCTTGCTGAGCTGTGAAAATGTCGATCTGGTATTGAATCTAAAGAGTTTATTTTCGGATAAGGGCTATGAAATAATGAAACTTCAGTTTATTCATTCAAAAGTGCTGGCACATGTTCTGGCAAACGGGAAAGCAAACTGGAATATCCTGAAAATGGATACCAGTCTGCATCAACCTGATACTACCAGGAGTAGTTTTAACCTGAAACTAAAGAATTTTGTAATTCAACAGGCAGATATTGTGTATTGGGATGAACAGGGAAAAATGAAAGCAGAACTTAAGAATTTGAATCACACAACCAGTGGTGATCTTACTGCCGATAGCACCTTGTTGAAAACCCATACCACAGTTGAAAAAGTCAATTTTCTGATGAATGGGGTAAATTACCTTTCGAATGCCGATGCAGTTTTCGATGCCGAAATCAATGCAAATATAAACAAAAAAATATTCAGGTTCAGCAATAATTCTTCCCGGATAAATGCCATTCCGTTTATGTTGACAGGTTGGGTAAAAGTACTGGACAACGGATATGACATGGATTTAAAGTTAAATGCCGACAAGGTAGATTTCAAAGCGATATTATCCATGATACCGGCTATTTATTCCAACTCGTTCGAAGGAGTAAAAGCAGGGGGAAATGTAGCAATGACCGGTTTTATGAAAGGCAAAATGATTGGCGAAAATTATCCGGCATTCGATTTCAAACTGACAGCAGCAAATGGATGGTTCCAATATCCGAAATTACCCAAACAACTACAGAACATCAATATAGCCGCAGAGATCTCAAATCCGGGTAAAACATTGGATGCAACACTGATTGACATATCGAAGTTTTTGTTCCTGATGGGAGGGAATCCGTTTACAGCCAAATTGCGGATTGCTTATCCCATGTCTGATCCGGAACTGACGATAAAAGCTGTTGGAAAAATCAATCTGGGAAATATCAAAGAACTATATCCGCTATCGAAGGATACCAGACTTAGCGGTTTAATCGATATGAATCTCGATTTGGGTGGGCGCATGTCATACTACGAGACGAATCAATACGACAAATTCAAATTCAATGGCAACATGACCATTACCGGTATGTTAGCCAGAATGAGTTCATTGCCACAGGATATATCGATCACCAAAGCAAGCATGCTGTTCAATAATCAATATGTAAACCTGGCAGCCCTGCAAATCAAAATAGGACGTAATGATGTATCTGCAACAGGTAAGCTCGAAAATTTCGTGGCATACGCACTGCATAAAAAAACACTGAAAGGACAGTTGGCTATACAATCGACGTATTTCAATGTCAGCGACTTTATGTCACCAGCCAACACAAAGCCTGAAGCTAAAAACACAAAACTTACAGTTTTTGTAATTCCGAAAAACATCGATTTTACCATGCAATCGGACTTCAAACAACTGGTATATGGAAAAATGGATTTTACCAATGCCAAAGGAATTTTGCGTGTACTCGACGGGGATGTAAAATTTCAGAACATGGCGGTACAGGCTTTTGGGGGGAACATGACCCTGAACGGTGTGTACAGTACGAACAACCCAAAAAAGCCAACCGTTAACTTCGATCTGACTATCAGCGATATTGTCTTCACTGAAGTATTCAGGCAGGTTGAAACGCTGCAAAAGATAGTACCATTATTCAGCAATGCCACCGGAAAGTTCTCAACTAAATTTGCATTCAACACTTTGTTGCAAAACGATATGATGCCTGATATGGCAACGTTTACCGGAAACGGATCATTCTCCACCAAATCAGTCGGGTTGTCGAATGTACAGGTTCTGTCAACACTGGCATCTACATTGAAACATCCGGAGCTGGCCAACCCCATGGTAAAAGATGTAGCGTTAAACTTCAGTATTAAAAATGGGAGACTGAACACCAACCCGTTTACTATCAGTATGAGCGGCATAAAAATGAATCTGGGTGGATCGACAGGGTTAGACAAAACGATAGCATATTCAGGAAACGTGCAATTGCCTGATAGATTTAAGTTGGGTCAATTATCGAGTGTAGACATGAAAATCGGAGGAACATTCAGTAAACCAAAAATATCGGTGGATTTAGCAGGTACGTTGAAGAATCTGGTAACCGATACAAAAGCAAAAGTAGTGGGTGAAGCAACCAGGCAGGTAAATGCTGCGAAAGATAAAGCCATTGAAGAAGCTGCTAAACAAAAAGAGAATGCATTAAAGGCAGCTCAGGATCAGGCGGACAGGATTCGAAATGAAGCACAGAAACTGAGTGATAAGTTAATTTCAGATGCACAGGTTCAAGGAGACCAGTTAGTTGATAAAGCGGGCAATCCAATTACGAAGAAAATTGCTCAGGTAGCAGCAAAAAAAATCATGGAAGAAGCTACCCGAAAAGCAGCGGATATCAATGCCCGGGCGGAAGAGCAGGCGAAGAAGGTGATTCAATCGGCAGGAGGTTTATAGTAGGTAGTTGATAGTATTTAGTAGGTAGTATTTAGTAGGTAGTCCCGAAAATGCGGGATGTTGAAAGCAATAATAACCCTTAAAATACGGATACTTAAAAAGAAATAGAAAAAACCTATCATCAACCATTAATTATTTCACTAACAACTACTTATTATCTACTACCTTCTACCAACTACCGACTACCTACTACCTACTACCTACTAAATTGTTCAACTATGCAATTACGTAGACGCATTTTGAGTTCTTCCATATTTATCGTTGACCCTAACTCTTTTTCCATGGAAGTAACACCTTTGTCGATAAAGCCACAGGGATTAATGTAGTTAAAGTATTCAAGTCGGGTATTGACATTCAAAGCAAAACCATGCATGGTTACAAAACGGGAACTGCGGACACCGATGGCGCAAATCTTCCGGCAACGCGGAGTATCTGTTTCAAGCCAGACACCTGTTGAACCTTCCAACCGGGTGGATGGTATTTGATAGAGTAACAGTGTCTGAATAATGGCTTCTTCCAGTTTGAAAATATATTGCTTCAGACCCAGGTCAAAATTAGCCAGGTCGAAGATAGGATACCCTACTACTTGTCCCGGACCGTGATAGGTAATGTCTCCTCCACGGTTTGAATGGACGAAAGTGGCATTTTTTGCCTGAAGCTGAATCATGTCAAGCAGCATATTTTGTTCATCACCACTTTTACCCAGGGTATAAACATGGGGGTGTTCACAAAAAACAAGGTAATTACGGGTAGGCAGATTTTGTTTCTTCCAGTCGATGGTGGCAGAAAAGAGTTCTTCCTGTTTTGCCCAGCCTTTCGTGTATTCTATTAATCCCCAATCCTGAAATTCTATGATGTGGTTCATGATTTTTTGTGTCTGTGTTTATGTTTATGTTTTACCAGGGGAGTAACCTTATTAAAATTTACCTGCTCTACTCTACCCATTAAAGCGACAATGCTATTCTTCCTGTGTTGAATATATCCGGATGGATGACCGGCATTAAAACGTCTGGGATTCGGCAGGCAGGCAGCAATGAGTGCAGCCTGTGAGCGGGAGAGATTTGATGCATTCACACCGAAATACTCTTCGGAAGCTGCTTCAACTCCATACAACCCTTCCCCGGTTTCAATTACGTTGAGGTATACTTCCATAATCCGTTGCTTCGACCAGATCAATTCAATCAGTACGGTGAAATAGGCTTCCAATCCCTTGCGAATGTACGAACGGTTTGGAATCAGGAATACATTTTTGGCCGTTTGTTGTGAAATAGTACTGCCACCACGTATACGTTTTCCCTGTAGATTATGTTCAAAGGCTTTAGTCATGCTATCAAACGAGAAACCATGATGATGCATAAAAAGGTTATCCTCAGATGCCACAACGGCCTGGACCATATTCGGTGAAATTTCATCAATCGATACCCATGTCTTGTTGTTTTTTGGCAATTCACCGTGGGTAAGCGATTCAACAGACCGAATGACCATGAGTGGAGTGACAAATATTGGTAAGAATCGGGCTAAAACAACCCAGACAATGCTGAGTATAAAAAAAAGGAGTAACAGATTCCGGATAAAACGAAGGAAACGACCCCACCAGTTTTTACGGTGGGGAGCTTTTGGTGGAATACTGTATTCAGGAATTGGTTGATCGGACATTGAAAGAAAATGGAAAAAGTTGGTAGTAGGTAGTTGGTAGTAGGTAGTTGTTATAAAATTTATGTTTAAACATAATACAATTTAAACCTGACACGCCAGCGTCCGTTTGCAAATTCATGGCTTTTAACCTCAAATCGGCCTATCTCTGACGTATTTCTCACATGTTGTCCAATGCAGGCACAGGCATCATACTCGCCTACCTTTACAATGCGTAACGTTTCGGAAGCATCTTCAGGAAGTTTAGTCAGGTCGACCAGTTTACCGGCTTCTTCCCTGGTCATATGCTCAATGGTGATTTTCAGATGTTGATTGATAATTTCATTCACCCGATCCGATAATTCTATTATCTGTTCTTCTGTTGGTGATTCAGGCAATAAATAGTCACATTTAGATTTTTTACGTTCTATATGAGCATCAAAAGAACGTCCGCAAGCAAACATACGTATCATTGTCTGATTCAGGATATGTTCGCAGGTATGCATGTCTTTTGCATATTGTTTTTTGGCTTCGTTTAATATTGGTTGTTTCACGTAGAATGTTTTATTTATTTATTTGATGATCTAAAATAGGATAAAGAATGGTTGAATGTTACAAAATGCATTCATTCTTTTTTTAATTCGCATGCAAAGATAATCATTCAGATTGAATTGAATAAATAAACTTTTTGAAGATAGTCGCACTCCCACTTCTAAGGCAAGACCAAGTGGGAGGGCGACTTTAATTATTCAACCTTTTAAACCCTTCAAACATTTCAAACCCTTCAAACGCGGAACACGGAACGCGGAACGTTTTTTAAGAACGCATTTTAGCCTTACTCACCCTGTCAACCAGATAAACAATCGATTGGTGAGAAACTCCCGAATGCAGGCTTAATCCAATTTCACAGGTACGGCTGGTTGAATAACCCTTTGTTACTTCTACAGGAATCTGACTCTTCAGATCACGCAACCCGTGTTCGTTTAGTTCGGGAAACGAAAATCCACGATCACCTGCAAATCCGCAACAATTCGTCTCAGGAACAACAACTCCGGAAGCACATATTTTTGCCAGTTCAACCAACTTATCTTCCAGTCCCATTTTCTTCATACTGCATACTGCAAATACAGAAATGGTTTCATTCAATGGTAGTATGTCCAGGTTTGGAAGTAAATACTCCAGAATAAATTCCACCGGTTCATACAATTTCAACCTGGTCGACATATTCTCCTTCATGGTAAAAAGACAGGGACTCATATCGCACAATACCGGATACTTTCCGTTATCACTTGCTTTGAGAAGTGCCGCTTCCAGTTCATTCGATTTTTTCATTCCGGCTTCCGTGTACCCTTTGCTCAGGAATGCCATTCCACAACACTGTTGATTCAGGTTTTCGGGGTAAATGACTTCATATCCACCCTTGTTGATTAACTCCACCATTTTTTCGGAAAGTTCCTTTTCTTTTGCATGTTCAGCCGAGACTCCCATGGAACGGTTGATACAGGATGGAAAATAAACTACTTTATTCATTAATCCGGAAGGTTGTTTGTGATTGATGTCAATTGTTTTGGCTCCTCGGGGCATATATTGGTTCCATTGTGGAATTTTATTTACCGAAAGAGTTCGTATTCCTCCCGAGATGGCTTTCATTACGGGTGTGCCAAGAATGGAATGAAAAATTCCAACTACCGATAAAGCTGACCTTACCACAGAAGTAACCGGTCCCATCCGATCGGCAATCCAGACTGCTTTATGCTGACCGTTTCCGATATCCTCATTTCTAAGAGCCTTTACCAATTTACCAGTATCAATCTTTACCGGGCAACTGGTGGCACATAACCCATCGGTAGCGCATGTTTCGTTTACTTCATATTCGAAATTTTTAGCCAGGGAAGCTAACATATGAGGTTCGTGACCAGTTCTTTTAAGATGAGCCATTTCACGGTAAACAACAATGCGTTGCCGTGGAGTTAGTGTCAGTCCGGCAGATACACAGGTTGGTTCACAAAAACCACATTCGATGCATTTGTCAATTTTTTCACTCGCAGCAGGTATGGGCTTCAGGTTCTTCAGATGAGCTTCCGGATCATTATTTAAGATCACACCGGGATTGAGCAAATTCTCCGGATCAAAAATATGTTTGATACGTTTCATAATTTCATAGGCCTCCTTCCCCCACTCCATTTCAACAAACGGAGCCATATTCCGTCCCGTACCATGTTCAGCTTTCAATGAACCATCGTATTTTGAAACCACCATTTCAGACACATCGTTCATGAATTTACTGTAACGGTTTATTTCACTTTCGTCACCGAAATCCTGTGTAAAGACAAAATGCAGATTACCTTCCAATGCATGCCCGAATATAACCGCTTCGTTATAACCCCATTTTTTAAACAACTCCTGTAAATCGAGCGTTGCTTCGGCCAACCGGGCGACAGGAAAAGCAACATCTTCGATAATAACCGTTGTACCTGTTTTTCGCATAGCTCCAACGGATGGGAAAAGGCCCTTCCGTATTTTCCAAAACAAAGCTGTTTCGGTAGGAATTGTTGTGAATTGAATGGGTTTTTCGGGTACAATAACCTGAAGAATGGTCAGTATTTCATTCATTTGGTTGTTGAGTACATCCTCTTGCATGGCCCGTGTTTCAACGAGAATAGCACATGCATTCGGATTCAGTGTTTTCAGGTAAGAGGGCATTCCTTCCTGATTTTCCACCGACCGCATACCTGCCCTGTCAATCAGTTCAACAGCAGCAACCGGTGCAGACTTTAAGAGTGATACAGCCTGACATGCTTTTTCAATGTCCGGGAATATCATGAATGAACTGGCCTTGAAGGGATGTTCAACAACTGTTTTATATGATATTTCGGAGATAAACCCAAGCGTACCTTCCGATCCGATCATCAAATGTTCGATCACATCAAACGGATCGGAAAAATCAACCAGTGCATTCAGGCTATATCCTGTTGTATTTTTCATTTTAAACTTATGGGCAATCCTTGCAGTCAATGGTTCATTTTCCTTTACGGATTCAACCATTTCAGTTATGTCATCAATCAGCTTTTTATGAGCAAGCTTAAACTGAGATTTACTTTGAATGTCATTTGTATCCAGAACAGTACCATCTGCAAAAATGAGACGGATACCGGAAACCGTTTTATAGGAATTTTCGGATATGCCACAGCACATGCCACTGGCATTGTTGGCAGCAATTCCTCCGATCATGGCAGCATTAATGGATGCAGGATCAGGACCTATTTTACGGCCATAAGGAGCTAAAAGCGAGTTTGCTTTTCCTCCTGTAAGGCCCGGCTGCAAATGAATCGTCATTCCATCGGGATCAATCCTGTAATTTTTCCATTCATTACCGGCAATCACCAATACCGAATCGGAAATAGCTTGTCCTGACAGACTGGTTCCTGCTGCGCGGAAAGTAACCGGAAGAGATAATTTAGAACTTTCCCGAAGAATCAATGAAACTTCCTGTTCGTTTTTAACCCGGATAACCAGTTTTGGGATCAACCTGTAGAAACTGGCATCTGTGCCAAATGCCAGTGTGTGAAGCGGATCATGAAAGATACGTTTCGGATCTATGGTCAGAATTAACTGTTGATACAGTTCTTTATAGTTTCCTGAAAGCATATTATTATTTTTAATGAGGGATTGTTTAATTATGAAAATAACAATTCAAAAAGTTTCCTTTTTCGAAGAGTAAATATAGTTTTATTATTTAATGATATGAATAAAAACACTGGGATGTTTCATTAGTTTAGGATAAAATTCAAAAAACATGCAATTCCTGTAAAATATTGAATACTCCATTTTCTTATTTTATATTTTAATAACCGGAACTCTCTCATATCCTTTAACAAAAAGTTCATTAATAATCTGAGTGATATGAATTAATTACATTCCTCCGGTTCATTCATTTTCTATTTTTATAAAAAAATACAGAATCAACTATACATCCTTATCATAGATCACTTCGGGGTATTCGTAACCGGATATTTCCCGAAAAAGAATTTAAACCATGAAAATGAAAATAATTTTGATTTTATGATTAAAAAAACTGCTAAAATACAAATTCGTGAACGTATAAAAAGGATTATGGAATCAATATGACAGGTCATTTTGTGAAAAATTATGTCAATATTTTGTAGTTAAATATTACAAAACCAAATTAGAACAAGCAAACATTTTCAAATGGCAGTTGTTGCACCTAAAGAATAAACCGTGATCTTTGAAATAATTAGCTATTGAATTTTGTTTATTAAATAAAATCAACAGTTTACTTTATAAGAGCGGAAACTTCAATTTGTAATAATTTTTTTAATATCAACAAGTATGAAAAAGAAAGTTGGCGTGTGGATTGATACAGAAAAAGCTGTGATCATATCGTTAAATGGAGTTGAACATCGTGCAAACATCCTGAATTCTCAATTGGGAGAAAGGATTGGTAAGTCCCCTAAAATATCAAATGAATCTCTTCAGGTTATTTCATCCCCCATTCAAACAAAACTCAGGTTACCGGGAGATACAAAAGAATTTGCCCGGTCAGGCAACCAGCATTACAGTACGGAAATAAAGAACATGCATAAACTTAAAAATGTAAAACAACAATTTTTCAAAAACATACTGCAAGGAATCAAGGATGTTGATGAGTTAGTATTATTCGGACCTTCACTTATAAAAAAAGAATTTGAATCGCAAATATGCAAATATCCACAGATACATTCCCGTCTGCTGTCGGTTGAAGCAGCGGATATCATGACTGATAATCAAATGGTACAATGGGTTGAAAACTACTTCAGGAATGCATCGATACTCAATCAACAGGGATCAAATCGAAAAGCAATTTAAAATATCAGTTCATAAACACATTCAATGATAACATTCACCGCACTCTGCTTACAGTGTGCGGTGCTTTTTAAAAACAAAAAACGGATGATCCATTTCTGAATCATCCGTTTTACTATATTATTTATCGGTTACGATCTTTTCTTATACGAAGAGCTTCCGCCTTTGTATGAAGATCCTGAACCACTTCTACGTTCGCTGCTTCCACCTGCTGAAGAACGGCCACTTCCACGGTCACTCGAATCACGGTTACGCCATGGTTTTTCACCACCACCGGTCGAATCCGATGGACGGCTGCTTGAGCTGCGGTCACCACCTCGGTATCCACCACCCGAATAAGAACTGGAGCTTCCGCCTGAACGGGGACGATATTCCGGTTTACGACTGCCGCCACCTTCAAATGTTTTACTTCCTTTGGCTTCCGACACTTCCACTTCCGATTGTCCTGCAAAAGCAGTAACTACCTGATCAAGCTGATCGGCAAACACATCAAAGAATGTAAATTTGTTGGTTACTTCAATTGAACCGATATTAATAGATTTGTCACCTGTTACATCGTTAATGATACCCAACAAACGTTTTGGATCAATGCCTTCACGTTCACCTACATTCATTTTCAAACGAATGCGGCCTCCCGGCTTAGAGCCACGTTCACCGCGATCATTGCGGTCTCCGCGTTCGCCACGTTCAAATCCGCGATCCGGTAAATTCAAATCTTCGGCATTCTTGTAATAACTCAGGAAACGGTTGAATTCCAACGAAACGAAACGTTTCAACAATTCCTCTTTGGTGAGGTATTCCAGTTGAGTCATGATTTGAGGCATGTAGGTTTCAATTTGTTCTTCACTTACTTCCACATTTTCCATGCGGTCGATCATATAGAACAATTGTTTTTTACACACTTCAAGTCCGTTAGGGATTTGTTGTTGTTCAAACGATTTATGGAGCATGCGCTCAATATCTTTGATCTTGAATTTTTCTTTTGAATGGATAATCGATACAGCTACCCCTTTTTTATTGGCACGACCTGTACGACCGCTACGGTGAGTATAAATTTCGACATCATCAGGTAAATTGTAATTGATTACATGAGTCAAATCACTTACATCCAATCCACGTGCAGCCACATCGGTAGCTACTAACAACTGGATATTCCGGTTACGGAATTTTTGCATAACTGTGTCACGTTGTGCTTGTGAAAGATCACCATGAAGGGCATCGGCATTATAACCATCGTGCATCAGTTTGTCGGCCACTTCTTTGGTTTCCATACGGGTACGGCAAAATACAATCCCGTAAATATCAGGATTTAAATCCACAATACGTTTCAGCACCAGGTAACGTTGTTTTGCCTGCGATACATAATAGACATGTTCTACATTTTCAGCACCTGCATTCTTTGTTCCAACGGTAATTTCTTCGTAATTCTTCATGTACCGTTTTGCGATATTCGCAATTTCTTTCGGCATAGTTGCCGAGAAAAGCATGGTACGACGGGTGTCGGGAGTACGTTGAAGAATCGTTTCAATATCTTCCTTGAAACCCATGTTCAACATTTCGTCGGCTTCATCCAGAACCAGGTATTCAATAGCACCCAATTCGATTTTGCCGCGTTCAATCAGGTCGATCAAACGACCCGGGGTTGCCACAATGATTTGTGGTGCTGTATCCAACTGACGGAGTTGTGTGCGGATATCTTCGCCACCATACACCGGAACAATACGCATACCGCGCATGTTTTTGGAATAGCCTTTTAAATCGTTTGCAATCTGGATACACAATTCACGTGTTGGTGAAAGCACCAGGGCCTGCACTTGTTTGCGGGTAGGATCGATCATGTTCAACACCGGCAAGCCAAAAGCTGCCGTTTTACCTGTTCCTGTTTGAGCCAGTGCCACTAAATCGGCAGTCTGTTCCAACATAAACGGGATCGTTTTTTCCTGTACGGGCATAGGAAACTCATAGCCCAGCTCTTCGATGGCCGATAAAATATCGTCCTTCAAATTCAATTCTTTAAATGTCATTTTGTTGTTTTTAGTACACGTTTCGAGTAGTAATCCGGCGATTATTTCATGAGAATGGGTTGATTATTAGCCAACATCTCATGGAACCCTCATAAGAACTTCTGATTTTTAAAAAATCAAAAGTGGATTCGGGTTCATTCGTTTTCCAAAACGTGTACCCTCAGATAAGCAGCCTGCAAAGGTTAATGCAGTGTGTGCGGATATTTTACTCACAACGTATAGTTGTTTTTAATTCGGGCGCAAAGGTAGTCATTATTATTGATAAATATGGATGTGCACCAATAATAATAAAAATTAGTCACAAAAGCTGATTTATAGGACATCTTTGATTGTTATTCTTTGCTGGATTCTAGTTTCATATCTCATATAAAACTTTCACAAAATTCTAATAAGATTCTTTTTTGTATTATAGAAATTTTTCTTTAATTTTGCAGTCAATTTGATAGAAAAACTTGTCATTGAATATCATACTATTATAATATATTATCATTTATGAAACTAATAACTAAAAGTCCTTTGCAAATTGCGCGTGCCGGTTATCAACCAAAGTTACCGGCTGCCCTGAAAGGCAATGTTATTTTAAAAGAAGGCGCCGCCACAGTATCCGTTGCCGACCATGATGACATTAAAAGTTTATTTCCTAACACGTACGGGATGCCGTTAATTACAATGGAACCGGGATTAAAAAAAGATAATCCTACCGTTGGCGTTGGTGTTATCCTGTCAGGCGGACAGGCACCGGGTGGTCATAATGTAATTTGTGGCTTATACGATGGATTAAAAGCATTGAATCCAAACAATAAATTGTATGGCTTTCTGGGTGGGCCTATCGGATTGGTTGATCATGATTACATGGAACTGACCAAAGAAATCGTTGATGAATACCGAAATACGGGTGGATTCGACATTATCGGTTCAGGACGTACCAAGCTCGAAGAAGAATGGCAATACGAAAAAGGCACTGAAATATGCAAGACTCTTGGAATCAAAGCCATCGTAATTATCGGTGGAGATGATTCAAATACAAATGCATGCGTACTGGCTGAATACTATTCTCAAAAGAAAGCAGGAATACAGGTAATTGGCTGCCCTAAAACCATTGACGGTGATTTGAAGAATGAAATGATAGAAACGTCATTTGGTTTTGACACTGCCTGTAAAGTATATTCCGAATTAATCGGAAACATTCAACGGGATGCCAATTCAGCTAAGAAATACTGGCACTTTATCCGTTTAATGGGTCGTTCAGCATCACATATCACCCTGGAATGTGCCTTGCAAAGTCAACCAAACATATGTATTGTTTCGGAAGAAGTGGAAGCAAAAAATATGACTTTGAATGATGTGGTTGAAAATATCGTTCAGGTTGTCGTTCACCGCTCGAAACACGGACTTAATTTTGGTACCATTCTTATTCCTGAAGGATTAATAGAATTTATTCCGGCCATGAAAGTCTTAATTTCAGAACTGAATGAATTGCTTGCCGATAATGAAGATTTTATTGCGTTAAACTCGGATGATGAAAAACGCGAATATGTAAAAGGCATGTTGACTCCTGAAAGTACTCAGGTGTATCGTAGTTTACCAAAAGGAATCGCGAAACAGTTAACTCTTGACCGTGATCCCCACGGAAATGTTCAGGTATCGCTGATTGAGACTGAAAAACTGCTGATCGAAATGGTTGCAAAACGCCTGGCTCAGTTGAAAGCTGAAGGGAAATACAAAGGTAAATTCTCTGCCATCAACCACTTTTTTGGATACGAAGGACGTTGTGCCATTCCTTCAAACTTTGATGCCGACTATACGTATTCACTGGGTTATACTGCCTCTGTTTTAATAACAGAAGGTAAAACAGGATATATGGCTTCGGTTCGTAACCTGACAGAACCAGCCAGCGAATGGATTGCCGGTGGTGTGCCTATTACCATGATGATGAATATGGAACGTCGTCATGGCAAAATGAAACCTGTGATTCAAAAAGCATTGGTACAACTTGATGGTGCTCCATTTAAATATTATGAATCGGTACGGGAAGAATGGGCCAGCGAAAATATCAGTTATATTTATCCGGGACCTATTCAGTATTACGGACCAACTGAAGTATGCGACCAACCTACTCACACATTACGTTTAGAGCAAGGGAAATTTAATTACTAACAGTTAATTGCTCAACTATATTTAAAGACAAACTTGCTTCATGGTAAGTTTGTCTTTTTTGTAAAGTTGAATATTCAAATTGAAATTCAATTTTGTTTGCGTAGTTTTGACATCAAAACAAATCAACACATGCTCCTACTCCTTTCACCGGCCAAAATACAGAACTTTGCTCCTCAGCCATACATCGCAAAGTATACAATGCCCGAATTTTTGGATGCAGCCCAAATACTGGTTGATCGTATCAACCAATTATCCCGGAGCGAATTAGCCGAATTACTTGAAATCAATTCGAACCTGGCAAAACTAAACGCTGACAGGCATTTCAACTGGCAACTCCCATTTACTCCCAAAAATGCGAAACAAACGGTTTTTGTCTTCAATGGGGAAGTATTTCACGGGTTGAATGCCGGGAGCTTTACTCAGAATGAATTTACCTACCTGCAATCGCATTTAAGGATACTTTCAGGCCTGTATGGCGTACTTCGCCCCCTCGACCTGATACAACCCTACCGGCTCGATGTAAGCACCAAATTAAAGACCTATAAGGGAAACAATCTCTATTCTTTTTGGGGAAATCAGATTACTCTTTCACTCAATGAAGCCATCAAGGCATCAGGTGGACCGCAGGTACTCCTGAACCTGGCTTCAGGGGAGTATTTTAAATCCATTAACAGAAAGAAACTGCTGGCACAAGTAATAGATTTTGATTTTCTGGAAAATAAGAACGACTCTTATAAACCGATTGTGATGTATATCAAAAAAGCCCGGGGGATGATGGTTCGTTATGTCATTCAGAACCGGATTGAGAACGTGGAAGACCTGAAAGGATTTAATGAAGATGGATATTGGTTCAATTCAGGATTATCGACTGAAAAGAAACTGGTGTTTACCAGAGGGTGATGGGATGATGTGATGATGTGGTGATGTGGTGATGTGGTGATGTGGTGATGTGATGATGTGGTGATGTGGTGATGGGGTGATGTGATAATGTGGTGATGTGGTGATGTGGTGATGTGATGATGTGGTGATGTGATGATGTGATAATGTGATAATGTGGTGATGTGATGATGTGATAATGTGATAATGTGATAATGTGGTGATATGGTGATGTGGTGATAAGTTGATTAAGTTAATTGACTGACTACTATCCACTACTACCTACTACCTACTACCTACTACCTACTACCTACTACCTACTACCAACTACCAACTACCAACTACCAACTACCAACTACCAACTACCAACTACCGACTCATTCCTCATTCTTCAAACACACCGTATGACATGCCACCACTCCGGCAGTTTCGGTACGAAGGCGGCTATTACCAAGAGAGACAGGAATAAATCCGGCAAATAATGCTTTCTCCACTTCTTCCTTGCTAAAATCACCTTCAGGGCCTATTAGAATCAATATGTCAGAAGATTTCTGTACTTCTGATTGAAATTGTTTCTTATCCTCATAGTAACAATGGGCTATGAATTTTTGAGTAGCATGATGATTTTTCATCAATTCATCAAAAGTACATAGTGGATTCAATTTGGGGAAATAAGCCTTCACGGATTGTTTCGCTGCTGAGACAATGATCTTTTCAAGCCGTTCTTCCTTGATGATTTTGCGTTCTGAAAACCGGCATTGTATGGGGGTAATTTCATCAATGCCTATTTCAGTGGCCTTTTCAATAAACCATTCGAGGCGTTCAATGTTTTTGGTAGGTGCAATGGCTATGTGCAGGCGGTAATTGCGTTTGCCATATTCCAGGATTGTTCGGGTAATTTCAAAAGTACAATGCTTTGGGTGTGGATTAATAATTTCAGCTGTGTAAAACCCTCCTGCCCCATCGACAATAGTTATCTCATCTCCAACCTGCATGCGTAATACTTTGACAGCATGTTGCGATTCTTCTTCTGGAAGAACAAGACCTGCCGATAATGATGGGACGTAGAATAAAGACATAAAAAAGAACCCCTAACCCCTAAAGGGGAATTTAGTTAGTATTGTTAATTAAATTATCACCTATATGTCTTTTATTGATAAGAATTTAGTTCATGATTTTAAATTCTCATTATTCCATTCTTAACATCCCCTTTAGGGGCTTGGGGTCGTTAATAGATTTCCCCTTTTGCTGCCAGCAAGGTATTTTTCAGCAACGAAACGATAGTCATGGGTCCTACACCACCGGGAACGGGTGTTATAAATGAACACTTAGGGGCAACTTCATCAAATTTCACATCACCGCACAAACGGAAACCTGTCTTTGTTTTATCAGATGGTACCCTGGTAGTTCCAACATCAATCACTGCAGCTCCGTTTTTCACCATATCACCGGTTAAAAATTCAGGTTGTCCTAAAGCTGCAATTATAATATCGGCCTGAAGGCATATTTCTTTCAGGTTTTTAGTCCGGCTATGACACACGGTAACAGTAGCATCACCGGGGTATCCTTTTTGCATCATTAATGATGCAACCGGTTTACCAACAATATTACTTCGCCCAATCACAACACAGCTTTTACCGGATGTTGGAATTTCATACCGTTTTATCAATTCCATAATCCCTGATGGTGTTGCACACACATAACAGGGCAAACCGATTAATAATCTGCCCACATTGACCGGATGAAATCCATCCACATCTTTCCTATAGTCAATGGCTTCTATCACTTTTTGTTCGGATATATGTTTTGGAAGTGGAAGTTGCACGATAAAACCATCAAGTGTTTCATCATTGTTCAGTTCGTCGATCTTCGCAAGTAATTCTGCTTCAGTAATATCAGCTTCAAATGCTATTTTAGTTGATTTAAACCCTACCTGAAGACATGATTTTACTTTATGAGCCACATACGTTTCGCTCCCACCATCATGACCGACAATCACTACTGCCAAATGAGGAGCTCTTTTACCGGAAGCAACAATAAGTTTTACTTCTTCAGCAATTTCTTCTTTTATCTTTTCGGATATGGCCTTGCCATCAATTATCGTATACATGTTTTTTAGTTTGAAGAGTTTAAAGAGTTTGAAAAGTTTAATGTTCAGCGTTCCGCGTTCTGTGTTCTATGTTCAGCGTTCCATGTTACGTGTTAAGTGTTCAGCGTTCTGTGTTCCGCTTTCTGAAAATTCAAAAAGCTTTTATTATAAAAAAAAAACACTTTGAACACTTCCAATTCATCACACCATCATATCAACACATCACCACATCATCATATCATCACATTACCACATCATCACATTATCAAATCATCACATTACCACATTACCACATCACCACATCACCACATCATCACATTACCACATCATCACATCACCACATTATCTTTTTTTCCCAATTTTCAATTTACCCTGACTGACAGTTGCCATTTTCATCATCTTGCTGGTTTGTTCAAATTGTTTCAGTAAACGATTTACGTCCACAATAGTTGTTCCGCTTCCTTTTGCAATGCGGATTTTACGGCTACCGTTCAACAGACTTGGATTTTCGCGTTCATGAGGAGTCATTGAATGAATGATCGATTCAATCCCTTTAAAGGCATCGTCGCCCACTTCCACATCCTTCAGTGCTTTTCCCATTCCCGGAATCATAGCAGCCAGATCCTTGATATTTCCCATTTTTTTGATTTGTTGAATCTGGGAGATAAAATCATTGAAATCAAACTGGTTTTTAGCAATTCGTTTTTGTAACCGGCGTGCATCTTCTTCATCATATTGTTCCTGGGCACGTTCCACCAACGAAACGATATCACCCATTCCCAAAATACGATCGGCCATACGTTCGGGATAGAACACATCCAATGCATCCATTTTTTCACCCGTACCTACAAATTTAATTGGTTTATTGACAACTGAACGAATAGAAAGAGCAGCACCACCACGGGTATCACCATCCAGTTTTGTCAGGATAACTCCATCGAAATCAAGACGGTCATTAAATTCCTTGGCTGTATTTACCGCATCCTGTCCTGTCATAGCATCCACTACAAACAGAATTTCATGAGGTTGCAGGGCTTTTTTAATGGCTGCAATTTCGTTCATCATCATCTCATCAACTGCCAGACGACCGGCAGTATCCACAATGATCACATCGTTGCCATGAAGTTTGGCATATTTGACAGCTGCTTCGGCAATTGCCACAGGGCTCTTGCTTTCCAGATCCGAATAAACGGGTATCTGCAGCTGTTCCCCAAGTACTTTCAATTGTTCGATAGCAGCAGGACGATAGACATCACAGGCAACCAGCAGCGGATTTTTACCTCTTTTTGTTTTAAGCAGGTTTGCCAGTTTACCCGAGAAAGTGGTTTTACCCGAACCCTGCAACCCGGACATTAATATCACGGTTGGAGATCCCTTCAGGTTAATATCCACACTCTGGCCACCCATCAGTTCAGCCAGTTCGTCGTGAACAATCTTCACCATCAACTGATTTGGCTTCAGCGAAGTGAGTACATTCTGACCGATGGCTTTTTCCTTTACGGTTTCTGTAAATGATTTGGCTATTTTATAGTTTACATCAGCATCCAACAAAGCTTTACGTACGTCTTTGAGCGTTTCAGCCACGTTTATCTCGGTAATCTTACCTTCCCCTTTCAGGATTTTAAACGACCGTTCCAGTCTTTCACTTAGAGATTCAAACATATTGTTCTGGTTGATTTATTGTTTTTGAAATAAGAGTGCAAAGGTAAAAAAAATACGGCACTCGGGCAAATGAATATTTTGTAAGATGATAGATTAATTTCTTAAACTAAACTCCTGTAAAACAAAACAAGACCGGATAAACTCCAGCCTCGTTTTCATTCTAAACACTTAAAAGTGATGTATTCTATTATTTCGATACTTTTAAATTTAGTATTTGTCCATTCAATTGTGTTTTTACGATGTATATTCCGTGTCCAAAACCTGATACATTAATTTTCGAACTGTTTTTTACAGAAACCAATAAGCGGCCGTCAACATGATACACATCTGCCTGTTGAACCAATTGACTTAATTTGATAGAATTATCAGTGTAATAAGCCTGGATTTTATTCTTTAGCAATTGACAGCATATTATATTCAATTCTAAGCTCCTATACATTTCAATTCATTTACTAAAGTAATTAATTGACAATTTAAAATCTATTAGCGAATACTTTTGTATTAATAAGGCTTTAATTTATAGAATGCAACTTTAGCACGACCTGTATCCATCAATATCAATAAAATCCACTTCATATTTTTTGTTATTGCTAAGAATGACAGTTGCTCCTAATGCAGAATATGTAGATGTTATATCCATAATTTCAAGACTTTTGATAGGCGATAATTCTTCATCACTCCATTCTGTATCATCCATTTTGTGCAATAAAACAGATACCATCAATTCCATGGCCGGATTCTTGGCCATTCTTTTCTTATGAGCATATATAACAGTACTTTCATCTGCTTCTGCATTTCGGCCCTTATGAGTTAAGCTTTTCACTTCATCCCAACCATGATAGGTTATCAATGCTACACTTCTTCCGGGGATGGTTGATGTTATCACCTTCTTATTTCCATTCTCAAAATGTTTAACCACCGCATTTACACCTTTTAAATGGGGTAAACCATAGTGCCCTAATGTCAGTTCATGCTCAAATGCCATTCGTGATCGGTCGACCCTTATTATACCTCCGGGAATTATTATTTCTGCCAGGTCAATAATATATCCTACCCCATTATTAGGTGGTTTACGCATGATAGCCTGCCTGTAAATGATATCATTTCTAACGCCATTATAGAGCATGCTTTGTGAAGTTGTATATTCGGTATTTTTTTCAGAGCTGTTTTGCAAGGTATGCCCTGTAAGATAAAAATTAACATCATCACCACGTACATCTCTGGGGTCAAGGCTTCGAAAACTATATTCCATGGCAGTTCCTCCCTGAGGATTATGGTCCTCCCATGGAAAATGAGTATTATAAACAAGTTTCGAATAATTTGGATCGTTGTAATAAACCTTACCCGGTATAATTTCGGAAGTACCGGTTTTTCCATGGTTGGCCAGTACGATTCCAGGATTATTTAATATTTCAACGTTTGATTCGTTTCCAAGTTCTTTCCAGAAACCCTCATTTTCTTTAGCTGTCCAAAAGGGAGAATCATCAGGCAACGCCAGGGCAATAAACGGAATGAACATGATAAAAGGGCTTCCTGCACAACTATAATTTTGTAAAATATATTCAGTATGCCTGTAATAACCCAGACTTGGAATGTCATTTTCGAAAAATTCTTCCCTGGTTACAAACTGAAGTAAGGAACCGGAACAAAGCCTTCTAGCCAAGCCCGGATCCAATGGTGATCCGCCTTTCAACAAAAATGAAACAGGAAATCCACCTGATATCCAGGTTCTGTAAGTGATACTTCTGGCCCACATATTTACATAACCATCTCTTCCAAAGAAGTTGACATAAGTTTTATATAATTCCTGTGCTGATTTTTCTATGGTCTTAGCTATTTCCGGATAGAATTCATCTCCAAAAGTTCTGTTCCATATTGTCAAATACACGATAAATAAACTGATCGTATAATAATTGTATGTTTGTTCCAGGTACCATCCATTGCCTGAATGATACGATGCAATCCATAAAAGATGGCTTTTTAATAATTCATCATCAATTTCATAACCGTGTTTTTTAAGAAACGAAAGGGTCATAACATTAAATATACGCCAGTTATTTTGTGTTGTCCTGTGATGTCCCCATTTGGAAATGCATTCTACCATTTCATCTTTTTGCTTTATTGTATAAGATGACCAAATAGTATCTGGTATTAGAAGCAAGGTTTTAAACAGGCCGCCAAATTCGCAGGTAAACTGGTATGTTGAATCAGGGAGTTCTTCCGGAAGGGGTATAGAGTTGGAATGTCCTGAAGTAAAGGCATTATAGAAATGCAAACTGTAATAATCCCGTAAATTAATATTATTTATTGTTATTGCAGGATCGAGATGAATAAGTGGTCCGGCCAGATTGAAAGTACGTTCAAGTGCCTCAAAATCGGCTGCACGGTAACGCCATTCAGGAGCATTGGGTTCCGGATATGATTTCCCCGGGACACAGGGAAAAGACAGAGGCGTTTCTAATGAATCCACATGTTTAAAAGCTCTTTCCAATATATATTTTGCACATTCAATGTAATGCTTTTTGGTCATTCCTGTTAAGGGACTCAATTCAAAGTCCGGATCTTTCACTTCAAAAGTACTTTTCATATTTTCAACTTATATATTTTTGTATTATTACGCTTTAATAATTCTTATAATATTTTGTACTTACAAAACCAACTCCTGGTTTTCATTATGTAGGGTTCAATTATGTTATTTCAAATTTAGTTTTATCAATTTCAACTCTTCCAGTTCATGAACCGGACGTTCAATTGAATAAGGGATTGGCTGCCGCGAGAAAGTCTGAAAATAAAGCAGGCATGCATCTTTCCACCAAACAGCATCACGGGCCTGAATCCTTAACTTTGACTGAACTTCGTGAAAGCGTTGAGCATCCACATAAGGCTCGGCTTTATCCCATATTTTCTGAAATTCACGGACTTGTTGAACACCCGAATCGTAGGTAAAACAAAGTTCGTCCCACATGGTACGTCCGTTTTTCATCCTGTATTCCCACGGTACATGGTGGAACCACAATATTAGATTTTCAGGGCAGGAGTCCTGACTATTATACAATTCTTTCAGTGGAGAATGGTATTGTGCCACGGCATTGCTTCCAGTCACACTTCTGTTGAAGCCCAACCCTGTTGAGTCTGCCTTGTGATAATACGAAGGCAACCAATCGGGACGTGCTCCTTTGACAGCACACCAGGGTTCAGGACCATAATGATGCCCCCAGGCGAAAAGATGATGAAGTCCCATGGGCATCATATAATCCACGGCAGCCTCACGCGATTGTAACATTAGTTGGGTGACAGGCTTTACAAATTCTTCCGTATGGGTAAAAGTCATTTTTAACCACTCCGTGGCAATCTTCTCAGGCGTCAGCTCATTGTTCCATGCCAGCCGTCCAAAGGCATACCAGTTAGCCTGTGCAAATTGATGTCCGCACCAATTTGTATCTTCACCGGTATTGGCAACACCCGCAATAGCAGTAAAAGATTGTGAGTAAAGTCTTCCATCGGTCACCCGGGCTATTGTTGAACCTTTTCCCTGTGACCAGGTATCACTCCGAAGACATTCAGTATACAGAGGTGCCAGGAAAACCAGATGGTTTGAAAAGCCCAGGTATTCCTGTGTAATTTGAAATTCGAGCATGACGGGTGTTTTTTTCATGGCACCCAGCAGGGGGCTGAAAGCTTCACGGGGTTGAAAATCAACCGGCCCGTTCTTTACCTGTATGATCACATTGGAATGAAACGTACCATCCAGGGGCACGAATTCAGAGTAAGCCTGTTTGGCACGATCTTTATCACCCGGATTATAAACGAATGCTCTCCACATAACGATTCCGTTGTATGGTTTTAATGCATCAGCAAGCATATTGGCTCCATCGGCATGAGTACGGCCGTAATCCTGAGGTCCGGGAAGTCCTTCGGAGTTAGCTTTTACCAGGAATCCCCCGAAATCAGGGATAAGGGAATATATCTCTTTTACCTTGTCAATCCACCATGTACGCACCTCTTTATTTAATGGATCGGAAGTAGCAAGTCCTCCAAGTACCGAAGGAGATGAAAAGTTTATGGAAAGATATACTTTTATGCCATAAGGCCGAAAAACACTTGCCAATGCTTTTACTTTTTCAAGATACTGTTTACTCAGTATTTGCGGGGAAGCATTGACATTATTCAATACAGTGCCATTAATTCCAATGGAAGCATTAGCCCTGGCATATTCTTTATACCGGGGGGAGAGTTTACCAGGTAGTTCATCCCACTGCCATAAAGAGTGACCGGCATAACCCCTTTCAATGGTTCTGTCCAGATTATCCCAATGATTCAACACCCTCACCTGATAGGAGGGACGTTCAACTACATCGATATTCGTCGAGAAATCAGTTGTTTGAAAGAGCCTGAGTAAATGAAAAACTCCGTACAACAGTCCATGATCTCCATTCGAAGCTATGACAGTGCACGAATCTCCGTTGATGGTTACTTTTCGAATAATGAAACCATCAGTACCCAGCCCCTTCAACTCTTTATTGATATGGAGACTTTGGATATATTTATTGCGTGGAGTACCAATCAACAGACAGTTTTGTCTGAATGTACCTGAAAATGGTATTTCTTTTCCGGTCATTTGTGAGGAAGCGGTTTTCAATTCTTCAATAGCCGATCCAAGCACATCAGATGATTCAGTTAGTACCACTGAGCTATACAATGAAAGACCGGGTACTGTTTTCGAAACAGGGGAAGTCTGATATCTTAACCAAAGTTTACTACCATCTTCAGCTCGTAACCCGAACAATAAATAAAACAATAACAGTACTATACTCAGATTTCTTTTCATTTCAAAAACAATTAATGTATTTCTGGTTGATATTTAGATTTTAAAGATACAACTAAAATTGCAATCTTAAAATTTTATTCATACCAACCTTTCAAACTCTTCAAACCTTTCAAACTCTTCAAACTCTTAACGCATTATTCTTCCACCAGAAAAGCATCTCCTGTTACCCGGATCGTTTGTTGAACTACTTTTTTATTTTCCAACGATGCTTTATCGGGTTGTTTTCCTCCAACCGATATAATGACATGACCCTCCTGCATTTGAGCCACACTGTTATTATCAAATGCAGACATTTGAGCGGGAGTAACATCAAAGCTTACTTCTTTCGTTTCACCGGCAATTAAATGAATGCGTTTAAATCCCTGTAATGACCTGATGGGTACAGGATACTTTGAATCCGGTAAAGTTACGTATAATTGTACAACCTCATCACCATCTACTTTCCCTGTGTTTTTTACATTCACGATCATTTTAACGGTATCACCGGTTTTAATTTCAACAGGTGCGTGCTTTACGGCATATTCAAAGGTGGTATAGCTTAACCCGTATCCGAACTCGTAAAGCGGTTCCTTTTTAAAATAACGGTAAGTTTTGCCCGTCATGTTGTAATCATCAAAAGCCGGAATCTGGTCAATGGATTGATAGAATGTGAGTGGCAATCTTCCTGCCGGATTATAATCACCGAAAAGCACATCAGCAATGGCAGTACCACCTGCCTGACCCGGATACCACGATTCAAGAATGGCAGGTATATTTTCATTTTCCCAGTTAAATGCCAGGGCGCTTCCATTGAGCAAAACCAATACTGTTGGTTTTCCGAGTTTAACTATTTCTTTCATCAAATCGGTTTGCGTTGCCGGTAGTTTGATATCAAGCCGGTCACCACCCGAGAAGCCTTCTACTTTCACTTTCATTTCTTCACCTTCCAGCAGTGGACTCAAACCCATAAACAGAATGACAACATCCGAAGATTTGGCCAATTCGATTGCTTCCTTTTTTAAATCTGGTTTTGGTTTACTCCACAACAAACGCATAATGGCATATTCGGTATTTTCCTGTAAATATTCAATGCGAATTTTATATTTTTTTCCTGCATGTAGTTGTGTCAGCTCATATTCTTTGTGTGGTGCATGTTTATCATTAAATTTTATCACTAATTTATCATCAATGTATAAATTGAATCCGGTGAAACCCTCTGCACCAATGGCATACTCGCCTGATACAGTTGGAACAAATACACCTGACCATTTCACTGAAAAGGCATCATATTTCATATCGGTAAACGGAGCTTTTGTTCGCCATACAAAATCAACATTCGCATCAATACGTGTGTGTATTGGTTTTCCTTCCCAGTTGCTGTTATTAAAATATTCAGCCTGGAATCCATGCTTTGTCAACGATTCATCTGTATACAGGTATTCGGTGGGTAGTGCTTCAAAATAAGGCAACTTTGCCGCTAATTCGCAACCCTGTGCAAATACAACCTGTGCATTCGGAAGTTTTTCACGGATACCAGTCAGGGGTGTTTTTGGAAGTGAAGGGTAACCGTTGTAATTGGCAAGCAGCACTTCCATATCATTGGCATTGGGACCAATGACAGCGACTTTTTGGAGGTTCTTACTCAGGGGTAATAGATTATTTTCATTTTTAAGCAGTACCATAGATTTACGGGATGCTTCCAACGCCAGTTGTTGATGTTCCTTACTGTCAACAACCGAATATGGTATTTGCATGTACTTTACATCTTTAGCGTCATCAAACTGACCGAGTTTTAATCGGGCCAAAATGATTCTTCTCACGGATACATTTAATTCCTCTTCGGTAATCAATCCCTGTTTGACAGCATTTACCAAAGCAGGATAACTGTCACCGCAATTTACATCAGTCCCGGCTTTAACCGCCATGGCAGATGCTTCCTCACGGGTATTTACCACATGGTGTGCATTTTTTTCGTAAAAATCACGAACTGCCCAGCAGTCCGAAACAATATAACCTTTGAATCCCCATTTATCACGGAGCAGGGTTTCCAGGAACTTGTTACCGCAACAAGGCGCCCCTTTATAACTCTGATAGGCACACATCACCGAATATACATGACCTTCTTCTACCACTTTTTTAAAATGCGGAGTATAGGTTTCAGCCATATCACGGTCGGTAGGCCAGACATCGAATGAATGACGGGTAGATTCAGGACCACTATGTACCGCAAAATGCTTGGCTGTGGCAATAAGTTTAAAGTATTTGGGATCGTCACCCTGCAGGCCTTTTACAAACGGAACAGCCAGTTCACCGGTGAGATATGGGTCTTCCCCATAGGTTTCCATCCCCCTTCCCCACCGTGGATCGCGAAATATATTAATATTGGGAGTCCAGAATGTCAAACCCTGATAAATACCTCTTTTCCCCCGGGATATATATTCATTGTTTTTAGCCCTTGCTTCATCGGATATCGTATTGGCAATGGCAAACATTTCACCTGTATCCCACATGGATGCCATTCCAATGGCTTGTGGAAAAACAGTTGCCAATCCCGAACGCGCCACACCGTGAAGACATTCGTTCCACCAGTTCATAGCCGGTATTCCTAACCGGTCAATGGCAGGGGAATCATAACGCATCAAATCGACTTTTTCCTGCAAAGTCAATTGTGATAGCAACTCATTGGTTCTTTTTTCGAAGGATAGATTTGTATCCCGGAATGGATCTTTAGCCTGAAGTGTAGGCATCTGCGACAGTAATACGACCGTAAAAAGGAAACGAATAATGCTTTTCATTTTCATGACATTAAAATTAAATACAAATACCTGTTTAAATTAAAACCTATCATTTTCAATGTAATTTAAATCCAAAACTATCCAATTCAAAATACTCTATTGTAAAACTAAGTCTTCCTTCATAAAAAGACAATAAATTACCAATTGTCAGTGCGGAACGGAGATACAAAATTGCCTGCGGTATCTGTCAGATTTGCACCTTCCGGATTATCAGCCCAGGCATAGCGTACTGCTACTGGTTGCTGAACATTTTCACTCCACACTATAATTTTATTCCCCCGGATTTCAGCTTTTGCCCATACAAATTTCTTGTCACTTCCGGCTATGGCTATATTTTTCAATTCTTTTTTACCCATGACAGTTAAACTGCCTGGAGATTTTGTGAAAGACAGTTCAATTTTGTTTCCTGAAATTTTCATGGATATGTATTGCGGGGCGGAAGCGCATACATCTTTATCTTTATAAGCTATTTTCTGAGCCAGTTTAGCCAATCTGTCACCTATTACTTTTTTGTTAAGCGGATGAATATCATTCCACTCACCGGCATCAATGGTGACTGCCATGCCAGTATTTGGCACCGATAATGTGTTTAATTGCGATTCGCGCAACATGGCCCAGTCACTTTCAGATGGCTGCGATTTCGCTTCCATAAAATTTGGTAGTTGTGCATACAAAAAAGGAAGGTCCTTTATTCCAAAACCGGTACGCCAGTCAAGAATGATCGCTGGTAATAACCGGCTGTATTCACCTGGATTGCCGGTATTCGATTCTCCCTGGTACCAGATCGCACCTTTTAGTTTGTAATTCAGCATCGGGGCAATCATGGCATTATACAATCCCGTTGGCTTCCAGCGAACAAATGTCGTTCCGGCCATAGGAGGCATCACGCAACCCAATTTCATTTTCCACTCCCCTTTTAAATCAATTATTTTATCCCCTATTGTCAATTTATAAGGTTTATCTGACACGAAGCCTCCTTGTCCCGAATTACTGACAATGCGGACAACAAGCATATTTTTGCCTTCTTTTAAAACGTTTTCCGGAACATTGTACCACCGTGGCGGATACTGGTAACTCACTGTACCAATAAATTTACCATTCACAAAAGCTGAATCGGCATCCACAATGCGTCCTAAATTCAGGAATGCACTTTTGCCGCTTTCTTCTCTTGATATGCTGAATTCTTTTCGAAACCAGACAACACCATTTACGTTACCAATAGTTGTTTCGCTCCAGTAACCCGGTACTTTTGTTTTTATCCAATCAGAATCATTCAGCAACGGTTGTTTCCAATCCACACCCTGATGTCCGGCATCCTTGTTATTGGCTTCGGCATACCATTTATTGGATCGCAAGTTATCGGCTTTTTCAATTTCATGAATCAAACTATCGTTACGAAACCTCTTTGCTTCATTGAGATAATCCGGGAAAGGTTTTAGGGCTTCTTCACTCATCCATGCCTGGATGGGAGAACCTCCTAAACTGGCATTAATCAATCCGATTGGAACATGGTATTTTTCAAATAACGCATTTCCAAAAAAATAGACTACAGCAGAGTAACTCAATATTGAAACAGGATTAACTGACTGCCAGCTTCCTGACATATAATCTTTCTCCCGATTTTTAAAATTATATTTCTGAGGCACCACAAAGCAACGAATCATCGGGTTGTTAGCCTGTCTGATTTCATTTTCATACAATGGTTTCACCCTTCTCATGGGAAGTTCCATGTTCGATTGTCCTGAACAAAGCCACACATCACCAAACAGAATGTCTTTTATTTCCAGGCGGTTATTTCCTTGAAGAGTCATTGTCAATGGACCACCTGCACTATGAGATGGTAAAGCCATGATCCAGTCACCTTTTTCATCAGTTATAACGTTGTAACTTTTTCCGTCGAGGGTAATACTGATTTTCTCATAAGGATCAGCCCAACCCCAGAGATTAATTTTAGTATCCCGTTGTAGCACCATCCCGTCCGAAATGAGTTTAGGGAGGGTTATATCTGCAAAAATTGACCCTGTAAAGAGGAACAATGCAAGTAAAATAATATTTATTTGTTTCACCAGTTTCAATTTAAATAAACTTTTCCAATGTTTAAATATTGGAAAAGTTGAAAATACAAAATTAATTTATTCTGTCAATCCATCAATCGTTTTAATCGTTCCATCTTTTAAATATTCCAACTCTACCACTTTGAGACTTCTAAGCCATGTTTTTCCGCCAGAAGGTCTGCTGTCGTGATGGAACAAATACCATTTCCCTGCAAATTCTGTAATGCAGTGATGGGTAGTCCACCCAATTACCGGTGTCAGAATAACTCCCTGATAGGCAAACGGTCCGTAAGGATTATCACTTATGGCATAACACAGCAAATGAGTGTTCCCGGTAGAATAGGAATAATAATACTTCCCATTGTATGAATGCATCCACGAAGCTTCAAAAAAACGTTTATCCTGATCTCCGGCACTTAATGGTTCACCATTTTCGTCAAGAATAATCAAATCGCGTGGTTCCTCTGCAAATCCAAGCATGTCATCACTTATTCTGACAACTTTAGGACACAATGCCGGTTCGTTGTCAGCCGGTTCATGACCACATTCTATGGCTTTATTGTTGCGATAACGCTGCAATTGACCACCCCACAAACCTCCAAAATACATGTAATGAGTCCCAACCTTATCCTCAAAGACGCAGGGATCTATGGAATAACTGCCTTTTATCGGGCTGTCTTCCGCCACAAATGGTCCTTCCGGAAGGTCACTCACTGCCACACCTATGTGAAATACATCGTTTTTATCCTTGAGCGAAAAGTAAATGTAGTATTTCCCATTCTTGTAAGCCGCATCGCAATCCCACAGCTGTCGACCTGCCCATGGAATGCTTTTCACTTCGAGTGCAACACCATGATCGGTCACTTCACCTTCAATGCTTTCCATGGAAAAAACATGATAATCGCGCATGTCAAAATGATCACCATTGTCATTTTCGGGAATACCCGACTCCACGTCGTGCGAAGGATAAATATAGAGTTTCCCGTTGAAAACATGGACTGCCGGATCAGCAGTGTAAAGATTCGGAACTAAGTATCGTTTCATTATTTTAAATTTTTATTCTTATAAGTAATTGGATCAATATATTGTCCTATTATTATTATCATTATTACTTGAAAAATATGATTAATCAAATGTCTCTAATACGGGAATGAGGTATTTAATCTGAGGCATTTAGTTTTCTACTAAAATTTATTATTTTAAATATAACGTTTTTAAAATGATAAAACCTATTTTTTATTTTAGCACTTAGTAGAAATATTTAGTGAAATTATCTAACCCTTATTCCCTTCTTAGATTACATTATACAAAACTAATTATTTCCTATTACTTATATAGTCTATCTCCGTTTTATAAAATAGTTTTATCCGATAACTTCTTCACTTAAGTAGTAGGAACAATATAATGTCTTATTTTTTTCTCCATATAATATGACCTCTCCCCCTGCCCTCTCCCAATCCCGATAGCTATCGGGAGAGGGTGATAGAGCTGAGGGTTAATGAAGTTTTATTTAGAATAATAGGACATTATTTATTTCCTATTACTTAGTACTTTTTTCTTTTCAATAATTTTAGATTTCATTCTTCTGGATCTCAGTACTTCTTCAATTTCAATTTCTTTCTTTTTGTTTATTTCATAGAAAAATAAACAGGAAGCTGCCAATATAAACGTAATTGTCGGGAATATACTGACCGATAATTTAATGCCCTGGATGGTACTTTCAGTTTGTACAGCAAGTTGTTGGTTGTAACCAAAGAATGCTAAAATCCCGGCTACCAAAGCACCTCCAATACTCAACCCTGCTTTCAGACCAAAAATCATGGCCGAAAAGATAATGCCTGTTGCACGTCGGTTGTTTTTCATTTCTGAATAATCGGCTACATCGGCTATCATGGCCCATAAAAGTGGTATGGTGAGACCATAGAAGAAACCATGAAATAATTGAGCAATAAAAACCAGACCAATGGATCCTTTTGAGAAAAACAGGAATGAAAATAAGAAAACAGTTGATAAAATAAGTCCTACAACAAACACATCGCGTTTTCCAAATTTGTCTGCCAGTCTTTTTGAAAAAGAGATACCAAGAATCATCAGTATGATCCCACCACCATTAAACAAACTAAACCCGGAAGTAGCAGCATCTTTTGGCCATACAAAACCCACTAAACCTATACTGGTTAACATGGTATTTAAACCATCAATAAAGCCATTAAATCCGATATTTTGAAGAAATGCTGCCAACTGCTGTTTGTCCAGGTAATTTTCGAAATAATAGACATACATTCCTCCTTTAAGCGACAAAGTTACAAAAACTAAAATAGTAACAAACAACATGGATACCCAGGGTTTGTTTTTGGATAAATCTTTAATATCCTGTTTCAGGCTCGACTTCTGTTCCGGTTTTGGTACAATTCGTTCTTTGGTGGTCAGGAAGGTGATGATAAAGAATATAACACCGGTTATGGCAAATATAGTCATGACTTTTTCGAAACCAACTGTTTTATCACCTGCACCGAAAATTAATACCAGGGGTAAAAGCAATGCCTGAACAATAAACTGGGCAACCATAACGGCAATAAACCGGAATGATGAAATGCTGTTACGTTCGGCCATATCACCGGTCATTACTCCACTCAAAGCGGAATACGGAAGATTATTGGCAGAATAAATAAGTACCAGAAATATATAGGTAATAAATGCATAAATAAGCTTCCCTTCAGGACCAAAATTTGGTGTGGAAAATGTCAACAATGCAATAATTCCAAATGGAACGGAAGTCCATAGAATCCAGGGACGGAATTTACCCCAGCGGGTTACCGTACGGTCGGCAATAGCTCCCATAATCGGGTTAAAAGACGCACCTATCATACCTCCCACAAAAATGATAACGGAAGCCGATGCCGGTGGAATTTTAAAAACATCCGTATAGAAAAATGCGATAAATGTCATTAAGGTTTGAAAAATAAGATTCGCCGCCAGGTCACCCAAACTATAGCCGATTTTTTCAATAACTGAAACTTTTTGTGTTGTTGATTTCATGTATAATTAGTATTACTTTATATTTTTTTTGTATATAACTTTTTCAATTACTTATATTTTTTATTCTGATTTTTCAGGTGCCCCCAGATAACTTTTCTTTAATCCACCCAAATCCATCATGATTTTTTGAAGCACAATTCCCGGTTCAAGCACTCTGAAACGTAATGTATGTTTTCCAGTGGTTTTTATTTTATGCAGGGTCAACGTTTCGTTTATACTGTTCGCCTGCCATTTTTCCATGATTTTCTGATTGTATTTTCCATTGATATTTACAATCTGTTCCTGCCCTCCATCAAAAGAGACGGCGTAACGCAATCCTTTGTTGGCATTAAAATTCAGTGAAGGTGATACCAGAATATGAAGCGGGAATTCACCCGTTGTATCAAAATTCATATCATATTCCAGGTATATTATATCCGAAGCTTTTGGATAACCATTTTGCGGAAAAGTGGTCACTCCCGACAATGTTTTTCCCAGATAGGGAATAATATCCCAACGAATACCTCCGGTCTCATTCTTCCTGTTAAAATGTTCGGCTTCTATCGAAATATACCGTTCATCATACTTCTGTTTTACAAGAGGTTTCACTACGCTCCCTTTTTCAATACGAATGACAGCAGGCATAATCCGGTGTTCGGGTTGCTGCCAGTAAGTGTAACCAATTCGGATCTGATCCATCATATGAGCCCATTTTCCACCGGCTATAACTGTATTGTATTGCAATGTCAGCAACGAATCACGATCGTAACATTCCTTTACTTTGTCAGCCTGCTGATTGGCTTCCGGATTATTTTGTGAAGCAAGAGCCTTATTTTTAGCAACTGCCAGGTACATTTCGTATAAGTTTGAACAAGCATCCGCCGGGAAAAGTACCAACTGATAGAAAGCATCTCTTGCATTTTCGGGTAGTTGTTGGTACAAACGGAAAGCATCCAATGCCAGCGTCTTATAATCATTCGTCACCCGTTCAAACTCATCATAATTCTGCAGGCTGTAAATGGTATCATTTAGCAATTCAGGAGTTATGCGACGATTGTACTTTGTATACAGATTTATGATTCGGGCTGACTCTATCCCGTATTTTTCGCCAAACTGTGCCGTACACCATTTTTCGGTATGCTGCAACAGGTTTTGAGCATTTAACTGATCGGGATTCCAGGCCATATCCAGAAAGAAACTGATCGGATATTCCATGGGTTTCAGGTCACCCACGTTTAGAATCCAGATCCGGTCAACACCATGGCTGTAGGTCAGACTCATTTGTTCCCAGATCTGTTGAATCTGACTTACGTTTATCCATTTGTAATTCCTCGGGCCACCTACATAATCGAGATGATAATACATTCCATAACCCCCTTTGTGAGGTTTTGCATCAACGTTCGGTAACTTACGTACATTCCCCCAGTTATCATCGCACAGCAACAATGTCACATCATCCGGCACCCGCATTCCTTTGTCGTAATAATCCTGCACTTCCTTGTACAATGCCCACACCTGGGGAGTTTCGGTTATTTTTTTTCCGGATACCTTGCGGATAATATCGCGCTGATCCGTTACAATTTTTTCTAATAAATCAATATTACTTTCCCGGCTCATTGGTTCATCACCATCTCCACGCATACCAAGCGTAACCACAGTTTCATAATTCTTTTGACGATCGACCCCTTGTTGCCAGAAATCTTTCAACACCTTTTCATTTTTACTGTAGTCCCACTTGCCCGTACCATACTTTTTCCATTCGGCATGTGCCCGTCCCATGGGTTCATGATGCGAAGTTCCGATGACAATTCCCATCATGTCGGCCAGTTCACCGTTTTTGGAATCATCATCATAAAAGGCGCTACCCCACATAGCAGGCCAGATAAAGTTACCCTTCAGGCGAAGGATCAGTTCAAATACTTTTTCGTAAAACAGATGATTAAAGCCACCGAATGTTGCCTTCGACCAGCCGGATAGTGCCGGTGCTTCATCGTTCAAAAATATTCCGCGGTACCGTACGGCAGGCTCTCCTGCATTATATGTACCCCTTTTAATGGATATGTCTTTATGTTTCTGTATTGGAACGTCAGCCCAGTAATACCAGGGAGAAACTCCGATTTGTTGGGATAATTCATAAATGCCGTAAATAGCACCCCGCTTGTCACTTCCGGCGATTACCAGTGCCTCATCGACACCCGGGAAGGGATTGGGTATTGTCTGAATACTGAACTTTTCACGTTTACCGGTAAGATCAGCTGACTTAATTTTGCCGGACTTAATAAGTTTGTCAATAAACAAACTCTTACCAACAGTACCAATAATAAGAATCTGTTTGATTTTAGGGAATGAACTACGAAACAAAGCCGGAATATCACCTGTTACCTTTCCTATATCGTTCCTCAAATCACTGACTGCACACTGTACTCCCGGATAATCCATACTATCAACCAACACGGGAACTGATATCCCGGCAGCTACTAAAACAAATTGTTTTGAATCACTCCTGTAATCTGTGAAAGATTCCAATCCGGAAGAAAATACAGAAAAAGAGAAAACTGTAAAAAACAGCAAAAGAAGAGTTCGTACCATCTAATTTAGATTAAAGACTGGCTAATCTTTTATTAAATTAGCCAGTCTTATCTTTAATTAATAAACAACATTTTTAAACCTTATATAAAAAACAGAAAATAAAAATGTAATTATTGGTTGGATAATTAAAACTATCCTATCAATAGCCAGGGTTTTGATAAGCAGCTTTTTCAGCAGCAGTCATATCCATACCATCAATCTGTCCTTGTGGAATAGGGTCCAGATAGTTCCCGGGTAAAATTGTACGCGTTACAGTTTGTAGCGTACGATCTCCAAACTTGACACCGCAAATTTGATAAGTGCCCGCAAGATTTGCCCATGTTTGTGTTCGCCTTAAATCGAAGATTCGATAGCCTTCACCGTAAAATTCGCGTGACCGTTCTGCCATAATATAATTAATATCTATTGTTGCAGGAGTAGCGGCAATCATGGCAGCACTATTATCGGCAATTACGACAGCATTTTGAGCGTTGCTATATTTCCATTTTCCTGCTCGTGCACGAATAACGTTAATCAATCCTTTTGCTGTTCCATCATTTGCATAGGTGCCTGATACAGATGTTACAGTTGCTCCCTTTACAGCAGCTTCAGCGGCTATAAAGAATAGCTCCGAGAACTTGAGAATCGGGAAAGGACGGGTACTTCCGGCGTTTGGATTCCCTATTCCAGTACCATTATCAGTACGATAAGGTCCTAATTTCCAAAGTCCGGGATAAATAATTCGGCTTATGGCACTCGGTCCAACCACATAATCGGCTCTACCTGGAATCGTACCAGCTCCAACACTACTGTTACCTGGTGCTAGCGGATCTGGATAAGCAGGTGGATAAACAATAGAAGGATCATCAGTACTCAAAAAAGAGAGTATTGGTGCACCAGGCACAACCGACATACCGTTTGCATTCACTAAAGAAGTTGCAGTTACCGTGCCACCTAACGGCCAGTTAGCATGGTAAACAGTTGTAAAGGTTCCATCGTAACGTGAATCATTTGTTTTATCTGCAAAAGTGTTTGTAAATACTCCAATTGGGGGAGCCATACGAACCCACGGACGACCCAAATCTTGTAACGATGCACGCAAAACTGAACTTATTTTATATGTAGTACCACCATCTCCGGAACTTGTGATAGTTGGATAGTTCCATGTCATCATCCAGCCGGCAAAGTTATCGGGAGCAGCAGCACTACCTGAAGTCAGACTTCCGCCATTATATTGCTGACTTAGTTGTGTATGGTCTGCATACAACATCATTTCTTTATTACGATCGTTTGAACCCACGTTAACATCGTAGTATGTTGCTTGCAAAGCATAAGATCCCGGATTAGCAATAGTTGTAGTTGCAAGGTCATATGCCTGTTGAAAATACCAGGCAGCAGTTTTTCCGTTAGGATCAGTTCTGTCACTTTGCGGATAAGTAGGAATATTGTTTGGGTTTTGAAGCCACCATGCATAAGTCAGGTAAGCTTTCGCTAATAACAATTGTGCAACCTGTTTGGTCACTGTTCCCGTAAAACGCTGTGTAACTGGTAAGTTATTTACAGATGTCAATAAATCAGGGAATATACATTTCGTATAAACTTCAGGTACAGTATTGCGTACTGATGTTCTGGATGGATTCGTGTTAAACTTTAGCAACCCTGAACCCAAATCTAATGGTACACCACCATACCTTTGTACTAACAGAAAGTAGTCATAAGCACGCATAAAATTGGATTCTGCAATTAATGAACCCGGAATTGTATCTGAAGTTCCTTTTTTACTGGTATTTATTAATAAAGCATTTTCAATGATACCATTAGCTGTATTAATGTTAGAGTAGACAGTACTCCACAATATGCCGATAGGGGAAGTTGCAGAATTAAACGTCGCTGCACCTGAATAATCCATAGACGTAAAGTTTCCATCAGCACTTTGACCCCATGTTGCTTCATCTGTACCGGTTTCACATGCGTTGAAGTAATATGCTTGCCCGTTTAAATTGCGGAGATTTGAATAGAGTGCCGTTACTCCTCCCAAAATACCTGCTTTTGTCTGGAAATATCCGGGTGTATAAAAATTGCGTGGGTTCTCAGTCAAAAGATCTGACGAGCATCCCATAAGGAACACAGACACCAGGGCTGTTCCCATAAATGATTTTATATAGTTACTTTTCATCGTTATTATTTTAAAATGTTATATTGATACCCATTAAATAACTGTGTGTTGAGGGTGTATTTGTACCTATGACCAGCGTACGTGCGTTGTATGAATTTACTGCCTGATTTTGATTACCATACGAGTTGGTTTCAGGATCCATACCTGATTGATTATGGTAAGCAGAGAACAATATAAATGGGTTCTGTACAGTGCCATAAAGTCTCAGTTTCTGAATTCCTGCATATTTTAACCATTTCTGTTTAAAGTTATACCCTAGTGTAATGGTGCGTATCTTCAGATACGATGCATCGAAGTAGCCCAACGTGCTGCCATAAAGCGGATTATCGCCACTTAATGGACCGGCAGGATTAGGATATAGAGCATTTGTATTAGTCGTAGTCCAGTAGTCAACCTTCACATTTCCACGACGTCCTGTCATTAAATTTAGGTAACTGGCCGATCCATAAAGGGTACTTACAAGTATACCACCGCTTTGAAAACCACCAACAACAGACAGGTCAAATCCTTTATAAGCAACACGAGTATTGAATCCACCCTGAAAATCAGCATCAAGATTCATAACTTGCCTGTCATCCGGACCAATTGCCCTTGTTGGCGTACCATCTGCTTTATAAGTGCCAGTATATTGAATCTTAATCATACCTACAGTTGAAGTTTTTCCTTGTTCCAACACACTAAAATATTTATAATCAGCATCAGTCGTATTCCAAAGACCTATTTTCTTATAATCGTAGATACTATTTATGGATTTACCAACAAACCAGCCGTTGTTTATGTCTTGATTAGCTCCTGAAGCAAGAGCAGTAATCTTGTTTATGTTTTTATACACATTAGCTCCGACTTCCCATGACCAGCCGTTGAGGTTATCCAATATCACACCATTCAATGACATTTCGAAACCTTTGTTTTGGGTTGAACCTACATTAGCAGTATAGCTGCTCACACCTGAAGTACTGGGCAAATTCACATTCATCAAAAGATTTTTTGTGTCTGTGATATAATACTCTACTGTACCGGATAAGCGATTTTTTAAGAGAGAAAAGTCAGCAGCTACATTATAGGTATACGAATATTCCCATCCTAATTTTGTATTTGGCACTGTATTAACATTATAACCGGTGCTATAAGTAGTGCCAAAATTGTATGGAGTAGTGTTTAACGATCCAAGAGTAGAGTATGTCGCAACTGATTGATTTGAAGTTTGTCCATAACCGGCACGTAACTTCAATGCATCCAACCAGGTTATATCCTTCATAAACGATTCTTTATTCATATTCCAACCAACAGATACTGCAGGATAGGTATGCCACTGATATCCTGGAGCCAGCCTTGACGAGCCATCCGAACGTACTGTACCACTTATCATATAGCGGTCGTCATAAGAATACATCACACGTCCCATCAATGACTCCAGACCCCATACCGAATATCCCTGATAAGGAATATTAGTATTAGGATCTTTGCCTGGGTTAACCGTAATGTCGGATGCATTAGCTTGTCCTATATTATAGAACTGTAAGTTGTCAGTAGGAATGTTTATAGCTGACATAGTTGAACTGTTATAAAAATTTTGTTCCGCTGAGTACATTGCAACTGCGTTTACTCTATGTTTACCAAAAGTGCGGTCGTAAGTAAGCATGTTTTCAACTGCCCAATCTGTAGTATAAGAGTTAACGACACTTGCAGAAGAAGCTGCGGTAGCTGTAGCATTCATAACACCCACCCCTGAATAAGTACCAGCGTTACTAAAGTTAAAGTTCGCTCCGATGTTGGTCCGGTATTTTAAGCCTTCCACACCCGGTATTTTTATCTCGGCATAAAAAGAGTTATAAGAACCTAAAGCCTTTTTTTGATCTTTCCAGGTATCTCCTAAATTATTAATTCGGTCTTTTGTTAATACGAAACCCTGATCCAATGGCATTTGTACAAATCGTTTCAAAGTACCATCCGCATTATATGGGTTAGCAATAGGCGATTGACTTAACACATTACCCACTCCTAAGCCGGCACCGTTAGTAATATTAAAATTAGTATTTGAAGTAAATCCTACCCGAATATATTTACCTATTTCCTGATCGATGGATCCGCGGATAGAGTAACGGCTGTAGTTTTGACCAGGTATTACTGCTTGATTCGTATAATAGTTCGCACCAAACTTGTAGGTACCCTTTTCATTACCACCCGAAACATTTAAATCGTGGCTTTGAACTATCGCTGTTGTATAAAACATTGACTGCCAGTTTGTATTTACATCATTGGCTTCATCCGAACCGTTTGCTGTATATCTACCAGATGCTTTTCGGAGAGCAACAAATTCAGGGCCATTCATCATAGGGTATTCGATTGCTTTCCCCTGACCATAGTAACCATTGTAGCTAACCTGCGGTGCAGCGCCTTTTACCCCTTTATTGGTTGTTATCAATATAACGCCGTTAGCTCCGCGCGAACCGTAAATGGCAGTTGCCGATGCATCCTTTAGAATATCAACGCTTTTAATGTCATCAGGACTAATGTCACTGATAGATCCTGAAAATGGGATACCATCAAGCACTATCAAAGGATTATTGTCAGCTGTGAGTGATCGTGTACCACGAATACGAATTTGCAATGTAGAACCCGGTTTTGTATCATTTTGCTCCAGACTTACCCCTGCAATACGCCCTTGTAAAGCTTGTGTGATATTACCTGCAGGAATTTCTTTCAGCACACTTCCACTTACCGAAGCAACTGAACCTGTGACAGCTTCTTTGCGTTGAGTACCATATCCTACAACTACAACTTCATTCAAAGATTTGTCTTCATCTTTTAACGTAACATTAATGGTGGTTTTTCCATTGACGTCAACCAATACTGACTGATAGCCAATATACGAAAAACTTAGTGTTGATTTTTCTGGTGCTTTGATTTCGTAGCCACCTGAAAGGTCGGTAATCGATCCATTAGTAGTACCGACGATTTTAACGCTTACTCCGATTAAAGTTTCACCGGATGCATCTTTCACAATTCCCCTGACAGTTATGGTCTGTGCAAACCCAACAAGGGGAAATAATAAGAAGAAGAAGAGAAATAGCCAGAGTGGCTTAATTTGATTTTTGATTTTCATGATTAGAATTCATTTTATTAGATTTAAATTACTTGGTTTTAATAATCACGCAATAATTTTCAGGTTTTCATTTCTTTTAAATTTAGAGTTAAACAATGTTGAAACATTTATGTCACAAACTTACCCATTATTATATTGTTTAAAGGGAACAATGGTTTCATAAACTTTTCTCCTGGTTACATTTTCATGAAATTAGTTACGAAAATTTATCTTACCGTTACATTAAAGCCTATATTCATGTTTATACCTGCTATTATCTAAACTTTAATATTAAACTTACTGAAAGTCTTTTTAGATTCAGAGACTAACAAACTCACTTCAAATTTGCCATTTTATACTTGATTATGAAGCAAAAAAAAAGCAGTCAGACATATTTCTGACTACTTTTTTTACTATTATTAGTTTTAATTTCAATCGTCTGCCATCTCTTTTTTCATTTGTTGAGAATATTCTTTGGGTGACATGCCATAAAATTCATGAAAAGAGTTGGAAAAATGGGATAAATTTGAATATCCTATGGCATAAGCCACTTCCGAGATGGTTAACTTCTGATTCGTTAGCAATTCAGCGGCTTGTTTTAAGCGGATCGACCGGATAAAATCACGCGCCGACTGATTGGTCAGTTCTTTGAGTTTCCGATGCATGTGCACCCGGCTCATTCCGACGCCACTGGCAAGCATTTCAACATTCAGATCAGAGTCTGCAATATTTTCGTTGATAATTTTCAGGATTTTTTCCAACAGGATTTCATCATTGGATTTTAATTCGATTTTTTTAATAAGCGCCTTGTTTTCTTCCGAATCAGATGGTTTTACCTCAAGTCGCACCCTGTTTTCAATCATATTAGCAACCCGTTTTTTTAATAACCCAACATTAAATGGTTTCACTACATAGGCATCAGCACCTGTTTCAAAACCTTCTGCCTTGTCTTCATCGGTCGACCGCGCGGTAAGTAAAATAACAGGAATGTGGTTGATGTTGATATTCGATTTGATTTTTTTGCACAAGGTGATTCCATCCATATCCGGCATCATCACATCACTGATAACCAAATGTGGCTTCTCTTTCAGAATAAAATCCAGGGCATCTTTCCCATTCGTACATTCAAAGATTTTATAGATCCCCGAAAGCTCGGACTTTAAATATTGCCTTATTTCATCTTCATCATCGACCAATAAGATCCGGTAATTTGTTTTCGATTTTATACGAATCGTTTCTTCCATCCGGGATTCATCATATAGACCGGCATTTTCTAAATTTATTCCGGTTTTTAAAATTGGTTGAAGTTCATTGGTTCCCATTTCCTGCTCACTCAAATGGGAATTACCCAATGGTAAACGGATGATAAACTCACTTCCACGACCATCCTTTTTATTCCGTGCAACGATTTTACCGTGTTGCAATTCTGCCAGCGAACGCGCCAGATGAAGTCCGATACCTGTGCCAAAATTCGACTTGGTCTGATCATTGTCAATCTGATAGAACCGTTCAAATATCTTTTCAATTTTTTCGTCATCAATTCCAATACCGGTATCCGAAACCACTATTTCAAAATAATGCTGCAGTACCGCTGTTTCTCCTGAATCGTAGCCCGATTGAAGCAGAATGCTAATCTCTCCATGTTCAGGAGTATATTTAAAAGCATTCGACAGTATGTTGAGCAATACTTTATCAAAATTATTCTGATCAATCCAAACCGGCAATGCAGTATCAGCATGTTCAAACGTAAAACGGATATTGCGTCTGATTGCCTGATATTCGAAAGTTTGCATCAAATCATCAATAAATCCAACCATATCGGTTTCATTGAATTTCACGATCATTAATCCTTTATCAATTTTACGGACATCCATCAATTGATTGATTAGCCGTAATATCCGTTGTGCATTCCGGTACATCATTTTATATACCTGTTGCTTTTCTTTTTCAGGATTCTCAGAAATCAGTTTTTCAAGTGGACTTATAATCAACGTCATTGGAGTCCTTATTTCGTGAGAGATATTAATAAAGAACTGCAACTTGGCTTCATTGATTTGTTCGGCATGTTCACGCCGCATCATTTCCTGCCGGTGTTGTATCTGATTATACAGATACTTGGTAATACCTATTCCCAGCAAGAGGAATAAATTAAAATAAAATGCTTTGGCCCACCAAGATAAATACCAGGGTGGAGAGATAATAATCAGGTATTCTTTTTCAGGTGACATATTATCCTGAATACAGGCTTTGACCTTTAGCTTATAAGTTCCATAACTAATGTTCGTAAAATTGATCCGGCTCACACCCTGCCCTGTATTCATCCATTCGGAATTCAAACCTTCCATTTTATACCGGTAATAAATTCGTTCTGAATTTCCAAAATCAAAGGTTGAAAATTCAAGGCTAAACATATTATCATTATAAGCCAGGTGAATCGTATCCACATCGGATATAAAACGACTTATTATTTTCTTTTTTTGTTTTTCTGTCTTTTCACTTTTTAATATGGGAATATCTAATATGTATAACTCAGTCAGATAGACGTTCAATTTTTTTCGCATATCGTTAATCTTCTGAGGATAGAAATGACTGATCCCGCTAATCCCTCCGAAAAACATTTCATCATTACCGGCATGAAAAGCTGCACCTTTCGAAAATTCATTCCCCTGCAACCCATCAAATGAATAATAATTTATAAATTTATTTTCAGCAACCTGCAGCTTTGAAATTCCCATGTGGGTGCTTAACCAGATATTTCCTTTTTTATCTTCCAAAATACCACAAATCACATTACTTGGCAATCCGTTAGCCATAGTATAGATCCGCGACAGGTTGTTTTTCCGGTTATAACAGGCCAAACCGTCAGTAGTTCCAATCCAGATATTGCCTGAATGATCTTCTGTCATGGCATACACAATCAAACCCGGCAGTATATTGCCTTTTGTGGTATAGTTTACAATTTCAGCCGTTTTCGGATTAATACGGCAAACACCCCTGAATGTCCCAATCCAGATAAATCCATCCCGGTCATTTAATACGCAGTTAATACCGTCACTGAGTATTTTTCCATCATGCCCACCATCATAGGCATAATGCTGTTTATATGTTTGCGATCTTAAGTCAAAAGAATAAAGTCCCGCACCATTCGTTCCGATCCACAGGTTCTTCTGTTTATCTTCGGTTATGCAAATCACCTTATTACTCAGAAAATTATTCCCTATACTGGGTGAAATTTGATTGTAGTAGGTACACAAACCGGTTTCTTTATTAAACCGGGAGAGTCCGTTCAAATATGACCCCAACCAGATATCGTAATTGCTATCCTGAAAAAGGCACATGATCGTACTCGAAACTGAATTCACCGTACTGCGTGAATAGTGCTTCACCCTTCCTCCTTTTTCAACTCCGTAGATTCCATCATTATCCGTTCCAACCCAGACTGTCTCATTGTTATCTTTCAGGATGGACATCACACAGCTTGAGCCGATGATGTTTTTATTAAAGGATTTGTATCCCAGGATTGAAAATTTATTGGGATTATTCGGAGTAAAATAAACCCCTTTTTGAAAGATGCCGGTCCATAAATTTCCCCCTTTATCCTGCAAAAAAGCATGCACTTTCATGGTGGAAAAATCAAACAAAGATGATTGCATTTCATAATCTTCCAGCACATTTTTCTTTTCGTTATAAACTTTCATTCCCATGCCGTCTGTGCCGACCAATAGCTTCTTTTGCCTGTCAACAAATAAACATTTAACCGGAAGCCCCTGTTGTGATTTTGCAGAAAGAATCTGTTCAAACTTGTTTGTACCTCTGTTAAACTTAAAAAGTCCGGAAGTTAACGTACCAACGAATATATTTCCCGAATGATCTTCACAGATGGCTGAAGTCTGATTACTTCCGATCCTGGTTGGCGACTTATAAGCGGTTAGTTTTTTCGTGGTGGGTGAGTATCGGTTTAAACCCCGGTCATCGGATAAAAACCAAAAATCTTTCCGGGAATCCTGAAAAAGGGCAACAAGCGAATTACTGCATAATAATTTTGAAAATTTCGTATCAATGGAATAAGAATCCTTGTTGGAGTCAATGATTAAGAGTCCCTGATCGGTAGTAATCCATATTTGGTGGGTATTACTTTCTATGATGGAAGTAATGTGAGGTTCAATATTTACGCCGTTTTTAGTAAGCTTTACTTCTTCAAAATTATCCTGTGCCCGGTTATAAAGCATCAATCCGTCGATACAACCTATCCAGAACCGACCCTTCGAATCCTCGAAAAGAGTACGTACGTAATTATTTTTAAGCGTTTTGGAATCCCCTTTAATGTTTTTATAGCTGGTAAACTTTACACCATCAAATTTATTCAACCCATCCTCGGTTGCAATCCATATATAATTGCGTTTATCCTGATAAATGGAATTAATTAAACTGTTTGAAAGCTCTTTGTCGGTGGAATAAAAGATACCCATCTGGGCAAACGACTGAATAAACAATCCTGAAAAGAAAATAAGTAAGAAGATACGTGAGTGATTTTTCATAAAGTAATGCTGAATCTTTTATCGTGCGTCTAAAATTCGTAGCAAATTTACAAAAATAATCAGATATCAGCACTCGCTTCTTTAACTATTATCCCTTGCAAAATATTTAATTGTAACGGATACCAAAACATTAGTTACAATTATGACTTCACTGTCGTCAAAAAGGAAACAAATTGGCTCTATCTTTTAAATCATTATCTAAATCTATTTTAACAAAAAATGCAAAAATACAAATCATTTTCCCAACCATATAGGTGATTACCTAAAAGAAAAAATGAAGCGTGATTCCTGTAAACTTACAATTGAAATATTCAGTAAAAACTAACGGATAATAAGAGTCGTGACGTTTGGATATTTTTCAAATCCGGATAAAACTGATTTAGTTCAAACTAAATAAAGTAATCAGCAATTTTCAAATTCATATAATTTACACAATTCACGAAAACCGGTTCATATTAATCTTCAAAATTAATTAGTTGAATTAAAAATTTTGATTGTCATTAGAATATTCATAAAAAATGAAAATTGCTTGAGTTGAAATAAAATAGATTTTTAAATTCATCAAGGGCAATCATCAGCAATTATTTTTCCGCCTTTCCTCCACCTTTCCTTCGCCTTTCGTTCACCTTTCCTCCACCATTCGTCCACATCCGGTTTCGATATAATCAATATATAATCAATACATAATCAATTAACAAGCAATTAATAAGCAAACTTTATTTAGATATAATTTATTGATTACTTTGTTGTTGATTAAAAAATAATTTATTATTTTTGTATTGCAAACCGGATGTGAACCGGATGTGGACGAAAGGTGGAGCAAAGGTGGACGAAAGATAGTTCTACGTTCCACGTTTCGTGTTCCGCGTTTCGTGTTTTGTGTTTTGTGTTTTGTGTTCCGTATTTCTCTTTCTCTTTCTCTGTTCAGTGTTCTCTGTTCGACGTTCTGTGTTCTGTATTCTGTATTTTGTATTCTGTGTTCCGTGTTCCGTGTTCGGTGTACTGTGTTCTGTGTACTTTGATGTTTAATCTATCTTAACTAATTAACTAATTAACTCTCCCGATAGCTATCGGGAAAACTTAATTAACTTAGTCAACTTAATTAACTGAATCAACTTAGTCAACTCAATTAACTTAATCAACTAATTCACTAACCTCTTAAACACTAACATTATGGCCATTGTAAAAGGATTTATGCAAATTACCGGCAGTATTAAAGGTGTCAGCTTTTATACACGCCGAGGTAGCGACAAAGTGATCATGCGAACCAAAGGTGGTGCAACAAAAGAACAGATTGCTCATTCACCAAAGTTTCAAAAAACGCGTATGCAAATGAAGCAGTTTGGCGGAGCTGCCAGGTTTGGATCTCTCAGCCGCTATGCTTTCGGAGGACTGCACAGGCTGGCAGACTACAACCTGACACCGGTTTTGATTAAAATGGGGAATAACCTGATGAAACTGGATACAACATCCGAATTTGGAAAACAGAATTTGATGCTTTCTGAATTCAAACAGGCATTGGAAGGATTCAATTTTAACCGTGAATTTCCATTCAACACCGTCTTGCGCATCTTACCCCGCTGGCAGATTGACAGGGAACAGTTGAAGGCTGTTGTTACAATTCCACGCATTAATACGGACATTGATTTGCTGAACATTCAGAAATTGCCTTTTTTCAGGATAATCATTGTCATCGGTGCCATTTCGGATATAAGATATAATCCGGACAAGAATGAATATGAGCCCATTGTGTATGAGCTACATGGACACAGCGGTACATTGACCGGAAAATGGAATTCTACTCAAACTATTTTAGCTGAACACACCATGACTGTTCAACTGTCGGAAGAAGAAGCTTCCTATATCACCGAAAATGTAACGGTATTGCTTAGCATGGCTGTAGAATTCGGGAATGTCGGTTTTACAGAAGATCCGGTGGAAGTGAAATATGCAGGGTGCGGGAAGGTAGTTGCTGTTTGTTGAACGTTCCGGATTTGAAAAGTTTGAAGTTTGAAGTTTGAAGTTAGAAACGTCTCGAAAATACAGGCTGTCGAATACTCCATTTAAAGTTCATAAGATGCAGGAAGTAACCTAAATCACAAACCTGACATCGTCGAAGACATGTCAGCGTTTAATATTCTGAGTTCCGCGTTAAAGGAAGTCGCACACTTACTTCAAGATCGGCAGTTAAATACAGAATCTTAGAAGTGGGTGTGTGATTTTTTTGGATTAACAGGTAGATCAGGCTTTATTCGCGATATGGAAATCACGAGACCCAACAAGAATAACCAATCCGGAACACCGAACGCGGAACGTGGAACACGGAACGTGGAACGTGGGACGCGGAACACGGAACGCGGAACGCTTCGTGAACTTAATGCAGACTTTGTTGTTAAATGAATAACCATTTATTTAATACAGCTCCATGAGACCAAAAGATGAAGATAAAGTAGGCAGAATATACCGGGCAGCGATCAAGGTGATTAACCTGGAAGGCTTTCAGGGATGTTCAATGACCAAAATAGCCACTGAAGCGGATCTTTCGCCCGCCACCATTTACCTCTATTTTGAAAACAAGGAGGATATGATCGATAAATTATTTATCCACCTAAAAGCGAAGATGGGAAATTCGTATTTCCATCCGGAGATGGATTTATCTCCCTCAAAAGGCACCTTCCGAACGCTTTGGCTTAATCATTACCAATATATTACGGATAATCCGGAAGAATATAATTTTCTGGAGAACTTTTCAAACTGTCCCTTAATTGAGCATATCGATAAAGCAAACAAACCGGATTACTGTCCGGCATTCGAAAATTTATGCGACCAGTCGAAAGCTGTCAAACTGATCCAGCCATTGCACAACGATATCATTTACAGCCTGCTCTTTGCTCCGGTCAGCCACATGGTCAAGAAATCAACTTCCACTGGGACAGCGTTGTCAACAAATGATTTAATCCGGATCTTTGACGCATCGTGGAATGCAATCAGTCAATAAAAATAAAAATCGAGTATTTAAATGAACAATCATTCATTTAATATCGTTGTAGTAAAAAAACAGATACAAAACCATTCAAATAAACAAACTTATGACACTTATAGACAAACTCAACTGGCGTTACGCCACCAAAAGAATGAACGGGACAAAAGTCCCTCAGGAAAAAATTGACAGAATACTTGAAGCAATCCGTTTGAGCCCTACTTCATTTGGCCTGCAACCATTCAAGGTAATTGTAGTAGAAGATCAGGCTTTGCGGGAAAGAATATACAACGAAGCCTGCCAACAACCTCAGATTAAAGAAGCATCACATATCCTTGTTTTTGCAGCCAGCAAGAACGTGAGTGCCGCACAAGTGAATGATTACATGGAATTAATTGCTACAACCAGAGATATACCGGTAGAAACCTTGTCGGGATTTAGGGCAGCTTTTGATGGCATTGTTGCCGGATCGGCCGATCAGAATTTTGTCTGGACCGCCCGCCAGGCATATATTGCATTTGGAGTTGGAATCGTTGCAGCCATGAATGAAGATGTAGATGCTACTCCTATGGAAGGTTTTAGTACGGAAGCACTGGATAAAATACTCGGACTGGCAGAACAGAATTTGGGATCCACCACCATTCTATCGCTTGGTTACCGCGATGAAAAAACAGACACTCTGGTACATGCCGCCAAGGTACGTAAAAGCAAAAGTGCTTTGTTCCAGTTTATTTAAGAGATTGTCTACAGATGAAACAGATTTACTCAGATTAAACTAAATAATAATTTAACTATACGTGAGACTTGATTGATTACTAACGGTACAAAAAGGACAAGAAATAAATAATATTTTTGAAAAACGATTTGTTTCATAACATTAATACAAAAACAAAAAAATAACAACATGGAATTATTAGATGCGTTCAAGTGGCGGTATGCCACAAAAAAATACGATCCGACGAAAAAGGTGGATCAGGCATTGGTTGAAAAAATAGTAGAGGCAACCAGGTTGGCTCCAACCTCATCAGGATTGCAACCGTTCGAAGTATTTGTGATCACAAACCAGGAATTGAAAGACAAGATTGTAACCATTGCTTACGGACAGCAAATCGTGGGGGATTGTTCCCACCTGCTGGTCTTTGCAGCCTGGGATAATTACACCGCCGAACGTATCGACAACATTTATGCCCTTACCACAGCAGGAAGGGAACAACCCGCTGATCGTTACAAAGATTATACCGACCGGTTAAAGACTATGTATCTGGGCAGACCTGCCGAAGTCAATTTTGACCATACAGCCCGTCAGGCATATATAGCTTTTGGTTTTGCGTTAGCAGAAGCTGCAAGTCTGCATGTAGACACAACTCCCATGGAGGGTTTTTTGAATGAAGAACTCGACCAATTGCTTCAGTTGGGCGAAAAAGGTTTAAAAAGTGTCACCCTGTTGCCAATTGGTTATAGGGATGAAGCAAACGATTGGTTGGTCAACCTGAAGAAAGTAAGACATCCAAATGAAAAATTCATAACAGAGATTGCGTGAAAACATCCTGGAATTTCTAATTGCGAATTAAAAAAGACCTCAAAACAAACAAATTGTTTTGAGGTCTTTTAATTAGTATCGTTGGATCAACCGGTTAAGTTTAATACATATTGTTTCAATCCATGTTTATAACTCCTTTTGATGTTGCATGTTGAATAACAGTTCAGGACAATTACAAAGAGTCAGTAACTTATTTTTTTTGGATTATCAGTTTTTTTATTACGGATTCATTCAATGAACGAACGAAATACATCCCGGATGAAAGATTCAACCTACTCAGATTGACGGTATATTTGTCAGACATTATTTTTTCATTCAATAAAATTATTCCATTGGAATTAAAGAGTTGTATCACATCATTTTCCGCACCTGAAACAACAAAATGATCATTTACAATAGATGGTTCAATTCGTATTTTACTTTCAGAAGGTATATTCCGGACAGCATTTAATGTTCCCAGTGAAAGTCCTACTACTACCGGATCGTGGTCGGAACTCCGGTACATATTCGGTTGATACGCGTTACCGTTATATTCGAACATAGATGGTTCATCCGAATTGATATGAAATACCGTAACACCTGTTACAGAGGATCTCAAAGAAGCGGATACCAGGGCGTTATCCAGATACCCTGCTTCATTATTAAAAACATAACTATAAGCACTGTCGGCATGATAAGCACGGTGCAAGTCGGTATAGCCGGCATTAACCAATGTTACGACAGGATCTTCTTTCCCATAGGCATTCAAATCGCCCATGATTAACACGTCATTTTCGTTGTAAAATGTTTTATTGGCAGTACTGAAATTAATGGTAGAAGTAGCTTCAGCCACCCTGGTTGCATTCCAGCATCCCTGACCGTCGCCTTTATCGGTATCGACGCCTGATGTAGGACAGCCGCTCTTGGCCTTAAAATGATTCAGGCTAAAAATAAACCGCTCACCGTTGCTATTCAGCGTAAAAGCCTGTTCTTTCAACCGGTATGAATCTGAGGTTGATAACGTGCTGTTTTTCAGCCCTAAATAAGGTGTTACCCTGTCAGTACGGTACAGGTAACCAACTTTTGTATACGATCCATAGGGAGATCCACCATCATTCACAAATGAATATCGTCCGGCGACAGTCAAATCATTCATCGCTGTAATCAGTTTAGTCAAAGCAACCTGCCCTTCCTGAATTTCAATTAATCCATATACATCAGCATCAATGGCCAATAGTGCAGCTACTATTTTGGTGTGTTGATTAGCTGCCTGGGCAGCATTCGCTGGTCCGAATCCGGTACCAAAATTATCTGCCAGGTATACTTCCAGGTTATAGGCGCATACTTTCAGGTTACAATTTCCCAAATCATTGCGGGATGGTTCGATGGGACGTGGATTACCATAGAAGACGGGAGCAGTTGCCGGATAGATATAATAAGTTGAATTTACGCAATCTACTACAGCCTGCAAATTTGTAATTCGTTCACCCATTCGTCGTGTACCGGCAGCATCGGCAAACTGAATGGGCGTATAATTCAGGGTAGAAATTCCATCATCGATGGTTATTTGTGCTTTCTTATTTTGAACAACCAGCGCATTGTATTCGGGAGTGCCGTGAACAAATTGGTTTGTGGGGGTATAATTACGTGTTGGATTCAGGGTCAACTGTCCGTATTGTTGCAGATACCTGTTATTGGTTACAAAAAGCGTCTGTTCAAATTCAACGAGCATTCCTTCGTATTGTTCCCAATTCCAGTTATCCGGGTTATATACTACTTTAATAACAGGCAAAGGGTTATTTGAACTAAGAACAATGGTATTTGTAAGTGTCCCCAGTTGGGTACGCCCACCGGTTTCAGTAACAGTGCCTGTGACCTCCACCAGATCACCAACACTGACATTATCTGAACTTGTCGAAACAAAAATACCGTCGGATGTAAGCTGATTGTTATCCCCTACCGGATCCTGCAAAAAATAACCGCCAATTTTATCTGTCCCGATAAACTTGGCAGTCACGACACCACTTGTTTTTAGTTGCTGAGAGATATAGGCACTGGTAGTTCCGGTGCCCTGAATTTGAGGAATACTGACAGTAGGCTGGGATACAACTGAAAATGTCAAAACGAAGAGTAGGAAAAAAGTAAACGATAATTTCATGCGGGGAAAATTAGTTATTTATTTTATATGATATTGAAGCCCTCACCACACAAATCAATTACATAGTGAGGGCTTCAATATCAACAAAGATACTATTTTTTTTGAATGAATATGCATTATTTAATAGTGATTCATAATTAGTGGTTTTTGATTAGTTGGCCTGTTATTTTTTATGAATGCCTGGAATCATATTTCAAGAACGAATTCATGATTCTGTTCATATCAGTAATAAGTCTTATTAAACGGATTATGAAAAAGAAAATTTACTGTTTAAATTCATACGGGCAGAAATTTCACAAATCTAATTATTGTATATTGTCGGATTTATTACGATAAACTTGGTTAACGGACATCAAATAACAACTCATTATTGTTAATGTTTTATAATTATACAGGCTATTTAGGTTAATATATATTTATTTTTTTGAAACATAGCGGTTGAAATTCACTTAATGTATTCATATATTTTCAGCCGACAAAGATTAATTACAGTCTAAATGTAGCATTTATTCTTTTTTAATGTATTTTTTACTACACCTCAAATCCAATCGTCAATTATAGCTGTTTTTTAAATAATGCAGTACATCCCTATTTTACTTAACATTACAGAGTTTATCAACTTCAATTAAGGACATTTTCAGCATCAGTATACAACAAATATACAATTAGCCTGATCAAACTACTACATTTTGTGCTACAATAGCGAGACTTTTGCTACATCAGTTCACCCGTTTATTAATACTACAATTATACATATATTTGTATGGTAAAACAGAAGCAAATATTACACTTCCAGTTTCCAATTATTCATTCACAAAAAAAATTCAATATTATGAAAGCTTTAAAAATCGATTCTTTTGTAAAAACAGTATCTATCTTTTTTTCTGCTTACATGTTAATTCTGATGGCTCTGATAATTATCTTACACAAATAAGACAAATTAAAAGAAACGATCATTTTTCATCACCAATTAAATGGTATTAATTCTTCAAACAAAACACTTTTAAAACTCTGTCCATATGAAAACTCTTAAAATTGAATCTTTTATTGAAACAGCTTCCATCATTTTTACCAGCTATATGGTAGTTTTAATTATGTTAGTTCTCTTATTACAGAAATAATAGCAGGATCAATCTGTATCATTTTATTCCGGTTCAGGTTGAACCGATCTATATTCAAAATTCATCATTAAAAACGACCCATATGAAAGCACTAAAATTTGAATCATTTATCAGAACAGCATCGATTATATTTACCAGCTATATGGTCGTTTTAATTTCACTGGTTCTTATTTTACAAAAATAAAGAATAAGCCGACAAAACAATTGTACAGGCTATATTCCCGTCATAAAAAATGTCACTTGATCATATAGGTGGTTCCGGTTTAACTCGTGTTAAATCTGAATCACTTTTTATTTTGTATACATTACCAAAGAATAAGCCAAAATCATTTTGATTAATTCTACTTTACTACTATAAATAACAACCATATACAAACCACAATAGACACAATAGGACACAAAAACTCAACAAAAAAAAAGAACACAATATTCAGTTACTTAACGTTATTTTAAGATTTAAAACCTGATATTATTACTTAAATTATAATTTCTATTGTGAACTATTGTGTTCCCGATAGCTATCGGGATGGTTAGATATTTAATATAGTAAAGTAGAATTAAGCGTCATAAAATCAGGAGCTATACAGATTACTTAAAAAATAAACCCCACGAATAGTAAAATTCGTGGGGTTACTTTTTATAACAGATGATGGTTCGGTCGTATTTAATTCAACGCCTGCACAAAATCGCCGAACAGGTCTTCCACATTTTCCAACCCGACAGAAATACGAATGGTTTTATCCGAAACATTCATTTCCAATCGGTTCTCAGGAGTAAAAGTACCGAAAATAGTGCTCGCGGGGTGAATTGCGAGCGTTTTATTATCAAACAGATTCGTAGCACGTCTGACAATTTTCAGCTTGTTCATAAAGCTGAAACAGGCCTCCTGAGAAGACAGATTAAACGTAAACATTGCTCCCGGGAATTTTCCAAACTGGGCACAACTCAACTCATAAAATTCATTATCCGGCAGTCCGGTATAGTTCACCGATTCAACCTGTGGAAGTTCCAACAGCCTACCTGCTAATTCAAGACAGGTATTGGTAGACTTCTCATATCGGATAGTCAGTGTTTCAAGTCCGAGAGATTGAAGATAGGCAACTTGCGGGGTCATATAGGCACCCAGGTTGCGGAGTATTTCTTTCCTTAATTTAGCCGTAAAGGCAGCAGGTCCGAATTCTTTGGACATAGATTTCAATTTCGGCGATGACTTCCAGTCAAAATTGCCATAATCAATGATCAATCCACCAAGGCTCGTTGCGCCACCTGAAATATATTTAGTACTGGATACAATCTCGATATTGACACCCAGCTTTTTAGCATTAAAGCCACAGAAAGGAATGATGGTGGTATCAGCCAGTAATGGCACCCCTTTTTGTTTTGTCAATTGGGATATGGCTTTCAGATCGGCCACCTCCATTTGTGGATTGGTTATAATTTCCAAAAAAACAGCACAGGTATTCTGATCAATACTGGATTCGACTTCATTTAAATTTTTAAAATCACAAAAACGCACTTCAACACCGAAGGAAGCCATTGTATTCACAAAAAACGAATAGGTGTTTCCGAATAAGAAACGGGAGGTGACAATATTACTTCCTGTCTGAGCCAGACTGATGACAGCATTTGTGATGGCAGCCATTCCCGAGTTAACGGCAGTAACACTTAAAGCCTTGGTGATGGCCTGAATACGGCTTTCAAAATACTGTACAGTTGGATTCGTAATTCTGGAATAGGTATGTTCGGCTGATCTACCTTTAAAAGCAGCCTCCATTTGCTCTGCGGTTTCAAATTCAAATGCTGCTGTCTGATACAACGGCATACTTAATGCACCATATGCATCCGGTTTACCATATGGAGTATTCAACAATTTACCGGTAAAGGACAATTCTTCTTCATTCATTTCTTATAGAGCCGTCCGCAGTCACCTGTCTCAGCTTATTTAATTAGTACGATATTACAGAATCAGTGATTGGTTAATTAGTTAATTGGTTGTCCCGATAGCTATCGGGAGGTAAATTAGTTAATTGGTTGATTGGTTGTCCCGATAGTTATCGTGCGAGTTGAATAAGTTGAATAAAATGAAGCAACTAACTTATTAATCATTCCACCAAACTCTTAAACTTTCAAACTCTTCAAACCCTTCAAACATTGAACACGGAACACGGAACACGGAACGTTGAACGCGGAACGCGAAGCCTACCGAAGCTTCGCTCCCAGTTTCGTTTCGTAGTTTTCCTGCAGTTTTTTCATAATGCTATCGATTTGATGATCCGTAAGTGTTTTAGTGTCATCCTGCAATACAAAACTAACGGCATACGACTTCTTACCTGCTTCCAGGTTTTTACCTTCGTATACATCAAACAGATTTACCTTTTTCAACAATTTCCGTTCAGTATCGAATGCAATCTTTTCGATCTCGGCAAATGCAATGCTTTTATCGAGTAATAATGCCAGGTCTCTTTTGACTTCAGGGAACTTAGAAATCTCAGCATATTTTACATTATGTTCACCCAGTTCTGTCAAAACGGCATTCCAGTTGATATCAGCATAATATACTTCAGCATCGATATCCGTCATTTTCCGGATAGCAGGATGTACAATTCCATATACAGCCAGTCGCCTGCCCGATTTGCTGTTTAAAGTCAATGCTTCACTAAATAAATCATCAGCAAAATCTCCCATCACAAGTTTATGCATATGAAAGCCTAACCGGCGTAATATTGCATCCACATATCCTTTCAGTTCATAAAAACTCGATTTCTCATCAGCTACAGTCCAGGAAGAACTGCGTTTATTTCCTGTCACCCAAATTCCCAAATGGAAATCTTCGGAATAAGCAGCCAGCGTTTCGCCGGCTTTTTTATTCTCAGCATGATAATAATAACAATTTCCGAATTCGTAAAACTTCAAATCAGCACTACGCCTGTTCACATTGTAGGCAATATTATCCAGACCGCCGAAGAGTAATGTCTGACGCATCACATTCAGGTCAGAACTTAATGAATTTATAATTTTTACCGAATTTTCGGCAGGGAATGAAGATAAGCCGGTATAATAATTTCCTTTAGTCAGGGAATTATTCAGGATTTCATTGAATCCCTGAGCCGTGAGCTGTTCGGAAATGAGGTTTTGAAGTTTATAACTATCTGGTTTGGAAACAAAGCTCAGATTCGATTTTAACGATAATCCTGTTTCAATGTTATTATAGCCGTATATTCGCAGGATATCTTCTATGATATCTACATCACGTTGAACATCCACCCGGTATGCCGGAACCTGAAGTTCATAGCCTTCCTCATTCTGACTGACTATGTTTATTTCGAGGGCTGAGAGAATGGTTTCAATATTTTCTTTGCCAATCTCTTTGCCTATCAGGGTATTGATTTTCCGATAAGACAATGAAACATCAAAAGGTTTTACTTCAACAGGATAAATATCAACGATATTACTTGAAACTTCTCCTCCTGCCACTTCCTGAATCAGCAGAGCACAACGCTTCAGCACATTAATCGTATTGGTAGGATCACATCCCCGTTCAAACCTGAATGATGCATCGGTATTTAACCCATGCCTGCGTGCAGTTTTCCGGATTGAAACCGGATTGAAATAAGCACTTTCCAGAAAAACACGTTGAGTAGAAGCACTAACACCTGAATCCAGACCACCAAACACTCCACCAATACACATGGGCTTTTCAGCATCACAAATCATTAAATCTGTTGCACTCAGCTTGCGTTCAATACCATCCAATGTAGTAAACAGGGTACCTTCAGGCAGGGTTTTTACAATTACTTTTCCTCCTGCAATTTTATCAGCATCAAAAGCATGAAGGGGTTGACCCAGTTCATGCAGCACAAAATTCGTTATATCAACAATATTATTTATGGGACGTATTCCTATTATTTTCAAACGATTCTTCAACCAGTCAGGTGATTCGGCTACTTTCACTCCTGAAATGGTAACAGCCGAATATCGTGGACAGGCATCGGTATTTTCCACTTCTACCGGAATAGGCAGGATTGTATTTTGAACAGCAAATGCTTCAACTGAAGGCCTGAGCAGTTTCACCGATTTATCTTTCAACGCAAAAAAAGCTGCCAAATCCCTGGCAACTCCAAAGTGAGAAGCTGCATCCACTCTGTTGGGAGTAATATCCACTTCGAGTAATGTGTCGCTTTTAACACCGTAATATTCTTTTGCCAGTGTACCAACCACTGCTTCGGCGGGTAATACTATAATGCCATCATGACTTGCTCCTACACCGATTTCATCTTCAGCACAGATCATACCTACCGATTCTACCCCGCGTATTTTGGATCGTTTAATCGTAAAGCTCTCATCTCCAGAATACAGTTTCGTTCCAACAGTAGCAACTACGACTTTCTGTCCGGCAGCAACGTTCGGAGCACCACACACTATCTGCAAAGGTTGTCCGGAACCGGTATTCACGGTGGTCACATGTAGATGGTCTGAATTTTCATGGCCTGTACAAGTCAACACTTCACCAATTACCAATCCTTCCAATCCGCCTTTTACGGTTTGCACTTCTTCCACCCCACCAACTTCCAATCCGATGGAAGTTAATGCTTTTGACAATTCATCAGGAGTAACATCGATATTAATGTACTGTTTCAGCCAATTATAGGATATATTCATAACTAAAAATATTGATTTTTTTGAAGGCACAAAGATACAATTTTTTTTACAGTTATGGATTTGATAAAATCAAAAATGAGTCATTCGTACATGGATAAGCATTCGAAAATAGTATATTATCCCTTTTTGTTTTGATTTGCTTCGAAATACAAAACCTGCGAATACTTAAATATTTAGTACAATCCATCTGTTTGTACGATTATTCATTATTTTTGTCACACAAAAGAATTAAAAAACGCTCAAACAAAATAAAGAAAATGATTCAGGAAAACTTTATCCGGTTATTTGAAGATGCATTCCGAAAGAACTGGGATTTACCGGGATTTAGTAATTACGGCGAAAACCTGACACTTACCTATGCCGAAATAGCGAGAAAAATCGCTGAGTTGCATGTACTATTCGAACAATGTCATATTCAGCGGAACGACAAAATTGCTCTGATCGGACGTAACAATGCCAATTGGGCTATAACCTACCTGGCAGTTGTGACTTACGGAGCAATTGTTGTTCCTGTATTGCAGGATTTTAACCCAAATGATGTTCATCATATTGCCAACCATTCCGAATCCACTCTGTTATTTGTCGGAGATTCTATCTGGGAAAACCTGGAAGAAGAGAAGCTAACCACCATCAAAGCCGTATTTTCACTTACCGGTTTTAATTGCATTGCTTTATTGAATCAACATTCAATATTACCAGCAGAAGATGCAACGAAAGAAATAACGAATCCAACCATCGACCTTAAAGACATTCATCAAGATACCATAAACTGTATTTTCAATGAAAAATACTCCTTCGGATTTCATCGCGACAGTGTACGCTATATCGATAAACCCAATTCAGAGATTGTATCGATCAATTATACATCCGGCACAACCGGTTTCAGCAAAGGAGTCATGACACCGGGCAATGCGTTGGCAGGGAATATCACTTTCGGGCTGTACACGAAACTAATTGCACCGGGATACCGCATAATATCCTTTTTGCCATTAGCACATGCGTACGGGTGCGCCTTTGAGTTTCTGAGTGCCACCTGTGCCGGATGCCATATCCATTTTATCGGAAAAACACCGTCACCTAAAATATTGCTCAACGCATTTGCTGAAATCAAACCAAATGTCATATTCTGTGTTCCACTCATCATCGAGAAAATTTACAAAAAACAAATTCAACCTCTTCTGTCCAAACCTTCTATGCGCTGGGTATTGAGCATTCCTTTCCTGGACCAACCGGTACTGGCACAAATTCGCAAGAAGCTTGTGGATGCCTTTGGGGGTGAATTTTCTGAGATTGTAGTAGGAGGAGCTCCATTAAATGCGGAAGTGGAAGATTTCTTCCATAAAATAAAATTCCCTTTTACAGTAGGCTATGGAATGACCGAGTGTGCACCACTGATCAGCTATTCGCCTGCGAATGAATTCGAACCATTATCGTCAGGTAAACTACTCTACACCATGGAAGCTAAAATATCAGATCCAAATCCGGATACTGCCATTGGCGAAATTTGTGTCAGGGGTGAAAACGTGATGACCGGTTATTATAAGAATCCGGAGGCTACGGCCGAAATCATCGATAATGACGGCTGGTTGCATACCGGTGACTTAGGGAAAATTGATACTCGTGGAAATGTTTACATCCGGGGAAGGAATAAAACCATGATTTTAAGTTCCAGCGGCCAGAATATTTATCCGGAAGAAATAGAAGCAAAATTAAACAATATGCCTTTTGTAATGGAAAGTCTGGTAATTCTGCAGAACAAGAAGCTAATCGCCTTGGTATGTCCGGATTACGATGCCATTGATGTAGAAAAGATTGACCAGAGCCAATTGGATAATTTAATGGAAGAAAACAGGAAATTGCTGAATTCAATGGTTGGGGCGTACGAAAGTGTGTCCAAAATACAACTTTACCCACACGAATTTGAGAAAACTCCAAAGAAAAGCATTAAACGTTATTTATATACAACAAAAAAATGATTATCTATTCTGTTGATATACAGCGTAATAATTTTTATATTTCGTTATTTGAATATTATTTTAAAAAAAGATCTTTATTATTAATCTATAATAAATAAATGGTGTATCTTTGCAGCGATTTTGAATAACAAAATTAACATGTTAAATTTTTAAAGGTTTAAAGTAATGAAAAAAGTATTTTTGTTTTGCGTTTTAGCATTGGCTTTCGCATCTTGTGCACCAAAAAAAGCCGAAGTAGCTCCTTCAGCTGATTCTACTGTTGTTGCCGTTGATACCGTAGCTACTGATTCTGCTGTTGTTACTACTTCAGTTTCTAGTGACACAACTGCAGTTGTTAAGTAATTAAGCTTACGTAAATTTATTTACGAAGCAAAAAGTCTGTTAGATTTTATCTAACGGACTTTTTTTTGTCCAAAAAATTACAAATAAGAACGATAAAAGTGGTTTTTTTGAGGAAACATATATAAAAAGACTAAAAAATCGATCAAACCAAAATATATTTTAAAAAAAAGTGATATTTATTAATGCAGAATAAAAAAATGATGTAACTTTGCATCGATTTTGAATTGCAAAACAAACATGTTAAATTTTAAAAGTTTAAAAGAAATGAAAAAAGTAATTTTATTTTTTGTGGTAGCTATGGCTTTCGCATCTTGCACTCCTAAAAAAACTGAAGAAGCTCCAAAAACTGATTCTACAGTTGTTACAGTTGACTCAACTAAAACTGTTGTTGATTCTACTAAAGTTGACACAACTAAAGTTAAGTAAAAAAGCTAACGCAAAAAGAAATTCTTGCAAGCATTTAAGTCCGTTATTTCGATAACGGACTTTTTTTGTAAAAAAAATCCGATCTCATTCATTTTTTGTACCTTTGTCCACTTATCTATTAAATCAAAAAGTTTATGTTACGAATAGCAGTACAGGCAAAAGGGAGATTAAACGAAGACACAATGATGTTACTGAGTGAATCAGGTATTAAACTTGAATCAGGTAAACGTCTTTTACTCCTTCCGGCAAGGAACTTTCCATTGGAGGTTTTATTTCTTCGTGATGATGATATTCCTCAATCGGTAGCAGATGGAGTAGCTGATATTGGTATTGTGGGTGAAAATGAATATGCTGAAAAGAAAAAAAATGTCGTGCTTACTAAAAGACTCGGCTTTAGCAAATGCAGACTGTCTCTGGCAATTCCAAAAGAGATTGATTACACTGACATTTCATGGTTTAATGGAAAAGTCATTGCTACCTCCTATCCCGAAATACTGAATGATTTCCTGAAGGAAAAAAAGGTTCAGGCTGATATTCATGTGATCACCGGATCGGTCGAAATTGCGCCCAGCATCGGCTTGTCGGATGGAATTTTTGATATTGTCAGCTCAGGAAGCACACTGATAACAAATCATCTGAAAGAAGTTGAGGTATTAATGCATTCGGAAGCATTATTAATTTCAAATCCGAAACTTTCTGTAGAAAAACAAATCGTATTAGACGAATTACTTTTCAGGTTCGATGCTGTAAAAATGGCCGAGGATAAGAAATATGTCCTAATGAACGTTCCAACAGAGAATATTGATAAAATCATTGAAGTACTTCCGGGAATGAAGAGTCCTACAATCATGCCATTGGCTAAAGAGGGCTGGAATTCACTTCACGCTGTGATTGATGAAAAGAGATTCTGGGATATCATTGGCAAACTGAAAGCACTTGGAGCAGAAGGAATACTTGTCATCCCTATTGAAAAAATGATTCTCTGATTATTTTTCCGGAAACAGATACAATATTTTTAGTACAAAGCTGAAACTGTAAACTTTTAAGCGACACTCATGAATTTATGTATTGATCAGGGGAATTCAAGTACAAAAGTGGGTCTTTTCAATCAGGATGAACTCTTAGAAGATTTTACTTATGAACTGTTTGGCAAGAATGAATTGACTGAATTATTAGGTAAATATTCCGTAAACAGCTGCATTATCTCAAGTGTACTATCAGAAAATACAGTTCTGGTAGATGAAATAAAAAAAAAGATTCTCTTTACCATTGAATTAAGCTACAAAACTTCGATACCCATTACAAACAGTTATTCTACTCCTGAAACATTCGGGAACGACAGGCTGGCGGCAGTTATCGGGGCAGCTTATCTGAAACCGGGCATGAATGTCTTAGTCATTGATGCCGGAACGGCAATAACATATGATCTGATTGAATCAAACCTGAATTATGTTGGCGGGAATATCGCACCGGGATTAATGATGCGATTACGATCACTTCATGAGTTTACTCAAAAGTTACCGGCAGTCAGACCAAAAGCAGAAAGCCCTTTCCTTGGAAATTCTACCGAATCGGCTATGATATCCGGGGCCATTTATGGAATTGTTTTCGAGATAGATGGTTATATTGATGCTTTAAAAATTAAATATCAACAACTTTCAACTTTTTTAACAGGTGGTAGCACTTTTTACTTTGATACCAAGCTAAAAAATGCCATCTTTGCAGAACGAAATTTAGTGTTAATCGGACTCAACCGCATTCTACAATACAATGTACAAAAATAAGCTTTTACTTCTCGTACTTGCGTCAATCTTTTTCGCTCAATTCACTAACAGTCAAAACAATACAAATTCTCCCTACACGAGGTTCGGGTATGGTGAAATCAGTGACACAAACAATGGTGAACAAAGGGCAATGGGTGGTGTTTCTATCGGTTCCCGCTCGGGTACCAGTATCAATACCGTCAACCCGGCTTCTTACAGCAGCGTGGATAGCATGACTTTCATGTTTGATATCGGTAGTTCGGCTATAATATCCCGTTTTTCGGACCTGACAAAGAGTAATCAGACCTTTAATGCCAACCTGGAATACATAACCATGCAATTCCCCTTATCCAAACATATGGGTTTTAGTGCCGGGTTATTACCGTATTCTTTTGCAGGTTATAATTTCAGTTCAAATGATACAACTTTCCTGCACAACACTTCTAAATTAGATACCATCCCTTTTTCGCGTAATTTTATCGGGAACGGAGGATTCAGCCAGGTTTATATGGGATTATCAGCCGACCTGTTTAAACATGTCTCGGTGGGTGTCAATGCATATTACATGTACGGAACGATCAATAATTACCGCGATTTAACGTTCAACACAACATCAAACGGATTTACCTCGACCACACAGGCAAATACAATAACAGCCAGAAATTTCCGGTTCAGATTGGGAATGCAGGTTTATAATACCTTTGCTCAAAAACATGATGTGACACTGGGATTAATCTACGAACCAAAAATTAAGCTGAATGGTGGATTTTCGCAATTGACCACCGGAGTCATGAACGACACCATTGACTCAGGTCATGCAAATGATCCGAATTATATCGCCTATGGTTTTGAAATTCCTAGTACATTTGGAATCGGATTAAATTACTCCTACGACAAAAAGATATCGGTCGGATTGGATTACAGCCTGCAACAATGGAAAAATACCGAATTCTTCTGGAACCCAACCACCGGAAAGAACCAGGAGAATCTGAATAACCGTTCAAAAATAGCAGTTGGTGTGGAATATCAACCCAACCCAAGAGGTCGAAACTTTTCGGACAGAATCAGATACAGGGGTGGATTTAATGTAAGTGATTCTTACTACAACATTAATGGAGCCACTCAACCTAAAAACTACAGCATCACTGCAGGTATCGGATTGCCACTTTACAATAAGACTTCAAACTCGGTATCGATGTTAAATGCATCCATCGAATATGGCAAAATCGGATCTGCTGACCTGCTTCAGGAAGATTACCTGAAACTGACCCTGAATATCGTATTCAATGAACACTGGTTCTTTAAACGTAAACTTTAATCCTGAGCTGTACTCAACTGACAGTAAATGATCGAAATGAGACTACAAGACTCAATCAAAAAACATTTTACAATCCCTGTTTTCTGCAAAACTATTCTTAGTTGCCTTATCTGCCTGACATTCATAGTTTCGTGCAGCAATGACAAACCGGATAAAATAGCAGCTGTTGTTGACCGCACCAAACTGCCAAGACAGCGTGCTACAGAAATTACAACGATCATCTCCGATTCGGGGATTACCCGTTACCGCATTTCGGCTTCTCGTTGGGATGTATACGACAAAGCCATTCAACCCTATCAGGAATTTCCGGATGGTATCTATTTTGAAAAATTTGATGTAAACATGAAAGTGGATGCCAATATTCAAAGTAATTATGCCCGGTTTAATGAAAATGAACAGTTATGGGAACTTCGGGGGAAAGTAAGAGCTATGAACCTGCAAGGTGAATTATTTGAAACCCAGCAATTATTCTGGAATCAACGGCAGGCCAGGTTTTATTCGGACAGTTTAATAAAAATCACCCAGGCTACCCGCATCATTAAAGGTATCGGGTTTGAATCGAATGAAACAATGACCCGGTACATGATAAAAAACCCACAGGGCATATTCCCATTAAACGAGAACGGTAGCTCGGCAACCCCTCAACCGGCAACAAATAGCCCTGTAACACCTCCGGTCAATTCATCCGGCACAGCTGCTAAGACAAGCTTTCCACCTGTTAAGGCAACGCCTGTTGTACCACCATTTCATAAAAGTGGCCCACAGAGCACCAATCCTGCATTACCAAAATAGCATTTACGCACAACATAAAAAAAAGGACTCATTCCACGCTGGAAATGAGTCCTTTTTTTTATGTTGGAATGCTTGTTATTAAATTTGGGCAATTCGTTTAATTTCTTCGATAATGGCAGTTGCAAACCCTTCGGCCTGTGCTGAAGTTCGTGCTTCGGAATAAATACGTATAATAGGTTCGGTATTCGATTTACGTAAATGCACCCATCCTGTCGGGAAATCAATCTTCACCCCATCAATATCATTGACTTCATATTGTTTGTACGATTCTTTGATCGTTTTTAATATATCATCGACATTGATCGAAGGGGTTAACTGGATCTTGTTTTTGGAAATATAATATTCAGGGTATGTCTTCCGCAATGCCGAAACAGTAAGCCTGGATTTCGCCAGTTGTGTCAGGAAAAGGGCAATACCCACCAGGGCATCCCGTCCATAATGACTGGCAGGATAAATAACACCACCATTTCCTTCACCACCAATGATCGCATGGGTTGCTTTCATGGCCGTGACGACATTTACTTCCCCAACAGCTGCTGCTGTATACGTACAGCCATATTTGACTGTTACATCACGCAAAGCTCGTGTGGAGCTCAAATTTGATACCGTATTCCCCGGTGTGTGCTGAAGGACGTAATCCGAAATAGATACCAGGGTGTATTCTTCACCAAACATACTTCCATCTTCACAGATAATAGCCAATCTGTCGACATCAGGGTCAACAACAAATCCCACATCCGCCTTAACGGTTTTCATCAGGGATGATATTTCTGTCAGGTGTTCCGGAAGTGGTTCCGGATTATGTGGAAATTGTCCGTTTGGTTCACAATATAATTCCTCGGTATTGGTAACACCCAGGGCTTTTAATAAAGCCGGTATAACGATTCCTCCGACTGAATTGACACAATCAATGGCCACTTTGAAATTTGCAGCCTTAATAGCTTTAATATCGACCAATTCGAGTGCAAGAACACTTTCTATGTGCTTTTGAGTATAAGATAAATCTTCGGTAAGCTTTCCGATGTCATCTACCTGTGAAAAAACAAAGCTTTCTTCAGCAGCAATTCTCAACACGTTTTCACCTTCAGCCGAATTAAAGAATTCACCTTTTTCGTTCAACAATTTCAAAGCATTCCATTGCTTAGGATTGTGACTGGCCGTAAGTATTATTCCTCCGGCAGCTTTCTCCATGGTTACGGCTAATTCGGTGGTTGGAGTAGTGGCAAGTCCAATATTTACCACATCGAAGCCCATTCCCAACAACGTACCGATTACAAGTTGGTTGACCATTTCACCCGAAATGCGGGCATCGCGACCTACTACGATCTTTGTAGATCCTGTATTATTCTGTTGGATTTGGGTAGCATAAGCAGCTGTAAAACGGACAATATCCAGTGGATTCAGTCCATCACCTACCGGTCCGCCCATAGTACCGCGAATCCCGGAAATAGATTTAATTAATGTCATGTTTAATAAGTATGTTTAAACCGGCGAATTGAATGATATTCAGCCGGAAAATTCAGGAACTGGAATATCTGCTATCTTTGAAATTTAATCTTATATTCATATCCAAGTGGAGTCACACTCATCATTTCAGTATTGAACCCTAATTTTGAAGGAACAATGAGTTTTGCTTCCGAATTGTTTCGTTTGAGGTAAGAAGCAGCTTCCTGAAATGCTTTACATGACTGGGTCATGTCTCCATAGGTAAAATCAGATGGATAAGGGAAATCAATGGTTGTCCAGTTACTGATCGTATCAGCAGGTACTCCAAGTGTATATTGGATAAACCTTGGGACAACCGTGTTTTTATACTCTAAAGTAATAGTGTCGGATAAATTTCCGGGATTCATCATATGAAAATACAAACCTGTAGAAGTAAGTAAATATACATCTTTTCCGTTTTTTGTCCAAACAGTACTACTGTCAGGGGTACCGGATACAACAAGGATATTATTCCTTTTAATAAATCCATCAATTAAATCTTTCTCATCATTTAATAGTTGAGCATATGTTTTTGTACTGCTACAAGATGTACCCAGAATCGAAGCAAGAAATATCAGAAAGAATAGATAAGAAATCTTTTTCATATGCAATTTTATTTTTATACAAATATCCGATTAAATAACGACAATTAAAAGTTAAGAAAATAAATAAAGTTATAAGATTTGTAGTTTACAATTTAAGTACTCAGGCAATAATAGCCTATATGTCAAAAAATTAATTGAGGACTTTAATCCTGTAAACAATCGAAGTATACCCCGGAATAATCGGTTCATTCCCCTTCATCCCGAAAGCCAGGTACCAGGGGATAATAAACGTAGCGCTATCGCCTTTTTTCAACAACTTAAGTCCTTCCTCCAATCCGGTAACAACTTGTTTTTTACCGATAATCACCTGTTTGACATCACGTTCAAGTTCTTTTCCATCCAATGAGAGAAGCCTGTACGACACCCTGCAACTCACTGAATCAGTTATTTTAGTTCCGTTTCCAGATTGATCAATCCTGTACCAGAATCCCATATCGCTTCTTTTAAAAGTTTTCTTCTGCTGAAGGGCAAACTTTCTGAGCAATCCATCTTCCTTTTTAGCCAGATTTTCATTTATAGCAAGCAGGGATTCACCGTTTTGATCTTTTTCAACACCTTTGTTTGATGGAAGTTGAGGTGATTGTTTATGGCATGAAAAAACGAGAAAACAAAAAAATAGTATAACAAATATTTTCAGTATTTTAATCATCTTGTTTTCAACGTATATTGGCAATACTCATGATATCCGAGAATACTCCGGCAGCCGTAACTCCTGCTCCCGCTCCATATCCTTTGATCATCATCGGGAATTCATTGTAACGTTCGGTTGTTATCAGAATAATGTTGTTGCTTCCCTGTAAATCATAAAAAGGATGTAAACTGTCAACTTCATGGAGTCCGACTTCACAGATTCCATTTTCCATGGTAGCAACAAACCTCCAGCGTTTACCCTGTGCAGCCAGCGTCTTTCTTTTTTGTTCAAAACCGGCATCCAGTTCGGATACCGTACTCCAGAAGTCATCCAGACTACCTTCAAAATACGCATCGGGGATAAATAAATTTTTAATCACATCACTTTGTTCCACCTTATAACCGGCTTCACGGGCCAGGATAACCAGTTTACGGATGACATCCTTTCCACTGAGGTCAATGCGTGGGTCAGGTTCTGCAAAACGGGCTTCTTTTGCCATTAAAATGGCTTTACTTAATGGAATATCCTCACTGATGGTATTGAATATAAAATTGAGGGTGCCTGATAACACAGCTTCCATCTTTTGTATATGGTCGCCACTGTTTATCAGGTTATTCATCGTATTAATAATGGGCAAACCGGCTCCTACATTTGTTTCGAATAAGAATTTCACACCTCGGCGCCTGGCGGTATCCTTCAGGTTTAAATAATTATCATAGGATGAGGAAGCTGCAATTTTGTTTGCAGCAACTACCGAGATATTACTTTGCAACAGGGTATGGTATAAATCGGATATCTGTGAATTCGCCGTACAATCTACGAAAACCGAATTAAAGATATTCATGTTCAGGATTTCAGCGCATAGAAGTTGAGGTGTCGAGTCAATGCCATTCTTTTTTAAATCATCCGCATAATTATCCAGGTCAATCCCATCACGCGAAAACAACATTTTTTTACTGGAGGTAATTCCAACAACATTCAGTCTGAGTCCATTCTGCGACATAAGAAGCTGTTGTTGCTTTTTAATCTGGTTCAACAGGCTTCCTCCTACTGTACCGATACCGGCCACAAATATATTGAGCACCTGGTATTCCGACAGGAAAAAGGAATCATGAATCACATTCAAGGCTTTGCGGAGAGACTTTCGGTCGGTAACAAAAGAAATATTCGTTTCAGAAGCACCCTGTGCACAAGCCACCACATTGATACCATTGCGTCCCAGGGTCCCGAATAATTTACCGGCAATACCCGGAGTCCGTTTCATATTATCCCCGACTATGGCTACCGTTGCCAGGTCATCTTCGGAGAATATCTCATTGATCTCCCCCTGTCCTATCTCGTAAGCAAATTCCTTCCGAAGCACATCAACGGCCAACGCACTGTCGGCATTTCTGACTCCGATGGAAGTTGTATTTTCGGATGATGCCTGTGAAACCATAAATACGCTAATTCCGTTTTTGGCAAGCACCCTGAAAATCCGGTAATTCACCCCAATAACCCCAACCATACCAAGACCCTGAACTGTTATCAGGGAAGTGTCGTTTATGGAGGAAATACCTTTAATTGCTTTGCCAGCTTCTCCGGTCTTTTCGCGTGAGATGTACGTTCCCTCTGCTTCGGGATTAAACGTGTTTTTTATTTTTACTGGGATATTCTGATGAAAAACAGGGAATATGGTTGGCGGATAAATCACTTTTGCACCAAAGTTACAAAGCTCCATCGCTTCGATAAAACTTAGTTTTTCAATCACATAGGCATTGTTAATAATCCGTGGATCGGCTGTCATAAATCCATCCACATCACTCCATATTTCAAGGATGGAAGCATGAAGTGAAGCCGCCAGAATGGCTGCCGTATAATCAGACCCTCCCCGACCGAGGTTGGTTATGAAATTTGTATTGGTATCGGTGGATATAAAACCACCGCAGACACATATCCGGGGAGCATTTGTAAAATTCTCACGGATCAGTGCATTTGTTTTTTCAAAATCAACAATGTGTTTATCGAATTGATTTTCAGTTTTAATAAATGTCTTGGAATCGAAATGAACAGCATCCTTTATTGCTGCACTGACAATGATGGATGAAATAGATTCACCGTAACTGACAATGGTATCGATGATTTTGGTGGAAATATCTTTGATGAGTGAAACTCCGCGAAATATATTGGAAAGATCATTAAACTGCAATTGGACCTGAGAGAGAATTTCTTCTTTTTTTTGAGGCGAAATAACGTCCTGAATCACTTCCAGATGACGTGATAACATCACTTCGTATTCTGCCAGATAAGATTTATCGCCATCACAGGCTAGCTTGGTAATATTGTAAAGTTGATCTGTTATTCCTGAAAGAGCGGATACAACAACTATGACAGGTTCATCCTGCGCCTCAACTATCTTCTTTACACTTAAAATACCATTGACCGAACCTACGGATGTTCCGCCGAATTTTAATACCTTCATCGTTATGAGTAATGTTTAATTAATCTTATTTTCCAATTTGCAAAATTAGCGTTTTTTCCCCGATTAATAAGTGCTTTTCCCTGTTTTTCAATAAAACTGTTGTATCTTTCCAAAAAATGAACTACTTTTGCAGCTCAATTTTAATAATTCATGCTTCACACCCGACCATTTATTCCGGGATGAATGGCATCAAATGAGTTATTATGAATTAAATTGGTCTGGTAGCTCAGCTGGATAGAGCAACGCCCTTCTAAGGCGAAGGCCAAGGGTTCGAATCCCTTCCGGATCACTGAAACCGCAAACACCATCCGTGTTTGCGGTTTTTTTGTATCAACATTTTCAATTCTTTCTTACTATCTTATTCATCCTGAATTGGATTAGCTTCAACCATAATCTTTGATTTCATTATCTCTTCAAAATTCATCTTCACTGAACTTTTATTTATTCATTTTGTTAGGAATACAATTCACATAGTATTCATTTTTAAACACTCAACAAAATGAAAACCAGAAATATTATTCCCTGTTTAATACTTCTTATTATGGCTCCACTCAGTGCTGGTTTTGCAGAAAAAACCACGAATTCAAACATCAAGGAAGAAAATGTGACCTATACAGTAGGTGATAAGGTTTACAATGGATTTATTGCCTGGAATGAAAACGTGAAAGGAAAACGACCGGCAGTATTGGTGGTTCATGAATGGTGGGGATTGACCGATTATCCCAAAATGCGGGCTCGAAAACTGGCAGAACTTGGATATATTGCCATGGCAGTTGATTTGTTCGGGAATGGTAAAATCGCCACGAACCCAACTGATGCACAGTCGTACACTGCTCCTTTATACAGCAATCCACAACTCGCCAAATCTTTACTGGATGCCGCCCAGGTTAAAATTAAAGAATATAAACAAACAGATCCTGCTAAAGTTATTGCCATCGGTTATTGTTTTGGTGGTGCAATTGTTTTGAATTACGCCAAACTGGGTGGTGACTTAAAAGCAGTAGTCAGTTTTCATGGCGGACTTAAAGGAGTAACCCCTGATAAGGATTTGCTAAAGGCAAAGATCCTGGTATGTAACGGTGGAAGTGATAAATTTGTATCCGAAACTGATATTGCCACCTTTAAGCATCAAATGGATTCCATCGGTGCCACGTATACCTTTAAATCCTATCCGGGTGCTTTGCATGCATTCACCAACCCTGCTTCTACCGGACTTGGGAAAAAATTTAATCTGGCACTCGAATACAACAAGGATGCTGACTTAAATTCATGGAATGACATGAAAAAATTTCTAAGTTCATACATCGTGAAATAAGAATTGTAAAATTAAAACGAAAGGCTTTATCATCAACAAAAAATCAAAAATAATGAATCAGGAAAGCGGAACAAAAGAAAATCCATGGAAACTTCAGACTCCTCCATTGTCGTCGGAATATACCATGTATAAAGATACCAGGGATGGAAAAGACATATTAGTTTGTACGGTAGGTTCTACGGTGTTATTCTATGATTACCGGTGTCTGAATGATCTTCACTCCATGTTGAAAGAGAATGGCGACTGGATGGAACTCGGAAGTGCCGATGAACAAAAAGAAGCAAAAGATGGAACAGTAGAAGCATGGGGCGTTCCGTAAAAAATCCGGTAGGTGGATGGTATGGCCTAAAAAAGGGGTTACGTGGTCGTTTTGGCATGTATGTCCCACCACTTATGGAAAAACTCGGACTTGCAGAACTGACTCATGATGCCAGAGGAAATAAAATGAAAGCGATATAAAGTTCATAGTTTATTTAAAATAAATACAGGTTTGCATTAAATAAAGCAACAATTAATTTCTGCTCAACCGTTAATCAGGGAAGGTAAAATCATATCCTGCAAAAAAGGTGACTGGAAAGTAGAACCTTTTAATGAGTATGATGAAGTACAGGTAGGTTATTATCACATTCTGGCAAAGGATATCGATGAAGCAATTTCGATTGCAAAAGAAAATCATGAATTTGAATTCGGATCAACTGCCAGAATAGAAGTGCGTCCGATTAAAACAAAAGAAGTTACAACGAACTTTGTGTATCCAAAAACTGCCATGTCATCATAGTTTTTTCCCGGCCGGATCAATGGATTGAAATTATTCCGGGCGGAATTTAAAAAGCTCTTATGCTGGCAATGACAAAGCAAAGAAAAGTAAAGGTTATCTTTACAATAGTCTTTTAAATCAATTTTAATTCTAAAATAATGGAAACTAAATCAATAAAACAAACAGTTACATTTGATGCTCCTTCCCAAAAAGTATACGAATTGATTATGGATCAAAAAAAACATGCCGCTTTTACAGGTTCTAAAGTCATTATGAGTAAAAAACTCAATGGTAAATTTGATGTTTTTGACGGATATTGCCGTGGAAATAATATTGAATTGATCGATGGTGAAAAGATTGTTCAGGCGTGGCATTTCCAGGAAGAAGGCTGGCCCAATGACCACTATTCCATTTGCACATTTCTTTTTAAACCGGAAGGTGATAAAACACAACTTACATTTACACAACACGGAGTGCCGGAACATAAGGTTGAAGAACTCAAAAGCGGATGGAAACAATTTTACTGGACACCCATGAAAGCTTATCTTAAAACCGGAGTTCGCCAGGTTGCACATCAAACGCAGGAAATGCATAGTTAATTACTCACTTGCAGATTTTCGTGAATCTGGTATGAAAAGAAGAGGCAGGTATCAGCCTTCCTTTTCTTTTTTCATGGCAATTATATTTTGCAAATTAAAATAGTTTCTGTACTTTTGTGTCGTAATAAATGTGGAGAGATTTGGACTGCTTGCAACCACAGAAAAAAATGCTAAATCGCAACATCTTTTCTGCATCTTTCAAAGTCCACCAAACATTCCTGCCACGTATTTACATTAGACTCTAAACAATTAAAATGTAAATTAATTTTACAGTTACAATTACAACACGCACATCAAGGCAATTGTAAATCGTAAATCGTAAAATTGTAAATTAAAAAAATTATGGGATATTTATTTTCATCCGAATCGGTATCGGAAGGTCATCCTGACAAAGTTGCCGATCAAATTTCAGATGCTTTGCTGGATAATTTTCTGGCACAGGATCCAAATTCAAAAGTTGCATGCGAAACATTGGTAACAACCGGTCAGGTAGTATTGGCAGGTGAAGTAAAAACATCGGCATATGTTGATGTACAATCGGTAGCCCGTGAAGTCATCAATGAAATTGGCTACACCAAAGGCGAATATATGTTTAGTGGTGATGCCTGTGGTATTTTTTCCTCTATACACGAACAATCAGCTGATATTAATCAGGGTGTTGAACGTGCAGAACCAATGGAACAAGGTGCCGGCGACCAGGGTATGATGTTTGGATATGCCTGCAATGAAACCAAAAATCTGATGCCTGTGGCTTTGGATTTATCACATGCGTTGGTACAGGAACTGGCAGCCATACGAAAAGAAGGAAAACAAATGTTATATCTTCGTCCTGACTCCAAATCACAGGTTACTATTGAATATGATGATAACAACCAACCTGTAAAAGTTCATACCATTGTTGTATCTACACAACACGATGACATGGTTCATCCGGCACACAATGCAAAACCAACCGCAAAAGACGACCTGGAAATGCTGGCTATCATCAAAGAAGATGTACGCACAATCCTGATCCCGCGTGTAAAAGCAAAGGATGAGCAGTTCGCTCAGCTCATCAAAGACGATTACGTCCTGCACGTTAATCCAACCGGGAAATTCGTCATTGGCGGACCTCACGGAGATACCGGATTAACAGGCCGTAAGATTATTGTGGACACCTATGGTGGAAAGGGAGCTCACGGTGGTGGTGCTTTTTCAGGGAAAGATCCTTCAAAAGTAGATCGTTCGGCAGCCTATGCAGCGCGTCACATTGCTAAAAACATTGTGGCAGCAGGACTGGCTAACGAGGTACTGGTTCAGGTTGCGTATGCTATCGGCGTTGCAAAACCAATGAACCTGTATGTCAATACCTATGGTACGGCTCAGGTAAAACTAAGCGATAGTGATATTGCCACGAAGATTGAAAAACTTTTTGACATGCGTCCTAAAGCCATTGAAGAACGGTTAAAACTTCGCAATCCGATTTACAAAGAAACAGCATCGTATGGTCATATGGGACGTACACCGGAAACAAAAACTAAAAGTTTTAAAGATGGTAACGGAAATGATTTTACCCAGACTGTAGAATTATTTACATGGGAAAAAACTGACAAAGTATCGGATATAAAAGCAGAATTTGGCCTGTAAAAAGACTGAACTTTTTTGAAATGATATAAAATGCCCGATACATACTGTGTACCGGGCATTTTTTTTACCCGTACAACAAACCGGGGGTTAATTCTGTTTTATAAAATAATGACATCTCATGAAACAAACCCATCAGATTTACAATTTACAATTTACCCGTTTATTACCGTTTGTTTCATGTTTTTTTGGGTTCCGCAGGACGGAATACGAGGCACTTATCAAACAAATTTCCCCTTGCCACGAAGTCACTAAGACACAAAGATGCACAAAATAAAGAAAATCAATAAAATAAGCTTAGTGAACCTTAGTGACTTTGTGACTTTGTGGCGAAATAACTTTCTTCAAAATTGCTATTTGTTTCATATCGTTTTTGGTTCGATAGGGCAGAAAAGGAGGATCTTATGAATGAACAGCCTGTCATTCTTTTCGATGGAATCTGCAATCTATGTTGCGGGTGGGTTCATTTTCTTATAAAAAAGGATAAAAACTTTCGGTTTATGTTTGCTTCCCTACAATCAGAAAGCGGTAAAAGACTGCTTCATACTGAAGGTTTACACAGTCAGACAATGGATTCGATCATCTATCTAAAAGGAAATCAGGCTTATCGTGAGTCATCAGCCGTATTGGAAATTTTAAAGGATATAGGAGGAATATGGAAAATGGCCGGTATTTTAGTATACATTCCACTTCCTATTCGCGATGGAATCTATCAATTTATAGCGAAAAGACGTTACAGGTATTTTGGCAAACGTGCTTCCTGTCTTTTACCTACACCCGAAAATAAAAAAAGATTCTTAACATAAATCAAGTCTGACTTATAAATCAATCTTTTTACATTAACTTTGCACGAAAATTAGGGATAATACTATGTCGAATAAATTAGCGGTTCAACTTCTTGTCATTTGGGAATTTATGAAACATTTGTTTGAAAAGGTACTTACTGCTCTTCCGGGTATCTGGAAGTATATGAAAGTATGGTTGTTGAAATTTATAGCCTGGCGTAAAGCCCGGTATGCACGATACCGGGGGTTGATTTGGTACCGGAAATTGCTGAATTCAATATTAACGTTCATCGTCTTATTTCTGCTGTACCTTTTTATCGTAGATATGAATTTCCTATGGTTATTCGGCAAATCACCCGGATTAAGCAGCATCAGCAATCCAAACCAAAGTACTGCCTCCATCATTTATACTTCGGATGGAAAGATACTTGGCAAGTATTTTCGTGAAAACAGAACCCCCGTCAAATATGATGAGATTTCTCCAAAACTTATCAGGACATTAATTGCAACTGAAGATGTTCGTTTTTACCAACATTTCGGAATTGATTTCGAAGGAGTTTTTGCTGCGATAAAAGACATGGCCAAAGGCAAGAGTCGTGGTGCCAGTACCATCACCCAACAGCTGGTAAAAAACATGTATAAAACCCGGAACCAGTATTCTACGGGTTTGTTCGGTTATATTCCGGGTGTAAAACTGATTATTAGCAAAACAAAGGAATGGACTACTGCCGTTAAAATTGAAATGTTTTATAACAAAAAGGACATTTTGACTATGTACCTGAATACCGTTGATTTTGGTAGCAATGCATTCGGCATTCACACTGCCGCTAAAACATTTTTCAATACCACTCCTGCCAAACTCAATTACGAGCAATCGGCTACCCTGGTAGGACTTTTGAAAGCCACTACTTCGTACAGTCCGATAGCTCATCCGGTGCGTTCTATGGAACGCCGGAATGTAGTACTGGATAATCTGGTAAAACTTAAAGTCATTAGCCAACACGAATGCGATTCGCTGAAACAAACCCCGATTCGTTTAAACTTCAGTGTTGAACAGAACTACGACGGCGATGCGCTCCATTTCCGTGCCTACCTTGAAAAATACCTGCAGGATTGGGAAGATGAGAACGGTTATGACATCTATTCGGATGGACTGAAAATTTATGTTACCATCGACTCACGCATGCAGGTCTATGCAGAGGAAGCGTTGAATAAACAAATGCACAGTCTTCAAAAGAAATTCGACAATCACTGGCGTGGTCAGAACCCATGGCAGGATGAAAACCACAAGGATATTGTCAATTTTGTGGAAGATATTGCACATAAAACCAAAGCCTATGCTTCATTGGTATCAAAATACAAAAACCATCCCGATTCGATAGAATATTTTCTGAATAAACCTCACAAAACCAAGGTGTTCGATTACGACCTGGGTGAAAAGGAACTGAATCTCAGTATTATGGATTCGATACGGTACATGAACCGTTTTATGCACAGTAGTTTTGTGGCTATGGAACCGGGAACCGGTGAAGTAAAAGCATGGGTTGGTGATATTAACTTTAAATTCTGGCAATATGACAAAGTGGCCCAGTCAAAGCGTCAACCGGGATCTACGTTTAAACTTTTTGATTATACGGCTGCCATGATGAATGGTATGTCGCCCTGTGATATGATGACCGATAAGCCTGTTACCTGGACATACAAGGAAGGCAATAAGGACAAATCATGGAGCCCACGGAATGCTAACGGTTATTGTTTAGGCTATCCTGTGTCATTAAAAAATGCGTTTGCACAATCCATCAATACCATTGCAGTTCAGATTGCACAGAAAGTAGGAATCCCCGAAATCATTAAATACGCTCATTTATTAGGTATCCGTACGCCGCTTGAAGATAAACCATCTACCTGCCTGGGGTCTTCGGATGTATCGTTGCTGGAGTTGGTCAATTCATTTGGTACAGTGGTGAACGAAGGTGTATACCACGATCCGGTTATGATTACCCGTATTGAAGATAAAGATGGGAACGTAATATTTCAACCTAAGACAGAACAAAAAAGGGTGATTCCTTACGAAGAAGCCTGGTTAATGACAGTATTGCTCAGAGGTGGTATGACCGAACCGGGTGGAACTTCCAGGGCATTATGGAGTTGGGATATATTCCGTTACAACACTGATTTTGGAGGAAAAACAGGTACCTCTTCTAATCATTCCGATGCATGGTTTATTGGTGTCTCGCCTAAACTGATAGGTGGCGCGTGGGTAGGCGGCGAACACCGGAGCGTTCATTTCCGTACCGGAGAATTAGGACAGGGAAGCCGTACTGCATTGCCGATATTCGGTATGTTTATGGAAAAAGTATTGAAAGACGAAAACCTGAAACAATACCGTGGTAAGTTCCCTACCAAACCCAAACAAGAGATTTCGCGGAATTATTCCTGTCAGACTTATTTAAGACCTGATACCACAAAAATTGATTCAACATCACTCGATGACATCGATTTACCGGATGATATTCCGGTAACGGATGAACCATCACCAAACGACTAATTGGGTATCAAATAATTATTATTTACCAAATTACACCGATAGAAGATATTCTTTCGGTGTTTTTTATATCGTTTAACTGAATTGATTAAATAAAGAATATTGATCTTTGGATAAAGATTATTAAATCAATGGAATGAAACAATCAAATAGCACTTATGCGCAAAAGTTATTAAAGAATTTAAAACTGCTGAATTATTGTCGTAACTCTTATTATTTATCTTCATTTCGAATCTTTTATTTAACAGACTTCAATATTCTTAACAATAAAGCAAAGCTATATCGTTATAATTATTACGCAAACCGACGAACATTTTATTAGGTTTAAATGTTTTCAAAATACTTATTAAACATAAAAGCTTATGAATATAAGAAACGTTACTATCCTTTTTTGTCTTTTATCATTTCCTGCCATTTCTCACTCTCAAGTCACTGATAAAGAAAAAGAACTCAGGAAAGTGAATACAGACACTATTGTAGGGTGGAAAACCGGAATTATTACAGGGATTAATCTCGCTCAGACAGCTCTGATAAACTGGTCGGCCGGGGGTGAAAGTTCAGTTGCCTTTAGTGGATTGTTGAGTGTATTTGCAAATTACAAAGACACCATTTCCGAATGGCAAAATTCGTTGGATATCGGATATGGCTTACTTCAACAAGGGGATGTCGGATTTGTCAAAACAGATGACCGGTTCGATCTATTATCCAAATACGGAGTAAAAGCTTTCTCTGATTTTAATTATACGGTATTGATTAATTTCAAAACCCAGTTTACACCGGGTTACCAATTTCCGAATGATTCAGTAAATATCTCTAATTTTATGGCTCCTGCTTATTTAATTGGTGCAGTTGGACTGGATTATGTGCCAAATACTTATTTTAATGCTTTTCTTGCCCCTCTTACAGGCAAATTGACTATATTGAACGATGCTGATCTATCGGCACAGGGGGCTTATGGTGTGACTCCCGGTGATAAACTCAAAAGTGAATTTGGAGGTTATGCTCGAATAATTTATACCAGAAGTGACTTTAAGAGTGCATTTTTAAAGAATGTTGCACTTACTTCCAAATTGGACTTGTTCTCCAATTACCTGGACAAACCACAGAACATAGTTTTCAACTGGGAAAATATGCTTGCATTTAATGTGAATAAAATTATATCCTTCAATATTTACACGCATTTAATGTATGATGCCAACATTAAATATAAGGGAGAAAAGGCTAAACTCCAGTTTAAGGAAATTATTGGATTAGGATTTTTACTAAAACTTCCAGCAAATTAACATGTTTACCAACAAAAGCGGCTGAACATCTTTATAGAAGTTCAGCCGCTTTTTGTGTTTATCGATTATTTTTTAGAGAATCAACATGGCATCTCCATAAACTCCAAATTTGTAACCTTCTTTAATGGCCAATTCATAAGCTTTCATGATTAAATCATAATCGCCGAATGCGGCAGTAAGCATGATCAGGGTTGAATATGGCAAATGAAAATTTGTAATCAACGAATTAGCTACTGTAAAATCATAGGGAGGGAATATAAATTTATTGGTCCAGCCTTCGTACGGTTTAATCTTTCCTTCGGTACCTACGACAGTCTCAAGGGCACGCATAACAGTAACCCCCACCGCACAGATATTGCGGTTCTCATCATGTGCCTTATTCACCACAGCAGCAGTTTCCGGAGTTACCTGCATTTGTTCAGAGTCCATTTTATGTTTGGTAAGATCTTCCACATCTATTTCACGAAAATTTCCAAGACTCATATGCGAGGTGATAAAAGTCTTTTCAATCCCTTTTATCTCCATACGCTTCATCAATTCACGGCTAAAATGCATGCCGGCAGCAGGAGCCGATACAGCACCTTCATTCTTGGCAAAAATAGTCTGAAAACGTTCAGCATCTTCAGGCTCTACCTGACGGGTGATATTGTGTGGAAGTGGTGTTTCCCCCAATGAATAAAGACCTTTCTTGAATTCTTCGTGTGTTCCGTCAAACAGAAAGCGGAGTGTACGCCCACGTGATGTGGTGTTATCAATCACTTCGGCAACGATTGAATCATCTTCACCAAAATACAATTTATTTCCTATACGGATTTTACGTGCCGGTTCAACCAATACATCCCAAAGACGCATTTCATGATTCAATTCACGTAACAAAAAAACTTCAATCTGTGCACCTGTTTTTTCTTTATTTCCAAACAAACGGGCCGGAAATACTTTCGTGTCGTTAAATACAAACAAATCGCTTTCGTTGAAATATTCAAGCACATCTTTAAAAGTTTTATGTTCGAATTCTCCTGTTTTTCGATGCACAACCATTAAACGGGATTCATCACGATGTTTTGACGGATATTGGGCAATCAGCTCATCCGGCAACTTGAATTTAAACTTAGATAACTTCATATTTTATTGTTTAATTATTTTATTTTAAAAAAAGGTAATCGACAATTTTTAATTGTTTGCAATTAATTGTTGATTTCTCAGAATATCTTCCTCAACATGCAATACCAGGTCATCAATTTGCCAACAATCTTTCAGGGTAACTTCTCCAATCCGGGTACGTTCCAAAGCAATTAAATGAGCACCACTCCCCAAAGCCAGTCCAATGTCCCTTGCCAAAGCGCGAATATAAGTTCCTTTACTGCAAACAACACGGATTTTCAAAACAGGGAGTGTAAAATCCAATACTTCAATGTCATCTATAACCAATAACTTTGATTTAAGTTCAATTTCCTGCCCGTTACGGGCATAATCGTACGCCCGCTTACCATCTACCTTGACGGCAGAATAAGCCGGTGGTACCTGTTGTATTTCACCCAGGAACCGTGGAATGATCTCGTCAATCATTTCTCTGGTTATATGTATCGTAGGAAATACTCCATCTACGGGCAATTCTAAATCAAATGACGGAGTGGTGGCACCCAGTAAAAGAGTTGCCATGTATTCTTTGGTTTGATATTGAAAACTTTCAATCAGTTTTGTCGATTTACCCGTACAAAGGATCATCACTCCTGTAGCCAGTGGATCAAGTGTTCCGGCATGTCCTACTTTCAGCTTTTTAATATTCAGTGTCTTCTGAAGCTTCCAGCGTAATTTATTGACCAGATTAAACGAAGTCCAGTTTAATGGTTTCGCAACATACAGTACTTCTCCGTTAATGAAATCCATTTTTAAAATTTAGTCTCCACCTACCATTTTAAAGCAATGCAGGGGTTGTTTTGTTATGTTACAGGATGCTTAAATCAACACCCAGGTATATTAAAATCAATATGGCCAACCCTACAACGATGCGGTAATACCCAAAGGCTTTAAAACCATATTTAGTCAGGAAGCTGATAAAAAACTTAATAGCAGCCATCGCAACAACAAAAGCCACCAGGTTACCAATTAATAAACTCATCAGATTTTCAGACAACAAAGTTTTTGCTGCCGGATCCTTAAATAATTCCAGTAATTTATATCCTGATGCTGCTGCCATAGTTGGAACAGCCAGGAAGAACGAAAATTCAGCTGCATTTTTACGTGTCAGCTTGGTTGACATTCCACCCACAATAGTTGCCATGGATCGTGAAACACCCGGAATCATAGCTATGCACTGGCAGAATCCGATTTTAAGAGCCCGTTTCCAATCCATTTCCTGGTTTTCATTTGTATTCTGAAACCACTTGTCGACAAACAACATCAATACACCGCCTAATACCAGCATGATGGCAACAACCGTCACGTTCTCCAGAAGCAAATCAATTTTTTTACTAAACAGAAATCCTAATACCAGAGCTGGTATGACTGCAATTAATAATTTCACGTAAAAATCAAATGTCTGAAAGAACCTTTTCCAATAAAGGACAACTACTGATAATATGGCACCAAACTGAATATTAACTGTAAAAGCCTTAACAAACTCTGTGCTTTCCATGGCAAGAATTTTCTGGGCAATAATCATGTGCCCTGTAGATGATACAGGAAGGAATTCAGTTATTCCCTCTACAATTGCCAGGATAACCGTCTGAAAAATAGTCATTCTTATTTGCTTTTTGGTTTATATAAAATGGCAAAAATAATGGAAATAAATCCGAATAAAGAGACCATTGGTCCGACTGTAATTCTACGGAAACTATACACGTCAGGATTAAATTCTTTAATGGTAGTCGATCCTGTCATTAATGCAAAACCTAAAATGATAATGGCAAACCCAACAGCAATCAAAATCAGATTGGTTTTACCTAAGGTGAAATGTTTGTTATCTTCCATTTTTATAAATTATTGAATAAATTGTTGAAATATTGATAAGACTATTTTTATAGGGTTCACCCTTCTATATATAAAATACAAATTATTATTAAAGTAACTGTCAGATTTTGATACTTAGAATTGAATTCTCAATTCAGTATGCTCTATGCTCAATGCTCTAAGCTCTTAAATCAAATACATATCATTGATATTCATCCGTAAATACCTGCCAATTGAGAAAAAGGAAGATATGGCAGTCAGGGTAACACCTAATACGATGACAATACCACTGACAATACAGGCAGTCAATGGTTGAATAATCGATCCCGGCATTCCAAATTCATAATGAACAAAATAGACTACTCCTGAAAGCAGCAGGATTGAAATCAGTGAAGCAGCAAATCCGTTCAACATACTGCTTTTAATATAGGGCCGACGGATAAACCAGGAAGTTGCACCCACCAGTTTCATCGTGTTTATCAAAAAGCGGTCCGAATAGAGTGATAAGCGAATGGTTATGTTGATCAACGCGACAGAAACAAAAAGTAATACAAATGCAAGCCCAAGTAAAATAAGACTTACTTTGCGGACGTTATCATTGACCAGGCTGACCATGTCCTTTTGATAAACCACCTTGTTAATATGTTCAAATGCTTTTAATTTTGATTGAATCAACGCGACACTTTCATTGTTGGCATATTGCGAATGTAATTTCACTTCAATGGATGCTTTCAACGGATTATATCCCAGAAATTCTTTCGGGTTGTCCCCTAAATTTGCAATATGGTCCTTCAATGCATCATCTTTCGATATATATTCCACCGTTTTAGCATAAGCCGATGACTTTAAGTAATCTTCAATCCGTTGCGCATCCTGTCGGCCTGATCCATCATCGAGAATGATCGAGAGATTAATATTTTCTCTGACATACGTACTCATATCGTGGGCTACAAACAGGAGCAGAAATACTAAACCCACCAGGAACAACACCATGGACATACTGATGGTGGAGGTTAAATGGATTTTTAAAAAAATCGGTTTACTTACAGTTGATTTGTTTTTTGACATTATATAGAAATTTTCTTTTTCAATTTTATGCTTTTAATGCAGACTTGCGGGCATTTTTCAATTGCAGGAGAGCATAACCGATGATACTTAATATCAATAACAAGGAAGAAACCAATGCGATTGAATTTCCAATGCTGTATGATTTAGGTTCAAACTTATATTCTATTTCATAGGTACCTGCTTTCAACGGCATGGCACGTAACAGATAATTTGCACGAATATAAGGAACAATTTTACCGTTAATATACGCATTCCAGCCATCTTTGTAATATATTTCAGAGAAAACAGCTACCTGATCGGTCTTCGATTGAAAACTATACAACAGGTCATTCGGTGCGTACTTTATAAGTGCAATCCGTGCTGTAGTATCAGGGGCATTGATTTTCGCAGGCAATTGTGAAGCAAATGATTTGTCTGCCACCAATTCCTTTTTGGTATTGATTTCACCTACCAAACGCATTTCGTCATTGGCATTATCGGCAATACGAATATTGTTGACAAACCATGCATTCCCGTTGGCATGTGAATTAATAACCGGTGCCGCCTCTTTGCTATAGATCAGGTATTTCATGTTAAGCATGTTCAATACACCCAGAGAATCCATCGTGTTGTTGATGACCTGTGGAGAAGTTGCCCTTCCAAAAGCACCAAACATACGACCCACTTCTTTTTCAATATGCATGTTAATCATTTCCTGATAACGACGCAGTTTGGCAGCATGATATCCGCCAATATTTTTATGGAAATAGGAAGGTGAGGCATCATTGAATATATTCACGGTACCATCCAGCACACGGAACTGGGATTTATCCTGAAGAATAAAATTATCTGCTTTCGAAGGTGTAATCAACGTTTCGAAATGACGTGGACGCTGAAAATTGTCATTATTCAGATACCTTTTTGCAACGGGTACCAGGTCAAACAAGATCAGAATACCAAACAAGGTATATGTCAGTTTCTGTTTCAGGTAGTCTTTGGCATATAACCAGATTAAACCTGCAGACAAAAGGACAAACATAAGTGAACGGAAGGCATCTCCACGTAACAGGGCAGCCCTGTCCAATGGCAATGTTTCTTTCAGAAAAGCATTATTTCCTGTATATTGGGCATCAGAAGGAGATATAAAATCACCCGACAACGAAGGTATCAGAGCAAATATCAATGCGATACCACCTACTATGGCAGCACTAATCAATACCGGACGTATCAGTTTCTGTTTATTTTTTTCTGTAAAGACTTCTTTTAAAGCCAGCACAGCCATTAATGTCATTCCAAAACCGGTAGCAACCAACATCATGGAAACGGTACGGAACTTATTATATAATGGCACGTAGTCAATAAAAATATCGGTCAGCCACATGAAGTTTCTTCCCCATGCCAGCATCAACGTTAATCCGATCATAGGCAGCAACCACCATTTGGTTCGTTTATCCACCAGAAAGAGTCCCAATACAAACAGGAAACAAATAATGGCTCCAATATATACCGGACCGGAAGTAAACGGCTGAGATCCCCAATACATTGGGAATTGATTATCTTTCAGTATCTTGGATACATCAGGTGCGCCCAGGCTGCTTAGTTTTTTGCCCGTTTCACTGTCGACCGCTAAGGTTCCTCCACTTCCGCCGCCCTTAAAATCAGGTATAAGCAGTGTCATGGTTTCATCAATTCCATAGCTCCATTGAGTAATGTAATCCTTATTCAAACCGTGCTGTGAGTTTTGAGTATCGACAGTCAATCCGTTCGATTCACCACGCATGGTTGCTTTGCTGTATTCGTTGGTCGTTAGCAGGGAAGTAGCATTCATGCCCACAGCTACCAATGCTGCAGCAACAAGCATACCACTTGTTTTCAAAAAAGCTGTTATTTCTTTATCCTTAATGCTGTAAATAAATTCAACAATTGCCAGAATAAGTAATATAAAAACAGTGTAATAAAGGATTTGCACATGGTTGTCAAGAATTGCCAGACTCAGGAAAAAGGCAGTCAATAAGGCTCCCAATACCCTTTTTCGCCGAAATGCCATATACACACACCCGATAATCGGAGCCATATAAGCAATGGTGATGGCTTTTGAATTGTGTCCTGCCAGTATGATGATTAAGTTATACGAAGCAAACGAGAATGCGATCGCTCCCACTATTGCCAGCCAGGGATTTACCTTAAAGGCCAGCAATAAAATATAAAAACCGATCAGATACAACATCAGGTTATACACCGTATTCGGAAAAATATGAGTCATATCTTTCACGTATTTGATCAGGTTGTAAGGCTGTCCCGTTGAAATCTGATACGTTGGCATACCACCAAACATCGAATTGGTCCACAATGTAACATCATTATGAGTGGCATTGTAATCAATGGTCTCTTTAGCCATGTACATCCAACTCTCGGTATCATGACCAAGCAATTGTTTTCCTTCCAGAACCGGAGAGAAATACATAAACGAAATGCAGACAAATAACAGGAAAGCAGCAATGTGCGGAGCAAATTTGGTAAGAACAGTTTTATTCATATGGACAAGCTGGTTTTGCATAAGCAGTTTTCGGGAAAAATCATACAAAAGTACTACCTTTTTTCACACTTGCTATACATACAGCGGTTAAAAATTGTTGATTTGTGAATATGAATGTGTATGGTAAAGATTTATTGACTTTATATCATTATCCAATAAAAACAAAATTGGCTAAACTTCATGGGAGATATTTAGCCAGGTAGTGATTATAATAATTGCATTCGCACTTTTTTAGCTCAAAACTTCTGGTATTAAAAGAAATTAGGAGGGTGACTTTTAAGTTTTATATCGTTCCTTCGTGCAAATCCCAAATGGGGAAACACATTTCGAAATCATTCCATACAATATCTCCATAATGAATAGTGAATCTTTCAAACAACTTTTTATCAAGATATTTTCTGGTCATTGTATTTCTGGCATTCTTTAAAAATTCGTAAAAGTCTATTGTTTTTTCCACACCATCGGAGAAAGAAAATTGAATACAGTATTCTCCTAAATATTCTGCTTTTATAATTGAAATTACTATCATATTAAAGTTTTTTTGTAATGTTTTCCGGCGAAAAATCAATATCATAAACAAAGAAATCAATCCATTTTCGAATAATATCATCCCGATATACCTTCACAATCTTTTTGAATTTCTTCATGTTTTGAGTATCCAGTGGCATTTTACCTTGTACTTCTTTAATTATTATTTCTTTGAATTTCCCATTCTCAAAAACAATCTCTGCTTTACTCTCCGTATCCTGATACTTCCCATGAACATGTATAGGTTCATGCTCCTGAGAATAAAATAAAAATACCAATCCAAAATATTCATATAGTTTAGGCATATCTATATAATTTGATAATACAAAGATATATACAACTTTCGAAAGTTGTATCAGGACAAGCATTAATTATAAGGCAAAATAAACATAATTATACACATACGGCTTGCTTTTCCAGTTGCTCTCCAACTTCTGCTTTTCGTGATAATTCATGAATACTGGAAGTGGGAAGGCGACTACTGTACATCATCTTCCTTAAACCTTATCTGAAGTTGGGCATCTTCTGTCCAGCTGTACTCCTCTTCATTATTCCGGATGCCGATCCCGATTAACCTGACCTTTGTTGACAGGTCTACCAGCTTCAATAATTCCGATCCCGCTTCAACTAAAGTTTCATAATCGGAAATAAAAACCGGGAATGTTTTACTGCGTGATATGATTTTAAAATCGGCATATTTTATTTTCAGGCTTACCGTGCGCCCTTTGTAGTTATTTTTGCTGATATATTTAATAACGTCATGCGTCACTTTTTCAAGTTCCGTTAACAATTCCTCATACCTGTCGATATCCCTTTCGAAGGTGGTTTCCGAACTGACCGATTTTCGTATCCGTTGCGATTGAACCGGCCTGTTGTCAATAGCCCGGGCATTCAGATAATACGCAGAACCTGCTTTGCCAAAATTAGATACCAGTCCTTGTTCCGACCATTGTTTTAAATCGGCACCTGTACGGATACCCAGTTGATGCATCCGTGCAGCCGTCACTTTACCCACACCATAAAACTGCTCGATAGCAAGCGTCTCCACAAATTGTTCTGCTACTTCCGGTTTAACCACAAACAGGCCGTCCGGCTTCTTATAATCGGAAGCAATCTTGGCCAGGAATTTATTGAATGAAACACCTGCCGAAGCAGTAAGCCCTACCTGATCACGTATCTTTTGCTTTATCTCCTGTGCTATTTGCGTGGCCGAAGCGATCAACATATGATTCTCCGTCACATCCAGGAAAGCTTCATCCAACGAGAGTGGTTCAACCAGGTCGGTATATTCATGAAAAATCTCCATGATCTGCCTGGATACCGACTTGTAGACATCAAACCGTGGAAGTACAAATATCAGCTGAGGGCATTTGCGAAGCGCTGTACCCGATGCCATGGCCGACCGCACACCATATTGCCTGGCCTCGTAACTGGCAGCCGCCACAACACCACGTGCCCCGGCATACCCTACCGCCAACGGCTTGCCCTTGTAATCAGGGTTATCCCGTTGTTCAACAGAAGCAAAAAAGGCATCCATATCGATGTGAATGATCTTGCGCATAGCAGTAAGGAATGATATTATCTGACAGTAAACAAATAATCAGATAGTTTTGCTTTTATGAGATTAGAATTATTAATGATAAGGAGTAATCATACATCTATAAATTTCAACTGTTTCAGGCATTGAATACTTACACCCTCCACAAACAGAAATTTTTATTGATTTGAACGAATCAGATGAATAACCTTTATTCCTGGCATGTAAATTTCACATCTCTATTTCAGTCTTAAAAACCACGACAGCATCACCTTTAATCTGAATAAGTGATGGGGTACCATTTTCTATTTTTACTTTTACAGTTACAACACCGGGTCTTCCCATTTTTTCACCTTGTCTCCCTTTGAATTCAAAACTATCCTGGAAATCAACTAACTTATTTTGCACTAAATATCCACCTAAAGGTCCATTTGCGTTACCTGTAACCGGATCTTCATTAATTCCAATGGCTGGAGCAAACATTCTTCCATAAGTCAATATATCCTTTTGATCCGAGTCAAAAGTAAACACGAAATATCCATTGCATTGAATCTGATTACTTAATTCTGATAATTGATGATAATTGGGGTTCAATTCGTTTAGCCTGGCTCTGTGATAAATACATATCATTACTTTTGAATGTCCTGTTGATGCAATCTGTACCGGGCATTTCGAATTAATATCGAATGATTCTAGTCCCAATGCTGCAATTATTTTATTCGTTATATGTTCATCAAGTTTTTGACTTAGTTCAAACTTTCCCTGAGTCATTAACACCTGATAATCTCCATTTGACCTGATAATCTCAAAAGGAAGGACTCCAATCCTTGTTTTAATCTTTAAAATACACGAATCCAGATTCTCCTCAAGTGCCTTTGCGTACATAGCAGCAATGGTGGCATGTCCACATATAGGAACTTCAGTTTTAGGTGTAAAGTATCGTATTACCCCATCACAATCAGGTCCATCCGGAGAAAATAAAAACGCCGTCTCTGAATTATTTAATTCTCTGGCAATATTCTGCATTTGTTTATCATCCAATCCATCTGCATTCACAACAACTCCGGCCGGATTGCCTTTGAATTTATCTTTTGTAAAAGAATCAATCTGGTAAATTATACGTTTTTTCATAGATTTCTCAAATGTTATGTTTTTTGGCTACAATCCCTAAGTTCCGGTCATAAGCTTTATTATATTGCATAAGTTTCACTCCCGCCCGGTGTCAAGTAAAAGCATGAGCAAAGAGTATTAAATGCAAGGAATCCGCAGCTGTTCTATTGATAGTATAAACCTTAATTTATTTACCATCTTTCAGTATGTATCCTTTCGACTACATGAATTGTTTTCTGTTTGAGTTTTTTTGTATGATCAGCTTTATACCCGATTGGAATGATGGATGCAATCTCTAATTCATCAGGGATACCTAATTTATCTTTGATCGTATCGGTGTTTTGGGGAATAAAAGTCACGCCGTAAATATCATGCTCGGCTAAACTTAATAAAAAGTTCTCAATACAAGTCCAAACTGATGCCAGACAATTTAAATCATAAATCCTTTTTATATTTTCAATCGCTGTCTTGGGCTTGTAAACAACCAGTATAACCGAAGGTGCTTCTAATATCATCCTTTTCTGTTTTGGGATGGCATCCAGATACATTTCTTTCATAACGGGATCTTCATCCCTGAATGAAACTTCAAGTTGTTCCATGCTTATCAGTTTGTCAAGCCCTTCTGATTCGATAAGTGTTAGTTTTGACTCAATGCTGTTTATGATAATGAAGTTCCAGTCCCTGAGATGATTGTATGTCGGTGCTTTAAACCCGTTTTTAATAGCATATTCCAGTATGCCTTCCGGAATAGCAGTATGCCGAAAGTCCCTGACAGTACGTCTTTTTTCAATTACATCTATAAATTCCATGTCCTTTTGATTTATTATTTATTGATTTAGTAAAATCGGATTGGTTTTTCGAGTGGTTTTTGAAGCACTGCACATAGGATCAAATTGAATTAACCTGTAATTTTAAATTGTTAATAGAAGAAATACATTATTTGTATTGAATTGATTCTTTTATAATAAGTTTATCCTGTTTTATTGGCTCAGAATATCTTTTTTTTGGGTCGTCAAGTTTCTGGCTTGATTCTCCAAGAGAAAAACCCAATTTATAACCGATGTTATCTGAAGTCGTCAAATAAACATTATCATGATCTTTATCATCATTTGGAATGTAAAGCATTACTTTCTTATTTACAATATCGTCTTTCATCCAAACGTCGTTTGGTTTAGTAGTCGCCCAGGCATATATAATAGGTTTGTAAAATATGTCATTCGGATAGTAAAGGTAATTAACGAAATAACAATAAGTTTCAAAATCAATATCATATGGAAATGTTACAACAAACTTATTACCAGAAATAAGACTTAGTAATGGTAATGCTTTTAAGCTTTCCTGATTGTAGCTATCGCAAAATTGTTGAATTGCTTTTTTTATTTCTTCCGGATTTACATTTTCAATATATACTATCTTGTTGTTTTCAATTTTTTCATGTGTCACTTTCTGATCTTTTGGTTTAATTTGAATCCTTTTATTTTTGTCAGAAATACAAGAATTAAGTAAAATAGCAAGCATGCAAATTCCAACAAATAAGACTATTGTTTTTATTTTCATCTTTTGAACGGTTAAATATCATTTTTCGTTCCAAAAGTACAAACTATTTTTTAACAGGCCAACCATTTAATGTGCCTATTTTATTGAAGAATAATATTTTCTGTTTTTAAATTTAAATGATCTTATAACCAATTGATTATTTCCTGCATGATTAAACTTAACCCTGATGGGATACGTGAGTAAACATCAAAGGCACTTGCTTCAAATAGTTGGTGTTTTTTTTTCAAAACAGATAAATAGAAAAGATCTTTGATCTATTGTGTTAAAGGTTCATGGATAACTTTTGAATTAACGTTTATAATTGGATGAACTAAACGATTTCTCCATTACCTTTGCAAATTATGCCAAAAAGGAAAATGAATGAAGAGTAGTAAAGAACAAAAAGGAGTATTCAATACAAGTGAGATAGAAAATTGCATTTCAGTGTTAGAACAATTGCTTGAAAACAGCGATCAACTGATTCATTTACCCGAAGAGCAGCGCATTAAACTTATGAAAGTGGCCGGACAAATCACCCGGCCTGACAGGGCTGAAATAAAGAAGAGAAACAAAGGTGTAAAACTCGCTAAAAGAGAGGAAATCACAGAGATTAACCGTAAGACACGTGCTGCTTCCAGTATCCGAAGTGCCCGTACGGCAAGTATATTTGAAGCACCTTCGCAGATTTCATTACCCGAATCATCAGTTTCTTTAGCCGAACATCATCTTACTTCCGAACGGAATTGCTACGTGTGTAAAAAAAGGTATACAGCGATACATCATTTTTATGACTCGATGTGTACCGAATGCGGCGATTTGAATTATGCCAAACGTTTTCAAACGTGTGATATGACGGGACAGGTAGCTCTTATCACCGGTTCAAGGCTTAAAATCGGGTACCATGCCACATTGATGATGTTACGCTCCGGTGCTACTGTTATTGCTACCACCCGCTTTCCGGCCGATTCAGCCATCCGTTTTGCCAAAGAAAAGGATTTTTCCGTATGGAGTGACCGCTTGCATATTTACGGGCTCGATCTCAGGCATATTCCCAGCGTGGAACTTTTTGCCGGTTACGTGGAAAATAAATATGAACGGCTGGATATTCTGATCAATAATGCTGCACAGACGGTCAGAAGACCGGCTGCCTATTATGCCCATCTTATGGCTAACGAGTCGCTTCCTTTCCATGAACATTCAACGGACGTACAAATGTTACTACAGCATCACCAGCAATGCATCACCGAAATTGATTCGCATGCAGGGTTGGGTGTTGAAACCGATAAACCAATGACGGTCAGATGGAATGTCCGGACTCCTGGGATTGGCATCAAATCATCGGCGCAATTGTCACAAATCCCCTACAGTTTTGATAATTCGAACGAAGCAGTTGAACTCTTCCCCGAAGGTAAACTGGATGTAGACCTTCAGCAGGTGGATCTGAGAAAAACAAACAGTTGGAGGTTGAAATTAGGACAAATAGAACCGGTAGAGATGATGGAAGTGCAACTCGTTAATTCCATTGCACCTTTTGTTCTTTGCAACCACTTAATTACAATGATGCGAAAAGACTACACCGGAAATAAACATGTGGTCAATGTGTCAGCCATGGAAGGCAAGTTTCATACCTTTACTAAAATTGACAGACATCCACATACGAATATGGCGAAAGCAGCGCTGAATATGCTTACACATACTTCCGCCAGTGACCTGGCTAAAGATGGCATTTTTATGAATGCAGTGGATACCGGTTGGGTTACCGATGAGGACCCGGCAGAATTATCCAAACACAAACAAGATCTGCATGATTTTCAACCGCCACTGGATATTGTAGATGGTGCCGCACGGGTGTGTGATCCTTTCATAGATGGCATGAACACCGGCAAACACTGGAGCGGTCAGTTCCTGAAAGATTATTTTCCAATAAGCTGGTAAAGAAAGATATCTGTCAGAACTTTGAACTGTCGAATTCAGGGAAATCTTTTTTTAGCTGGTTCATGTCAGTGAAACCTGCCTGTAACGCTGTTTTGAGTAAGGAAATAGTCAGATCATTCTTTCCTGTCCAATAAGAAGGAAAGGAAGAAAAGTAAAGCATATCGGGGTTCTCCGGTTCCACTTTGCGGTAAATGGACAGGATCTTATTCAGCGTTTCTGCATTTCGTTCCATGACGGCTTGTTTGCAGAATGTATAGCAGGCGATACCCCAAAAGCCTTTTATTCTTCGGTACATATCCTTCGTGAAAGAATCATGTTCTGCTTTAATTTTCAGGTCCGTGGTGGTGATTTCGTTTTTCCACCAAAGCGTATCTTTGGTCCGGAAAGCATCTATATATGTTTGACGAGCATTGATTTCAAAGTTCATACATTTTTCCAACAAGTTTAACTGGTTGAGATACCCTGGATTGTTCTTTAATACCTGGTAGGCCGACGTAAAAACTCCGTTATTAAATGGTTGTGTTCCGGCCATATTCTTTGCAACCAGGGTTGCTGATAGATAATCTCCCTGCTGTTTCAATGAATTGATTCTTGCTTGTTGAGTCAGGCAATAGTTCTTAAACCGGGCTTCATTCCGAATGTCAGTATTTCCAGCTTCACCTGTAAAAGTCAGGAAACCAAGGGAATTTGCCAACAGAATGCTGTCAGGCCAGCTGTGAGAAGTATGAGTCAATTCAATCTTCAGGTTAACTGGAGTTGATTTCTCCTGAAACAGGTATTGGGCGGTTTCCATAAAGTTAAAATCATCCATCCCCGAGATAGAGATAACCGGACAACGAAGGGCATTTAATTGATCCGGATTGGCTAATGCCCCGCACATAATCAAACCGTTCAGGGGATGTGCAAGTCCGTAGAAAAGCGCCATCCGTGCTCCACCTGAAAAGCCGGTCATAAAAACCGTTTCATTTACAGGATATTTTTGACGTACATCGTTTATCAGGGTTTGTATGACTCCTTCATACCCGTTAAACCCATTTTTAATCACATTGGAGGCAATCAGGACAACCGGATATTGGTTGGCACCACTCTTAAATTTAGCCAGCGCAAATTTGCCACTTCCATGTGCATCGAGAATGACCAGCAATGGTAATTTATCAACAGCGTTTTTCCGTGCCGGGATATACACTTCATACGTGCTTTTTGCATCCGACATGCAACTGTCGGATTTTTCAACTGCAATAGCAATTGTATTAGACTTTTCAGCTCCCGTACAGGAAATCAGTCCACAAAATAACATGGCATATAGAACCAAAAATAGCCTGTTCATATGTTTCAAATTTCAGTATATATCGTTTTAAACGAATACAGGATCATTCTTTACAATTGGAGGTAAGAAGATGTTTTCATTTTCTCTTTAATTCCAACACCGCTATTTCCGGTCGGCGAAAGAACCGGAAATGTGGATAACGTGTACCAACCCCTGAAGTGATATAGGATTGCATGGAAGTTTTTGAATGAACAAGACCATAAGCGTATTTTTGTCTTTCTCCTGAAAGTGACAGGCTTGCCCAGATTCCATTATCGGAAGGAAGTATTGGAGCCCATAAGCCAAAAAATGTCACCTGACCACCATGTGTATGTCCAGAAAGTGTAAGGTCGACCAAATCTGACTTTAGTCGCTCAATATAGTCAGGCCGGTGCGATATCAGGATGCAAAAATCTTTCCGCTGGACATCGGAAACAGTACTGTCTAATTCCTGAGGATCTCCTTCCGGATCATCAACTCCTCCTATTTTAATGCTGTCCTTTTTTATCTTAACCCAATACGATTTATTATCACATTGGTTGATTCCGTTTCGTTCCATCATTTTTTTGGTCAAATCGCCATTTACAAAATAATCGTGATTGCCCATAACTCCAAAAACACCATGGTTGCTTTTCAGGTTTCTCAATTCATCAAATACGGGCTTGATGTATTTATCCTCTACGGAACTGTAATCCCCACCCAGAACAATGATGTCAGGATTCAAACCATTGATCCTTTCCACAAGTTTCTTTACCCTTTCCCGGGACATAGATGCGCCATGATGGATATCGGATATAAATACAATCCGTTTACCATCAAATGCTGGGGGTATATCGTGCGATTCAATGGTGACACGGGTAATTTTAACCCATCTCGTTTCCAGGGAAGCATAAATTAGTAAAATAGCACCAGCTATTATAATGATAATTAGTCGTTTAATACCTTTTCTTAATTTCATAGAATGTCCTTATTTTGTTATGGAAGCTTGATTCAATATATTTTAATCAATGTCGTTAAGTTAGCGTTTTTCTTTGTGTCCGTCAGCTGACGGATTGTGGCTTAGTGACTTTGTGGCAAGAAAATATTATACACTAAGACACAAAAACACTAAGTTACACAAAGAGAGTATTCAATCAATATCCTTAACTTAACGGCATTAATATTTTAATTATCAATTTTATTATTTTTTCTTTCAATTTAAAAATGCCTCCAAATTTCAGACAATTTCGGCTCAAAAGTACGAACCCTTTTTAATAATTCCCAACATTTCATGAAATTATTTCAAAAAAGTATTATCGGGTTGACAATAAGGATATAATAAAACTCAGAATTTTAATTTCAGTACAGTGACCTAAATTTCAAAAGAACATATAAATCTGAAAACTTTTGTGGTTATAGACATAATGGATTTGACAGGTAGTACCCCGTATCTCTCGTTTAAGGGTTGATTTAAAAATGAAATAATCTTTCGTTCCGGTATTAAAATGACAGATATACATTCTTTACTGCCGGAAGCACGGACAGATTCAATCAACAAGTATGTATACAAAGTGATCCGGATAAACTTTTTGCAATTTTAATTTCAGGCCACAATTGCTACATTACTTTCCGAAATTTTTAAAAAAATCTTAAAAAAACATCAATTAGACCTCTTTTATCTGTGAAAAATGTCCGGTTAATATCGTAGGTTCTGAGGGGGTTCAGTGAGGGTTCAGAGAGGGTTCAGAGAGGGTTCAATGAGGTTTAGCTCTTTGAACTCTCATTGAACCCTCAACTAACCCCCAATAATATCCCTTTCATCCCATGACTGAACATGGAAATTAACATGACACTAACCCCATCCATACCACAATTTTAAAAATTGGCAAAAATCTTTAGTTTGTTGGTTGAACTTATTTATTAGTTATTTGAACTGCTTTATGAGTATTTTGATATGACAAAACTACTACTCCAAAAGCGAATGAAAAATGATAAAAAATTGAAAACACATCTAATCCTATCTGAAAATTGAGAGGAATTTCTTTCTATCCTAAAAAATCACCTTTTATAATCAACAGTTCGTTTGCTTGTTTATTTGTCTACTTTTTAAAAAAAACGTACTTTTGCAGAACAAAAAGACTTTTAAAGAGTTTCAATTGCATGAACAAAGAACAAATACAACATATACGGGCTGATTTCCCGATTTTGGAGGAGAAAGTCTACAACAAGGACCTGATTTATTTCGATAATGCCGCTACCACCCAAAAGCCACGCTGCGTGGTGGAAAAAATAGAGCAAGCCTATTATCATATCAATGCCAATATTCACCGTGGAGTGCACTACCTGAGCCAGAAAGCTACGGAAGCACATGAAGAAGCACGGACAACTGTCGCGGATTTCATTCATGCCGCCAAACGCGAAGAAATCATTTTCACCCGGGGAACAACAGAAGCAATTAACCTGGTAGCAACTTGTTTCGGCGAAGCATTTTGCAAAGAAGGGGACGAAATTATTGTCAGCCTGATGGAACATCATTCGAATATCGTGCCTTGGCAAATGCTTTGCGAACGAAAGAAAATGAAGCTACAGGTGATTCCGATTAATGCAAAGGGAGAACTGGACATGGAGGCTTTTAAAAGCTTACTGAATGAAAAGACCCGCCTGGTTTCAATTGCCCATGTATCAAATGTACTGGGTACCATCAATCCAATAAAAGAAATCATCCGGATTGCACACGATAAAGACATTCCGGTGTTGGTGGATGGAGCACAGGCTGTTCCTCACATTGCAGTTAATGTAGTTGATTTGGATGCTGATTTCTACGTATTCTCGGCGCATAAGATATACGGACCAACCGGTATCGGGGTGCTTTACGGAAAAGAAAAATGGCTGAATGCGATTCCTCCTTATCAGGGTGGCGGTGAAATGATAGCGACAGTCACCTTTGAAAAAACAACCTATAATGTAATTCCATTCAAATTTGAAGCCGGTACCCCTGATTATATCGGTTCTACTGCTTTGGCGGAAGCTATCCGTTATGTACAAAATATCGGGTTGGATAACATTGCAACCTATGAGCATAAATTGCTGACTTATACCACCGAAAAGTTGATGGAAATCGATGGCATGCGGATTTTTGGAACTGCAGACGAAAAGAGTTCGGTGATTTCATTTTTGGTGGGAAACATACACCCATACGATATCGGCATGTTGCTCGACAAACTGGGGATAGCTGTTCGCACCGGACATCATTGTGCACAACCATTGATCGATTCATACGGTATTCCCGGAACAGTCAGGGCTTCATTTGCGTTTTACAATACAACGGAAGAAATTGATGTATTTATTGATGCGCTGAAAAGAGTGTTGGGGATGCTGTCTTAGAAAAGAGGAATGAGGAATGAGGAGTGAGTAGGTAGTTTGTAGTAGGTAGTTTATAGTTAGTATAATATAATATGCAGAACGTGGAACACGGAATGCGGAACGTGGAACGCAGAACGCGGAACATTGAACGCGGAACGCATGGTGCGGAACAATTTAAAAAAATAAAAAATGACAATCAACCAGATACAAGACAATATAATTGAAGATTTCAGCCTGCTGGACGATTGGATGGATAAATACTCCATGCTTATTGATTTGGGAAATTCGCTGGTACCGCTGGAAGAAAAACAAAAGAATCCGCAAAACATCATTGAAGGATGTCAGAGCCGTGTGTGGCTTGATGCTGATATGAAAGACGGGATAATCACCTATCAGGGCGAGAGTGATGCCGTACTGGTTAAAGGACTGGTATCATTATTGATTCATGTGCTTTCCGGACATACCCCTGACGAGATTATTAATTCGGAACTTTACTTTATTGATAAAATCGGATTGCGGGAACACCTCTCTCCTACCCGATCTAACGGGTTGCTTGCCATGGTGAAGCAAATGAAAATGTTTGCACTGGCGTATAAATCGGTAATTAAGTGATTAGTGATTAGTGATTAGTGGTTAGTGGTTAGTGATTAGTGATTAACAGTTTGGATGGATTGAAATTTTTTGAATTGTTTTTAATAAGGGTTTAACATCGGACTTTTTTAGAGATCCTTTATTAAACTTACAAAACAAATTACAGGGTATTTTTCAATTATTTCGGCTTAGAGTATTAATCTACCAGGAAGGAATAAGACTTATTGATTTAATTGATTTAATTGACTTAAGTTTAATCTGTGCAATCTGCGGAAAATTATATTATCTGTGTGAATCTCTTTATTCTATTATCTGTGTTAATCTAAATATTCCAGTTGAAAATTCTCACCATCGAATTTGCCGTAGGAGAAAATACCAACGAAGTCGCCTAATATCACCACCCGTTTATTGTTTTTAAGCTGCAGGTCGAGTGCTACGTGCCGGTGACCAAAAATCATGAAATCAACATCATGGGTTTCGACGTATTTTTTGGCAAATACAACCAGGCTTTCATTCTCTTCACCTTTAAATTTATTATCATCGTGCAGGATTTTCTCACGGTTTCTTTTCGACCAGTTATAACCGAATTCCTGTCCTAACTGGGCAGGTATCAGTCTAAACAGTTTTTGGGCAGCATTGCTGTGAAATACTTTCCGGATAATTTCAAATCCGCGGTCTTCCGCATGCAGGCCATCACCATGGGCCATAAAGAATTTTTTACTTCCAAGCTGAGCCGTGTAAGGTTCCTTGTGGATAATCATCCCAATCTCCTTTTCGAGGTATCCGAAAGTCCATATATCATGGTTTCCGATAAAGAAATGGATTTCAATGCCTGCATCGGTCATTTCTGCCAGTTTACCTAAAAACCTGACATACCCTTTGGGGACTACCGTACGGTATTCGAACCAGAAATCAAACATATCACCCAGGAGGTAAATGGCAGTAGCATCATGCTTCACGCTTTCCAACCAACCAACCACCTTTTTTTCATGCTCACGGGGGTTTTTTACAAGAAGTGAACCCAAATGGGCATCGGAGATAAAATAGACCATATTCTTTATAGTAGGTAGTTAGTAGTAGGTAGTTGGTAGTTGGTAGTTGGTAGTTGGTAGTTGGTAGTTGGTAGTTGGTAGTTGGTAGTTGGTAGTTGAAAGTTAAAAGTTAAAAGTTAAAAGTTTGGGATTGTAAGTTAAGAGTTAAGTGACTTATGGGCAATCTCATTATTAATTATCAAATAAGCAAGTAACCAATATATTCAATTGTTATTACTTACTGAAATCATATTACTGCCCACTACCTACTACCTACTACCTACTACCCACCACCCACTACCCACTACCTACTAAAGAAAACCCAGTTCCAGCTGTGCTTCTTCACTCATCATGCTTTTATCCCATGCAGGTTCATACACAATATTGACATCTACGCTGGTAATGCCCATAAGGCCCTCAGTCTTCATACGCACATCTTCCACGATAAAATCAACTGCCGGACAACTTGGAGCCGTCAGGGTCATATCAATGGTGAGATGACCATCCTCAGCCAGGTCGATTTTATAAATAAGTCCCAGATCGTATATATTCACCGGTATCTCAGGATCAAACACTGTTTTAAGCATTCGAACAATGTTTTCTTCAGTTTCTAAAAATTCATTCATTCTAGTATTGTTATTCGTAGCAGATTGCTTTAAAACTTTCTGCTTTTATTAAGTATATTAATTGCTGTTCTCTGTGTGATAAACACGTAACTTGTAAGAATTGTTGTAATAACGACTTTATTAAAGTCTAAAATATCTTTCAATTTCAGATAGCCTGTTGTTTGGCTATATCGGTAATGAGTTTATCCAGTTGAGGATGAGAGGCAGATAATTTGCCCTGTATAATTACCACCGTATCAACCTTTGCCTTGAGACAAACTTTATGATCACTCTTGCGAAATATGGTTTGATGAAATACATATTTTATGCCTTCCTTGGTCACATACAGTTTGGAAATAAATTCATCCCCCGATTTAAGCGGAGTTTTATAAGCCATTTCAATGCGTGCAACGACCGCATCCACTCCCTGGTGATGCAACAGGTCAAAACTCACATTATTATCCAGCAGAAACTCATGCCGGGTGTGTTCCAGGTAATTCTGGTAGACCGAGTTATTAACGATACCCTGTATATCACATTCGTAATCGCGTACTTTAAATTCAAGTTCGTATATAAACATCTGTTTTATTTACAATTTACAATTTACAAATTACAATTTAAAATAAGTCATGCCGGACTATTTTTATAATTAGATAAGGCAATAAGTAATACTATTCAATATTTCAGCCTACTGCTTATCATATAACGCGGAACACGGAACACGGAACGCGGAACTTTTCAAACCTTTCAAACCTTTCAAACTTTTCAAACCTAATTAAACTTTCCTGATCAGCGTCAATCCATCACGTACAGGTAACAGCACCTTTTCGACCCGAGTATCCCGGGCGACAAAGTCATTGAATTTCATGATGGCAATTGTTTCACGATCCTTTGGATCAATGGGTTTAAGTACTTTACCATCCCACAGTGTATTATCCACCAGGATATATCCACCCGTACGCAGTTTCGGGAGTACTGCTTCGTAATAGGCTAAGTATTCCTCTTTATCCGCATCGATAAATACCAGATCGAAGATGTCGTTTAATTTGGATATTTCAGTCAGGGCATCCCCGATATGTAATTTGATCTTATGACCCTGTTCAGAACCTGCAAATACATCGAGGAGGAAACTTTCAAGTTCTTCATCATAGTCTATCGTATGCAATACACCGTCTTCGGGCATCCCCTCAGCCATGCTCAGAGCTGAATAGCCTGTAAATGTGCCGATTTCGAGTACCGTTTTAGGTTGTATCATGTGACAAAACATAGCCATTACCCGACCCTGGAAATGACCGGAGAGCATACGGGGATTGATCATCCGTAAATGCGTTATTCGGTTTAGTTTAGCCAGGTATTCGGGTTCGCTATCCGAATGTGATGTAATGTAATCTTCTATGTTCATTGTTTTGCTTACTTTTGGTTACTGTGAGGTAACAATTTTCAGGTAGAAAAAGTTAGTAATTACTATTTTAATGTGCCTGTTTCCAATCGATAACAGTGGAATTTAATTTTTAAGGTTGATAAATTTTATGTATGAAAATTACCTGTAAATCAGTACGGACAATTGGTCCGGATCATACATTTCAATGGCAATTTGTTGCAATATTTCAGGAGTTAATGCTTCAATGCGTTTTTTTACAGATTCAAGGTCTTCAATCTTACCGTACCGGAGATAACTTTTGCCCAGGCTCAGGGCAAAATTTTCCTTTTGTTCGGAAGAGATAGCCATTTGACCCATCAGTTGAAGTTTATATTTCCGCAGGGCATTTTCCGACAAGGGCTGATCACGCAGTTTCTGTAATTCAGCCAGCACAAGTTGTTCACAACGTGCAGCATTTTCGGTATCACAACCGAAATAAACACTCCACATCCCTGTATCGGTAAAGGGTTGAAAGTTTGATTCGACATTATAAACCAGCCCGTGTTTTTCACGAATGGACAAATTCAGCAGGCTGTTCATACCGGGTCCTCCGAGGATATTGGTCAGTAAATACATACCTAACCTGTTGGGGTGGTATAAATCATAGGAACGGTTACCCAACATAAAATGTACCTGATGGGTATTCTTATCAATCTCTTTACGGACAGGTTGATAAGACGTTGGAGAGGTCCTGACAACGGGTTCTTTTATGAAGGTTTCTGATTTCAAATACTTTTCACCCATCCGGGTCAAGTGGTTGAAATCAAGATCTCCCAGCACAAAAAACACCATTTCTTCAGGTTTATAATGCTTCCTGACAAAACGCACCGCGTCATCTGTGGAATATTGTTCCAGCATTTCGGGTTTACCCAGGATATTGTGTGCTATGGGGTGGTTTGCAAAAATGAGTTCCTCAAAATCGTCAAAGATCAATTCCGAGGGACTGTCGTTATACGATTGAATTTCATCAATAATAATCACAACTTCCTTATCAATTTCTTTTTGAGGGAAGATAGAGTGAAAGGCGATATCAAAAACAAGTTCCATGGCACGTTCAAAGTACTCGTTCAGTACAATGGCATAGACAACAGTTTCTTCTTTGGAGGTATAGGCATTCAACTCACCGCCTACGTTTTCAAGCCGGTTGATGATATGACCCGAACGGCGCTTTTCGGTACCTTTGAAAAGCATGTGTTCAATAAAATGAGCCATCCCTTGTTCCTGTTCCGTTTCATCACGGGAACCTGTATTAATGACTAAACCGCAGTAAGTAACAGCCGTAGAATCGGGTTTGTGAATTATTCGAAGACCGTTGGAGAGAGTATATGTTTGATAAGTCATGTGAATATTTTAGTAAAAAGAAGCGCAAAGATACAAAAATCAATTTACAATTCGTCAGTAGCCGGACAAGTTTTTCCATATACGAATGTAGGAATAAAAAGGAATCTCTATTTAGATTAATCAGTGATAATTATCAACTTACCATTTTTATCCACTCACCACATCATCACTTCATCACATCATCACATCATCACATCATCACATCATCACATCATCACATCATCACATCATCACATCATCACATCATCACATCACAATGGCAATCGATACGAACACCCATTTTTCCAATCACTACATCCATAGGCTGTATTTCCTTTCAGGAGAACACCTTTTCCACAGAGCGGACAAACAGAACCTTCCAGTGATGGATTCACCGGGGGTAATGCTGCTGCATTCGTATCTCCGGGTCGACGGTTATCACTCTTCACATTAAAGACAATATCAGTTACCATGGCTTTGAGTTCATCCAGAAAGTCTTTGGCTGCATATTGTCCGCGTTCTACCATGCGTAATTTCTTTTCCCACAATCCGGTGAGTTCGGCCGATTTAAGCAAATCTTCCTGAATAACCTGAATCAATTCAACGCCTGTATTGGTTGCAATCAGATTTTTCTTTTCCTTTCGCACATAGTCGCGTTTAAAAAGTGTTTCAATAATTGCAGCCCGGGTAGAAGGCCGGCCGATACCATTTTCCTTTAATGCATCCCGCAGTTCATCATTATCAACCAGTTTACCGGCAGTTTCCATGGCACGGAGCAAGGTTGCTTCGGTGAAAGGTTTTGGTGGAGATGTCCATTTATCAGCCAGGGTCGGTTCATGGGAACCGCTTTCTCCTTTGACAAACAGGGGCAGTGTATGCTCATCCTCTTCTTCTACTTCTTTATCATCAACGGCCGCTTTCGTAAAAACAACCCGCCAGCCCGGATCAAGTATTTGTTTGCCATTGACTTTGAATTCAATTTCTTTCACTTCACCCAACACGGTGGTGGTTGAAATCTTGCATTCGGGGTAGAAATTGGCGATAAACCGTCGTGCAACCAGATCAAATACTCTTTTTTCTGTATCCGTCAGGGCGTTTGGCTGAACACCTGTCGGGATAATGGCATGGTGATCCGTCACTTTTGCATTATCAAAAACTTTCTTGGTTTTAGGAAGTTTACCTGCCAGTATGGGTTTCGTCAACAATTCGTATTCTTTGAGTCCTTTCAGTATTTCCGGGATTTTCGGATATAAGTCATCGGTCAGATAGGTCGTATCGACACGTGGGTAAGTCGTTATTTTCTTTTCGTACAGGATCTGGATAGTTTTCAGTGTTTCATCGGCAGAATATCCAAACTTTTTATTGCATTCCACCTGCAACGAAGTCAGGTCAAACAGACGTGGAGCGGATTCGGTTCCTTTTTTGGTTGTAATATCAGTCACCACAAAATCGGCAGTCCTGACAGTTTGCAGAAAGTTGGTTCCTTCTTCTACACTCGTAAACCTGCCTTTTGAAGCAGAGAAAACGGTATCACGGTACACTGTTTTTAATTCCCAATAGGCTTCAGGTTTGAAGTTTTCAATTTCAAGCTGACGGTTTACAATCAATGCCAGGGTAGGTGTCTGAACACGGCCGATAGATAATACCTGTCTGTTTTTACCATACTTCAACGTGTACAGCCGGGTAGCATTCATTCCCAACAGCCAGTCGCCGATAGCACGGGAGAGTCCCGCTTCATAAAGCGACTGGAATTCACTCTGGTCTTTCAGTTTTGAAAATCCTTCGCGTATGGCTTCTTCAGTCAGTGACGAAATCCATAATCGTTTAACAGGGCACTTGCATTTTGCTTTTTGCATCACCCAACGTTGAATGAGTTCCCCTTCCTGCCCGGCATCACCACAGTTTATCAGTTCATCGGCATTGGCCATAAGGGTTTCGATGACATTAAACTGCTTTTGAATACCACTGTCGTTCATCACTTTGATGCCAAACCGTGGAGGTATCATGGGTAAATTGCTCAATGCCCACCTTTTCCATTCAGGAGCATATTCATGCGGCTCCAAAAGGCCACACAAATGACCGAATGTCCAGGTTACCTGGTATCCGTTTCCTTCGATATATCCGTCTCTCCGGGTTTTAGCACCCAGCACTTCGGCAATATCCCTTGCCACACTGGGCTTTTCGGCAATACAAACAATCATAGTTTACAGGAGTAAGAGGTAAGAGGCAAGGAGTAAGTATCGGTTGAAATCATCTTTATTCGTGTCATTTGTTTTAATTCGTATAATTCGCAATAACGGCAAAAGTACTAAAAACTTTCTAAGGTTTTTCCTGCAAAATGAGCAACCAGGCTCAACAGGTTTCAAGAGATAAGTGATTCAGGGAGATAAGGGGGTAACAATTGCTAAAATTGTTTTATCTTTGCAATTGAAACAAACACCATAAAAAAGGTGTTTAAAGGTTAGGGTATTTAACAAGAAAATTTAGTTACATGTTTCAAAATCAAAAAATTGCAAAAGATATTTATTACGTTGGTGTTAACGATCGTCAGAAACATAAATTTGAGAACATGATTCCATTGCCATATGGGGTATCATATAATGCATACCTGATAATGGATCAAAAAACAGCTCTGATAGATACAGTAGATATTTCGAGGGGAGATATCTTTATTGACAAAATACAATCGCAACTTCAGGGCAGAACATTGGATTACCTGATCATCAACCACATGGAACCTGATCATTCAGGATCTATCCGACTAATTCGACAGTATTATCCTGAAATGATTGTAGTCGGGAACGTCAAGACTTTAAGCATGCTTGACGGTTTTTACGGTGTGGATAGCAATACAAAAGAAATTAAAGACGGGGAAATTCTTTCGTTGGGGACTCATAAAATACAATTTTTTTTGACTCCCATGGTTCACTGGCCTGAAACAATGATGTCATACGATATGACGGAGAAAGTACTTTTCTCGGGCGATGCATTCGGATCATTCGGAACATTGGATGGAGCCGTTATGGACACGGATATGAACATCGACCATTACTGGGATGAAATGACGCGCTATTATGCCAATATCGTCGGGAAATACGGAGCGGCAGTACAAAAAGCATTGCAAAAACTGACACCGGTTGATTTCGATATTATCTGCAGTACCCATGGACCGGTATGGAAAGAATACATAGCCGAAGTAGTGGATCTATACGACCAGCTAAGCCGGTACGAGGGTAATGAAGGCGTTGTGGTGGTTTACGGGTCTATGTATGGCTTTACTGAATTAATGGCTGAAACGGTCGCCCAGGGACTTGCAGAAGGTGGAATTAAAGATATCATCATACACAATGTTTCCAAAACAGATTCATCTTTTATCTTACGGGATATTTTCAAATACAGGGGATTAATTGTAGGTAGCCCCACTTACAGCAATGAATTGTATCCTGAAGTGGAATCGTTGTTGCGAAAAATTGAAATACGCGGCATTAAAAACCGAATATTTGGTTATTTCGGGTCTTTCACCTGGGCAGGTGCATCTGTAAAAAGACTTTCAACTTTTGTAGAGACCATGAAATGGGTAACGGCAGAGATTACCGTGGAGGAAAAACAGGGATTAAAAGCTGAAAACTATCAGGCATGCCTTGAACTGGGACATCAGGTAGCTAAGCTGGTGAAACATCCGGTTGAGAAGAAGGAACATTGCGCGTGAAAAAAAGTTTGAAGAGTTTGAAGGGTTTAAAAGTTTGAAAAGTTCCGTGTTCAGTGTTCCGTGCTGTTGATATAGAAGTTTTTTTCTGTTGGAATTACAGCATTAGGAGAACAACCTGACATCGTCGAAGACATGTCAGCGTTAAATGAAACGTTCCGTGTTGGTGGAATCGAAGTTTTTTTGGTTGGAATAACAGCATTAGGAAAACAACCTGACATCGTCGAAGACATGTCAGCGTTAAATGAAACGTTCCGAGTTTCGTGTACCGTGTTGGTGGAATCGAAGTTTTTTTTGGTTTGAATAACAGCATTAGGAGAACAACCTGACATCGTCGAAGACATGTCAGCGTTAATGAAACGTTCCGTGTTCTGCGTTCCGTGTTATTATTCTAATAAAATTGAAACGTTCATGATTCCAATTATAAATCGTAAATTGTAAATCGTAAATGACCCTATGCAGGAACTAACACTTATCACGCCGACTTTTTTATTTTCGGCCATATCACTCTTATTACTGGCTTATACAAACAGGTTTTTATCGTATGCTCAACTGGTACGAACCCTGAAAGACCGGTACATGGAAGATCATTCAGCCCTCACTTTAGCTCAGATACGAAATCTACGTAAGAGGTTATACCTGACCAGAAACATGCAGATGTTGGGAGTTGCCAGCTTGTTATTGTGTGTTGTCACCATGTTTTTGATTTTTGTAGGACTTCAGCTTATTTCAGCATATGTATTCGGGCTTGCTTTGGTTTTACTGATCATTTCACTGACACTTTCGGTGATGGAAATACGCATTTCGGCTAAATCACTGGAGATTTATCTGAGTAATATGGAGAATGTCAAGAACCCCCTGCCCCCTAAAGGGGAATAAAAAGGGGGAAAATTTTAAAGTATTAGTAATAATTTTTTAATACATCTCCCCTTTAGGGGTTGGGGGTCAATATGAATAACGGTTTTATACGAGTTGCAGCAGCTATTCCGGAATTAAGGGTGGCAGATTGTGCATTTAATGTTGCCCGGATAGCGGATCTTGTCCGGAAGGGTGAAGCTGAAAAAGTGCAGGTCATTTGCTTTCCCGAATTAAGCATTACAGGCTATACGTGTGCCGATTTGTTTCAACAGCAACAGTTACTCGTCGATGCTCAAAAAGGGTTGAGTGAGCTTCAACTACTTACATTCTCAACAACAGCTGTTATCATTGTCGGAATGCCGGTAAGGGTTCAGAGTCACCTGTTTAATACAGCAGTAGTCCTTCAGGGCGGTCATATATTAGGGGTAGTGCCAAAAACTCATTTGCCCAACAACAACGAATTTTATGAAAAGAGGTGGTTCACTTCCGGAGCATTTGCTGATACGAATACCATATCTATCTCGGGTGAAGAAGTGCCATTCGGAACTGATTTACTATTTACAGATACTACATTTACCTTTGGAATTGAAATTTGTGAGGATCTGTGGGTACCCATCCCTCCGGGAACACAACAAGCACTTCACGGTGCAGAAATCATTTTCAACCTGTCGGCTACCAATGAATTAATCGGAAAGCACCAGTATTTGCGCCAACTGATTGAACAACAATCGGCCAGATGCAATGCCGGTTATGTTTATGCCTCTGCCGGGGCCGGTGAATCGACTACGGATGTGGTGTATGCAGGAAACGGACTGATTGCTGAGAACGGGAAAATCATCGCTTCATCTGAACGCTTTTCGTTTGAGCCGCAACTGGTCGTAACTGATATTGACATCGACCGCCTGCACGCTGAACGCATCCGGAATACAAATTATGCAAATGATAAATCCACCCGTGTTTACCGTACTATCCAACTGGAGGATGCACATTTTATTCAATTCGAATTAAAAAGAGCATTTGATAAACATCCTTTTGTTCCGCCAGTTGCCACCCGCGAAGAAAGTTGCCATGAGATATTCTCCATTCAGATAGGCGGACTCGCCAAACGTTGGCAACATACACATTCGGAAACAGTCGTAATTGGCATTTCAGGTGGGTTGGATTCAACTCTGGCTTTGTTGGTCAGCGTGAAAACAGCCGACAAGCTTGGTATTGATAGAAAACGGATTATTGGTATCACCATGCCCGGTTTCGGAACTACCGACCGGACCTATACGAATGCCATCAATTTAATGAAATCACTGGGCATTACCATGCTGGAGATATCCATTAAGGATGCCTGCCTGCAACATTTCAAGGATATCAATCATGATCCGAAAATACATGATGTTGTTTATGAAAACACACAGGCCCGAGAACGTACCCAGATCCTTATGGATATTGCCAACAAAGAACATGGCCTGGTAATCGGAACCGGTGATTTATCGGAGATGGCACTTGGCTGGTCAACCTATAATGGCGATCACATGTCCATGTATGCAGTTAACAGCGGTGTTCCGAAAACGCTTGTGCGTTACCTGGTGGATTTTGCAGCTCATCAGCTGGATACCTCTTCCAAAGAAATTTTAAAGGATATCCTGGATACTCCCGTTAGCCCTGAATTATTGCCGGCTGATGCGCATGGTGATATTTCCCAGAAAACGGAAGATATCGTCGGTCCGTACGAATTACATGATTTCTTCCTGTACTATATGATCCGGTTCGGATTCAGTCCATCTAAAATTCTGTTTTTAGCTAAAAATGCTTTTGCAGGGATTTATCCGGATGAAATAATCCTGAAATGGCTCAAAATATTCATTCACCGGTTCTTTGCACAGCAATTCAAACGTTCGTGCATTCCTGATGGCCCAAAAGTCGGCTCAATCAACCTTTCTCCACGGGGTGACTGGCGTATGCCCAGTGACGCAAGGGAGTTTGAAGTTTGAAGTTTGAGGTTTGAAGTTTGAAGAGTTTCAAAAGTTTGATGTTTGAAGAGTTTGAAAAGTTCCGTATTCCGTGAATGATTATTGATATTATAAATTTCAATACGATAAAATATTAGAAATCAAATCAATACATTAGCACATTATCTTATCATCACATCATCATATTATCACATCAACACATCAACACATTATCACATTATCACATCATCACATCAATATTATGCTCGAACAAACCATTTACAACAATAGTTTACATGATTGGCTGATCTCCCTGTTCATCATTGCTGCCGCACTATTACTAAACAAAATTATCATTTTACTGAATAAGCATCTTATCCAGAAAATAACCAGCAAAACCAAAAACCGTCTGGATGACATCTTGTTTAAAATGCTACAGGCACCGGTATTGTTGGGTATCATCTTATTTGCAATCTGGATTGCAGCCAAACGGTTAGAACTTGGCGCTCCGGCCGAAAGAGCTATTTATCTTTCATTCAGAGTCCTGACAGTTATCAACATTACATGGTTTGTGGCACGTTTGGTAAATGCCCTGCTTGAAGAATACCTGGCACCCAAGGCAGCGGATAAAAACACGCTGAAATATCTTGATAACCATTTGATGTCTATTCTCCGCCGGGCAATTCTGGCTATTATATGGTCGTTCGGAATTATTATGGCTTTAAACAATGTGGGTGTGAATGTGGGAACCCTGATTACAGGTCTAAGTATTGGTGGTTTGGCATTTGCACTGGCAGCACAGGATACAATAAAGAATATTTACGGTGGGTTCACCATTTTTACCGACCGTCCGTTTCGCATTGGTGACCGGATTAAAGTAGATGGTTTTGATGGTTTTGTTGAAAAAATTGGTATTCGAAGTACCCGTATCCGCACGCTGGAAAAACGGGTAGTAACTATCCCTAATTTTAAACTGGTGGAAGCATCTGTTGAGAATATCTCAGAAGAACCCTTTCGTCGGGTTTTATTAAAACTGGGGCTGACCTATAATACGAGTCCGGATAAAATGAACGAAGCCATTGCCATCCTGAAAGATATGCCCAATAGGGTAGAATATGTGGAAGAAAAAGATATTATAGCAGCATTTACTGACTTCACCAATTTCGCGTTAGTAATTACATTTATTTATTTTGTAACAAAAGATGCTGACGTATTGCAAGTGCCTTCCCTGGTAAATTTTGAAATCCTGCGGGCATTCAATGAAGCGGGACTGGAATTTGCATTCCCCACTCAAACGGTTTACCTGGAAAAAGGAATTGGGGAAAAGCAATAAGTTTGTTTCAATAAAAAGTATATCATAACAAACATAGCCTTTCAATACGATGAAGAGTTATGTTTCAAGTTCTCCACCACCTACACGGACAACTTCAGGCTCATCTCCGGTACAATCGACGATGGTTGAATGCTTCAACCCTCCCATGCCACCATCAATGACTAAATCGACCTGATTGCCGTATTTTTCTTCAATCAGTTCAGGGTCGGTAATATATTCAGTCGTCTTTTCATCCGTAAAAATGGAACTGGTCATCATGGGATTGCCAAGTTCACGAACGATCTCAAGAGCTATATCATTTTTAGGCATACGAATACCCACTGTTTTTTTATTTTTAAACAGTTTGGGGAGTTTATTACTGCCATTAAGGATAAAGGTAAACGGTCCTGGCAGATTTTTTTTAATCAACCTGAAGGCCACATCATCCATTTTAGCATATTCACTGATCTGACTCATTTCGAAGCAAACAAATGACAATTCTGATTTCCGTAAATCTTTATTTTTTAATCGTGAAATAAATTCCACCCCGGCTGCATTGAAGATATTACATCCAAAAGAATATACACCATCCGTTGGGAAAATGATGATTCCTCCTTTTCGTAAGACTTCGGCTACACGACGAATCTCTACAGGATTTGGATTGGTATCGTAAATTTTAAGTAACAAGTTGGTTGTTGGTTAATTGGTTAATTGAGTTAATTGAGTTGTCCCGATAGCTATCGGAAGAGTTGATTGAGTTAACAGTAAAATAGTTGAAAATGTTTATTGGTTAGAAATAATTCGATATTTCACTTTTTTGCTCTACATTTCAAATTCAGACAAAAGTACAAAAAAATCCTGTAAAGTATCTTTACAGGATTTTTAATATATTCACATCAATCAATTAGCCTCCCGATAGCTATCGGGACAACTAAATTCAAAAGGCATCAATAATAGCTTTGAAATCGGCTACTTTCAATGAAGCACCACCGATCAAACCACCATCAACATCAGGATTTGAGAACAATTCTTTTGCATTAGCAGCATTACAGCTACCACCATAAAGAATTGACGTATTATCCGCTACCACTTTACCGTATTTTTCAGTCAATGTCTGACGGATAAAAGCATGAATTTCCTGAGCCTGAGCAGCAGATGCCGTCTTACCTGTTCCGATAGCCCATACAGGTTCGTAAGCCAATACGATTTTAGAGAAATCATCTGCTGAAAGTTCAAACAATGAGTCTACAATCTGTGATTTAACCACATCAAAGAATACACCTGATTCGCGTTCTTCCAATACTTCTCCGATACAAAAAATAGGAGTAAGTCCGTTTTTCAACACCAATTCGGTTTTCACTTTCAACTTTGCAGCTGTTTCACCATAATATGCACGGCGTTCAGAATGCCCTAAAATAACATATTGGGCACCAGTTGATTTCACCATAGAAGCACTAATTTCACCTGTATAAGCACCTGATTCATGATCAGCACAGTTTTGAGCAGCAACACCAATTTTAGTAGTATCGATAGCAGCAGCAACACTTGCAAGGTGAATAAAAGGAGTTCCAATTACTACATCACAATTAAGTTTAGAATTTGCCAAAGCAACATTTAATTCTTCAGCCAATGCTAAACCTTCCTGAAGGGTCTTGTTCATTTTCCAGTTTCCTGCAACAATGTTTTTTCTCATCTTTTTTATCTTTAAATATATAGTTTATTAATTCATTCTTATTTCTACTACCAACTACCTACTACCTACTACCTACTTTCTATTAAAGTCCCTCCAGTTCCATTTACCGGTAATGGTACCTTTTTCCAGTGAAACCAACCCGGGGTTCGCACGAATCATAGTCTTGAGTACTGTCGGATCAGTTTTCCAGAATGGGAAAGTAACATCCGTTTTATCTTTAAATTTCAGCACATCAGCATCCGAAGAACCTGTAAGTGCGTAAAATTTAATTCCGGTTTTTGCATACTTTTGATAGATCATTTCAGCTTTTCTGGCTCCCTCTTCGGAAGTCTCATTCACATCATACATGATGAACAAATAGGTTTTGCCCGGATAATTCAATACCTGTTTGGTTATGTCATCAAATTGCCCGCTCATGATCGAAAAATCATGAATAGGAGCTTTATATCCGGGGGTTATCAATTCTGTTTTTTGATCGACAAATACCCAACTGGAATCGCCCTTTGGATAATTTTCGAGTGTAAACTCCTTTTGAGCACCATCCTTTTCATATATAAAAGTGGTCTTAAAGACATCCAAGGGGGCATCTTCGGGTATAACCATGGCTTTTGGTATGTTCACACCCACTTTATACGGTAGAAAATCAATCATAGGTAAATGACGATAGCTATATACAGAGAGTAAAATACCTATGGCAATAAATGTAACTGCACCTATATGCTGAACCTTAATGGATAGAAATGGACGAAATTTAGAACGGAATACCAGCAATAAAATTATCAGGCCTATCAATACGACATTTTTAAAAAAAGTTGCCCAATTACTTATTATAAGTGCCTCCCCAAAACAACCGCAGTCGGTTACTGGATTTTTTATAGCCAGGTATAAGGTAAGTGGGGTCATTACTGCCATAAATATAAATGCCAGTAACATTGTCAGGTTCAAATGTACCTTGAAAATCAAATTAAGCCCTATCAGTAATTCTATGGTTGAAAGTGCAATGGCTATCGGAAATGCATAGTCAGCCATTGATTCAAAAAAACCACCGAAAGTGCGCAGGTAATCTTCAATTTTATATGTTGAGCCTAGTGGATCAATAGCTTTTACAAATCCTGAAAAAACAAATACTATTCCAAAGAGAATGCGTCCAATCTGGAGGAAAATATTTCCTGCCATTTGACCTGCATGATTTGTTTTGTTATAATATTGATTAGTAGTAGTCATAATTGTAGTTGAATCATTAATACATCAAATGTTTACTCTTTATTATTGATCTCTTCCATTTTTATCAAACCAAAAACAGCATAATTAATCATATCAAAATAATTGGCATCAATTCCTTCTGATATCAATGTTACGCCCAGGTTGTCTTCAATTTGTTTCGTCCGGTAAATTTTCATCAGAATTAAATCGGTATAAGATTCCATTCGCATGGTACGCCAGGCTTCATCATAATCATGATTTTTATCCATCATTAATTTCTTAGCCTGGGATAAATACTTTGTATAAAGCTCCAGTCCTTTATCAAAATTCAAATCATCCGTTTCCGAACAACCCAGTTCGAGTTGAATCAGACCGATAATTCCATAATTTACAATGGCTATCAATTCTGAGCGGATACCTTCATCGATCATAGAAACTCCTTTGGTTTCAATGCTTCGAATACGGTTTGCTTTGATGAATATCTGATCGGTAACCGATGCAGGTCGTAGAATACGCCATGAAGAGCCGTAATCTTTCATTTTCCTGGTGAATATATCGCGACAAATGGTTGCTACCTGATCGAATTGTTGGTCGGTGTGGCTCATAATAATAAGCTGTTTTTTATGGAATGGCAAAGTTACAGTTTTTTTGACAAAATGAGCAATTTAAGACAGTCAAATTGTAAAAAAACAGGACGTTAAAGTGTTAAATTAGCATTTAAAATCATCTGAAAGCAACTTTTAATACATGGTTTTATTTCGTTTCATTGCCATTAAAAATGTTAAACCGGGTGTTGATGATGATGGTTATTCGGTTTTTATTTCCTATATTTGTGTCACAAACAAAGAAATCATGAAAAAAAACGTACTTATTTCCTTGATTTTCCTGTTCTTTTCGACAATATTTGCTTTTGCTGGTCAAAGAGGAAAAGCATCATTTTACAGTCATAAATTAAAAGGACGACACACCTCTGATGGTGGGAAATATCAACCTGACAGTTTAACTTGCGCCCATCGTTCATTACCTTTTGGGACATTATTAAAAGTATTTAATCCAATAAACAATAAAGAAGTAATTGTTAAAGTGACTGACCGCGGACCTCATCGAAGAGGGTTTCTGATTGATCTATCTTACTCAGCAGCAAAGCAACTGGATATGGTTCGTCAAGGTATAGCTTCAGTCATTATTACTGAAATTGATTCTATTCCAGGTTGGAAACTTGACTTTGAAGAACCGGTTATTGCCATGAACAACAATGGAAGTATAACCAAATAAATAAAATAGTTCCGAAAAGAATTCTCGAATTCCAATTTATCTCTTAAAGTCTTAGTTCATTCAATGAACTAAGACTTTTTTTTGTGACTCAAACACTCTCACTTTTCTGAAATATTCAAGTATTATACATACATTTCAGTATTCCTGAGGTAAAAAGATTACTTTCAGGTAGCTTTTTAGAAATATTGTCGTTCATATAAAATCATATTATTCTGATACATATATCATTACAATTATGGTATATTAATTGTATACAGTTTATAAGAGAGAAAAATGTTCTAAACAAACAATTAGTTAAATAATGTAAATATGAAAAAAGCAGATAAGTCTATATCAACTGCCGTAAATGGTGTTGAGTTTTATAACCTGGAAAAAGTAAGATTCATAATAAAAGATGGAAGTGGACTTGACATTGATTATGCTTATGAGGACCTTGTTTTTTCAGAACATGGCATATTCATTTTCCAGTTTGATGTAAAAAGCCCGGATACCATTTATTGCTGGTTTAACCAGGACTGTATGGAAACAAACAGAATAACGATACTTAATTCATTAATCAAAACCGCCATACTCAATAAAATGAAGATTATGTATAAAGGAATATTCAATATGAGTCAAAAAGAAGAGGATCAAATTTCAGTGAACTTTATGGATAATTAAAATTAATCTGCCAGATCAGTACTCATAAAGACTTTCTATTATAAATCACCTGTGAGAAAAGATTCATTTCCTTCCCGTTTGAGATTTCCTGTTAAGTTAAGTTTTTTCAAACATTTTGAATCTGCTTGAATCGTAGTATCTTTGTGGTATATTTATTAAATCACTTAAGATTAGTTTTAGGAATGGGTATTGAAAAAGGGATATTTCAGCGGTCGGAACTGCTCATCGGAAAGAGCAATATGGATAGATTACGTGAAAAGCGTGTTATTATTTTCGGAATAGGTGGAGTTGGTAGCTGGTGTGCAGAAAGCCTGATTCGTTCGGGCATTCAATATTTGACTATTGTGGATTCCGACAGGGTATGTGTGACCAATATCAATCGTCAAATTATGGCAACCACCCTGACTGTGGGAAAAGTAAAAACTGAAGTGTTGAAAGAACGTTTGCTTGAAATAAACCCTACAGCTCAGATCAATGGATTACAAATGATCTACAGCAAGGAGAACTATGAATTCTTCCATATGGACGAATATGATTTTATCATTGATGCCATCGATAGTTTCTCCAATAAAATTCATCTGATTCAAATGGCTACGAAAACGAATGCTGTGTTTTTTTCGTCTATGGGTGCTGCATTAAAGATGGATCCCACCCGTATTAAAGTTGCCGAGTTCTGGAATGTGGATGGTTGCCCCTTAGGCTCCGCGCTACGAAAGAAAATAAGACAAAGCGGTGTATTGATCAGTAAAAAATTTATGTGCGTATACAGCGACGAGCTGCTCGTCAACCAGGGTGAAAATGCATCATGCGGTACCGAGAAATGCCTGTGTCCAAAAGCACTAAACGGACCCGGTGATCCCGAACTGGTGGATCATGAATGGTGCAGTCTGAAAGCCAAAATCAATGGAACGACTTCCCACATGCCGGCTTTGTTTGGATTGACCATTGCAGGATTGGTGACTCAGGCTATTTACAATGAAAAACAAATCGATAAAACTGAACTTATTGCAGACTGATCAACTGACATTTTATTAAAACTAATTATTTCTTTACTATCTGCGAACAATAGAAATATATCTACTGTTTATTGAAAATAATTAAAAAAATGGAATTGAAATAAAAAAGAATATGAAATCAATTGAAGCAATAATTGAAAGAGCGTCAGATGGCACTTATAGTGTTTATTGCAAGGACGAGATGTTTAACGGAATGGGTGATACACCTGAATTGGCTAAACAGAACATGGTAGAACAAATAAAAATTTTTAAAGATACCAGCTTAGAGGACAACTATAAATACCCCCTTTTTTTAGACGAAGAATATGAGATAGTTTATAAATTCGATACTCAGAGTCTCCTTGAGTATTACTCTGGAGTGATTACACCTGCCTCTTTGGAAAGGTTAACAGGAATCAACAAAAAACAACTCTGGAGTTATTTACACGGGCGATCGAAACCAAGACGTACTCAAGTGGATAAAATTGAAAAGGCATTACACACTTTAGGGAATGAACTTTCATCAATTTCCCTTTGAACTATAAATTGATTCAAATTTACTATACATTAAAACCCCACCTTATACTATGTAAGGTGGGGTTTTTATTACTTATACGTCCTTGCTCCTTACCTATTACCACTCACCTCTTTTCATTCCTCATTCCTCATTCCTCATTCCTACCTACTACCTACTACCAACTATTACGATTTCCCCTCCCGTATGGCTTACAAACTCCGGCGCATACTGGCACTGAAGGGATGCAATCCCGCTGCTGTATTCACCTGCCGAATTTGCCCAACATTCGTATTCGAATACATACGTTCCTTTTGGCAAATAGGAGAAGAAGAATTGTGTGGAAGCATCTTTAATTGTCTGGTAGTAACAAACCCCTTCTTTCCACCTGCATTCCGAAAGCTGGCTTACCGGTTCAAAACAGGCAGCCCGTAAATCTTTCAAGGCTACGAATTCAAGATTGCGATCCGTGGTGATTACTAAACGGGTAATCACTTTATCCCCTTTCCTGACAAGGGTTTGTTCTATTGGCAAAAGAGTTTTACCGGTTGTTACCATTTTTTCAACAAACAACTTCTTCGTTATCTTCAACGGACCGCTCTGACCGGTTACTTTATCCAGAGCCTGATCGTATTGCCAGTACATGGCACCCCAGCCAATGCTGCTTTTCTTTTTATTGAGGGCTTCACTTTCAGTGAAACCCTCACTGGTTTTGATTGTCACTTTCCCCATTTCAGGACGGATGTTTGCTACAGGGATAGTTTGTTTGAAATAACCGGTACCGGCTTCTACTGTTGGTGGTTGTAAGAGCGTAGTACCCAATGTGATTTTTACTTGTCCTGAATTAGCCAGCCAGTCGCTGCCGTCATGCAACAGTGCATAAATGGCATCTACTGTCCCTAAAGGCGAATTCCACCGTTGGGTTTGTTTTTGTTTCAGCAACCAGAGTTTCATTTCATCCACATCAGGATTGTTTTTCGTCACTTCTGTGAAAGCTTCTATGATGGCTGCCTGTACGGATACCGGTTGTTCATTCCAGAAATATCCCGGAGTGTTCTTAGCCCAATAGATACCCAGTTCGTCAGTTTTCAATGCATTTTCCTTCAGTGATTTCAGGATATCGGTTGCTATCCCGGTTTTGCCATTGCGTTGAGCAACCACAGCCATCATGGCTTTTCCGTAGAGTGTCAGGTTAGTCCAGTACTTTTCAGACTGATCAGTGTAAAATTTCACGGCTTCATGTGCTTCATCCGTTATTGGGATATCCCTGTATTCCGAACGGAGATGGAGATAGAACAGTTGCATGTTATCGATCGACATTTCTTTGTCGTAGTTCATGTTGTTCTTTTTCAGGTTATCGAAATCACGTGCAATTTCCAGGTCAAGGTATTTTAAGGCAGAGGTTAGAGGTAAGAGGTTAGAGGTTAGAAAATTTCCTCCGGCCATTCTATTCAACCTGCCCATGTTTAAAATAATTTCCTGAGTGACATACCGGCTTTCGGGCATACCCTTGTACCAGGAGAACCCTCCCGATGGCATTTGTAATGATATCAGCTTATCGAGGTACTGTTGCGCCTGATTCTTTTGCATGTTCAGGTCAAACAATAACGCAATTTGTTTTTTCTGTTCGGTTTCGTCTTTGGCTGCCATGACCCAGGGCGTTTCCTCCAACATCATATTCTTCAGTTCCGTATTCTTCTCCAGGTTTGACAACAAGGCTTCCCGACTACCACCGGCTTTTTTCCATTGTTCGAAAGTGGCGGCAATTTTAGGATTTGAATTCGCTATAAAGCCTGCCAGTGAATTGACATACCAGGCAGCAAAATAATCGATCGCATTCTCGTTTTCCGGAGCAGCCAGTGTTGGCAAAGCCTGTACGGCATACCAGGCAGGGTTCGAAGCAAATTCAACGCTCAGATTCTTGGAATCAACAGTCGAGCCGTTTTTAAGCAGGCTTTCGAAATTAAAGGTACGGGTCTGGTTGTTTCGAATGGTCAGAGGCATACTTTCGGTTACCAGTATTTTGTCAGGCAGAACAGGCAGGTACTTTTGTTCTCCATCCGTGAAGTTACCTGCACGGGCGATCACTTTGCAAGTCACCAGTTCATAGGGTGAGAATTCGCTCACCTCCCACTCCACGGCTTTCGTTTCATTGGCTGCAAGGGATACGGTTTTTGCACCGTTATCTTTCAGAGTAATGTTTTTTTCAGTAGACGGGTCCATCATTTCGAACTGTACATTGGCGGTTTGAGTTTTATCCGTCAGATTAGTCACACTGGCACTTAACACCAGTTTATCCGACCGGCGTACGAATCGTGGCAGGTTCATCTGAACCATAAGTTCTTTTTGTGTTACCACCTGTGTTTCACCCTGTCCGAAGTATAAATCCTTTGTATGGGCCAGCATCTTAACATTCCAGCGTGTCAGGCTTTCGGGAGCTGTAAATGTAAAGGAAACATTGCCCTGGCTATCGGTACGTAACTGAGAATAGAAGAAAGCGGTTTCATTAAAGTTGGTACGGATCTGGACAGGAACATTTTCTTTAATATCAGGATGCTCTTTCCCTTGTTGATCAATTTTCACACTACTTACAGATGCTGTAAACATTGATTTCTTCAGTGTACCATAACCGACAACAGCCACTTCGTTTAAAGACTGTTTAGAATCTGATACGCTTATACCTGCAACTCTTCCTCTAATCATAAATTGCACTCTGTTGGAAATATTAAGTCCAAACCAATTCAACTGATTAAGATAAAAATCCGGAATAGCTTTCTCAGGCAGACTGAAAGATGAATAATCTGAACCTGTTCTTACTTCATTTGCAATCCATCCCGGGGCATTCAGGATATTTTCCTGATAAGCCGGATTAAAGTACCAGGTATGTTTTCGCAACGCATCGAGTGATGCATCATACATTCCCACCATTAATTCAGCAGCCTTTTTATAGTTGGCACTTTCGGGAATGCTTACTGTCCATTCGGCTTTTTCGCCCGGTTGCAATTTATTTCTGAAAACACTTAATGCAGGAGTTAATTTCTTAACCGTTAACTTTCGGGTTAATTGAACATTCTGTGAATATAGATGCCCATCTTTCATAAAAGTAAACATAACGGTAATACCTGATCCATAATCTTTTTTAAATGGTATATCAAGTGTTTTGATTTCATTGTTAAAAGGAATCCAACGGCTTTCCAGCACTGTATTTCCATTCATGACTTCATATAATACCATTGAATTAACAGTGGATGTTCCAAAATAAATATGAGCCACTTCACCGGTTACATATTCAGTTCCTGATGGCATTATCCACGCATAGCTTTTTACCGGTAATTTTTTATCATTCAGACTATATATTATAAATGATTTCTCCGTTACGACTTCTTTTCCATGAGCATCTGTTGTTTTTAACTGGATTATATACCGCCCGGATTCATATTTTTTAAATTCTAATTTCAATTTCCCATCCCGGGTATCAAAAGTTCCTGTCACTATCTTTACTGCCAATTTTAAATCTGGAATATTCATATCAGTTTCATCCTCTGCAACATCCTCAGCAAATTTATCTGTTTCAGGAAGCCTGTAAAGCGTGTAACTGATATTGGAATTCACTTTCTCTCCGTTTAAGGTTTCTGTCCGGACATCAATATTGAAAGCCTGATCTTTATCTGTTTTTTGGGGAATATCCGTTATGATAAAGAGTGATTTTTCACCTACCGATATGGATTGTTCTCCTTTTTGTGTTTCTCCTTTTGGATCGGTTACCTCAGCATAAACAGTATACGTATAAAACTGACCACGAATAGATAGTTCTTCATCATCCAATTTTTCAGGTATAAATGTTACTGTAAATATTCCATCAACCCCGGATGTGGTAATACCATTTGTAATTTCTTTTTCAGGCTCGTTAATCCACCAACAATAACGGTGTGTTCGACGAACTACCCGATATTTTATATTTGCATCCCCTATAAAGTTTCCTGCATAAGCTTTTACATTCCCTGAGAGGGTAATTTTTTCACCAAAACTGAGTTCATTTTTAGGTTTATCAATCTTCACTTCAAAAGTAGGGCGTTTATATTCTTCCACCCAGATATTCTGACTACACAATGCGGAACTGAGTAGATACATCCCGTTCAATCCCTGACCGGGTAGTTCGAAACTTCCCTGAAAAGAGCCAAATTCATTGGTCCTGAACTTCTTCATGGATACCTTCTGACCATTTACGTCCGATAGAGTAACTTCATAATCACTTCCTTCAATTACTTTCTGTCTTGTTGAATTGGAAGAATAAGCTATCCCTTTAAAATAAACAGTCTGACCCGGACGATACAATGAACGGTCGGTAAATAAATCAAGCTTTGCCGTTTTATTCTCATTTTGAATTTGATTATAATAGTTAGAATAGGCATTCGATGATAAAAAGCGGTCTTTCCCCTTTTCCAGGAATAAAACATAATTTGAATAATCAGTTTTGATATACGGAAATTCCCCCAATCCGGTTTTATCCGTTTTGATTTGAACTTCTTGTTCTATTCCATAGCCAAAACCCGATTTCCATTTGCTTACAAACTTGGATACATTTACTTCCGGTTGTGGTTTTCCCGTTATCCTGTCTAACACATAAAAATCTACCAAATCAGGCTTATTAGTTCGAATCATAAAAGCAAGGCTGGAGACAGTATAACTACCTATCACACTTACAATCTTATTATTAGTTCCAGCTTCCTCGAGGGTATATTCGTACAAACCATAATCACCGGTGTTGATACTAATTACTGTTGAGGTAGCTCCAAAATTATCATCATTCTCTATAAGTACATTGCGTGTTTCAAGTAAACTGCGATTGGGATAGGTTTTTTTTGCGTTCTCATTATTTATTTTGTATAAATAATACTCTCTGGCTGTTGCATTTATTTTATAAACACTGAGCTTTAATGATGTTATATTTGTCGAATTTATTTTAATTTTAATTGCAGTTGAAGGTATTACAACTTGTTCATTGATATTGTTTAAACTTTTTTCAGCAATTGTATTCATGAGGTTTTTTAATAAATCAATCCTCCTGTAGGTCGGGAATAGTTTTATTCCATCTTTGCATAAGTCAAAAGCCATTCTTTTATACCCTTTATTCACATCCCGATATGAATGTTGAATATAATAATTTGCAATCTCACCATACACTTCAATTACAGCTTCGTTGTCAGCGTATTGTTTTTTAAGATTGTTTAATGCCGATAGATATAGGGATTCTTTTCCCACTATATTGGCATGCTGATTTATATATCTCAGATATTGCAATTCAGTGTATATGACTGCCAATGCATTCTTATTGCTAAGTTCGTACGAAAGTAATTGTTTGTACGTTTCAATAATCGGATTTTCTATGGAGTTTTTAAATGTTGTATCCTGTTTTAGATTTATAAATTGAGGAATAGCTGCAAATAATTCAGGATCATTCAATGGATTTTTTACATTCGTCGCATTTGATAGGTTTTGTAAAATCCTGATCCTCCGATATCCCAAAAACTCGAACAAGGTGGGTTGCATACTTTTGCTATCATCCCCTTTTTCGAGGAGTTCTGCAAACTTAAGGGCATCGGTATGTTGTAACACGGCATGCTGCTCCATGGATGCTGTAAGGTGTTTGTTGATTTTGTCGAAAAAGATATTTTTTGTCCATTCCTTCATATCCTCAGGGACGTATCCTTTCAGTTCAGTGCGGTTATTGATCGTATAGGCATCCTTCTGGTAATATTGGGTGTACAGTTCGGCAGTCATGGAGTGCAGGAGTGCCTTTTCAGCCTGGTCGGTACACGTATCGGTGAAGGCTTCAAAATCATGGATCAAAGCAGGTGCCTCCTCCGGATTCTTATCGAGGGTAAAACGCATTTTATAGACCATTGCCTTGATGACTTCCACAGAGTTTTTTTCTATTCTGGCTTGTGTAAGTATGGCCTCCACTTCTTTCAACGCCGATTCGGGCAATTGCTTCGCGGCAAATTCTTCCACAGTTATCCAGCGTTTTTCAATTGGACTGGCAGACTGCTGAGCCAATAACATGGAGACAAAAACCAATGTAGTAATACCGATCAATAATATGTTTCTTTTCATTTGGTGCTGAAGTTTGAATATTATTTTAACATCAAACAAATATAATACCAATAATTGAATTAACACACATGAATTCAATATCAAATTAACTGAATCCCATAAAATTCACTAACCCATCCTGTGCTGATGATTAAAACATTTACATCTGTAAAACGAGCAACTGAAATTTAGCAATTAAGCGTAACAAAACTGCATGCATCTCATCTTGTTTCAGATGAGATGCATGCAGTTTGTATATTTAATTTATGGTCAATATTTTAAAACAATGATCTTATTTTATTATTCTTAAAATGCTTCCTCTTTCTTTGCCCTCTTCCTTTCCAGATTGCAAACGTGAGAGGAAAATAGTGCAAAGGGTTAATGACGTTTTATTTTAAAGCTGTCCAAACACTACTTCATTTTGGAACCGGAATTTTTAAGTTCGTATTTTTATACTGTCAATCAGATTCCTGACAATTTCACCCAATATATTTTCATTAAACATTCAGTACGCATTCACCACGCATTCAGTACACATTCACCACGCATTTTAAGATATTACGGTGATATTACGGTGATGATACGGTGATATTACGGTGATGATACGGTGTAATATTAGAGCGCAATATCTCCGCAATAGGACCGTAAAGCAAGCATAACATGTTCTTATCTTTTGTAAAGGTTAATTGAATGCGTAGTGAATGTGTAGTGAATGCGTAGTGAAGGTATGTTTGAAACGAATGGAATAAAGAAACTGAATTTTATAGAAGTACATACATATAAGAAGAATAATTTCCTGTTGATTAATAAATACAACATTACATTGTTCCAATTACGTATATCGACATCTTAAAATAAATTCTTTCCTTCATTCAGTTTTTTTAAACGAAGCAATGCCTCAATGTAATAATAGTCGGCATAAATGATTGATGCGTCTATTTCAGAGCCATTCGGCCAGTGCCCGGTTGAATGCAGCAGAAAAGAAGGTTTGGTGTTCCCACTACGATATGCCGGGGTATTTAAAGACTGAAGCATTTTAATGGCATCATTTTTATATTTCAACCCTTCTTCCACTTTTAAATAAGTTGACATTTCCAGTAAAGCCGAAGCAACAACACATGCAGCAGAAGCATCCCTGGGTGAATTTGGTATTTCAGGGGCATCAAAATCCCAATAAGGCACATAATCTTCGGGTAATCTTTTTAAATAAATATCGGCAACTTTCTGTACAAAATTAAGATATTTAATATCATGAGTCTCCCTGTAACACACTGTAAATCCATAAATAGACCAGGCCTGTCCACGTGCCCACATGGATTTATCATTATATCCCTGATGGGTTATTCCTTTGATAAATTTGCCGGTAATTGTATCGTAAAGTGCAACGTGGAAATTGGAATAATCAGGTCGGAATTGATTTTCCATGGTTTTATCAGCATGGGAAACGGCAATGTCATATAATTTCTTATCACCTCCGTTTTTAGATGCCCAGAAAAGCAATTCCAGGTTAATCATATTATCGATAATCGTATTGTGCGGCCAGTTGTTTGTCTCCATTTCGCGTGGCCATGAGAGTATTGTTCCTACTTTTGGATTAAACAAGGTAGCCAGTGTATCGGCAGTATTCAACAGAATTTTTTTATAGGCAGGGTCCCCGGTCAACCGGTAACCATTACCATAACTGCTATAAACTAAAAAACCCAGATCGTGGTCATAAGCTGAGGTGTGCGATAAAAAACCCAGCGAGGCTGTAAATTTTTCAGCCTGCAATTTTATCTTTTTATCATTGGTACTTTCATAATCATACCAAAGAATACCGGGCCAGAATCCGGAAGTCCATTCCTCTTTTGACGCTTTCCTGCAACTCCAGGTATTCGAATTATTCAGGATATTCCTGGGCATATTGGTATAATCAATGGCAGAATCACCTTTCAGGTCATTCAATGTACGCCTGGTTTGCGATGCACAATAATCTAGCGACTTTGTGACATCCAACGATTCTACTTTTAGCGAGTTACAACCAAAAAACACAAATATACCCAACCCAACTATAAACTTATTCATAAACATAAAATTATTTTGCAGTTTTCAAAAAGAAAGCACAATACGTCAGATAAAGTGCACTGGCAAGAATTACTACTAAAGAACCAACCTGGGAAAGAAAAACATCCGACAATACCCCCATAAAAAAAGGAATAACTGCCCCACCAAACACTCCGGTGATCATCAGCCCTGAAATTTCATTGGCTTTATCAGGTTTTATCTGTATGGCTTTGGCATAAATGATCGGAAAAACATTGGCTATCGTAAACCCGACTACCCCGTATAAAGCGAAAATGGCTATTTTACCGGGTACGAAAATTAGGGCAATCAAAGCTAAAACAGCGATGACAATATTGATCTTAAAAAACTTTTCGGATGAAAATTTAGCTAACAGGATAGCTCCAATGAATGCACCTGCTGTACGGAATGCAAAATAGGCACTCGGTCCGTAACCGGCATCGGCTGGCGAAAGTCCGCATCGTTCGATTAAGATCTTGGGTGCGGCTGTATTCAAACCGACATCGACACCTACAACGAACAGAATACCCAGAAATAACTGAAGAATCCGTTTATCGGACAATAAACCCAACACTTCACCAAAAGAGGATGCTTTTCCCTGTACTTGTTCTTCCTGAATTGGAGTAGCCATTAGCCAGATTGTTGAAAGTAAAGTAATGATGGCATAAATCGGGAAAATCAATTGCCAGCTTCCCAGTTGATTGGCAGCAAATATGGCGATAAATGGTCCGCAAAATGACGAAATAGCTTTGACAAACTGACCTGCAGTGAGGCTACTGGTGAGTTGATTGCCTTTAACCACATTTGTCAACAAGGGATTTAATGAAACCTGTAAAATGGTATTGGCAATGCCTAATAAAGCAAAAGCTACCAGTGACATGGCAAAAGTATACCCGATCAAAGGTAAAAACATCGCCACCACTGTAATGACATTGCTGATTAAAACTGTTTTTTTACGTCCGATCCTGTTCATCAGTATGCCGGTCGGGACTGAGAATAGCAGGAACATGGAAAACAAAGCTACCGGAATCATATTCGACAGGGTATCGCTCAAGCCGAAATCTGCTTTCACATGAGTAGCGGTAATTCCTACAACATCGCAGAAGCCCATGATAAAAAACCCGAAAAGCACCGGAAGGATTTTTGTAATTGAATTCTCTTTTTTCATCTTTGTTAATTAAATATCTTGTTAACCTTAATTTATTTTTTAATTATCACCTGAAATACACTACTTTCTGAGATCAGTCATTCTTCTCAATATGAAACCAATCAAAATTGGCATACCCACGAGATCCTGTTTTCAATGGATTCAGGCAAAACAAGCCTACTTTAGCCCCGATCCATTTACCCTGACGTGCTTTAAAAGGTTCACCGAACGGGGTAAATTTCGCACCATCAATGCTGTAACTAAAAGTGCACATGGCATCCTTTTTAACCCGGACACGTAAGTAAACTTTCGATTGTGCAATTGTTTTGCTGGCAACCAGTGTTTCGGGATTTTTCTTTTCAGCATCTATACACACAGACTGTTGGATTTCAAAACCATCTACTTTCTTTACCAGGGCTATATGCGAATAGTTCCAGCCCATGACAATGAGTCCGGTTTTTTCTTCGGTCGTTTGTGTATAAAAATCTATTTTTGTTGTTGCCATAAATTCATCAGCAGGAAATTTCTGTAACAACAGGTTCGGCACCTGCCAGAAATTAACATAATCTTCCGGCATAAATTCTGCATACAGCCTGAAATATCCCAGACGGGAAGTCATTCCGGCCGATTGGCCCGGATTGGCATGCCATTGCCATTGCAAGCCTAACTGTTCAGTATTGAATTCATCACTTTCAACAGGTGTTTCAACAGGATAACTCTTACCTACATTCGGTTTTTTGTAACTCAACACCGGTTCTCCACAACCACTGCCGTCTTTATCAGATCCGATTACCGGCCAATCGGTTACCCATTTCATCGGTTGTAAATGGATAACCCGTCCATAGGCTCCTTTATCCTGGAAATTCATAAACCACGATTCTCCGGCTTGTGTTTCTACCCATCCACCCTGATGTGGTCCGTTGACCGATGACTTTCCCTGTGCCATCACTGTTTTGCATTCATAGGGTCCATACACATTTTTCGATCGCAACGCTATTTGCCAGCCTTGTTCGACTCCTCCTGCCGGAGCGAGTATGAAGTAATATCCATTCCGCTTATAAAATTTAGGACCTTCAACCGTATGATTTCCTCCTGGCATACCATCGTATACAAGCGTAGTCTCACCGATTACTTTTGAACCATCCTCATTTAATTCATTGACGGTTAAAATGCTGTTCAATCCGGCACGGCTTCCTGCCCAACCGTGCACCAGATATACTTTTCCATCACTATCCCAAAGCGGACTTGGATCTATCAAACCTTTACCGGATAAAACTAAAACAGGGTCACTCCATGTTCCTAAGGGATTGTTTGTTTTGATCATGTAAACACCATAATCAGGATCACCCCAGTAAATAAAGAATTCCTTATTGTGGAACCGTATACAAGGTGCCCAAACACCTTTACCATGCATGGGCTTGCTGAATACATCATCAGGAAGAATCCGCTTCATGGCATAATTTACAAGTTGCCAGTTCACTAAATCGTTGGAATGTAGGATTGGAATAGCAGGCGCACATCCAAAGCTGGATGCAGTCATGTAATAATCATTCCCAACCCGACAGACATCGGGATCGGAATAATCGGCATTTATTATTGGATTTTTATAGGTACCATCCCCGTTGTCGGATACCCAGACTTTGGATATATAGTTGTTTTGTGCATTAGAAATACCACAAAACAAAAAATACAACAATAATGTAACCACCTGAATTCTTCTCATTTGCCTGATAGTATAAACTGCACCATATTGTGTGCAATTATTAATACGAAACAAAATCAGAATTCACCTAATAGGGAATGAATTTATTTTCTTTTTGAAAGTGTTTTTGTAAAATGTAAAACTGCAAGAGTAAATTTTTCCGGTTGTTCCATACATGAAAAATGACCGGCGTTTTTTATCACAATTATTTTGCATGCAGGAAGTAATTTTGACATTTCGGTTATGGCATTTTTACTTCCTTTGCCATCATAGTCTCCCACAATGAACAGGACCGGAATTTTCACCTTGTGGTTTACATAAACTGATTTGGCAGCATCTCCTAAAAAGATTTTTGCAGACTCTTTATGGGATACCTGCCACATTCTCCATTCATTGATTAAAGAGTTTAAAAATGGATTATCGCTGTATGATACTTTACGCATTGATTTTTTCCACTCCTGTTTATATGCTTTTAAATCTTTTACAGCTTCATAGGGAATAATCTGAGGAGATAAAGCTCCTGAAGCCAATGTGGCAGATATCACTCTTTTAGGGTAAAGAGTCATAAAATCACTGATCGTTAACGCACCCAATGAAAGGCCAACCAAATGAGCCTTGTCAATTATCAACACATCCATGAATTTCTTCAAATCGGATGCGTACGTAAAATCTTTCCCTTCTACCGGCATGGAAGATAGTCCATAGCCCCGCAAATCAAAACGGATCACCCTGTAATGTCTTGACAGTTCATCAAACTGTTTATCCCACATTCGACGATCAGCACTGTGGGCATGAAGCAATATCATCGGTTCACCCGTTCCCTTTTCTTCATAAAAAAGCATGGCATCGCCGATATTGGCATACCCTTGCCTGATGCCGTTAGAATGTACTATGGCTGAAGTTAATCCTGAAATTACCGGGGCATCATAAAATGGAGAGAAACCATCTTTCTTTGCCGCGTCACCCGCAACATGGGCAAGAAAAACCCCGTATACCTGGTCTTTTTTATTGATCCACGGATATGCACCTGCCCAACCGGGACTGCTTATCTGATATGCATTTCCACGTTCATCAATCCTCTCGCGCCATTCGCCCAAACCGTAAAGACCGGTATGAAAAGAACCAAATGCTTTTTCAGTATATTCTCCTGGGATTACAGTTGCCTGCCCAACCTGATCAGCCTGCATTTCATCAATGGATGCTTTGCTGAGTATTTGTTTACCATTATAATTTCCATCATGGGCAATCATTTTCAGAAAATGCAGATAGTCACGAATGATAGTCCGGGCACCACCTCCCAGCATTGGACTATGTCCGCCTTCGAGGTTTATGGGTGTGAAGTGCGTATTCTTCATATCAAGCGGACGGGCAATCACATCCTGAAAGAGCGTTTCAAAATCCTTCCCCGAAGCCATTTCTGCCATACGACCCGCGACCTGCATGGCCAATCCGCCATATTCAAAACGCTTTCCGGCAGTAAAAACAGGTTCCAGTGGTAGTATTTCAGCTACCGATTCTTTTAATGTATTGAAATTATCTGCTTTAGGAGAAGGTTGATAACTCCGGATTCCGGAAGTGTGCGATAACAATTGACGGAGTAGTATTTTACCTTTTGGGTCACCATTAAATTCCGGCAACCATTTTTCAACCGGATCATTCCATTTCAGGCCAGTTTGATCAACCACCGCTGCAATAACAGCCGCAGCCAGCCATTTACCGGCTGACGCAATATATACTTCTGTTTCGGGGGTATAATTTCCATAATACTTTTCGAAAAGAACACTATCGTCTTTAGCAATAACAACCGATGCTCCCGGATAATAATTCCGGTAAATCCAACGTGTGATTTGTTGATCAAGAGGAGTAAAATCATTTTTTAGTATCGTCTGACTTTGAGTAAGAAAAACCCCTAAAATACAGAATATCGTGATAACAATTCTTTTCATATTCATTTTATCAGCGATTTAAAATGATTTGCCTGATAATTTTCCAGCAATCCAATTGAATCCGCACTATCTGAAATGCTTTAAAGCCCTCTTTCAAAATGATAGATTTTCCCGGGTTCTGTCATAATATCATATTCAAAAACCTGATTCAACACCGGGTATTGGGGATTTATTTTAGCAGATACCAGTGGTTCTTTGATAGAGGCAATCGGGAAAAGAGAATTTGTATTTTTACCTTCTGCCGTTTTTAGTCCGGTGCCATTCATTGGCACATAAGAACGTAGTCTTAAATTACCACCATTCTTTGATAGAATCGTCGCGCTAAGGAGTTGGGATGATTTCCATTCAAGGGCTACTTCAAAGCCACCACGGGCAACTAAACCACTAATTTTACCATCTTCCCAGGCATCAGGCAATGCAGGAAGTAAATGTACAGAACCATCATGACTTTGTAACAACATCTCAGCCACACCGGATGTAAATCCGAAATTACCATCTATCTGGAATGGCGGATGTGCATCGAAGAGATTCGGGAAGGTTCGGCCATCCTGATTACCCGGTTCCACCAGCTTGAGCATATTGGAAATGATATTGAATGCATGATTCCCGTCCAGCAATCGTGCCCACAGATTTATTTTCCAGCCGAGTGACCAGCCGGTAGCTTTATCGCCACGTTGAATAAGCGACGTTTTAGCAGCCTGAAAAAGAAGCGGATGTTGGTAAGGTGAAATCTGATCACTTGGATATAGTCCATATAAATGCGATACATGGCGATGGTCTTCGGTGGGATTATCAGCATCTGCCAGCCATTCCTGCAACTGATTGTATTGACCAATCTGCATGGGTGCCAGCCGATCAATCATGTTTTTAAGTCTTTGGCTGTATTCTTTGTCACCACCCAACAGATTATTGGCACGCATGGTATTCGATAAGATATCAAAAGCAATCTGATTATCCATCGTACAACCGGCAATTACCGAACTACCACCATTCGGACCATGTTCGGGAGAATTGGAAGGACATGTAACCATCCATTTATTGGTCGGATCTTCTACTAAAAAGTCAAGGAAGAAATCGGCAGCACCTTTCAGTATCGGATAATTTTCTTTTAAAAAAGCCTGATCACCCGTAAACAGAAAATGTTGCCAGAGATGCTGACTCAGCCAGGTACCGCCGTTAGGCCACATACACCAGTAGGCACCATCCACCGGTCCTGTACTACGCCAAATATCTGTATTGTGATGTGCCATCCAACCATGAGCCTGATACATTACTTTTGCTGTTTCCTTACCGGTTACCGAAAGTTCCTTCAGCATTTGAAACAGAGGTTGATGCGTCTCACTCAGGTTGGTCACTTCCGCCGGCCAGTAATTCATTTGGAGATTAATATTGATAGTGTATTTCCCATCCCAGGGGGCAAGCAACTTGTCATTCCAGATACCTTGTAGATTTGCAGGCTGTCCACCCGGTTGTGATGATGAGATCAGTAAATACCTGCCGAACTGGAAAAATAACGCTACCAGGGAAACATCTTTCCCATCATTAAAATTTTTTACCCGTAAATGGGTTTCCTGCTGGGCGGCATCCGTAGTCCCCAGATCGAACTTAACACGGTTAAATTGCTGTTGATAATACCCGATATGATCTGAAAGTGCCTGAGAATACTCTTTTTTTAATGCTTTTGCCAGAAAAGCTGATGCACGCTCACTTTCATTTCCGCTGACATCATGGTAATTTACAAAATTAGTGGCAGCAGAAAAATACAATGTGGCAATGGTTGCACCGGTTACAGAAATCTTTTCAGCATCAACTGTCACTATTCCATCGGTCGTTTTAATGAATGTTTGATTTTCAACACGAATCATGCCTTTTACGCCTTCATGATCAGCCCCGGTTAAGTTCATGACCAGTTTATTTCCATTTCGACGAATCGTATTTTTCAATGGTGAAGTATAGTCAGCCGTAAAATTCAATGCCCCTTTTTTATCGGTAATCAAACGAACGATGATCACATTATCAGTGAATGAACTGAATATTTCACGGGTGAACGTTACTCCATCCACCTTATAGGAAGTGGTTGCCACTGCTTTTTCGATGTTCAGGTCCCGGTAATAGTCGGTATAATTTTCGTGACCCGGAAAATGAAGAAACAAGCTTCCTATGGTTTGATAGGGCATGCCGTTTCGTGGAGTACGGAATTCTTTTTCAATCATTTTCTGTGCTTCACTGTTTTTACCGTCAAAAATCAGTTGACGTACTACCGGCAATGCTTTGAGTGCATTCGGATTATCATTCCGGTGCGGACCACCTGCCCAGACAGTTTCTTCATTCAGTTGAAGCTCTTCTTTTGCCGGATTGCCATACACCATAACCCCTAACCTGGAATTTCCAAGAGGCAACGCTTCCACCCATGCCTTGGCCGGTTGTTTGTACCAAAGTTTCAACTCTTCAGCATGTATCGGAAATGATAGAATAAGTAAGCCAATAACTGGCAAAATATGTTTTTTCATAAATAATTGTTTGACTCCTGATATCTAATAATCCTTGGATACGAAAATAAAGTGATTAATTTGGATTTTATTTGAAATCTTTCTTACTCCCCTTTATGGGTTGGGGTTCTTTTTTCTTACTCCCCTTTAGGGGTTGGGGGTCTTCATTTAAGGGGTAGGGGTTCTTTTATTTCTCCCTTATCAACACACATTCCCACGGTGCTAATTCCATTTTCAATATCAGATTTCCTTTATGATCTGCTTTGATAACAGATTTTAATGTTGCATGTGCTTTCATTTTTAGATCAGCCGTTTGTTTGCGGTCAGGAGATTGTGGTGCTCCTGACAGATCATAATACGGTTTAATATTTCCATGGTTATTGTCCAGAATTTCAACCTCGAATACCGTTAATGGTTTCAGGTTTTTTAGTGTTACATCCAGCTTTTTAGACGAAGCATTCATATACGATTTAACATCACCCGATCCCGGCACTTTTGATTCAAATTCTTTCGGATAATTAAAAGCAACAGCAGATATTTTACCTGTTTTGGACGAACGGCTTACAAAAAGTGGTTCGGTATAATATAGTTTCTGATCCCCTAATTGATGCAGCATCCGGTAAGCATGAAAAGAAGGTTTCACAATGCCCTGAAAATTAATCATGCCAAATCCACCGTGGAAAATGGTTTCAGCCCCACCTTTTTCTTCAAAAATATCGGTAAATGTCCAGTATGACAATGAGTTTGCCAAACCGATACAATCCAGGTTTACCTTCAATATAAAAGCAGCAGGTGGTAACTGGTCATGCATGCCATCACGGCTGCTCGGACTGGTACTCCATTCTGTCAGATGAATCTCTGCGTTCGGATAATGGCTGTTAGCTAAGATCTTGCGGAGCCAGTTCATATCATCTTTTGTAGAGTTAACATAACGAACAGCTCCACGTGCACGCCCAGTTTCAGGATCAAGCGCATAATCAGTCGGATAGGGATGCGTCGAAATAAAATCCAACGGTAAATTTTCCCTGGTGCAAAAGGCTATAAATTCTTCCATCCAGGGTGATTTCCACTGTTTAGTATTGATGACATTATCGGGATAAAAAACCGATTTGCTTTTGTCATAGATTTCCCCTTCGTAGCGGTTATCAACAACAAAATTACTGGTAGAGGGACCACCTGTTTTCAACCGTTTATCTACTGACTTTACTGCTAAAACTGATTCTTTATACAAACGGAAATAATCACTTTTCGTACCATCCAGAAATCCCGGATTCAGGTTCGGTTCGTTCCACACTTCGAAATACCATGTCAATACTTCGTTGATACCATACCGGTCAACAACATGCTGAGTAAAGGCTTTTACCAGATCGTGCCATTTACCAAAGTTATTCGGATCAACCGAGATATTGGCTTTCCACCAGAATTGCGTTCGTGGTTTATCCTGACGTGCCATATCTTTGGGGAAAAAAGCTAATTCAACGAATGGTTTGACTCCTGCATCCTGCATACGGTCGAACAACTCATCAATATATTGCCAGTTATAAACCACTTTCCCATCTTTTTCGAAATACACAAACATATCATCATGGAACAAGCCATGGAATCGGACATACTGAAAGCCACAAGCCTCCTTGACTACTTTCAGCTGATCCAGCCAACCGGCACGAAGACCTTCATTGGCACGACCTGCCCCCACACACTTACTCCAGAATGGATCAAATTGTTGTCCTTTGACACGGGTATCAATAATTTGGGAAGAAATTGAAAATGCACAAACTGTAACGATGATGAGTGATAAAAATACTTTTTTCATGGTATAAATATTGATACTTTGTTATTTGTTTTTAAGAATCGGAATGATATGAATAGCCACCCCCCCACTTGCTTTCAAATCAAAGGACAGCACATCACCACCTTTTACTTTTTGTTCGGTAACACTCACCCTGGTACGGGTTTTTATTTTATCATCGTCCTCATACATTTTTATCAGATACATGGTTCCTTTTTCAAGGAATTCAGTCGGAACATTTATTTTACGGGCTTCTGTATTGGTAATACCCCCTACAAACCATTCATTCCCCGAACGTCGGGCAACAGTCACAAATTCACCTACTTTCCCATCAATAAGTTTCGTGTCGTCCCAGACAGTTTTTACCTGATCAAAAAATTCTATTTCAGGTTCTCCCTGATAAGCTGATGGTTGGTCGTACCAGTACATAAATTGCAACGGACTGTAAAACACAACCGATAATGCCAGTTGATGAGCATGGGTATTTTTCACCCGGGTGTTGTAATAACAAATGGTATAATCGGCAGGACCTGCTAAAAAACGGGTGAATGGAAGTGTCGTATTGTGGTTGGCATCGGGCATTTCTTCATTACCCCGGATACCTTCCTGGGAGAGCAGGTTCGGATAAGTCCGGCTAAAACCGGTTGGACGGTATTCATCGTGAATATCGACCATCATTCCATAATCGGCACATTTCTTTACAGCTTCATGCAACCAGGTTGTCCAACGTTGGTTACCGACCTGAACAAATCCAAATTTTATTCCCTTTACGCCCCATTTTTTATAAAGCGGTAAAATTGAATCCAGTTGTTGAACCAGAGCCCGCTGATTGACATAAACGAATAACCCGATACCTTTGGTCGCAGCATATGCTGTTAATTCTGGAATATTAAAATCTTTTGTCTCCGAAACCAGGGTGGCATTCGAACTCATTTTCATTTCGGGTCCGTACCAGCCGGCATCGAGGTGTATGTACTGCAGCCCGTGTTGAGCAGCAAAATCAACGCATTTCTTAGCATCTTCCTGCGTCATTTTCGCCACCCGCATGACTTTACCGGGCCTAATCCACGATGTGTTGTTGATTTTATTGGCAGGATTCAGATTCAGTATGATTTCCTTATTGGCGATCAGATCGATTGGCTTTTCGGCAGCCATAATGACTCGCCAGGGCGTTGAATAAGGAGTAATCACATCCACACTGCTATACAATGAAGCCTGTAAAGTATTCAACTTTTCATTATTTAACCTGAATTTCATGCGGGTGTAATCTGTCAGTTGGGCTTCTGCCAATGCAACGGTGAGTCCGTTTTGAAGTTTGAGAGTCAATGGACGTTCCGATTCGCCGGTCCATCCTTTCAATGGCAACAATGAATAAGGGCCCTGTGCCCAGGGTTCGTAATATGCCATTGTACCTTCGGGCATGGTAAACTGTGTTTGCTCCCCGGTAATATGCAGGAATAATCCATTGATTGCTTCTGGAAAAAAATACCGGATGGCAGTTCCCTGATTATAGGCTCGTACAACAACATTCAGTTTGTAATTTTTACTTTTATCATAACCACCGGTTAATTCAGCCGTTTCTTTACCCCCTTTTTGAAATCTGAGCGTCAATTCATTATAATTATTACGGATGTCGGAATGCTCACCGTATACCGGTTTCCAGGTTTCATCGAAAGTTGTTCGTTCAGCACCTATAAAGTTAAGATTCTCACCCCAGATTTTGCAGGTATCGTTTGGAACAGCCAATGCCGATTCAAACAACTGATTTTCGATAAGTACACCAAGTTCAGATTCTTCAATCACTGTTTTACCCTTGAAAGAAAGCGAATAGTACAGTTGTTTATTGCCTTCAGCCAGCTGCTTTTGGTAAAAAGCAAACTCGTAGGCACCATCGGGTGAAGTCAGCTTTTGTTGTGAAGTTGCGATGATTGTCTGTGCACTGGCTGCTAATGATAAAAACAACAGGAAGATTCCGGTTGTCATCCATTTTATTGATAACTTTTCCATTTTAAATAATTACATGTATATTGAATTCAATCGAATCATTATACGAAAGTACGAATAAACAAACGGGAACACCTAATATCAAAAGAATAATTATCAGCGAAACAAATACAACAGTTGAAAATCGATTTTTATTTATACTTTTAAAATACGATAAAATAGCATGGGGATAAACCAATTTAAAAATTGATTTATCCCCATTCAGTTTTTTAAATTTTGGTTGTCTTTGCAGACTAATTCACAATGACTTTATGTACATAAGGCATATTGTCTGAAACAACTTTCACAATATGAATTCCGGCTGTTTCAGCAATATCGATATTCGATTCTATAGTTTTTAGAGATTGTGATAATCGTCCACAAAGATCATAGATATGAATGATACTATCACCTCTAAGTCCTGATAGATGAATTTTTTTAGATTGACCCACAACCGATATAGATGAAACCTGAGTTTTTAAAACAGAATTTGGCACTTCACTCGCAGGTCTTAATACACGTAAATAATAGACTCCGCCAGCCACTCCGCTTGTTGCCTGAAAGCGAACAATTATGGTATCTTTACCTGTAACCATGCTATTGGGAATGGGGTATTCTACATTTACAAATGCTGATTTATTCCATTTGCCAATAATATTTTCTGTGACAAGTTTTACACCATCAATCAAAATGTCAAAAGTACGGTTGCAGCCCTCATTTCCCCAATATCGAACCATTAAAGACAGATTGGACTCTTTTTTAGTAAGCATACTATAACTAAAGTAACCACCACTGCCACCTGTACAGTCTGTACTTGCATCACGCCAGAATTCATTTTGATAATTGCCGGTATGGGAGTTTAATGATTGTAATTTATGATCCACTTCAGGTTGTTGTTCGCCGGGGGCAACTTTATCTATCGTACGTGCCTCCAGCAGCATTGACGCTTTTTGTACAGCTGCCAATGAATCTACGGTGGTCTGGTACCGGGATTTGGTCAGCGTCAACCAGTACATCATATACCGTGAATCGTGAATTCTGAAAAATGGTTCAAGTGTCAGTGCTGAATCAGCTTTGGTAACGAATAAACCCGGAGCTGTATATGTCAGAGATTTCCCGGCCACAGGAATTAATTTAGTCGGGAAAGTCGTTCGATCACCTACCATGATGGGTGACTGATCAAGTGCCAGCATCTTACCGGAGGCAATATGTCCCCAGCGACTATCATCAGCAACAAGGCCTGTCAAATCTTCCGTTCCCGTTTTAGCACCTAACAAAATTGGTCCGTGCATAATGGCAATGTAGGATGATACATTCGGAAGTTGTTCGATCGTATTGTGCATGGGTACTAAAACAGTAACAACTTCACCCCCTGCCCAGGTACGGTCTACTGTGACATAGGTCGAAGGCTGAGATTGAATGTTTAATGTATCTGTTCCGACTAATACTTTCAGTTTACCGGCAGGCACCCAAAAAGGATGACGAATCATCAGTTTAAACTGAGTAGGAGCATCAACAAATATGGTTAGTTTAGTTCGTTCTTCGTCCGGGAATAGCGTTTCCTGCTTCATTCTCACTCCTTTTGCTTTCCAGTTTAGTTCCGATGCTATAAATAAATTCAGGAACAACGAGTCATGAGCATGGGTATAAATAAATTCACCGTATTTCCCGTGGTTTTCCATTCCTGTTCCAACACAACACCACATAGCCTGGTTAGGTGCCGAATATACCCTGTAATGTCGTGGACGGGCAGGTGTAAAATAAACATATCCTCCATGATCGGGATGCTGTGTTGACAGAATATGATTATACAAAGCCCGTTCATAAAAATCAGCATAGCCGGCTTGAGGATGCATACGGAATAAATCTTCGGTCAGTTTCAACATGTTGTTGGTATTGCACGATTCAGGTCCTTCCGCAACATTGACATAATCACTGCAGGCAGAGGCTTGAGGAAAATACTCTTTTCGACTGTTTCCTCCTGAAGCAAGGCTTCGTTTTCCGGTAACTGTCTCCCAGAAAAACTGACCGGCTTTTTTATAATTTGCATCACCACTTACTTCGGCAATACGTTGAAACCCGACAGCTTTTGGCACCTGGGTGTTGGCATGTACATTATCCAGGTTGTCAACGCCCGATGCCATCGAATTGAGCAAAACCTTATGCGAGAAACGCCTGGCTGTTGTCAGGTATTTAGTAAGACCGGTCATTTGGTAGGCATCGGCAAAAATCTCGTTCATTCCACCATGTTCAATGGTTAACATCGATTCCATTTGAGCATCTGTAAGCGACGATGTGATCGTGATACCCCAGTCGCAGAATGCGAGGAATAATGTCTTAGCTTCTTCATTTCCACCGTATAGCCAGGCATCTCTTAAACCGGCATAGGTTTTATGCACATTGTACCAGGGAACCCAGGCTGCTTTAAAGGCAGTGAAATTTCCGCTTTTAAATGTTGACCAGATGGCACTACTGCCCGGAACACCCCCAACATAACCGACTCCCCAGGTTGGATAAAGAGCAGCATTTGCATCCTGACAGGCTTTTAGTTCTGAAATCATATATTCCATGCGTCGCTTACAGGCGGTATCCCCTACTGCTGCATAGTTGATGGCTAATGCCGTCAGGTAATGTCCACCGACATGACCATCCAATCCCTCCCAGTTAGGATAACTTACCGCTTTTGCCGTTAATCCGGCTTCTTTTCTGTAAGGAGCTAATAGCCGGTCAACATCATATTGAAGCAACGTGGTGATATTTAAATCGCGGGCATGTTTAAACGGACCTTCCAGCAAGGTAACATCACCCAGCGGAAAAGTATTGGGGTACAGTTTTTCCTGGGATGAACCACTAAAAAGCGTGAATAGAGAAATACCGACTGATAACAGAATTTTGTAATTCATGAGTGATTAGATTTAAAAATTTTACACTTTTTCTGTTTGTGATTTTTATAATTTTACGGATATCTTATTCCCGGTGTATGTAACGGTTTTAGTAAACTTTACACCCGGATTTACACCCTTTCCGTTTTGTTGATTGACCAGTACGATATCGAATGTTCTCTTTTTAAGCATACCGTTAAAACTGCCTTTTCTTTCGCCAAAGGTCAGGGTCTTTGTCTGTTCATTCCAGTTCATCGTTATTGTCGTATTAAGCCCTTTTTCGTAGTTATAATTGTCGTTTTCATCTTCATACAGGACAAATTCTCCATTGGCACCGGGATATACACGAATTTCAAGTTTGTTCCAGTTCTTTTCGGCAGCATATTGAACTTTTGGTCCCCATGGAAGGATTGAACCTGCTTTTACGTAAAGAGGAACAATATCAATCGGAGATTCCTTATCAACTTCCTGACCACCTTTCAGTTTATTTCCCGTCCAGAAATCATACCAGTCAGTACCTGTTGGTAAATATACTTTCCGGATTTTTACCGTACTGAAATCTTCAACAGTCTTGCCGTCTTTTTTAGTCACATACATGGAGTTCACAACAGGAGCAACCAGAATTGAACCTCCGAACACAAATTCGTCATTCAGGTCGGTTACTTTATTGTCAGTAGGAAAATCGAGTACCAATGCCCGCATGATACTTTCCGAACGGTTTGTCACTCCCCATGCTGTTGAGTAAATATAAGGCATCAGTTGATACCGTAAATTGATATATTTTTCAATGGCATCGTATGACCAATCTCCGCGTTTTCCAAACTGATAAATCTCACGGGGTGCATCTGTTCCGTGTGACCGCATCATGGGGGTAAATGTTCCAAACTGCAACCAACGGACATAGAGTTCATGATAGGTTTTTTCCTTCAAGGCATTTGAATTTCCCTGTTCCCATAAAAAGAATCCACCAATATCGGCATTCCAGTAAGGAATTCCACTCATGGAGAAATTAAGGGAGGCTGGAATTTGTTTTTGAAGTGTTTTCCAGCTAGAAACAATATCGCCCGACCAGGAATTGGCGCCAAAGCGTTGCTGTCCGGCAAAAGCTGAACGGGTCAGGATGAATACCCTTTTTTCGGATGTTGTGGCACGTTGATGTTCGTAAACACCTTTGATATGCATTAACGGGAATGCATTGATCACCGAACGGTATGAACCCAGGTAAGTTGGCTGATCAAAATCTTCGGCTTTAATGTTTATATGGTCTGGCTCGGAAGAATCCAGCCACCAGGCATCTGTATTGTATGAAAAAACACCTTTATTCAGGTAATCCCAGTAAATATCCCTGGCTTGGGGATTGTACGGATCGTATGGTTTGGTTCCCGATTTTGGTGGCCAGGTATCAAAATCAATCATCATTTTCTTTGACAACAATTCTTTATACTGATTCGTTTGTGGACCGAAACCAGGCCATGCAACTATCATCAGGTGAGCTTTCAATTTGTGAATCTGATCCACCATCCCTTTCGGATCGGGATATGTTGTTTTGTCAAAACTCATGGCATTCCACATACTGTCCTTTCCCCAGTACTGCCAGTCCTGAACAATTCCATCCAACGGCACCTTTAAACTGCGGTATTTTTCAACTACAGAAACAACTTCATCCTGGTTTTTATACCGTTCTTTGGATTGGATATAACCATATGCCCATAATGGAAACATAGGCGATTGACCGGTTAAGTCACGCATTTGAGCAACAACACCATCCCCGTTTTGACCATACATAAAATAGTAATCGGAGTTATCTCCCAACGATTCGAAAGAAGTTTCCTGAGGATTATCGGTAAATGTTGTTGAGGCATAATTGTCCCAGAAAATACCATATCCTTTTATCGATTGAATAAACGGAATACAAATTTTAATATTTTCATTTTGCAATACAACCCGTTGATTCCGTTGGTTTAGCTTCCCGTTTTGTTGTTGCCCAAGTCCGTAAATTGCTTCATTAGGTTCAAGCATAAATGCCTGGCGGGCAATATACGATGGTTTAAGTACATCCATAGATGGCGTAAACTGTGTACCATAATCCTTTTCAGTAAGAAGAATGTTTCCTTTCAAATCGGAATAGCTTACTTTTCCGGTGGCAAGATCATAAAACACCTGAATGGAGGTGCTTACAAGAGTAACAATTTTTCCATCATCACTGATCTTTAAATCCGTTTTTTCAGGAGACTTAATGACGGAAAGACTTACTTTTTCAACAGCAATACCAGCTGGTGATTTCAATACCCGCACTATGGTCGGACTGTAAAACTGAATCTCAACCTGCATGGATTGAACAGTTGATTTAATTCCGGAATTTGTTTTTTGAAAGGATTGTGCCAGTAATTGAGTGGATACAATAAGACAACATAGAAGAAAATAAATTGGTGCTTTTTTCATGGATTTAAGATATTATATTCATTTAAAACGAAACAACGTTAATTTGCAAAGATATAAAAATTACAGTTGCATGTGGTGGACAATTACTGCAACGATGTGTAAATTCATCGGGATTTCTGGATTGTAAACCGGCTTACAAAGTATTATTGGTGATTAGAACCTGTCATCAATTTTCATTTTTTCAAAACAGACATTACAAAGCACCTAAATTCAGGCTAAACTGATTTTATAAACACACCTTGTGTCTCCCCTGTTAATACTGGAAACAACACGGGCTTTTACAGGATGTCCCGCCACTTTTGAAAACATAAGTTCAGCAAATCCTTCGGAGCAATAACATAAAATAGAAGACTTAATTCCTTTTTTCTGATTTACCAACGGGCAAACGCACATTTTTTTATTTTCATCGGCTATTATCACTCCTTCATCCTTACGAAAACTAATTTTCCATCCCCATTCTTTTTCAATAAACTGATTAAATTTTTCTATCTCGCCAATGTAAGAACTTAATAAATCATCCATCTTAAGGTTTTCATAATGGCTAATGGCACATTTCTTCATAATGTTTCGACAAGTCTCCTGATCGGCATTGTTGTCAATACTCAGGAGCAACGTTGAAATCCATTCCTGCATAAAGGTTTCTTTCTCATTTGATTGAGATGCATTGTTTTCGGCTAAAATTTCTGCATGAATGAAGGAAGGAAATCCACACAGGCATACGCCTGCCATACATGCTTGTTTAATAAATGTTCTTCGATCTTTCATGTTTTGAATTAAAATATGAATTAATATGATTATCCCCAAAATGTCATAAAACATAATTATTACATTTATCTATCGGTGATTAATATCTAAGTTGGAATGTAACCGAAGAATATAAACCAGATAATCATTTTTATTAATAGGGTTATCCGAAAAGTTCCTAAAGCATAAGAAAGATAATTCCGGATAATTGAATAAGGGAAGTTCAATTGAAATATTTTTGAAACCTTATTTTTCTTAATTTTCACCCTTCGTAGAAAACTAAACTAACACAATTCCAACCCTTATTTCCTTATTTTCTGAAGAATTTATACAGCTTTATCAAATGAGAATAAATACAATAACAGAAGGGAATATGGGTGGGTTTTAAGGGTATCAGGTTTTCTTTCATGAAACTAATTCCCCCTTGTCTCGAAGTCACTAAGACACAAAGATACACATCGAAGATTCCAATTTTCCGGAAAAGTAAAGAAAATCAATAAAATAAGCTTTGTGATCCTTAGTGACTTTGTAACTTTGTGGCGAAATAATTTTCTTCTAAATTGTTATTTGTTTCATATCGTTTTTGGTTCTGCAATGCAGAATATGAGGTTCTTATATAACTAATTTGACAGAATTAACAGGATTTATATGTTAAATAATTTTATTTTCAATAAATCCTGTAAATCTTGTAAATCCTGTCTTTGATGTTATTTCTTAGGGCTATATTCTTTATACTGAATGACTAATAAGGGTAAAAAACAAAAATTAGGGCTTTTAATATCACATTTATACCCTTTGTATTTACAATGATGACTTTATATAAAAAAAATATCTTTCTATCCTTACAAAAAGGATAGAAAGATATCAAAAAAAACTAATAACCAGTATTTTGTTTTAAATTTGAATTTTTAGCTATTTCAGTTCTTGGGATTGGATAAAGAGCCCTGTAATCACCGTTTGGCGAATGTGACAACCATGATTTTTTGGTGAATGCCCCAAAACGAACCATGTCTGATCTTCTTCGGGCTTCCTGATTAAATTCCCAGCCTAATTCATCCAGGAACCGGCCATATTGAATATCAGCTCCACCTTCGTGTGTAAATGGAACCAAATGATTCTGAAGCCCATAATCATACCCGCTTCCTTTTAATAAATCAGCCCCTGTAACAACTGCTTTTGCAGGATTAGATTTAAAGTTCCGTTGACGAACCTGGGTTACCAATAACGCTGCACCATCAGCATTTCCCGAGCGAAGCATGCTTTCTGCCTTCATCATCAATACATCAGCATACCTGAAAAGTGGCCAGTCATTGCTTAAACGGTTGGTTGCACCCATGGCAATTTCAAATTTCCCAAGTCTGAAACCATCTACTTCATCCGAAATATCAACTCCCGGAAGAAAATTCCGATAAGCCAATGGTTTTCCTGTAAATGCACCCATAGTTCCAAAAATGCTGTCGCCATTGGCCTTATATTGCTGTCCTTTTATGTAATTATCCTGATACCGGCTGTCTTCCGTATCAAACGTACTGATAAACTGTGGTATGGCACAAATCCCGCCCCATGGTGAAGACTCCAGATTATAGGTTGCCTGATTTTCGGGCTCCAGCGTTTGCATGTGAATATCAAAGGAGTTCCAGTCAGCAACATATTTTGAATCGAAAGGCAAGGCAAAAATAATCTCCTTTGAATTTTGATTCTCTGTGACAAATACATTCCGTTGATTTGGCTCCAGGTCTATTTTAGTAGTTCCTTTTGCATTGATAATGGTATCACAAATTGCTATACATTTATCATAAGCAGCAGTTCCACTATATACCTCAGCATTCAGGTACATTTTAGCCAATAAAGTCAGACCTGCCCATTTATTAAATTTGCCATAGGTAATCTGATTGTTGTTGGCACTGACTTTTGGATAGTTCGCAAGTATTTCTTTTACGATAAAATCATATACCTCTTTTCGGGTATTTTGTTTTGGCAAATAACCTGCAGGAACATCAAACCGGTCAACGATGGGTACATTACCATACATGTCGCATAGAATCCAGTAATAGGAAGCCCTCAAGAGTTTCATTTCAGCAATAACGGCTGTTGTATCTTTTGGGGCAACCGGAATAGCTGCTGACTGAACCTGATAAATAACACGGTTACAATTGGTAATACCTTTGTATGCCCTGGTCCATACATTAATTACTATATCATCATCAGTAGTCCATTTATGTTCATGTATTCGACGATACACTCCACCATCCACCCAGCCATTCGGACGGGCAGGTGTTAACATTTCATCTCCTGAGACTTCCTGGGCCCTGTAAAGCGTATTCCATTCAAGCAAAAGACCACGCCAGTCAACATAAGGTGCACCTGTCAATGCGGGGATATCTGAACTTGTAGGAACAAATTCACTGGATATAAGTTGATTGTAACTAATATCTTTCAAATCTGTACAGGCTGATATTCCAGCCGTAAAGATGCCAATAATTGCTATTTTAGCGTAGGTACTGTATTTTAATTTTTTCATTTCTGTAGTCATTAAGAATTAAAATGTGATATTAAGTCCAAGCGAAAATGTACGGGTAGTAGGATACTTATAGGGTGAATCCATACCTGGATCCAATCCGGATGTTGGCACCTGGGCTACTCCCGATTGAGCAATCGAAGTTCCGTTCCGTAAACTTACTTCAGGGTCAATTCCTTTATAGCTCGTAATGATCAGGGCATTAAGTACCGATCCATAAAGCCGGACAGATTGAATCCCCTTGATTCCTGTGTGATTTAGTGTATATCCTACCGTGATATTATCAATTTTCCAGTAATCACCATTTTCGATATAATAGCTATTGAATTCCACAGGTGATTGTAACTGTGTTTTTCCGTATACTTTATCAAAGGCTGTGGTAAGCACATTATAAGCACTTCTGGTAGGGTTTTCGAACATCATCCGTTGCAGGTTAGCAACCTGAAATCCAAAAGCACCCCGTTGCGTAATACTTAAGTCCCAGTTTTTATACCGGAAGCTATTGTTCCAACCGAAGTAGAATTTTGGCAGACCGTTTCCAAGTACTTTTTTATCTTCGAATGAATGTTTAAAATCGGAGTATTTCACCGGTTTTCCGTCTGCTCCTTCATATACCCACTGGCCATAATTGGCTTTATCTGATGGATCATTGCCAATATCGATGACTTTAAAACCATAGAAATCACCTACTGGACCACCCACTTTCAACAGATGGGAGAACGTTTGAATAGGTGGAAAAATGGCTCCAACCTGTAAATAATCGGTCGAAGAGGTATAAATGTCATTTGATATATTGACCAGTTTATTGGTGTTGGTAGAATAACTGACACTGGTATTCCATTCGATATTTTTAGTTTGGATGGGTATAAAGTTAAGCATTACTTCAAATCCCTTGTTCTCCATGGTTCCTACATTGGCCAACGTACTGTTATAAAGATTTGGAGGACTTGGTACTGCATAAATTGAAAGAAGATTATGGATCTGACGGTTATAATAATCAACACTTCCACTAATGCGGTTATTCAGCATGCTGAAGTCAAGACCAAGATCTGTTTCACGTTTTTCTTCCCATTTTAATTCCGGATTGGCATTTTGTGAGGGGGCAAGTGTTTTAATCCATTGACCATTGGAATACACATAGTTGGGTGTATTGGTTGCCGGGTTAAAATAACTGATCAAACCGACACCCCTGAATAAATCGCTTGGTTGGGATCCGGTAACGCCGTAACCTGCCCTTAATTTAATATCGTTGAAAAGGGTCTGATCCTTCATAAACGATTCTTTGGTAATCCTCCAGCCAATGGAAGCAGCCGGAAAAGTACCCCATGGATTTTTGGTACCCCATAACTGGCTGGCTTCCTCCCGACGGACACTTGCCATAAAGAGGTATCTGTCATTGTAGTTATAGGTGAGTCTGCTAAAAAATCCGACCAGATTTGTAGCACTTCTGTAACTACTGATCATATTATCATATTTACCACTACTAATAGCCTGGCCCAAACCGATATCATTGTATCCGAATTTATCGGTGGGAAAATCCCAGTTTTGCATATAATAATTATTATAGTTATTTTCAGTATAACTATAACCTCCAAGGATCTTAAAGCTATGATCCCCAATTGTTTTTCCATATTCTGCCGTCAGTTCTGCCAGTTTGTCTATCGACTCTTCTCCACCGGTATTGGCATACCCATTTCTGCTATCACGCAAGGTACTTGCATGTTGTTTGGTTTCAGAATACCCGTTTTCCCGCATCCTCTTTCCATATGAAAATATCCCGGAAAATTTTAAACCCGCAACAGGTGTATAAACGATAGAACCTTTATACCTTGAATTCAGTTCATTTGTCTGTCCATCACTCTCATAGATATCGGACATAGGATTTTGATACTCAAATTTTGTAAGTTCCTGAAACCAGGTGCCATCCGGGTTTTTAACCGGTGCCGTTGGATTTTGCATCAGAGCCTGACGATAATCATTGGAGTTAAAACCATTCCATCGATCGGAAGAGTTTAATAAATTGATATTAATCTTCAACTTATTATTAAACATACTGTGGTTTATGTCTGCACGTCCGGAGAACACTTCCTTATATGATTTAAGAAACATACCCTGAGCATTGTTGTAATTCAGGCTTACCAGGTAATTTGTAATGTTACTACCACCTCTGATGGTAAGATTGTGTGATTGTGTGATGGGAGTGCGTGATATTTCTTTCAACCAGTCAGTGCTAGCCTTATAATCAGGCATGGCATCTACCGGTCGAAGTCCGTCAGCTAACTGCGCCCTGAAATCGGCAGCTGTTGACATGTTTATTTTCCGGGCAATGGTTTGCGTACTGAAATAGGTACTGTATTCAATGCTGCTTTTTTCTTTTCCGCTGGCTCCCCGGGTAGTAATCAGAATGACACCATTGGTACCACGGGTTCCATAAATAGCTGCTGCGGAACCATCCTTCAAGACATCGATCGACTCTATATCCTGCGGGGTTACCGTGTTCAAATCACCGGGTATCCCATCGATCAGTACCAGCGGATTTTGATTGGCACCCATCAGGGAAGTATTACCACGTAACAAAATCTGTGTTGATCCTGTTGGATCACCACTCGGTGAAATGACGGTCAATCCGGCTACTTTTCCCTGAATTAACTGACCTGCATCGGTTACACTTCCTTTAACGAAATTTTCTGATTTTACTGTTGCGATCGAACTGGTTACATCGCCCTTCTTTTGCGTACCATAACCAATAACCACTACTTCATCCAAATTCTGTGTATTCTGTATCAACTTTACATTTAACACATTATCGTTTGCAACCAGAACGTTCTGAGTCTGGTATCCGATAAATGATATGCTTAACACAGAACCTGCCGATGGGACTTCCATAGAAAATCTACCATTGATATCGGTAATGGTACCTGTTTTCGATCCTTTCAGATAAATACTGACTCCGATCAGTGTTTCACCGGTTTGAGAATCGGTAATGGTACCCGATAAAGCCTGCTTTTTAGTTGAAGCGATTGTTTCTTTCGAAGCAATGACTACCAGTTTATCATCCAGTAGTTTATACGTCAAATCAGTATTATCAAGGGCTATTGACAATACATCTTTCAACGATGCATTCGTCACATTGATTTTAAGGTACTGGTTGTTGACCAGATCCGACCGGTATAAAAATTTATAACTGCTTTGCTTTTCAATTTTATCAAGTAAATCCCTGACCAGGATTTTTTCAACATTGAAAGTAAAATGCTCATTTTGAGAATATGCCACTGTAGTAGTAAGCATTAGAAACAAGAATAGAAGAATTGACTTTTTAAAATAAAATGTCAGATTCATTACAGGGTTGGTTGTGTGTTTTTGCATAGATTAGAAATTAATAAAGTTAATAAATAATTTAATAAATTCCGTAAAAAATTAGTAAGCCATTTCAGGCTTTTCTGTTTAAAGGAAATAGTTTCTGTTTTTTACTTTTAATAGATTTAAGTTGAATTAAATATAGTTGAAGAATCTCTTATTTTGTTGATTTCATTCGTCCCTAAAAGTATGGAGTGTTAAAGTGAACTGAATTCAGAATACTTCTTTGGTTATTTTATCTTCTTCCACCTTACCTGTTAATAGTCACATGATTCTGTTTTATCTTATAGTTGAATGGAGTGGCCAGTTTCAAGGCGGTTAATGACTGTTCAATCGATTCTTTCTCAAATACACCCGAAAACAAAGTAGTTTTTAAACTTTCATCCTTAATCTCAATTTCAACATTATACCATCTTTCCAGTTTATGTGTCAAATCAGCAAAATTTTCATCTCGGAATACCAACCGGTTATCTTTCCATGCAATAACAGGATTTACATCCACGCGGGCATTTATCTGAATCGCTTTTATGGAATCCGTTTTATTACCCAGATTCGAAACTGAGAGTTTGCTCTTTTCAACTTCAAAAGTTGCCTGTTGATTTGGTTTCAGTACTGCCAGACGGTTCTCATCGTTTATTTCTTTCCGGTTTGAATAGATCTCCACAGAACCGCTCACCAACGTAGTTTCTACCGTCTTTTCGTCAGAATAGGATTTGACATTAAATTTAGTACCCAGTACTTTGATGGTGATGCTGTTTGTACTGACATAAAATGGATGATGCTTATCCTTCATGACATCGAAATAGGCTTCACCTTCAACATACACCTGACGGGTATTACCATCAAAACGGGTCGGATAACGCAGAATACTTCCTGAATTCAACATCACGACCGATCCATCTGGCAAAGTTACTTTCGACTTCGAACCGTACGAAACGGAGATCTCATTATTGGCCAGATTTTCCGTTTGATCCATTTTACCTGATATCTTAGTCACAATTAAATCTTTTGACAACCAGGTTAATCCAAACGTCATCACAATGACAGCTGCATATTTCAGGTACATGAAGAATTTCGTACTACCCTTTTTAGTTAATTGTACCTCAGGAATAAATTCCAGGGCATCGATAGAGGCTTTTAGTTTTTCAAACATATTGACCGATGGAATGTCAATAACTTCGTTTGCTGATTCCTGCCAGTAAGAAGTAAGGATCTCCTTTAATCCGGGATTCTCATCACCCTGCCTGACCAACTGTAACAATTCTTTAGCTTCCAACGGAGTGAGTGATCCCGTCGAAAACTTTCTGAACAGATTTTTAATGTTTTCTTGTTTTTTCATATGTTTCTTCTGATAAATAGAGTGTGTTTGAAAATATACTTCCGTGAAGCAAAAATAAAAATAATTGAAAATAAAATTATTTTATGTGGTTTATAAATGGATATTCAGGTAATGGATGGAGGTAAAATAACTAAAACTGATATAGTAGTCAGGAATTTATGGTTTAAATTGATAATACGTTGAAACTATATTAAAATCAATTATTTTCAACAAATGCTACTTTACGGTATTAAAAAACAGATGACAGGATGAACTGTAATGCGCAATAAAAATCAACGGTAAAAAAAATATGATTATCCGCAATCAATCCTATAACGCACTCATAAAGTCTTCACTACACAAATCTTTACAGAGTGAGGGCTTCAGTAAAGCAATGATAAAAATAGAAATAATACTTTCTGTATCTTCTTGAAACTTAAAACCTATTATGCTATGATTGTGGAAATCGGTATTTATGGTTGGGTGTCAGGTTGTGTCAGAAAATTATTTAATTCCTTACGGTAAGATTGATCTGTATGTTGCTTATCATTTTTGCTTTAACGTGATAAACAGCATAATCACAACCAGATAATCACCTAATTGTTGCCGTAGAAAGTTTAGGGCATGGCGAATCTGAGTATCCACTGTATTTTCACTGATCCCTAATTTTTCAGAAATCTCTTTATAGCTCAGTTTATCAATTCTACTCAATATAAATATCTCACGACGACGTTCGGGAAGTTTCTGAATAGCATCCCCGAATGACTTTTCAAGCTCACGAAATGAAATCTCATCCTCGGTAACAAATGAATACTCATTGTTATGATCAAAAGTGTATTTCACATAAGCTTCGTGGTTGATCTTATGATGGATAAAATCATACACTTTATAGCGGACAATACTGAATAAATACGAAGCAAATGAGGTGGAGATATTTAAACTATTGCGTTGTATCCAAAGAGCCAGAAATACATTTTGTACTATTTCTTCCGCATCGGATGTTGAATTTAGCAGACTCAATGCAAATGAATAAACCTGTTTATGATAAATATCATACAAGGATTCGAAAGATTCGGAATCGTCTTTCTGAATACCAAGTATCAGCCGGTTAATTTTATCAGGATCGATCATTTCGGTTTTGAGTATAATAACAAAAGTAATATTAATTTATGAACCCTCTTTTAAAAATTAAAACAAAGTGCTAATTTAACGAAAAGCATTTCTGTTTTTAAATAATTTGTTGACTCACTCATTCTGTTTTTGTCCGGAAAGATGCTAAGAGTATAAAACCACCTACTCATTCCTCATTCCTCATTCCTCTGTCACTACCGACTACCTACTCATTCCTCATTCCTCTTTCCTCTTTCACTACCGACTACCTACTACCTTCTACCTACTCATTCCTCATTCCTCATTCCTCATTCCTCACTACTCACCTCTTGCCTCTTAATTATAAAAAAACATGAAATTTGTTGCACATTCAAATTATATCGCTTACCTTTGTATCGGCATTCGATATAACGATGCTCTATATAACGCAAAGCGATATGAATAACAATGAAAATAAAGTTCTCACAGAAGCAGTATTTTATACCCTACTGGCACTTTTTTCTCCCCTTCACGGGTATGGCATTATGCAGGAAACTGAAAAAATGAGTCATGGGCGTTTAAAACTGTCGGCCGGTACACTGTATGGAGCCATCTCAACAATGCTTGAGAAAGACTGGATTAAAGCATTGCCTTCTGAAGAAGACAGTCGACGAAAGGAATATCAAATCACAGCACTGGGCAAGTCTGTTGTCAAGACTGAACTTGCCAGGCTTGAGGAATTGGTAGAGAATGGTAAAAAAATAATTGAATAAACCCAATAAAAAAAACACAATGAAAAAAAATGTACGAAAAATCTTCTTTGTCTGGGAATATGAAAAAGAGGAACAATGGCTTAATAAAAAGTCTGAAGAAGGTTGGCAGCTGGTGAAGGCAACAATTGGAAAATATCAGTTTGAATCGGGGATTCCCAATGAATATACGTATCGCCTGGAACTACTTGATAAAAGTCTGAACTCAAAAGAGAGTACCTCATACCTGAATTTTCTGCAGGATACCGGTATCGAAATGGTAGGACAATGCAAGCAATGGATCTATTTACGATGCAAGACGGCTGATGGGAGATTTGAGCCAAACAACAGGGCCTTGTACGACCTGACACATGTGCTTAAAATTCAGGAGTTTATCAGCAACACCAAAAACCGTCTGGTAGCACTTATTGCACTTTCAATTTGCGGTTTACTGATGTTGGATCGATTGGAGACTTCCAATTTAACCGACTTTATCAGGGGAATCTGCACAGGGATTAGTTTGTCCACATCTTTTGCCGTACTTTCCTTATACCCCTTTTCAAAACGAATAAACGAAAAAGTCAAAGCGGCCATCAAAGAATTGTATACGTACGAATAAAGTGATCCTGATTTTAATAACTTCAACAGGACATTTTTCAATGGACTCCTTTTCAATAGACTCTTTTCAATAGACTCTTTTCAATAGACTCCAGCTTTAGCTGGAGGAGGAGATGGATAGATATGCCCTGTCATCAAACGAGCAGTCCCCTGTTTTAACCCCTTTTGTTGATTTGAATTCATGAAAACAAAGCGGGTCAATTAGAAGGATTTCCTTCAAATACGCTTCACTTTGAGCCAATGTATCAAATAACCTGGGATAGCCATCTGTTGCTAAGATAACAGATGTGGGATGCATTAATTTAAATATTTTGATTTCCTTTTCAGGAACTTTAAAACCGTCGATGACTCCATAATTATAGTCATTCTCCGTGGCAGAGTTTTGAAATACTGCCTGCCGTTTCAGCAAAGGCAATATATATTCACGTCCGCTGTCAGTTTCCAACATTTCCTCGAACGACCTTCCACGTTTCATCTCTGTTTGGATAAAAAGGGAACGTATGTCCGATAAAACAGCGTCTACCGGCTTGGGATTCGAATAAAGGGTTCCATCAACCAGACACTGGCAATCGCCCACCATCCAGAGCTCGTTTCTATATTTGCTGTATACCGCTATGCAGGCAGAGGCTCTTTCAGCAGGGTAATTCTTAACATGATCGTCAATACCCAATTCCCGGTACATAGCATAAACGGCTGAAGTCAGAAAATCAACTACCTGGTTTGCTGTTGAATCTTCCGGAAGATCAACCAGCGCCTTTTTAATTAATTGTGAACACTTCAATCCCGAAGTCTCATTCTCAAATTTCCGGACAGATTTACCGGTGACACCATCTATTACAGCTGCGAAATTATCAGATACAAAAATGCTGTCTTCACACTCTGATTCCCTGTTGGTTTTACTTTTTAAAAATTGTTCTGATACTTTCATACGATGTGATTAATTCAATTTATTTCAATTGCCTCCAACGTTATCATTTGACTCCATCTTTATCAATTGACTCAGGCTTTAGCCGGAGGAATACAGGCTATAATATTTTCAAGTTGTCCTTTCAGATTATCCAATTCAACGAATACATCTGAATTCGTATTGTTTCTTTTTTCTGTTTTTTCCAGTAGTATCTTTATTTCATTCGAAAGTAACAACTGCTGGTCGATCAAAGTTTGTTTTACCCTATTGTACTCATATTTTTCTTGCTGAATGGTTTTTGTTAGTTCATGAAGAGTTGTCTCTGTGTTAATTTTTTCAATCCAATCACTTAACAGGTTATTATTTGATGCCGTCAAACCTGTTTCTGTCTGAATTTCTTCAAAAGAATGGATACAGGCATCAAGTTGAATTTTCAGTGTCAGCTTGATTTTCAGTTCACATTCGATGTCACGAAGTATATTCATCGAATCCTGAAGCATTTTATTCAGGGCTTTTATTTCTTTTTGAAGTTTATACCTCTCCGTTAAAAGCAGATCCGATTCGTCAGGAAGTTTATCCGGTTGGTTGGGTTGGGTTTTATGTGTAGCTTGGAACATGTAATTTTAGTTTTTTTAGAATAAATGAAATGTTGATTTGATGCATCCGGTGTAAATTCCTGTTTCCGTATCCCGTCAAATCGAAAAATTCCGTTTATGGGAACAAAAATAGCAATTTATTTTTTTCTTCACAAATACATTTTAATTTAATCCGGTATTGCTGTCGTCTCTTGCACTACACTCCTTTAGTGCAAAAAACACAATGAAATATAAGATATTGGCTTAATGATAAATAAGATTGTTTTATTATGGAAGCTTGAATATGTCGGACATCCATGAAAAGAAAAAGAACTTTATGAAAAGAGATTTAGAGACAAAAAATGTGAATTCATAAGCAAGGTGAAATAGAATCGTTGAGTTGTTAAAGAAAACAAAACTGTTTATACTAAATCATTACATTCATGGTTATAGAAAGTAAATAAGCTGAAAGTCACAAAAGGGACTAATTATTAAAATATAAAGATTAACTTTGTTGAGACTCAACAGTAGGTATTAAAAAAGAAATAATTTAGACAAGATGGGATTTTTTTCATTCAATCAGGAAATAGCCATGGACTTAGGAACGGCTAATACGATTATCATTTACAACGACAAAATTGTAGTTGACGAGCCTTCTGTAGTAGCACTGGACAGTCGTACGGATAAACTTATTGCCGTTGGTACGAAAGCACTGCTCATGAGGGGTAAAGAGAACGACAGGATTCGCACGGTACGTCCATTGCGCGATGGTGTGATCGCTAATTTTTCGGCCTGCGAATTAATGATACGCAGCATGATTAAGATGGTTCCCACCAAAAAACATCTGTTCGCCCCAACCTTGAAAATCGTGGTATGCATACCTTCGGGTAGTACCGAAGTGGAAATCCGTGCGGTACGTGATTCGATCGAACATGCCGGTGGACGCGACATTTACCTGATTTACGAACCAATAGCCGCTGCGTTGGGTATCGGTATTGATGTGACCGCTCCAAACGGTTGTATGATTGTTGATATTGGTGGTGGTTCTACGGAGATTGCTGTAATTTCACTGGGTGGCATCGTTTCCAATAAATCCATCCGCATTGCCGGAGATGATATGACTGATGATATCCTGGAATATATGGGCCGCATGCACAACATCAAGGTGGGCGAACATACGGCCGAAATGATTAAAATTAATGTGGGCGCTGCGTTACCCATACTGGAAAATCCTCCTGAAGATTTTATCGTCTTTGGACCGAACCGCATGACTGCCCTGCCCATGTCTGTGCCCATCTCCTATCAGGAGATTGCCCTTTGCCTGGAAAAATCCATTTCTAAAATAGAAGAAGCGGTCTTAAGTGCTATGGAACAAACTCCACCGGAACTTTTCAGCGATATTGTAAAAACCGGCATTTACCTGGCTGGTGGCGGCGCATTGCTTCGTGGCCTGGACAAACGCTTAACCGATAAACTGGGTATTCAGTTCCACATAGCCGAGGATCCGTTGCGTGCAGTGGCCCGTGGTACCGGCATTGCCCTGAAAAATATTGACAAATCACCATTCCTGATGAGGTAATGGTATTTACAATTTCTCAAATACCGGTTGTTTTTCGATTGTTTTGTACTAAGGTCGTTTTATATTTTAGTTGACAGAATTTATTCTTTCAACTAAAATTTAAACCACTGACTTTACCGGACATAATTAATAAATATCAATTGCAATATTTATTTTTAATTAATACAGTCGCCCGGGTTTAATATAACCTGTAAAACAAGGTTATACCATAACTAAATGAGAGTACGCCCGGTTTGAAATAGCTGTAATTAAAATTATCGGACGAGAATTCATTGACCATTTCTTTCTGAAAGATTTTAAAAACCGGACCTGCATCAATAGCTATCCCGATTTTTTTTGAGAGAATAAAATCTTTCCCTAATCGGGTATTCAGGAATAAAAATTCATCCGTGATATGGGAACTGAATTTTGTGTAATTTAATCCAACCCTGGCATACCATAGTCGTCTCTTCGATAAATAAGAATATCCGGCAAAGTGGTAAAAAACATCACCCGAAAAAGAAGTCATATTAACGCCCGGGATAAACCCAATGCCCAACCCTACCTGTGCCTGATTAAATTGAATCCGGGCTCCTACATTGAAACCAATCGGGGTGCCTATCTCCGTATAAAAATGCAATGTATCCTTATCGATTTCCTGCGCATTCACCCGATCATACAGACAGAATGTTAACAGGATTATCAAAAGATAACTGTACAAAAAATGATTGTCTTTTTTCATTTTTTAAAATTTAAAAAGTGATACTCACTGAATTAAAATTTTACAAAAATAAAAAATACTCATTCAAAAAAATCTAGTCTTTGATCCACCTCATGATATGCATATGGATTGAATCAGCAACTTCCCTTTTGAATTATAGCATTATACCTGCTTAATTTTCAGATTTATCCGGTATTATGAAACAAATATTTATTTTTATTGTTCAATATTTGCCTCCGCTTGATATAAATAAAAAATAAAACTACCTGTTTATGGAGGTTTACTGTTAAATAATGATTTGAAGTTACATCTGTTTAAAACATTATAAAAAATTCAATGACTTCTTATGCAATCAGGCGATTTTATAAACTCAGAATTGACAACAACCATATGTTAAATTATAAATCATAGACTATAAAAAAAATTCAGCCACAAATAAAGGTTTGCATCTTTCACCGGATAAGTTGAATGAAGGTGGAAAAATTGAATATCAAAAAAAAAACGGTTGTTTTTTTTGTAATCCTGAAAATAATTTTTATTTTTGCAAAAGTTTATGAGGGCAAATTTTCTCCATCCTGATTTTACTTCCGATAGGTATTCAAATCCTCGTCTCAACATTCGCTTACCTGAAACCAAATAATGTTATTTTCCTTATAATCTTCTGTAGCAGTATATCTCCCATTTTCATCCCCTCCAGAGATATTACATACATAATACATATATAAAACATACATAAAACATACATACCCATATTTATATAGGTATATATTATGTATGTCTTATGGATGTTTTACGTGAGCTTTTGTGATATTTTTCGGTAAAATGGGAAGTGAAAAGCATCTGGAGGGGAGAAGAAAGGGAGTTAGTCAGTTGATGAAAGCAAGCAATGGTTGGAAAGTTTGAGGTTAGAAAAGTTTGAAGAGTTTGAAGTTTGAAGAGTTTGAGGTTCCATCAATTTAAAACCATCATATTCTGACGCTTAAACTAAGTTGTAATTTTATAAACGAATTTATTTGTTTTTACAAAAATAAATTTTAGAAATTAAACATCAAAATAAAATTAGTTAAATATTTAGTTGATAAAAGCATTGCAAATTAGAACCTAGAACCAAGAACCAAGAACCAAGAACCAAGATTAAAGATTAAAGATTAAAGATTAAAGATTAAAGACTAAAGACTAAATATCCGGAAACTCTTCAAATGCAGTATTCGACATCCCGTATTTACGGGACCTCTCAAACCATTCAAACTTTTCAAACTCTTCAAACTTTTCAAACCTCTCAAACTCTTCAAACGCGGAACACAGAACGCGGAACGCGGAACGCGAAACTCTTTATTTATAAACAACTCCTTCGACATACAATCCTTCGTAAAAACGTGCAAAATCGGATAATAACATGTGGCCACGTTTGATGGATTTGTCGGATATTTCGGTACCATTTATCTTCAGCCCTTCGAAAACGATATTTTTAATTCCCCGTTCCGGTGAATATCCTTCGATTATGGAGATATTGGCATTTTTTCCTGTATAAGTAATGTTTTTAAATAACACATTCTCTATCCCACGACCGGGAGCCAGGGCATATTTTTTATTGAATGTTACCCGAAGGTTCAGCAGTTGACCCTGTTCGAAGTCTTCAACCCGGATATTTTCGAATGTTATGTTTCGGGCCAGGTTTTCATCGGAGACATTAATGCTCATACACCCCTGATAATTGAGTTGCGGTTCGTCGTGATTCAGGATATCGATATTTTCAAATTTCATATTTTCAAGAAATTCTGATTTGCCGGGTATCGGGTTTCCATGTGTGCCAATGATGATGGGGTGTGCCACATCTGCCCACAGGGTGGAATTGCGGACGACAATATTCCGGCAATCACCGTAGAATTTCCAACGATGCCCATAAATGGCAATGCAGTCATCCGAATTTCGCATAAAAACACCTTCAATCAGCACATGATCATTGCAAAACAGGTCAATGCCATCGCCCCAGCCTTTGGAACTGAAGGAACGGATGTTCTTTATCGTCAGATTCGTGGACTGACCGCTACAAACGGTATAGTGTGTCGGATTGAGAAAAATCAGGTCTTCAATCAAAACGTTATCCGAAAAATTCACCCCTACCCCATCGGTAGCTTTATAAACTATCCCACGGCCACAGATTCGTACATCCTTCACACTGTCGCAACTGACCGAAGCATTCAATACAGCTCCGCCAGCCAGGTAAAGCGTTTTACCACCCGGAATGTGCAGGATATTGTTCTTCACCGTATGAAAACCGGGACCGAAATAAATCACCGAAGGATCTTTCGGATCGGGTTTATAGGTTTCGGGTGCGTTGGTAAATATCTGCAGGTTATGAAAAATATCCCCGTTTACTTCTACCGAAAGATTACAGGGACGTGAAAGCGAGAACGAAAGAGTATTGCCTTTTACCTTCGGTTCGAAGCCATACGATAACGGACGGATACGGGCTGTCTGAACTTTCCCACGGTTGTAAGTCACCGAAAACTCTACCGTTCCGGTAAAATCGAAATTTACCATTGAACTGCTGGTCACATGATGCATATCCACCAGGGCTTCATACTCGTACAAATCCTGCCATGGACCACCCGGGATGCGCACCTTTACCGTGAAATCGTTGTTGTGGGGAATGCTGTCAGGGACAGGGAAAATAATGATTTGTTGAGAATAAGTACCTGAAAGATAACAAATCAGAATCATTACCGTAAAAAACAGCTTTTTAAATTTCATATTCGTGTGTTTAAGTTATATTTATTTTCCCGTACCATAAAATAGCAATGTTCCAAAGCCCGGCTGGTCACGGTCATACCCTTCGGGTCGAATCCGTTTGATCACTTCTGCAGTATAAGGCATCGATAATCCTTTTATCCGGACATAATGGTTATATACCATCTCATATACCGGGATAAAATATCCACGGCTCTTATCCGAAATCACTGTCCAGTCGGAATATTTACCCGTCACATCCTTCCATGTTGTAAAAGGTACTGTATCATCCCCCAAATTATAACGGGACACATACTCAAAACCTTTGAGCAGCCGGTTATTCAATGCGCTGTACAAATCGTCTCCCTGGTTGTAAGCAATCTCGCAGACTGTTGCCAGAGCACCAATTCCTAATTGTGAATGACCCTGGTCACGTCCGCTTTCCTGAATCTGTCCGGTGGAGCCGCTGATATAATTCTGAATGGTTCCGTTGTCATGAGCGTTATAATAAAAATCAACCGCCTTTTGATACATCGTCCTATTGTTGAGGTAAATCGCCGCTGAGATATAGGTTTTTGTAACAATAGGCCCCCAGTTACCATTTGTATAGGCTTTGGTTTTATAAAATGTCTCACATACCGGGAGAAATACATTGGTGATCATGTTGGTAATCTTCTCCAATTGTTGCTTTGTGATACCGCTGTTGGTATACCGAAGGATTTCCAGGGCATTGATTATCTTGAGTCCTTCCAGGCCTGCCAACAGGGGAGCATCATTCGTGGCAGGGATAAGCTTTAAGCTATCGGCATACGCAACCAATATCTCCAGTGATTTCAGGGCATGGCTTTCATCTTTCGTGGCAACCCACATCAACGCATTCAGGTAGGCGGCACTGAAATCGGCTTCCATCTTACTTTTCGTGTAGGCATATTGACCATCCCTTGAAATAATACGGTAGGGACCATTAATCTTGTAACGGGCACTCGCATACGGATGATTCTTCAACAAAAGATACGACCCGTATTCGGGCATCGTTTTCTTTGATGCCACATCAAAAATATGATTCAACGAAGACTGAGAAAAAAGAATACCCGGATGAACAAAACTTTTTTTAAGCGTCGTGTTTGCATTGTTACCTGATTTCCGGCTTTGTGCCTGAACTCCGACAAAGGCAGAAAAGAGAAGCAAACCAATTAAGATTGAAAATACAGTTCTTTTTTTCATTTGAATATTGACCGAATGGAATTTCATGATTAATGTCAAATTAAATTTAGATATAATTACTTCAAATCCCAATAAACTACATACCGTTGGTGATGAATGCTGAAAAGCGGTTGCAGTGTAATTCCTTCATTCACGGTTTTAAAAGTAAGAGGACTTCCTGTAACAGGTTTGATTGACTCAGAAAGGCTGGAAGTATTCAATTTCAACCCGGTTACCATATCAGTCGGGACATGATAATTGTAGGTGTAATAATCGTTGTATAATTTAGGGTTTGAAAACGGAGCTGGCTTTTCCATACCTTCCGTCCCCATGTCACCGGCAAGGATCACAGGCCCGTATACCACTGCCGCTTTTTGAGGATTATCGGGTGTGGGGATCAACTCCAATTTCATGTTGAAAATTATTTCTATTTTATCTCCTGCTTTCCATTGTTGATTCAGCTCCATATAACTGCCCGGTTTTTGCTTTATGGTAATTCTCTTTCCATTTATTTTCACGGAAACACCCCATACTGCCCATGTTGGATAACGAATTAAAATGGTAACCTGTTCTTTTCCTGCTTTGTCAATGATTAAGTTTGTAATACCGTTTTCAGGAAATTTTGTTTCCTGACGAACTACCATTCCGTGTTCTTTCCAGGTTACAACCGATGGAATAAATAAATTCACATACAAGGCTTTAGTGGTATGGTAGTAAATGGCTTCTCCGAATTTAGCCTGATTTTCGAAACCTGTTCCCACGCAACACCAGAATGAACTGTCGGGCGTACTGTATACTTTGTGGGCTCCGGGTAACATGGGTAAAAAGTAAGTAACCATGCCCGATTCAGGATCCTGCTGACCGAGGATATGATTATACAGCGCTTTTTCGTAAAAGTCGGCATATTTCACATCCGGTCTGGCGCAAAACAAGTGGCGCGTGAGTTTGAGCATGTTGTACACATTGCACGATTCACCGGTATAACCTGTCAGATGAGCCGAGGTATTGTCCGCTGTAAAAAACTTTTCTTTGTCACTGTTACTACCGGTACAATAGGAATGATAACCCACCACCGTATTCCAGAAAAAATTAGCCGTCTCCAGGTTTGTGGCATTTCCTTCCAACTCATTCTCACGTACCAGTCCAATCAGTTTAGGGATAAACGTATTGGCATGTTTCCCATTCAGGTTATCCTCCTGTTTTTTCAACGGATCAAGCGCGTCGTTGTGATAAAAGAATTCAGCCAGCCATTTATCCTGTTGATTCCCGGTAATGGCATAGAGGTTGTAAAACGAGTCGTTTATTCCGCCGAATTCATTGCGAAGCATTTTTGTGCGTTGATCTTCTGTGAGCGGTTTAAGTTTAGTATAAGCCCAATCAGCCATTTTCACGGCAATATCCAATGCCTGTTTGTTGTCGCAGTACAAATACTGATCGATTAAACCGGAGAATATTTTGTGTAAGGTATACCAGGGAGCCCACACACGTTGACCTGCAATGTTTCGGTCAATCAGATTCTGAGGAAAGGCGCTTAAGTAACCGCCCTGATTCAGTACGCCCTGTACTTCGGCAAGTCCTTTCACCAGGCTATCCGCCTTCTGTTTGTATTTTTCATTTCCGGTAGAACCGTAAAACAGGGCCAGGGCTGAGAGAATATGACCCGTACTATGCCCTCTCAGGTCGCAATCCAACGATTCCCAGCCACCTAATTTTTGTGTCACAAAATAGCCACCTTCATTACCGGTAAAAACCCCTGCATTAGTTCGAAAACTATGCAACAGTGAATTAACCGTCAACGAGAGTATCCACGTGCTGCTGCGCTCCATATTCGCTTTAAAGGGGCTGTCAAGCAACCGGACCTCCTGCAGGTCGAAGGCAGATATTTTCGGGGCAGTTTTATCCTCTATCACAAATTTACCCTGTTGCTGACCCGGATAATGGGATTGGGCAGCTATTGTGATTGAAAGTAACGTAATTATCAGGATCAACGCGTATTTCATACAATCATTTATTTTTCAATATAAAAACTTTGGCTGACAGGTTCAGCCGTTTGTATTTTAGGTTCTGTGCTTCGTCCATACTGCCAGGCTACAACAGTAACTTTCACCGGATATATAGCCCGCTGCGGAATTGGGGTAAAAATAAGTTTGTTTTCTTTTATTTCTGCCGGGCCTTCCTGTACATAATAATAAACCGGCATTCCACTGGTCGAAACAGCCTGTAAATCTACCTGTTGATTCTGTAGGTTGACATTGGGTATGGGATCAAATTGAATGTGTTGTTCCAGTCCCTCTTTATTGGGGTATGGAATGTGCATCGTAAACTGCTGAACAGCACTTTTGTATTCAGCATCACCATCATTCGAAGCTATCAGCCAGATATCGGATGTGCGTTTGATATTATTTAATCCCATTCGATAAAACCTGACGGTAAAAGTAGTATCATTCACCTTCACCACAGGTCCACAAATACGTGTAATGGAAGACTTTGTTTTTGTATGATTTTTTACTGTACGGGCATGCAAACTATCGGTAAATTCAGGTGAAATATGAAATGTCAGACCATCGGATTCCGGTTCGAATTTACACTGATAACGTGCAAAGTTTTTCTGATTGAATTCCAGCAATTTCTGATGTTGCGAGTAACCAAGGTATTGTTCCTTTTTACCGCGTTGCCGGGCATATATACGTTCGGTGAGTTCTGCCATTTCTTTATCAAAACACCAAAAGGAACTATCCGCTTTACCCTGATACAATTTACAGGGTGCAGCCTTTGATTCAGCCAGGGTATCTTTATGCCAACGGCTTTTTAGCCATCCTTTTTCAGCATTTACGGGGATCAGTTTTACGGGTTGATTCAACGGACTTGTCACAGGAAGGCGGTATTTTACTGCTTTTTCAACAAACAGTCCCAGGTATCCGACCAGCTGATCTGAATAATCAAAATGTCCGCGACCGGCATCACACAGAAACGAGATGCATGATTTCGGATGACCCTTTTTATAGTCCAATGCAGGTTGAATACGTGCTTCCCACCATTCGTACTCACCCTCTACCATTAATCCGGGTATTCCATCAATTTTGAGGTTGCTCCAGTCAAGGTTTGGACGACCGTATCCAGTCAGATTTGTCGAAGGAGCATCACCATGTACTGAAAGTACTGCCAGTGTCCGTTCATTATTCTGAGCTGCAAAGTTCCACGGGAAAGTTGCCATGGCCGAATGACCCATTGGAATGATGGGTGCATATTTCAATTCAGAGTAACCTGATACCGACGCAAACGAATCCATCAATTGAGTAAAGTCAGCCTGGACATTGGTTTTCGGATCCCATACCTGATTTAGTCCGGGGGTAATCCATATCTCAGCAATACCCAGCTCCGTCATCTTCTTGCGAAATTGGGGATGTTCAAGTATTCCTTCCTCCAGCATGTTGTGATTACTTACAATTACTGCCCTCACCTGTTTGCAATTCCCCGGTATCCACAAAAAAGCACGCGGATGGTCATTTATTTCGGATGACATTACATTCGATATACTTACCGACCATTGCCACTCTGCGGCATTTACTGACTTTGTAAAGAAGCACACTAACAACACAAAAAAAAGGATTCTTTTAATTCTCATAAAAATATTGCACTTACGTAATTGGACCAATATATTGTCCTATTATTATTACTTGAAAAACATTACTTGTCAATTATCCCAAAGAAGGGAATAAGGTTTCTAATCCGGAGTATTTGGATTTCAACTAAGGCTTAACATTTTAAATATATGGGCTTTAAAATAATGAACCTTATTTTTTATTTCAACTTTTATTAGAAATATCAAGAAAAAACACCTACCCTTATTCCCTTCTTTAAAATAAAATGATACAACATTGTTCAGTTTCCTTTACTTAAAAAAAGGTCTTTGTTCCATTAAATACGAAGTAAATTTGTAAAACACTTATCAAATACGGATAAAGTTATTCAAATCTACGGTTTTTCAATGGAATATCCGTTGTTTAAAAACAGTTATTCAGTAAGTCTTTTTGCTAAGAACAGACTTTTCAAACTTAATTTTCACATCAGAATGCTCATCTCACAAAGCACTATAACTTGTATATTATTCAAAGCAAGCAATTGCAATAGAATTGCCATACCGGTGAATTTAGAATATGACGTTTTATTTTTTAATGATTCTTATTCCTGTTATTTTACCATCTACATTCACTTCCACCAGATACTGACCCGGGATTAAACCGGACACATTGATTCTTTCGAAATCATTTTTCAGCTTTTGAATCATTACTACCTTCTGAAGGCTATAAATGGTAATCTTTGCACTTTCAAAACCGGAGTACGGTATGTTTACATCGAAGTAATTTTCAGTAACTAAAGTTGGGTAAAGAAGAACCTTTATCTTCTCAATTTCATCGATACCGGTAGCTAATGCAACAATAGTTAATGTTTGTGTTACACTCATTGCAGCATCAAAAAAATCGCTACCCACCTGTGATGCTATAATTTCTGAAGTACCGGCACCCATAACATGAATTTTTCCTTCTACGATAGTAGCAACCGCAGGATTGGAACTTGTGTAGCTAATTGCCAGACCTGAACTGGATATAGCTGCCGGATCAAAATCGGCATCACCAATTGTTTTAGCTGTAATTGCATCAAAAGTAATAATTTGCGCTGATTTGGCCACTTCAAAAGTGAAAGTCACTGTACTGGATCCAATCATATTAGTAACAGTTAAGGTACTTGAAAATGAACCAGTAACCGTTGGTGTACCTGAAACGACACCCGTAGCAGCATCAATGACTAATCCGGCAGGCAAACCGGTCATGCTATAGCTTACCGGCATATTGGTAGCAATCACAGCATAACTAAATGGCACATGAACAGTTGCTCCTGCATTAAGTGAGCTGGTAACAACCGGAGTACGGTTATCCTGTAAAACAATATCATTGCCGGTACCACCTGCATAGGTAATTTTAAATGCAGCATCATTTATCATAACAGTTGCACCCTCAACCAGATTTTTAAATGTTCCGGTAACAGGATTTGCACTTGTATTATCCGCAATTAAAAAACTTGTTCCAATCGGAATAGAACCTGTCCCGATATTTGTAACAGAAAGCATTGCATTGTTAAGAGTAATGCCATTAGCTATCAGTTTATCGCAAGTGGCAGTTCCACTATTCACATCAAGCTTATAAGTTGCATCGGCATTCAAAGTTACAAGGCCGGTAGAAGTGAAAGTACCGATCGTTCCATTCGTGCCGGGTACAAACCCTGCACCTGCTCCCGAACCGGTACCAACAGTCACCGTATTAGTACTCCTGCCTGTACCACCAAACTCACCAGCAGTAACGGCAACCGGACTTCCATACGTTCCTGTTGAACCATTATTCAGCAATAAAACTCCGTTTATTACGCTCGTTGTACCACCATGTGTACTATTACCGGTAAATATCAGGGTTCCGGTTCCCACTTTTTCAAGCGATAACTTCGCTCCGGATACATTCGCGAAAAAGCCACCAAAAGAGGTGTTCGTATTCAGTGCACCTATCCTTATAACAGGGGTCCCTGCCACATCCGCACGGAAACCACCTCTTCCGGTAAGAGCACCAAATTCAATAGTTCCGGTTGGAAACATGATCCTATGACAATCGGTACTGCTTGCATCCAACAGCCAGATAGCATTCGCACTTCCTGATTCCGGAACGGCAAAAGCCATACGGTGGTTACCACTGCGCAATTTTGTAATGAATGTCCCGCTAAAGCTACTATTATCACCATAAAGAGATAAATTTGAATAATTGTCGGATCCGTCATTACAAAAGGTACCATCACCCAAAAGTTTTCCATATAAATTAATTGCTCCCGAACGCTCGTAAAAATAACCGGTATTACCAGCAGTCACTTCGATATTGTTGTACAAGGTTGCTGCAACTAAACCACTATACATAGCTCCGCCCTGCATAATGATTTTGCCTGTACCCAACGGACCGGAAAGAGGAATTCCGGATGTACCTGTTCCGATACCGGAAATAAGGATACCATCGGTAGAACCCCATTTGTAACCGGTTGTCCCACGAATCACTGTGTTACCCGAATAGGTATTTGCTCCTGTCATTGTCAGAGATGATGTGCCTGTTTTAAGCAGACTACCAGTACCACTTACAACACCACTCAGCAGGACACCACCGGCTTTTGAATATACATTCAATTGACCATCCAATGTAATTGGCATCGTTAATGTATCCGGCCTGGTTGAATAATTAACAAGATCACTTTTTAATGTCATGCTATTGCCACCAATTTTATAGGCATTGGCATCATCATTAAACTGAATTCTTGAAATTACAAGCCCGGTAATGTCATTCATCAATACAGAATCTGTAGTCGATTTGAAGGTCAGAATAGCAGGGTTTACCGGTAGAGAATTTTCAATCCAGTTCGAAGTCAGATTAAATAAATTACTGGTTGGAGTAGTTTTCCAGGTAATGGTGGTTGAACCCGGCACTCCAAATACTTCAAGAGAGTTCGCGCTTTCCAACGTATTTCCAACCGAGGAAACTACATAATAATAAGAAGTTTCTTCAGTTACGGTAACATCAACAAAACTGAGCGTTGAAACTGTTACCAGGTCGGTATATGGTCCACCACTGGTTGTAGCCCTTTTAATTTTATACTTTAAAGCACCTGCAGCAGCGTTCCAACTAAGATTTACCTGGCCTGTACTGCTCACTCCCACCAAATTTACAGGAACTGCCGGAGGTACAGAGGCAAAAACTTCATTTGACTCAAGACTTTCCTGAATGCCAACCAGGGATGTTACTACATAATAATTAGTAAGTTCAGGTACCGGGTTTGCATCCATAAAATTCACACCGGTTATACCTGCTTGAATAACAGAATATGGACCACCTGCAGTCAACGAACGTTTAACGGTATAACTGGTGCTGTTGGCTGTTGCTGTCCATACAAGTTTTACATTCGTTGCATTTACGACACTTTCACTTAAAGTCGTAATTGCTACTGGAGCCGCATTGCTAATAACGTCCAGAATCAATGCTGACGTACCTGTACCATTGGCATTTGAAGCTTCCAGAAACACAGTGCTTTTTCCTACTGTGGTTGGTGTACCCGAAATAACACCTGACGTAGCATCAATACTTAAACCTTCAGGTAAACCGGTAGCTGCAAAAGTAGCAGGCGACTGGGTTGCTCCAACGGAAAAAGTGAAAGGTGTACCCAAAGTGGCAGTGCACGAAGTTGTGCTGTTTATTTCCGGTGAACCTGCAGTAAAAGTATTATTAATAGCCACATTGGTAAAAGTAGCGGTATTTAAAGCCGAAGTGTTTTTTGAAGCTGTATAAAATCCGATATAGGCATCCAACGGAAATGGAATGATAAATAAAGCAATATTGGTCCATGTTACCCCATCAGCCGAATGATACCCAAATACCCGGCTTCCGACACGCTCCAATTTGAGCCACCAGGTGGTATTATTATCCGTCGTATGAGTATAACCGCTGTTTGAAGCAGTATATCCTAAACCACTCACGTTCACAAGCCCACCCTGATTAAAATTAATTGACACATAGTTTGACACGGGTGATAGTGACTCACGCATCATAAGCCCCGAAACAGCATTACTGATTGAATTATTTTCAATTTTAACCACAATGGCAACATTGCCCTTAACCGGCTTAAAAGTGAAATTACTCGAATTAGCCGCTGACATTCCGGCACCATTTACAGTCCAGGTACCGGCATTGTAACTCGCATTTCCTGTAATTCCGGTAGCACCAATATCCATATTGCTAAAATAGGTCACAGGTTCCACGCTCTCTGAAGGATATACAATTGGAGTCATGGGTGTAGCAGTAGAAACATCGGCCGACTTTAAATATAAAAACGACCATGCACTTTCACCAACCAATGTACGTATTTGATCAGTATAAGGAGTAGCCATCCCTTTACGAACAGAATAGGCACCCTGAATGATATTGTTGAATGGATGTTGATGACGGGCACCTGTTGCAATACCCCAACCGTTAGTCCAGTATACCGAATACCCCCCATAATTGGTAAATGTCAACCCTGTAGGATCAATTGCATAATGGTTGTACAATTCACCGACTGCCAACAGGCGGTTATCCAACTCTGCAAACATATCCACACCTTGTTTAAAGGCTACTTCAGCCCCCCAGGTCAGTGCCCACGCTTGTCCAAACCAGTGGTCATCACGGCCGGTATCTCCAATTTGTCCGGAAGCTATACTGTTACGTAAACCGCCACCGGCATCCATGCGATACACCTCAATGGCCTGATTCCATTTAACTTCATCATCCAAAAACGCTGCAATGCCTAAAGCGATTTGCAACTGAATAGCACCTTTATTACAATCTCTAAGAGGATTTGGAACCCATGATGCCGGATACAGCACATTGGAAAAATAATTATTTACATGAGCCGTATTATCAGCTGTCCATCCTGTATAAGTACTCTTCAGAATATCTGCTGCCGGTATAAAATAGGGTGCATAATCTCCAATATCGAGCATATTTTCGCCGCCACCCCATATGGTATTGGCAACAGCCCATTTATCCAATATATCGGTCGCTTTGGCGGCATATGCTGCATCACCGGTAAAAACCCACATAAAGGTGAGATTGTGAATGGCAATCATATCATTTTTCCATGCTCCATTATTTAAATCAGGAGCCCGGGTTACCGTAGCATAAGGACCATACATAGAGTAAGTAAGCTGTGAGTGCGAGTCATTTGCTAATGCATTATAGCCAGTAAGCCAAGGTTGTTTAGTAATATTGGCCTTCAGTTGAGCCAGATCGTACGCGGTAAATGGTATACCTGGATGTACGAACGTTTGTGCAGCCTGTATAGACTGGAGAAATCCGAAAATCAGGAACAATGTTCCTAATAGAAAACTTTTGTAATTTTTTTTCATTAATGTATTTTTAGATATAAGTTTATGTTATCTTAATGCACACTCAGTTTCATGATGCAACCAAGTTAGTGCATGTATATCTCTATTTAGTTCTTCTTTGCTTTTTCCCATAGGCTATTTATATTAGATATTATTCTTTTAAATATCAAGTACATTCGTAAAAGATGTAGAACACTGTCACTCAAGTCATCCTTGCTACTTGTGTAATTTTTTCAGGATATTTACTTTATAATACGTTTATATGGAAATACTCACTTAATCTAAGCTAAAACATATTTGAAAAAATTCATTTTTATAGGTCAAATTACTATTCGGGATTATATTAAGGATTGCTAAACAACATTTCAATACCCCTAAGGTTCAAACTAACTTATTGAATAATTGAATATACTACACAGAACAAATTGCAATGTGATCTATGAGTATAAAAAATGGCGAATAAAATATTCGCCATTTAATCTTTACATTGAAGTTATTTATTCATTAAAGCTATATTGATGCTATCACTGGGACAAACACTATCACTACAATAGTTGCCAACAACTTATTATTTGACTTAATTGCAATCTCGTTTCTATATTTATTTTGAGACACTACCCTTTGATTTCAACCGATAAACAGTAAATGAATAAGCCGCCATTTCTAATTTACAAATACCATTAACAGTATAATGCGATTCCTGAGGTAGTACATTCTTGTCATCAGGCTTTCCTTGCAATACATTTTTAATTATTTCAATTTTTCCTTCTAAGCCCAACTCTTTAATATCAATTGTGGAATTTACAGTAACAGGTAGCATATTCACAAGTTTCACAATCAAATCGTTGGTTTTACTATCGCGTACTACAGATACTCCAATACGCTTTTTTACATCCTCTTTATCTTCAGATAATTTAATGTTAGTTGTAATATAGGTATCACCAGCATTCTGACCATACAATTTTTGAACATAATAGTTAACTGTAGGCTTGACTTCATTGTTATTAAAGTAGATCATATCAGGATTCCATTGCGTATGACCCTCTTTTGCCAACAACGGAGCGTAAGAAGTCATACTCACCACATCACCGTTACGTTCAATCGATGTCAGATATAATGCTTCAATCAGAGCATTGGCAAGCGCATTTCCTTTTGAGGCATATTCTCCAAGATATACTTTGGATTTATTACGATCGTATTTGTCGTAAAAGTCCTGATGATTAAGAAACCAACCGATTGGCTGATAATAGTGTTCATCCACCATAGGTACGCCCAATTCAGTAGCCACTCTCCAACCCTCCACATAGTCAGTTCCTTCTGAAAATGGTCCAGCAGTTCCTATTACAGTTATTTCCGGATGCTGTTCTTTAATTGCTTTAAAAATCATGGTGAAGCGCGCTTCAAAAATATCTGAAATCATGTCTTCATTACCAATTCCAATATATTTCAGATTGAAAGGCTTTGGATGCCCTGCTTCTGCACGGATTTTTCCCCATTTTGTTTTCACATCTCCATTTGCCCATTCAATTAAATCAAGAATATCCTGAACATATTGATCCATCTCACACATTGGGACACCTCCTTGCTGCCCTGGACCACCAACTGTAGAATTTTGGCAAGGTACACCGGCTGCAATTACAGGCAATGGTACAGCTCCAATATCTTCGCAATATTGGAAATATTCTAAATAACCCAATCCCATCGTCTGGTGATATCTCCAAATATTGCGCATTGGTTTACGTGCCTCCAATGGCCCAATTGTGTTTTTCCATTGATAAATATTGTCAATTCCATCACCATGAGCGAGGCAACCACCGGGAAAACGCACAAACTTTGGGTGTATGTCTGCAATTAACTGTGCCAGATCAGCCCGAAGACCGTTCTTATGACCTTTAAAGGTTTTTTGCGGGAATAGAGAAATCATATCCAGCACTAATGTTCCAGCTGTTTGAGGCACAATTTCCAATCGGGCATCAGTAGCTGTTTTTTTTGAGGTCAACACAGCTGAATATTTCTTCCAACTGATAGAATTAGTCTTGACTACAGCTTCACCCAAAATCTCACCTTTTACATTTACCAAACGGATCAGGAGTCCTTTTCCTTTACCGTCCTGATTTCGCACAAAAACAGAGAAATCATATTTCTCTCCAGCTTTTATTGACATACCATCAAAACCTTCGTTCATCAGACCGACTCCGGGTTTAATGATTTTCAACAAGGCATAATGCTTATTATTGGGGTGAACAGGAGAAACAGAGTCAATGGTAAATTTACCAAAGTCGCCATTCAAACTCCATGCTTTGGTATTGTTCCATGATTTATCTTTGTCATCTTTATCACTGAGTGCATATTCAAATCCACGATTTTGCACTAACTCGGCATAAAGTCCTCCATCTGCAGAATAGTTGAGGTCTTCAAAAAAAGCTCCAATAAGTTTATTACTAATTTTTTTTGTATTTTCCTGATTGACAGTGATGATAGCATTAATCGGTTCAAGTCCCGTAAAGTGCTCTGCATCATCTTTTAAATTTTCATTGTTCAGCTTACTTTTAGAAGCTTCATACTGTTTTTTTTGCTGCAAACCTTCTAACACTTTCCATGAAACCTTTCGTACTACACCTGTCTCTTCATTTCCATTTAGCAGAATCTTTTCACGAAGATTGAGACGAGAAATAGTCTCGATCTCTTTTGCATCAGAATAGGTTTTAAAATCAGAGGTAATTACCCGGTAGGCTTTTACCCCGTTAGTTACGGAAGACAACCACGTAATTTCATATTTACCAGTATTGCTATTAAAAACTACCTCTGACTGCAAGCAATTCCCGCTTTTCATAACCACTGGATAAGATTGAGACTTCCAATAGACCAGGTCTTGAGAGGTTGTATGAGCGAATACTCCGTCAGTTTCGTTCAAACTCCATAAGCAATGCCATAGCTTATCAGGTCCCTGAAATAGAAAAGGAGTAATCATTTTCTTTCCTACTGCTCCACCACCAAAATCGCATTTTAGGAGTGAAAGTTCCGGCCCAATGGCATCCCAATTTTTACGATCCACACTCCATGCAAAGTGTAGTCCATTACGCATTATATTTTTTGAAGTGGAATAAGCAAAAAGATAAACTGAATCGGTCTCATTAGTCAATTTTGCATAAAGACTGCAGTAAGGTACCAGAGTGAGTAATAAAAACAAAGAAAGTAGTTTTTTCATCTTAATTGAATTGTGTGGTCTATACCATTCGTATATTAAAACTTTATTTTACAATTCCAACGTTTCGCTAGGCGACTCGCTTCCTTACGGGTTAGCTGAATTACGGCTCCATGCTTTGGTGTGTCAAAATTGATAGTTTTCATCACTCCTTCGTTGAATCGTCCTAAATTTGTGAAGTGTACAAAATCTGAGGTTTCACTAAACCCGAAATTATGAGGGGTAATACCATAAATATCATACATCAACACCCATTTATCAGTCCCTATCCTTTTCCATAAATTCGGGGCTTCACATGCTTTAGGTTCAGGGTCTACCCACTGTGGAGCATAAACATATCCGGAATTGATTGAGTCTGAAACGGCCTGTTTAATACCCGGACCTCCTCCATCATGAGGCACATAAAACATATGAAATTTATTCCCGACCTGAGTAATATCTGCATCAATGTATGATATATCTTTAGGATATTGAAATAGTAACTTGGGTTCAGTTTCCATTTTGGTAAACTCATCATTCATATAAGAATAATAAATCTTATTTTTTCCATTACCAAAGCGCATAGTAAAATAGATCATTAGTTTTTTCTTAATCGGATCATAAATTGTTTCCGGAGCCCATGCACAACCGATATTTTCATAACCGGGAAAAGCCAAATCCACCCGCAATATCGTGCGCGACCAGTTAATCAAATCTTTTGACTTCATCAGTACCAAAGACCGGTTGTTTCCCCATGCATAGAGTTTTCCATCTCTTTCCCACTCAGTATCGCGATAACCTGCCTTTAGAGCAAAAAGATGTAAATCGGTCATTACAAGATAAAACATTCCATCCGGACCACGGTAAATATGTGGATCACGAATCCCTTTTTGCAGAGCAATAGTATCTCCGGCAATAACTGGTTTTCCACTATTTATGTCAGTAAAACTGTATCCATCTGGGCTCAGCGCCATATAAAGGCTATGTGTTTCATCTTTAAAATAGACAAGTAAATATGCCTTCATATCTTTCTCCCGGGGAGACTTAGTGTGTTTTTTTGCCTGTAAAGTGCCTGCCATAAATATTACTGCAAGCGAAATCATCAATAAACGTTTCATTATTTTTTAATCACTTTAGTGTGTATTTAATGCTTAAAATTAGCTCTATATTATTTCGCAATAAACTTTACTCCCTCTACGTGTTCTCCAACAAAAATTCTTGCCATATCAGAAGTCTTGAACCATTTGGGCTTTTCCGGCATATCATCTGTTATCAGTTTTCCATTTATAATCAAATTTTCGAATACTACATTCTTTATCTTTCTATTATCATCATAACCAGCTATTATAGATTGCTCGGCATTTTTTCCGTTATAAACAACATTCTTAAAGAGCACATTTTCGATACCCCTACCTGGAGATGTACAGTATTTTGCATTATAGAATACACGCATATTCAATAGTTGACCTTGACGGAAATCCTCCACACGAATGTTCTCGAAACGTACATTCCGGATCAAATTATTATCTCCGGCGTTCAAACTCATGCAACCCTGATAATCAATCTGTGCTTCTTTATGGTCAAGTATATCAATATTGATATAATTCAGATTTTCCAACACTTCAGGATTTTTAGTATTTCCATGCGTACCAACAAGAATTGGGTGGGCAATATCCGCCCATAGTGTTGAGTTTTGCATAGTAATATTCCGGCAACCACCAACAAATCCGCCACGAGTTCCGTAAACGGTTGTGCAGTCATCTGAATTTCGGCAAAATACACCATCAAACAGCACATTATTACTAGCCATAACATTCATGCCGTCTCCCCAACCATAGTAACTAATACTTTTAACATTGCGAATAACAACCGAATCGGAGCCTCCGGTTAAACATTGTGTACAAAAAAGACCTTCAACCAAAACATTCTTTGAATAGGCAATCCTGATGCCCATTTTAACCGATGGATCAATCATCCCCCTCCCCATTACTTTCACATCATGAACACTGTCAATAAGTACCTGCCCCATCAAAACCGCTCCTCCAGCAATATAAACAGTTTTCCCGGAAGGCACTTGTAGTTTTCTTTCTTTTAATCTGTGAATGCCTGGTCCAAAATAAATCAGATTCTTATCCTTTAAATTCGGCTTAAAGCGATCAATTGGATTTGCAAAAAGTTGAAGGTTATGAAAAATGTCTCCGTTAACCTCTACCGAGAGATTACGCGGTTGATTTAATTTAAAAGTTAACGTATTTCCAACAATTTGTGGTATAATACCATAAGATAGCGGACGAACTCTGGAAGTTTGGATAGACCCTTTATTGTAAGTCACCGACACTTCTACTTCTCCTGAAAAATCGAAATAGCACATGGACGAATTTTCCACGTTGTGTTTACTTTCTCTGACTTCATCTACTTTTATCATATACACGGGCAAATCCTGCCAATCTTTCCCGACCAATTTTACTTTCACTGTAAAATCAGTATTAAGTAACGCTCCTACAGGAGACGGGTAAGCACATAATCTATCTGCAGATTGAATTAATTGGATTGAAAAAATGAAAAGAGAAAGCAAAAAGAGTGATCTTCTGAAAATTATATTCTTGCTCATTTGGATTTTCGTTTTAAATATTGAAAGTTATTAGGATATTTACTGGAACTAATATGAATTTCAAATTGAATTATAGCTGTAACATTTGTACATGGGTAGGTTTATTCCTATTAGCAGTAATCCAGCCTGCATCATTCAGCTCCAACTCCACAACCTGTATAGAAGTACGTCGCTGTTCGAAAGTGTCTTTCTTTTTATCATCACCTATTCGCCCGGGATGAGTAAAATAATACATATAGACATGATCGTTGCTAATTACTACATTGGCATGCAATCCATTAGGAACGTCATCTTTTCCTGTTCCCTCATCGTCTGGCAATAATGGTCCACCCGGTTGTACTATCCAGTTATTACCATCCACCGAACGGTGAACAGTCTGCCCATTCCATGTATCAATTATCAACCAGTAATACCCTTTCCACTGAAATGCAATAGGACCCTCTCCATTTATTTTTAGAGCCTCTTTGGGTTCGGACCAATTGTAGAGATCCTTACTTTCGGTCAAATTGATGTGCGAATATTTTGTTTGGTCTTTATAATACATCCGCCACATCCCATCTGGCATTTGTAGTAAATCTGAGTCGATTACTCTTGTCCCTAATTGAGAAAGACGTTTTTCATATTTCCAATTTCGCATATCGATACTTGTCAGATGAGCAATAAAGCCAGGTAATCCCCATTTTGTTGCAACTCCGGGGACTATACTCAGATACATGTGCCATTTACCATCATCCCCTTTCACTATATCCGGCGCCCACAGAGTAGCATCTTTACCACCACACTCTGCCGGTAAATCAGGAAAGTTTGCAACACCAACATACTTCCAGTTGGCACCATCTTCCGACTCTACAATCCCGATAGGGGTCCCAAAAACCCAGCTTACCCCGGGCAGTTCAGTCATAGTTGCCCGTCGGTTTGTGTAATACATCCACCATTTTTTCACCAACGGATTCCAAATCACAACCGGGTCGGCTGCACCATCATACACCGGGTCACGAAATACAGGTTTAGGGGCAATCACGCCTTCTTTAGAAGCCAGTTTCTGATCTTGCCGCTCAGATGTTTTCTGATCGAAAATCACATCATCAATGACGTCCATTGGCACGGTCACTACAGAACCATGTTTTGTTCCTTCTGGAAACGATACTTTATTACTTACATCTTCCCATTTTTTGAAATCAAATGTACGCATAGCTTCGTAACGATGATCTTTGTAAGAGTCCATATAAACCAGGAATGAGTTATCCTGCAAGGCATTGATAGCAGGGCCTTCTACCCAGTTCTTGGTGAATGTTTTATCAGAAACAGTTGTATACGGACCTTCTGCCTGATCGCTCATGGCAACAAAAAGACATTTCTGGGGTGTAGGGAGTTCCCGTTCGTCTTTGTAAACCATGTAGTATTTAGTGCCAATTTTCTTAATAGTTGCATCAATCACATTATGACCCGGATCGAAAAAGAGCTTAGCCGGTTCAAAGGTTTTGAAATCTTTAGTAGTGGTGTTATAAATGCGATTATCGTATTTGTAACCCGGCTCCACTTTCCATTCACCATTCACCTTGACGGTACTTGACCAGAAAATAATATATTGCTGATTTTTATCATCATAAATCATTTCGGGCGCCCAGCAATTTTTAGCTTCAAATCCTGTCATTACAGGAATATTTTGTTGGGGAGTCCAATGAATTAAATCGGTTGAAGTAGAATGCCCGATGGTATTACTGTTCCAATTAATTGTCCAGATACAGTGCCACAATCCATCTGCACTTTTCATAAGGAACGGATCACGCATCCGTTTGTCTTTGTCCTGAGCACCGTAATCCGATTTAAGGAAACTGTATTCATTGCCAATCTTATCCCATTTGTATCCATCTTTACTCCACGCCAAATGCATTCCGTTTTTATTCGCATTTTTGTCAGTGAAATAGGCAAACATATATCCCACTTGTGGTTTATAGACAAAATCATTGAATTTCACTGTTACTTTACCGGCAGCCATCAGTCCCGGACGCAAAGCATAAAATCCGTGATATTTATTATGATGCATTTCCGACACATCCAATCCGGTATAGATTGTCTCCCAGTTATCTTTGTTTTTGCTTACCTGAATATCACAAATATTTCTGGTATTTACAATCTTCAGGAAGAAATGATTTCCCAACTTATTCGGTTGAGTTATTTGCTTGTCAGCACTAAGATAAATATTAAACTGCTTGCCATCAGAGCTTACACCTGCAAATGCTTTTTCGTTGTAAAACAAAAGTAATCCACCAATAGCACCTTTGCCAACAGTAAGCTCAGCCTGAATTTCGTAATTCTTATCGGTGGCTGTAGTTAGCAGCAATTGAGCATCTTTAGGATCTACACCTTTGCTTTTCAAATAAAGGCTATTGTTTTTCAAAACTACATTTTTAGGATCATAGTTAAGCCATGTTGTCCATTGCAGTCCTAGTGCTTTAGCGTTGAAATTATCTGAAAGATCCATGCCATGTTTTATTGGTATCCCTTTTGGCTCAATTGGATTTGCTTTTTCTTCGGCATAAAACCAACCATCATTGGTCCACTTGATGGGTTGTAACAGGGTTTGTCGTCCCAACGGATAAGCACCGTTTTCGTAGGCATGGTAAACAATCCACCAATTGCCATTAACATCGTCAATGATTGTACCGTGCCCTTTAGACCACCAGCGGTCATCCCCATTATAGGTATGAATTATCGGATTGTAAGGTGAATTTACCCAGGGGCCAAGTATACTTTTGGAGCGGGATGACACCACCATGTGACTGGTAGCCGGACCAGCAGTTCCTCCTTCGGCCGTGGTCATATAGTAATAGTCTCCTCGTTTTACAATTTTGGGAGATTCAAGAAACTTGCCTTCCGTTATCCAGTGCGAAGGGTAGTCCCAACCTGAATAAATCTGTTTTACATCGCCAATAACAGAAAGTCCATCATCTGCTAATTGAATAACATGTCCGACAGAAGTGTGCAGGTAACGTTTCCCATCCTCACCGACTGAATGTCCGGGATCAATATTTGGTGTTTTCAAGTCTATTGGCTTACTCCATGGACCATGTATATTGTCTGCATAAATTACCCAGTTGGTTCCTGCTGCGGGATAATATATATAGTATCGATTGTAGTATTTCACTAAATCAGGGGCCATAGCTGAACCAATATGTCCAATTAACGCCCTGCAAATCGGTTCCCAGTGTATCAAATCTTTAGAATGCCAGATAAGAAAGCTAGGAGAATAGACAAATGGCGAATGTGTCATATAATAATCCTCACCATCGCGGACAATGGATGGGTCGGGATAATCGCCACGAAGAATAACCTTTGGATAATCAAAAGCTGCTATATTTTGCAGAAAAAAGCAAAATATAATCATCAAAACTGAGGATGTTCTTTTTAAATTCATAGTTTACATCTAATAACTTATTATTTTATATTCCAAATAGCACACATAACAGATTGGTTTCAACAAGTATTGCTGTTTAATTTTGTTTATTCAAATCTGTAACATTATTTCAATCTTAAAAGTAATCATTACCCACAATGACTGCCCGAACTTGTTTACAATTCTACGGGATCCACAAAAAACACGTTGATGGTCATTCGTTTCGGACGAAATATACTTATTTACAGTCACTGACCATTGCCATACTTCAGCGAAGATAGATGATGTTGCAAAAATCAGGAGCAATACTCCAATTGATTTTTAAAAAAATAAAGAATTGATCATATTTAAAGCTACTTGATGTTTATAGTTTAATACGAATAATTGACCAATACACTTAATCTATTCCATGAAAAAAACGGGATTACAAATTTTGTAATCCCGCTCAAAAGTAACCTTAAAAAAACTAATATTAAAAACGCATGATTACCAGCTTGGATTCTGTTTTAAATTTGAATTCAGTTTAATCTGATCCGAAGGAATCGGCTGTAAATAATTCTTTAACGCAAATTTACGGTTTGCAGCCAATTCGATAATAGTACTTCCCGGTTCTGTAGGTGTAAGACCGGCATACGAGAATGTATATTCTTTAGAATTGATTTTACCGGCAAAACTGGAAGCAACATATACGAGTTTTTTTGTAATCGGACTAATCAATGTTTGAACATAAGAAGGTACTCCTTTATAATCGATATATCCGCCACACCGATCCTGACCAGCTAACTCGGCTTCGGCAATGCCCCAACGGCAAAGATCACCTAATCGTTGTCCTTCTCCATAAAGCTCTGTTGCACGTTCACGGCGGATTTCACCCATCATATCCAAATGACCGTACCCTTTCTGGTCAGCAATTACATTTGCAGCATTAATCAATGCCATATTCAACGGAGCAATACCACCGCGGGCACGAACTTTATTAATCGAATAATCAAGGTCAGCGTCTGAAATTACACCTTTACCCAATTCACAAGTTGCTTCAGCATAGATCAGATAAACTTCTGCCAATCGAATCTGCATATAATCATAGGCTTCATCACCGTCTGCACCCATATCCGCACGATTCGTGCGAAATTTATTACTGCCAATTCCCGGTGCGGCACCATTCGTAGCATCCGGTACATTCTGATATGTTCCGGCTGCAAGACTATAGATATCTGTTGTATAAACAGCTCCGGTTTTATACATTCCCCAACCCCACCAATAATCCATGGCCTTTACATTAACAGCTTCTGCACGGTAGTCGCGATTCAGGATTTCAGTATTCATATCGGTATATCCTTTAAATAAGGGAGATAAATGAACAGGCAGACCATCCGTACAAAGATACATATCAGCCAGTTTCCGCGTAAATGAAGCAGGCCAGGTATGTGTCAAATTAGTATTGCTCTTTCGGTTCACGGCATCATACACTGTGCGAAAAATGGATTCTTTGTTCGAAGATTTGTCTAACCCGAGTGGATTTGAATTGGCTCCTTCCAAATTGAACAGATAATAGTAGCTATGGTGAATATACATGCCTGGATTTTTCACACTGGCAGGAATATCTGTTAAATTTCTGACACGATCCCACAGTTGAAATTTGCCTCCATCAATCACATCTTTAGAAAGACTCTGAGCCATTGTAAGCATATCTGTAACAGAAGGGTATCCGACAGGTTTTAAACTCCCGGCACCGGTAGAAGTACCATTACCATCAGTCTTCGTACCTACATACGTATCCCAGGTTGCTTCAAACAAACATACACGGGCTTTAAATGCTTTAGCAGCTTCAAGGGTAACATGTCCATCATTACTGGTTGAACTTACCGTAGTTTTAGTCAGTTTGGCAATAGCAACATCCAAATCATCCAAAATTTGTTTCACCACTTCGTATCTTGAAGCACGCGGTCCGGTTACAACAACATCACCTAACTCAGGCACTTTATTTGCAATTGGCACACCACCAAAACGTTTTAATAAAAAGAAATGATGCCAGGCACGAAAGAAGTAAGCTTGTCCTACAGGACCTGCAATTTCATCGGGCTTGCTATAATCTGCAGCTTTGGCTATTAATTGGTTTACCGGACGCAACCAGGTATAAGTTTGCTGCCAGTAAACATCTACTGTAGGGGTAACATTTATACCACTCACTTCATTACTAGCCCCTGATACAATGTCTGTTCCCCAATCGAAATTGATGGCATAAACATTATTTGCATTTGCCAATCCATTTGTTTGAAATGCAAAGACATTGGCATGCAGGTTATTTGCTGCATTTTGAAAATCTGACAGAGATTTAAAGTATGTCACCTCAGTCTGCGAATCCAATGGACTCAGGTTTAGAAAATCATTGGTGCAACTTGTTGTTAACAGTATTGCTGCCAACATAGAAAATATGATTTTAATTGTTTTCATTTATTACTATTTTATAAAGTTAATCGTTAAAATGTCAAATCAAGTCCGAATGTAAGCGTACGGGCAAATACATCAACATTACCCTGATTGGCAGCTGCCTGACTTTCCGGATCAAAACCATCCTTTACATTTGAAACTTCGAATAAATTATCTGCCGAAATATAAAAACGCAGGTTATCAATTTTTACTTTTTTGACCAACATCTTTGGCAAGGTATAACCTACTACTACATTTTTCGCACGTGCGTACCAACAGCTATTGATGTTAATATCATTAAATTGCTTGTAATTCCAGTTGTTTCGGCTTCCATCACGTGATGCAACCGGGTAGCGTGCATTCGTATTATCAGGAGTCCAGGTATTACCATAAAACGTTAAATTTTGATTCGTATAGGTAGCACTCCAGGGAGAAGACAAAATACCTGTTCTCAGAACATTTTGTTGTCCAACGCCTTGAATAAACATGGAAAAATCAAAATTTTTGAATTTAGCACCCAGGGTTAAACTAAACATATCGTGAGGATTAGCATCACCATAATAATAAAGGTCATCAGTGGTAATTTTTCCATCACCGTTCAAATCAACTTTTTTCACACTACCGGGAGTTAACTGGCTGGTTGTATTTTGAACCGGTTGTATACCTCCTGCCGTTTTGGTAATCGCTGTATAATAAGCTTTTACTTCATCGGTTGTTTGAAGATAACCATCTGTTTTATAAACATAGAGAGCATTCAATGGTTTGCCTTCAATAAATTGAGACGCACCTATTGTATTGTTTATACCGTTAGAAATAACCACACCACCTGTATAATGATCAATATTAGTCAAGGCATCTGAGAGAGCAAAACCAACATGATACGTAAAATCTTTCCCTATTTTATCATTCCAGTTTAATTCTAATTCCCATCCTTTTGAAGAAAAATTACCGCTATTTGTTTTAGGTGAATTAGTTCCCAATGTTTGTGGGTAAGTCATGGATATCAACATATCATTGTTAACCCGTTTATATACTTCAAATGTACCACTCAGGCGATTGTTCAATGTTGCGAAATCAAGACCCAGGTTAGAAGAAGCAACTCTTTCCCACGTCCGTTGATCGGTAGTCATGGATGAAATCCAGCTTGTATTGTTTAAAGTTCCGGAATAACCAAATACTGTTGTTCCATTGGCAATAGAAGAAATATAATCATAATTTCCTATACCCGTTTGTGAACCGGTTTCACCGTAAGAAGCCCTGAGTTTCAAATTATCAAATGCGCTTAAATTTTTAATGACTGGCAATTCCGACAAACGAAGACCACCTGAAACACCTGCAAAATCGGCCCATCGATTAGCTTCATTAAATTTGGAAGAACCATCCCGTCGAAAAGTACCTTCTATTAAATAGATCCCTTTATAATCATAATTTAACCGGCCTAAATATGAAATTAATCCATTTTCATAGCTACCACCGGTTGCCTGGGCCGTAGTTGCATCTCCCAGATTAATATCATTCAACTCGTTTACTGACATGTTTGAACGGTATCCGTAAAGTTTTTGATAACCGAATTTTTCAGTAGTCATCCCTGCCATTACACCTATATTGTGACCAAAGAATTCACGGTTGTAATGAATAAAAGCATTGTATGTCTGAAAAAATATTTTTTCATAGGTATTCTTGACCCAACTGTTGGCATTGGTTGTCTGGCTGCTGATAGCTCCCGAAGTTAATGAATAATCAGGAAGGCCTGTGGAGGCTGCCGTTTCTCCAGACCAGTCATACAATGTCACTTTTGTCTGGCGTGACATAATATAATGATTTTGTGAACGAACATTAGCACTACCATCAATCGTAAGGCCTTTGATTAACTTTTTCAAATCGAAAGTTACTTTTCCACCAAGTCGAAAGAATTCCTGTGTATCATTTGTACGGCCACCATCAACTAACTTAGCCAGTATGTTGTTATTCCCGAAAGTATCGTAGTACTGTCCATAAGGATTATATAACGGGAAAACATAGAAATCCTGAATACCGTTTCCAATACCCTGAGTAGGTGTACTTACTGTACGGTTATCATACGAAGTATTAAATTCAGCTTTAATCCAGTTGTTTACTTTATAATCAGCATTCGTTCGAAAATTATATTTTTTTTGCCCGTCGTATGCTACCTTAACTAAAGAACGATCCTCAGCATAACCCAATGAGGTCATTACTTTCAGGTTTTCGTTACCTCCACTTATGGATAAATTATGTGTTTCACCCCAGGTGTCACCATATACTGCATCAAACTGATTACTGCTTGGATCCAGCATACGCCATTTACCAGCCAGAACACCTGAATAAGTATTTCCGGCAGCTAATGCACGCCAGGTAGCTTCGGGCCACATCCACCAATTATTTTGCGGATTTCCACTGGCGTCTAATAAAGCTCTACCGTCACTTTCGGTATCCCGAACCAACATTTGAGCCCAGGTTGTGCCATCAGCAACAGGGAATTTCTTTCCAAGAATATTTGCATGGACACTGCCCGAGTAAGTAACTTTGGTTTTACCATCTTTACCACGTTTAGTAGTTATGAGTATAACACCTGCACCTGCTTTCGTTCCATAAATGGCTGCTGCCGCATCCTTCAACACAGAAACAGTTTCTATGTCATTTGGATTAATTTGAGAAAGCTCCCAGGTGTATGCTTCAACACCATCAACTATTATCAATGGATCTGTCTGATTTACAGAAATACCTCCACGAATGTTAAGTGCTATTCCTTCGTTTCCCGGTCTTGACGAGGTACGGGTAATGGTTAATCCGGGGATTACTCCTTGTAATCCCTCTGCAACACTTGTAGTAGTCTTACCTTTTAATACATCATCTCCTTTAACCTGAGATACCGAACCGGTTAATGATGCTTTTTTCTGAGTACCATAACCAACAACAATAACTTCATCGAGAGATTTTTCATCATCTTTTAACTGTATTAATATATTGGATTTACCACTTACCGAAATTTCCTGTGGTTGAAATCCAATATAGGAAATCAGGATCGTTTCGTTGCCTGTACCATTTAATTTAAATACTCCAGATACATCTGTAACTGTACCTGAGTTTGTGCCCTTTACTCTAATACTCGCCCCAATAATGGGTTCACCTGATATATCAGTTACTTTTCCGGTAATTACACTTTGTGCAAAAGCACCAAATGAAACACCCAGAAAAAGTAAAAGCATCAAGTTCTTTTTGAATGAAAATGTGTTTCCTTTCTGAAATCGCAGCTTTAGTTGCATCATAATAATTAGAATTTTTAGTTAACAATAATATTTTTACGTTCAATACATTTAAACGTGAGGACAAATATATAGGATAAAATCTTACGTTTTTTCCAAACAACCTATGAATATGTCCCAATTAATTTTACAAGATTAAAATATACTTATCTATTTCATTTACTTTAGTTTAAAACAAATAAAAGCAAGTGTCATTTAATTATATAAGACTAATAAATCCCAAAAGCGGGTCATCGAATTCAATTTAAAACAATGGAATTAACCTGTAACTTATGAAACCTGATAGCAGTTAAAATCATTGAATAAATCAGATATTGATGATCTGGATGAATGCCTGGAATATAATCTTAAAGCAAATAATATCACCCGATTTCATTCATTCCTAAATTTAAGTACAAACGAAACTGTTCAACTTTCCTTTATACGAATCGAATGCTAAATCCACTTAATACAAATGTAAATTCGATTCTTTTCGCAATACTTTTCCATTCAACATTTCCACAACACTCACTTTGATGTCAGTTCCATCACCTTCCATATTTTCCATGGTTAATTCCTGAACGCGACCATCTTTCAACATCACTTTTAATCGGTTTGCATCCAAAGCTTCAATGGATTGAATGGATGATTTATTTTCAAATGGTTCAATGACTGACAGGTACCTGACAGTTTTCCCTTTCATTCGAACGGAGTAGGTTTTGTGACGTGCCTGTTCGTCACCCATTGGATAATCGCCACCTAATACCGCCTTAAACCTGATGGCATTCAAACCACTTAAATTGACAGTGGTAGTTCCTGATTCATCAGCATTTTCGGGATTGGCTGCTATCACATCGGTGTATTCATGTCCACCTATTTTTACCGGCCCGCCGTAATAATCCATACCTTTATGAAGAATAGGTTTAATATTTGAACTTTTAATGGCTAATTCAGACAGCCTTATTTCTTTTCCATTTGCCAGGACCACCCGTGCATCCGCCCAAAAGAGAGTGGATGTTTTTGACAGTTTAGAACTTGCTTCCAGTTTTAATTCTGTAGTTGATGTTACCGGAATATCAATATTTACCTGTCCCAAAATCCAGGTTCCGGTTTCACCTGAAGTAAGTAATTTGCCATCGCTGTATATTTTATACGTTACCTGCTTTTGTACATCATGTGATTCGGGTGTTGTAGCCACCATAATTTCAGTATTCAATGGCCAGGCAGTAGTCACATTAATCTTCAACACACCATCCTCACTGTTTGGTACCCGGGTACCGGCATTGTCGCAATCTTTTCCCCAACACATCGAAAATTCGGCTTTGGCAGCACCGGTTGTTTTCCACCAGTTGCAATCAGTAATAAACTGGGCACTTCCCACCGGATCAGTATTCATCTGGTCATCATGGCGCAGAAATTCTTTTTTAGAAGCAGTCAACCCTGTAAAACCTTTCATTTGAAATAACCAATCGAAAGTATGTTCCTTTTCGGCCTTCATATAATCATTGATTACCACATAATCGTCCATCATAACCATCAATCGGCGTTGTAATACAGGTTCGGTATATCCGGTAATGGAACCGTATTCAGGCGCATTTAAAGGTATCGGGATAGATCGCCCTTCTTGCAAAGCCTTTTCAGAGAACGAAATCTTTCCCGCCCAGTCGTATATCATTCCCCCGTAGGGAGGATTCGACCAACGGGCATTGGTTTGTACTGCAGTTGCCTGCATCATTTTTCCTGTATAATACAGAATCCTGAAACTTTCGACAGGTTCCTGCATTTTCTGATCAACCACCACCATATTTTTTGACATGGAAGTTTGAACATAAAATTTATACATATAGGAAGGATAGCCATACCAGACCATTTCAGGGTTATAGAAACTTCGTCCGTAACGCGACAAATTCAATAAATTCGTACGGTCGAAATGTCCGTGATACCCACCAAATGTACCGTAATGCAAGGAAGCTTGTATTTGTTCCCGGATGGGTCGATTATTGGTTTGCGAACGTAACATGACGATACCCATATTATCTGCAAATGCAGATTTTGTGTGTAGAACAGAAACTGATTCTGTCAATTCAGGAATGCCATAAAGCAAATCACGTGAAGTCCCGCGACGAATAATTGCAGCAAATTCAGGATTCCGGAAAAGATAATATGCCAGTTCATAGGGCTGACCGGAAACCAACGTTTCCTGTGCATCATTCACTCCAAACATCACCCCACGATAATCTGCAAAATTGGGTATAGCATTCCACATATCCCTGATTGAAATATTATTATTATTAATAGATCCCCATTTTTCAAAATTCATTCCATACAACCCGGGGTGAGCCATTTCAGGCATGAGTGAATAATGCTTTGTTGTACCGGAAGGGACTTTCATATCTTTAAAGTTCAATCCCCAGGGTTCCAAAGCCAGGGCTATTTGTGAAAACTCACTGGCACACCACACATTATAGCCTATCGTACACTCATACCACCAACCATCACTCATCACACCTTGTGATAAATGATCAACAATACCGGTAGTTCCGTAAAACATCTTTTCAACCAAATCCCAATCCTGCAGGGCTAATGCACAATATAATGCACCGGTTTCTTCACTCAGGTTCCAGTTGTTGATACCCCCAATGTGCATTCCTAAGTCAACAGTTTGATAGAAAAGCCTGAATGTATGTTCTATGTTTTTTATATCCTGCTCAGTCAATATTCCGGCATTTGCAATCATATCGTAAGCCATCACTGTATGTTGAAAGAAATGTCCTTCCTGTACAAAGGATTGATGACAGGCTCTGAAAGTGGAAGGATACCCTGTTACCGGATCAGATAGTCGACGTAAATACAATCCTACCTTTTCGGCATATTCTTTCTTACCTGTCAGTTGATATGAAATTCCGGCTGCCATAAAGTTAAACTCTTCCTGAGTCTGAAAAAGTTGCATTCCTTTATCTGTATTATCATCCGTAATTTTAGAAGCTACTTCGGGTACAACCCATTTCCTGGCTAATTCTTCGTATTCCTGCAAACCTTTTTTAGCCCAATCGTATTTGGAAACATGGTCCTTTACTTCCAGCCATTGTAATGCTGTATGCAAAATATTCGGACGAGGCAATGCCGATGCTGTCACAAGAGTAATGGAACTCACTTCAACACCATTTGAAATGGCCCGGATCGTTTGTTTCTCACGACTACCTTCGGGAAATAACTCCGGAACATGAACCTGAACCTGACATAAACGTGTTTCACCGGGATTTAAATCAAAATTGTCAGGCATTACAGTTGTAGTCATTGATTCCCAGCCTCGTCTGTCAGAGGTCAGATAAAGTGCCTGTTTTTGATCTGAGGAATTACTAACTTCAAGTTCATATGTTGCAGTCTTTCCTTTTAGTGCCGGCTTGCCTTTTATATCACATTGCATTGAAATCTGATTTCCTTTAGACAACCCGATCTTTTTAATCCTGACCTCCCCAATCGTAGCAGAAGTAAGTTTAATCGTGATCTCTTTTACGGCACGAAGCATTCCAACCCTTTGTGCCTCATTGATTTCAAAATTTCGCCAGTTTAAAAATACAGAATGCCAACCCTTTCCTGTAATTCGCGTTTTGGCATGAGTCTCCGGATTCAGTTTTTGCACCAGATTCTCAGGCACTTTCAAACAAATATCCAATTCAATGGTTTGATTCTTTTCAATATAAAGTTCAAAACGTATCCCGGCAAATTTACTCCAGTCTGAAACATTGTTATTGATCTCCCTGAATCCTTTGTGAACTATTTTTCCATCCGGATAACGGTACCGAATTGGTTGATTCACTGCAAGTACACCAATCCCATTTTTTACAAAAGACATTCCTTTCCAGTCAGAGAAATCAGGATTCCCAACATTTAAAATAGCATTTTGCTGAGCTGGTAGATGAGAAAAGAAAAATACAAGAATGAAAAAAACAATTGTTGAACGATTCATGATAGTTGTTTAGCAAAGTTATGTTGAAATAATCGTATCACATTTCCATGATGGTTATAATCATTTCAGATAAGACTAACGTTTAAATATTGATATTAAATACATTGACGAATATATTCACGCATCATTTTGCGTCCTGTCAACAAGTGGTTTTCAACTGTACGGCGAGTAATTTGAAGTGTTTCAGAAATCTCAGAAACCGACATATCTTCATATCGACATAAAGAATATACAATTTTACGTTGGGGAGAGAATGTAAGAAGCTTATTTTGTTCGAGATGGAGAATTTCTTTTTCGTGCAATTTACTTTCTGTGTCATTCGTTGACTTTTCAAGGAACTCATACATATTGGCTGAGATTTCTTGTTTTTTATAGTGACGGCGTAAATAGTCGATGACGATATTACGGGCTATGGTAAAAATAAACGATTTGACGGTTTCCGGTCGAAGCATCTGTTTGTAATCCAACAAACGAATAAAAACATCCTGAGCGAGATCTTCAGCTTCGTTTTTACTGTTTATTTTATAAGCAATATAATTTACAACGTATAAATGATATTCATTGTAGGAACTTGTAATGATTGCATCGGATTTTGATGAAATTGATCCTGAAGTGGAGAGTGTGTTTTCCATTATATTTGAATTTTCAAATTAGATTTGATATCACAAATATATATGGTTAGTTTTTTATATCATTAAATTAGAAGTCCGAATTTATCTCATATCATTATTTCAGACAAATAACAACTTAAGGGTACTGTAAATCTTATTTTTAGCTATACAAGGAGGGTGTCTCAAATAATTATAACGGACTAAACATTTACATAAGAACCGTATTACAAGCTTTGTTCGTCATCAATATCCTGAATGTTTTTGCCAATATTTTTAATATATTCATTGGGGGTTATTCCGGTTAGTTTTTTAAATGAGCGGAAGAATGATGCCCTGGAGCTAAAGCCTGACTTTTCAGCTAAGGCAGAAAGTGTATATTTCGAATAATTTTCATCTGAAATTAGCCGTTGAAATTCCTTCACCCTATATTCATTAATAAAATCGTAATAGTTTTTAGTCAGGTACTGATTAAAAATATAGGATAAAGAATGTGATGAACAATGAATTGCCTGTGAAATATCCACAATTTTTAAGTCTGAATTTGTATAGGGTTTTTCACTTTCTATATATGAAAAAAGTTTATCACAAATTAATTTGCATTCTTTTTCATTCAACTTTGTATTTTTGTATTTTTCATCTGTTTTTGATTCATCTGGTAAAGGTTGGATGTGCGTTTTATATTTTTCCATCGAAAGTAATTCGTTATTTACAATCTTTTTCCTTATCAATTTTAAAGTCCCGGGGCCAAAATACCATATTCCAGCAGCTAAAAGGAGTACAATTATCCAAAAAAGCAAGGAGAAAAACGAAGTAATGATCACCTTGAATTTTGCTTCCGAATCTTTATTCCCCTGAATCCTGACCCGGAACAGATACGTACCGGCAGAAAGATCCTGATAGGTTACTTCATTCTGACCGGAAAGTAATAACCAGCCCTCATCTTTGCCTTCCAGCTTATATTCGTAAACCATAGCTCCCGGGTTTGTGTAGGTCAGACTGACAAATTGGAAAGTCAGATTATTGGTACTGTGACTTAGCCGTATTTGTTTTTTCAGGAGTGAATTTAATTTATCCTCCGGACTTAATACGTTTCCATTTACTTTTAAATTCGTAATAACGACCGGATACGGACATTGTTTTAATAAATCAACCTGTGCCAGATGAGCATACAGCAATCCTTTGGCATTACCAAACCACAAATAACCTGCCGGATCCTGATAGGCAGCATCACAACTAAAAACCGGATCGGGGATTCCATCACTAAACCCAAAATTATGATAGGAATCGTCTTTCCCTGTCATGGACAACAATCCGTTTTCACAACCAAACCAGTATCTTCCTTTTTTATCCTGAATCACCGACATAAAAATCTTTCCCTGGAAACGGCTTGTCATCTGCAAGGGTGCATATTTAACCATATCAACATCGGAGGTAAAGATATTTCCTTTGTCAGGTGAGAAATACAACAAATGGTGAGAGTCTTCGTGAATGACTTTAATTTTTTCAGTATTAAAAAAACCTTTCGGGAATACATTCGATTGAATGCTCTGGCTGACAGGATCGTAAATACTCAAACCCGTTTCAGTAGCTATCCACCCTTTTTTGGTACTGTCGAAAAATACATAATATACATTTCCTCCCGGCAATTGTGAATTGGCGTTGGTAAACGACTTCAATTCGTTACTCACCTTATTGTATTTAAATAATCCTCCCGAAGTAGCAATCCATAAATTACCGTTTGTATCTTCTTCAAAATGGAAAATATGCCCTTTTAATAGAGTATTATCTTTCCCAAGGGGTCGAATGCTCATGGAATTAGGATTCAGGACTGACACACCTCCGCCATATGTCCCAATATAGTATTCACCCTGATAATAGCACATGGAAAGGATCAGATTTGATCGTAGTTCTTTTTTATTGAAGCTGTTGACAAGTTTTTTATCTTCGCGGATATAATACAACCCTTCCCGGGTACCAATGAGTTTTTCTTTTGGTCTGATCAGAAAGGAACGTACGTGCAAATCACGCGAATCAAAATAGGGTGGAAAGCCATATACTTTGAAGAGATTATTCTGATACAGGCTATAATCAAGTCCGGCCTGATAAAAACCAACCCAGATAATTCCTTCGCGATCAACCAGCAATGAATAGACTGAATTGGAACGAATACCCGCTTTATTAGCCGGATTATAACGCAACGACTCGATGACTGATTTGGTTTTATGCGAAAGGAAATGTACACCGTTTCCATCGGTAGCAACATAAATACGGTCCTTGCCATCACTCGAAATATCTGTAATAATATCACACCCTACATCAATAAAGCTGGAAAAAGCACCGCTCTTTGTATCAAAACAAACAACTCCGGCATTTAATGTTCCTAAATAAATGGTTGAACCTATTCCGGTGAGTTTATTAAAGGTGTTTAAGTCATGTGAAGCTTTATTCTCATAAACTATTTTTGATTGATTGGCGGGATTATAGTTACACAGTCCTTTCCAGGTAGCTAACCAAACCATGTTGGTGGGAGAAATATAAATACCGGTTATATGATTCCCCGGGGAAAGAATATTATTGTTCAACGTAATATGCTGAACGACATCTTTAAACACGACAAACAGTCCTTTATCAGTTCCAACATATAATTTAGCACTTTTCGAATCCCATTTCAATGAAAAGACGGCACAATTGATTAGTTCGGGAGAAAATAATTCCATTTTATCCGACTTCCGGTTCATTTTCCAAAGACCAAGTGCATTCCCTGCCCATATTTGGCCGGATTTGGTTTCGGTGATGGCCAGTACCCGTTTTTTATTAATATCTGTTCCGGCAAAAGGATAGTGTTTAATTTCAATACCATCGAAACGGTCCAGGCAATTATCTGTTCCGATCCATAAAAATCCGGTTGAATCTTTGTAAAAACTATTGACAACAAAGTTGGAGAGCCCATTGTCCATAGTCAATGCACGGAATGTAAAAGTCTGTGCATTCAGAATGGTTGAAAATAGTATAGATAGTAATAAAATAAAATATTTCGAATAATTTTTTAACATAAACATAAAATCAGACCAATTTCAGAACAAGGTATGGAATTTGAATTGACAAATGTAGTAAATTTACAAATATAAACATCCATTACTTTTACCTTTTTAATATGTTTATCAAAAAGCTAAAACAGATTATAATCGAATTCAACATTCTGTTTTAGTGGATAGTTGTTTTTACTTAAAACAGTTATATCCTGAAGCCTTAAGTTGATAGGTCTTTCCCGAAATAATGACCTTACAAGGCACACTTGCAGTATAGTACCAGTTGTTCCCTTTCTTTTCAACTGTAACATTACCGGAGATGTTGGTTTGTATAGTTATGCTCTTTGATGACAAAAGTGTACCGTTTCCCATAAAGAGTACTCTATTGCCGTTCTTTTCGGCTCCAACCAGTGAATAGGTCGATTGCGTAGTCATGTCTTTATAAACGGCAATATTGGTTGTATTTGAATTGGAAAAAATAAAGTCAGTTCTTCCGCTTTTCGATTCAACTTTAATCCCGATAAAATCAGTCAGTTTTGTTTCCGATCCGAAATATGAAACGGCGGCTATATTCCCCGGTTCATTTTTACTGGCAGGTTCAAATACTGTTGCAAAAGGATGCGTATATGCTTCGCCGTTCTGGCGGGCAACAAAGGTCAGGGTAGGCGTATTTTTTAAGTCATAGGGCATGCCGGGTGTCCGGCTCATCCCTTCACACATGGGCGACAAGGCTGAGAAAATCTCACGATCCGGTTGTCCTTTCATCCACATAACCATGGATATGTCATCTCCATCCGGACGGATCATGGTAAATGTTGCTTTGATATCCTTACCGGTTATAACACTTTTTTTATTGTAGATATAAGAGTATCCTGACAGATGAGCGCCAGCAAAAGCCAGTTCTTCAGTAAGCTTAAAGTTTAATGAGTCGCCGTTACTATCCGTAATTGTCATTTTTTGTCCCAGGTTGTGGTAAAAATAATCGTGCATTTTGTCGTTCCCTTTGACTTTGTGCGAACGGAATACATCCACATAATACCCGGTTTTTTCGCCTGTTGTAACGATACTCATCAACCGTGTCTGGTCTGAAAAAGATTCAGGTTCACAGAAATAAACATCACAAAAGGTAATTCCTTTGTAGATTCCATCGTTCACCGTTGAAGTAGGATATGAACTTTTTAATTCAAAGGCATGGTTGCTTTTCATGACCGGATAACTGGAAATCCCATCCACGCATACGGTGTTATGGGCAGGAAATTGTGAATAATACTCGGCATAATCGAGTTCAAAATAGCCGCTTCCAATGCCGGCATCAGGTGCCAAGGTATACCCTTTTCCATACAACTCCATCGATATCCCGTTGGCATGCATGTGATTCCCTTCGGAGCCATTCATTGAAATCATCAGGCTATGATCCGGATTCATACCGTTACGTTGTGTAAACCAACTGACATTCGGTGCCCAAAAAGTTGGTGAAACAACATCTTCTATCCTTGCCGCCTGAACGTTCGGATCTAATTTCAACGGCTTATCGGTAAAAAAGGATGTCACTTCGGCAGGAACATGCTTATCTTTTGGCTCTGTGGCAGTCGCTTTAGGATTCATCAATTTATACAATGCTGTAAATTGCTTTTCCTGATCTTTTTTCCCGTATTTTTGGGCATTGGCAATCATTCGGGCAAAATAATCGGTCCGCATTTTACCGGCATGCGTATCGCCAAACCCAACAATATTACCATTTGGATACAGATATTGCGGTGTAGCTGCAACTGCTTTTGCAATTACCGGGAACTGAGGTAATATGTCATAATTCAAATTGCGGTCAAACCAACTGATAAAATTGGCAAAATCACCGACTACATTCATACTGTATCCCGGACATTCGGCCCAGATACCGGTATTTTTATCAAAGCCATAATCAATCAGTCTTGGCAATGACCATTGCCGGATACTTGAATGATTCAATACATAATCAATATAATACTCACGTCCTTTGCCATCGCTGAAATTCATATTGTCCTCCAGCACAAATCCGATATCCAGGATAAAGGTTGCCTGAATCAGGTTCCAGTTATTATGAGGAACGCCATGATCAATGATATTATCAGCAAACTTTTTGAAAGTAGCAGCATATATATCCATTTTTTCGGACTTATTTTTCTTTAAATCAGCATACAGGAAATCGTATAAGGGTATCAGTTCTTCTAAAATATTTTCATGAATCACTTCGAAGGATGACAAACCAACCAGTGTTTGTTGATGTCCGTGATTCAGGTCAACGGGCACATGCCGGTAGTACATGCCGGTCATATACATATCAAAAACATCCCGTGCCAGGGAAGCATACTTATCTTCACCGGTTACCCAGTACAGAAAAGCCGCATCACGTGCGATTCCCATGATTTCACGGTTAATCGATTCTATGTTACGCCCCGTTTCTGCAGGATCAGCCCATTCCAGCGGATTACCATTCTTTGAACTATTGATAAAAAGTAATCCCCTTTCATCATCCATAAAAGGTGTAATATCTTTCAGTTCAGGACGCCGGTAAATAGTTGTCGTAGCCCTGGTGCCTGTAAAACGAACAGTAGGTACCGGAGCCTTTTCACCAGCTGCATAGGCAAACTTTTCACCTTTAATATAAATATCTGTCCAGTGATTGTTCCAGTACATTTGCAGGCGTGAAACCAACCACTGAGGCTCTTTCAGATGTCGAACTACATAAGCATCAGTTCTTAATTTAATCTTATCAAATATTTCTTTTGCCCAATCTTCTTTCAGAATTAAATGTTTTACACTATCTTTCGTGACAGTTGAAGTCAAGGCACGGGGATGTCCCTGTGGAAGTATGGCAGGGATTTTTACCGGAAGTGATTGTGCCTGTACTAACAGTACAGGAAGAAGAAACAGGATAAAGACCTTTTTTTTCATCAGGATATGAATTTCTTTAAAAATAGTTCACTGGTTTTATCATACGAACAGAACAAAGGAAACACTTATTTTTTGAATTATAAATTAAGAATATAAAATTATTTTACATTTATTTATTATTTCGATTTTAATTCTCCACTATACTTTCCCTCGGACGAATCAGGTGAAATCATATATCCTGTTCTTTTAAGGAAAATCTGCAACTATCAGATCTAAACCAATACTTACATCATTCCTATTCAAAATGTGTTATGTCATGTTTTTAAAAGTTCATGTCCAACATGTAGTTTAAACTATTTATTGGATTGGCGTTGGAACTGTTTTGGTAAAAAACGATTAATCCAATTAAATCTGAATTATATGTCAAGCTTTTTTTTTGAGAAGTGAAATATAAATGTGGTAGAAAATATTGTTAAATGAGGTATTGCACTGTAAAATTCTGAATTTTACTTTTTACAATCTGTTATACAAAGTTTCCGGGTTTGCTGCGGGTTTGCTTCACCATTCGTCCACCTTTCGTCCACATCCGATTTGGATATAATCAATATATAAGCAATATATAAGCAATGAGTAAGCAATTAAAAAACTATCTTTATTTAGGTATTACTTATTTATTGATTACGTATTGATTTTAAATCAATTGTTTATTTATTTTTTTTGGACGGGATGTGGACGGGATGTGAACGGGGTGTGAACGAAAGGTGGAGGAAAGCCAGATTAAACCAGGTAGTCGGTATTTTCTTATGAACCTGTCAGTTTAAATTCTCAGGATAAACCCTCAGATTTTTGAAAACCTGGGCAATTGATTGTTTCGCTTCATTTCTGTGAAACCACTGTTTTCAGTTCCGGAGAAATATCGTAGGTTACTTGGCGGAAAATCATATAAAATTACACGTTGATGCCGGCTTATGGTTCAAAACTTGATTGAAATCGCTATGATTGTAGGTACTTTTTAGCTTTTTACTTCAGACAGCATGACGGAGATAAAAATTAACCATGTCAATAAATAATTTGTACATCACTAAATAAAAAATAAAATATTAATTGGCATGCATTTGTATTTTTGAAGCATCTTATTTATTTGAAAAAAACACAATAAAACAATCAAATTCAGATAAAGTATCAGCATCGTTTTGAACATAAGATATGACTTCTCTGAGCAGTTCAACTTTGTCAATTTAGCTATAGTTAATTTAAATTCATAAAACTAATTAAAAGTTTTCGAAAAAATATTCATGATTACTGATTACATATTATTGGTTGTGTCGTCTTACTTTTAATAAAGTTAGAAATATGTTGAAATTTATAAAATCCGGATCCATTGACGTATCAGGATTTTTATTCTAACTCAGGTAAAAGTTAAAGAAAAGAACACTTTAATTCTAATTGATAATTTAAATTTAATTCCTAATGGAAAAGCAGCACAAAAAGTTTTTCGGACTACGAAATCATCAGATTGGTTTCTTGTCGTATCTAAAATGTGTATGTTGTTTTGTATTGGTACTTGGAGCCGCAACGCAGACTATATCTGCAGCACCACAAGATAACCAGTCAACACAACAGACTAAGAAAAAATTAGTTGGAAATATCAGAGATGACAATGGTGAGCCTTTGATTGGCGTTACTATTGCTATCAAAGGTCAATCATCCGGAACAACTACCGATATTAGCGGTAACTTTTCACTCGAACTAAGTGAACCGAATGTTTTAGTAATTTCCTATATCGGTTTTAAAAGACAGTTTATTGATTTCAAAGGGCAACCGACATTAACTATCAAAATGGAATCTGATGTTGAAAAACTTGATGAAGTCGTAGTAATTGGATATGGGACTCAAAAAGTCAAAAACATAACGGGAGCCATTTCCTCGGTTGACATGCAAAAAATCGAAAGCTTGCCGGTAGCAAACCTTTCTCTGGCACTATCCGGACAAATTCCGGGACTATCAGTTTCTTTAGGAAGCGGTCGGCCGGGTGCAAATGATGCCGCATTAAAAATCAGACAAACATTTGATTTTTCCAAAGACGGAAGTTCATCGAATCCATTAATCGTAATTGATGATGTGATTCAGACAGATCCTCAGTCGGGTTTACCTTCCATGGATCAATTCAACCGATTGGATCCTTCCGAAGTTGAAAGTATCACCGTGTTACGTGATGCGAGTGCTGCCATTTATGGATCGAGAGCTGCTCAGGGGGCTGTTATTGTAAAAACAAAACGTGGAAAAGAAGGTGAAATCAAGATCTCCTATTCCGGTAAATTTGAATGGAATGATGCTGTCAGCCACGAAAAGACAATGAATTCCTACGATTATGGCCAGTATGCAAACAGCATTTTAAGATTAGGTGGTAAAACAGCTTCTAATCTGTTCTCGGATGCAGACCTGGAAAAAATGAAATCGTTGAATTATAACTGGCTGGATAAAGCATGGTCAGGAGCAGGAACTATGCAACACTCCATTAATGTGAGCGGTGGCGGAAATAAAGCCACTTATTTTGCAGGAGCATCGTATTATAATCAGGGAGCCAACCTGGGTAACCAGGACTATAAACGTTACAATTTTCGTTCAGGAACCGATGTGAAGATAACCAACAGCTTGAAATTAAGTGCAACTATCAATGCCATGAATTCAAGTCAGGAAAAATCATACACTAAATTAGCGAATATTAGCGACGGCAGTTATGGTAGTATTGGTGGCGGAGAGCAGGCCGACTATACCTATTTGCTTCACATGCCGGGATATATTCCATACAGCTATAAAATTAACGGAGTAGATCAATGGGTATCTCCGGCACTAGGGCCTCATAATGTTTCAAACTCACAGGTAGCTGCCAATCAGATTTCAGCATGGAATTATTTTGGGTTACTGAATAACGGATCTAAATCGGTTAACGACAATTTCAATTACGGAGCTAATTTCGCATTACAATATGACATTCCTTTTGTCAAAGGATTGTCAGTGAAAGCAACATATTCGTTGACCCGCTCATCGAATAGTTCGGAAGCAGTTCAATTGCCGTATACATTAGCCCTGGCAACAAATACCAACACCCTTGATGCACACTTATATGGTGACAATACCATTTGGACAGTGAAAGAAAACAACAAAAATGCACGTGTGCTTTATGATGTAACTACCAGCAAATCGGAGCAATCAAATCTCTATATCAATTATGACCGGTCGTTTGGCCAGCATAATATCTCTGCGATTGCATCGGTAGAACGTTCAGAAAATTCGAGTGTATTTGAACGTCAATTCTATGACAATCCTTTGAGTGGAGCTTATAACGGAGCAAGCAGTTCGGCCGGGATCCTGAATCCGGCATTTTCCCAAATGGTGCGTTCTGAAAATGGTACACTATCCTATTTGGGACGTGTAAGTTACAATTACGCCAGTAGATATCTTGCCCAGATCATTTTACGTGCTGATGCTTCGACCAATTTTGCACCTGAAAACTACTGGGGATTATTTCCAACAGTATCTTTAGGATGGGTAGCATCAGAAGAATCATGGTTTAAGGATAATGTGAAATGGGTTGATTATATAAAAGTCCGTGGATCTGTTGGAAAAACAGGGAAAGACAATATCAAACCCTGGAAATGGATGCAACTTTATTCGTATGCAGCCGACAAAGGGATGGGATTTGGTTCTAACGGAGGACTTTCAGTAGCAGGAATTACACCTGACGCCAATCCAAACAGAGATGCTCACTGGGATTCAAGCATGAAATACAATGTAGGACTTGACTTCAATGTTCTGAAAAATCGCTTATCATTCAATGTGGATGGTTACTTTGACAGGAACACCGATATGTTGACAGCCATGTCGAATGCAGTGGGTGTACCTATTTCGATAGGAGGTGCTTTTGCCGAATTAAATTTCACGGCAGTTGATGCCTGGGGAACAGATATCTCGGTAAACTGGAAAGATAAAATTGGTCAGGTAAAATACTCCATTGGGGTAAATACAAGCCTGGCATGGAACAAAGTTAAAAAGTATCCAACTTCCGGAGCTACCTTTGAATCGAGCAATTCGGTAAGAGTCGGTAATTCATTGATACAACCTTCCTGGGGATTCAAAACCTGGAAAGGCACAGCCGGTGGTGATGGACTTCTTCGCACTGATGCAGATATAGATAATTACTGGAACTATTTGACGAACCTGGCCACAGCGGCAGGGACAACTCCTTCGTACCTTGGATTAACCGATAAGGCTTCCATCATGAAAGGAATGTTGGCTTACCAGGACTTTGGAAGCGATTTGAAAGCTGATGGAACTACAGGGGCACCTAACGGGCAGGTTAAAAGCAGCGGTGAAGATTATGCCAAACTGGTTGACAGGAATACAAATTATGGCTTTTCTACCAATTTAAATCTTAACTGGAAGAACTTTAGCTGGTCAGCACAGGTATCCACCTCGTGGGGACAATACACAGCCTTTGACAATGTGAAACAAGGGACTTCCAGCAACCAGATAATCTGGTCGCATGAATCATACTGGAATGACATGTATGATCCGACAAACAATGTAACAGGAAAATATCCGAATGCATTTTATTCATCGCAAAACAATTTTGCTTCTGATTTTTGGCAGGTATCATCATTCAGATGTTTTGTAAAAAATATGAGTGTTTCCTATTCTTTACCTAAAAAACTGATTTCAAAAGTTGATCTTGGAAGTGCCAAAATCAGCCTGAGTGGAAACAATTTATGGGATTTTTCGAATCCATATCCCGATAACTACAGAAACATGTATGACAGTTCAACCGCTACTTATCCGACTTTACGGACCTGGGCATTGGGAATCAATCTTACATTTTAATTATATCTGAATTGTATAAAACAATTATAAATGCTTATACCATGAATAAAAATATATTATTGAGCATGATCTCACTGCTGGCCATTGTTGTTACCGGTTGTAGTGATCAATTTCTACAGGATAAGAAGAGTTATGATAAATATGATGAGAGCATATTTACAAACCAGGTTGAAACAGGCTGGTATGTTGATCGTTTATATGCCGATTTTTTTAGCGGGTATAAATCTCCTACCCAGGCACTTGTTGGTAGTTACACCGATGAAAAGACGAAAATGACTGAAGAGATGGGAGGTACAATTGCCGACTGGATCAATCCACAAAAGACTCTGGTGGATGCAGCCAACTGTCCTACTTATTATGGAACTACTTTAGGTGCATCGACAAGCAATAATCCTTACACAAGGATACGTAACTGTAACTTTTTACTTGAAAAGATCAGTACAGTTGGCCAAAGTCTGGCATTGGATTTTCGCAACAAAGCAAGGGGCCAAATGTATTTCCTTCGCGCTTTGCAATACTATGATTTGATGAGAACGTATGGTGGTGTTCCGGTTGTAACAGCTACGCAAATAGCATCGGCTACAGATGAAACCATCAAACTTCCCAGGGCAACAACTGTCGAAATGGCTGTTCAGATATCAAAAGACCTGGATTCTGCTGCTGTTTTATTACCTGCAAAATGGAATGAATCAACCGATTATGGCCGTTTTACCAGAGGTGCAGCACTTGCCGTTAAAAGCAGGGTGTTGTTAACAGTGGCCAGCCCTTTGTTTAATTCAGATTGGGACAATCCATCAAATCAACGCTGGAATGATGCCCTTAGTGCCGGATTGGCAGCCGAAACGCAATTAACGACAGATGGCTACGGATTATATGGTACTTCTGCTAAGGACTGGGCAGCCATGTTTCTGATAGACAATAAATTTTGCAGTGAAGCAATTATCGTTCAATTATGTTCGTCCAATACAACAGGTGCCATTAATAATGGATGGGAAAAAGGCATTCGCCTGGCAAGTCAGGGTGGTAACGGCGGTGTATCTGCTCCAAAAGAAATGATCGATTTGTTTCCAATGGCTGATGGTTCCCGTCCGACAGTTGCCAATAGTTATGATAACGTAAAATTCTTTTTGAACAGGGATCCACGTTTCTACAGGACATTTGCTTTTTCTGGTTGCAAATGGGGAACAAAAGCTAATGCAGCTGCCACAATATGGACATACAGATATTTAAAAGCCGATGCGAAAACACCGGTATATTCAGATAATAATCAGGTAAGTAGTCCTGCAGTCATTCGAAAGATGTCCAATCCTGCAGCCGATAATACGGCATTTGATTTTTCGAGCACCGATATTTTTGAATACCGGTATGCAGAATTATTATTGAATATTGCTGAATGTTATGCAGCTACCAATAATATGTCGAAATGTTCAGAGTATCTTGGTAAAGTCCGTAATCGTGTTGGTATAGTTCAAGGTACTAATAATTTTGGATTGGGTACCCTGGCCGATAAATATGCAGCTCTTGCTGCTTGTCTGTATGAACGTCAGGTGGAATTAGCCTACGAAGGCAAACGCTTCTGGGACATTCAACGCTGGATGCTTTACAATGATGATGCAACCTCCGGAAACACCACCTGTTCAAAACTCGGGTTGACACCTCTAAACGGAACAACCCGTACAGGTAATTACTGGCAGTCGATTACAAATGCAAATACTGATCCGGTACCTGCTGCTTCAAAAACTGCCATCGCCATTGACCCGGATGCTGCTAATTTCCAAACGCAGTTGACTTCATTGTCTACGTTGTTTTCGACCTACTTTACCCGGGTTGCCACCGATACCCCTATGGATAAAATAGGAACGACAGCAGTAACCATTGCCTGGAAACAGAATTATTACCTGTTTGGGATGCCAAATGCTACATTGACCAGCAATCCATGGTTATTACAGACAAAAGGCTGGAATGATGCCTTTGGCACACTGGGAACTTACGATTTTCAAAAATAGAACAACAAGCAAATAAGGAGAATTATTTTTATAAATAGATTTATAAAACTTTTCCCCTGAATATAAAAAATGGAGATTTTCGGTTTAATTACCGGAGTCTCCATTTTCAATTTGTATCTCTGCTATTTTTTGAGTACAATTGCAGGTGGTATTCGTCTTTATTCATGAGTATTCTAAAAGAAGTACATATCTAATTATAATCATTCAAATGAATAAAAAAACATTTATCAGGATTTTTGCCCTGATGCTCTTTTCACCTCTTGCGTTGTTTGCGCAATACCCTGATGTACCAAAAGATTTAAAAGCTTCTGCCGATAAAATGATAGACAGGGAGAACAGAGTTGTGGATAGCGTTATGCTGGCCAACAAATCAATTCTGAAAGAAGAAACCGTTAAAGGTCGCCCGTACATTCCATGGGCAGCTCGTCCAACAGATTTACCTCAGGCTAAAATACCATCGTTTCCGGGTGCCGAAGGTGGTGGCCAGTTTTCTTTCGGTGGTCGTGGCGGCAAAGTGATTACCGTTACAAGTCTTGCCGACCGTGGTCACGGAACGTTGCGTGAAGCGTGTGAAGAAACCGTCGGAGCCCGTATTGTGGTGTTTAATGTGGCTGGTGTGATTCACCTGAAATCACCAATTATTATTGCAGCCCCTTACGTTACTATTGCAGGACAAACTGCTCCGGGCGACGGAGTTTGTGTAGCCGGGGAGTCATTTTGGGTAAATACACACGATGTGGTGGTACGTCACATGCGTTTTCGTCGTGGTGAAACAAAAGTAGAACGTCGTGATGATTCTTTCGGAGGTAACCCTGTCGGGAATATCATGATCGACCACTGTTCATGCATGTGGGGACTGGATGAAAACATTTCATTTTACCGTCATATGTTCAATCCGGGACCTGGTATGAAAGACGAAAAGCTTCCAACGGTTAATGTGACCATTCAGAATACGATCTCAGCCCAGGCACTGGACACGTATAATCATGCATTTGGCAGCACGTTGGGTGGTGAAAACTGTTCATTTATGCGTAACCTTTGGGCAAACAATGCCGGTCGTAATCCGTCAATTGGTTGGAACGGGATTTTCAATTTTGTAAACAACGTTGTCTATAACTGGGCTAACCGTTCGGTAGATGGTGGTGATTATACTGCCCTTTACAATATCATCAACAATTATTATAAACCGGGACCACTGACACCAAAAGATGCTCCTATCGGACATCGAATATTAAAACCGGAATCAGGTCGCAGTAAATTAGGATACCTGGTATTTGGACGCGTTTATGCCAATGGAAACATCATGGAAGGAAATGATGCCGTAACAAAAGACAACTGGAACGGTGGTATACAAGTCGAAGAGATGAACAATACAGGTCAGTATACCGATTCAATGCGTTGGAATGAACCTTTTCCTAAACCTGAATTCCCGATCATGAAAGCACAGGATGCGTATGACTTTGTTACTACAAATGTAGGTGCCAATATTCCGAAAAGAGACATTGTTGACGAACACATATTGACTCAGGTAAAAACAGGAAAAGTATTTTATAAGGAAGGTCTTGATTCAGTGAATTTTTATCAGTTTAAATACCGCCGCCTGAAAAAAGACTCATACAAACACGGTATTATTACAGATATTCGCCAGGTAGGCGGTTATCCTGAATATAAAGGAAAAGCTTACAAAGACAGCGATGGTGATGGTATGCCTGATGCCTGGGAAAAAGCAAACGGGTTGAATCCAAAAGATCCTTCAGATGCAGTGAAAGATTGTACCGGTGATGGATATACAAACATCGAAAAGTATATCAATGGCATTGATACGAAGAAAAAAACAGATTGGACAAAACCTGAAAACAACCATGATACGCTGGCTGAAAAAGGAAAACTAATGTAATTTACGATTTAATTATTTACAATTTACAATTGATGGCATACTATTCGTGCAATTAAAAGAAACGCAAAGGAATACTCTGCGTTTCTTTGCCAATAAGTCGCCCTCCACTAATTAAAAAATATCGGTATGAAAAAGATTCAAAATAAATTCTTAGCGATTGCACTACTTTTACTAGTGCTGACGTTTACAGTTCAGGCAGTTGATCTGGATTCAAAGAACCGTAATCCAAAGTATGTTGAAAATATAGTCGGACGTTCAAAAAAAATAGTAGACAAACTGGAATTGAAAAATGCAGCTGTTGCACAAAATGTACTGAACATAGTTGCAAACCGTTACTTTGAACTAAACGATATCTTTTCCAAACGGGATACTGCCGTTAATCGGATGAAGAGATCGGCATTGAAAGGCGAAGCAAAAAACATTGCCCTGAATTATGCTCAAATGGAGAAAGAAGCGGCACTATACAGGTCACATTTTGCCTTCCCTTCAGACCTGTCACTTTATCTGAACGAAAGTCAGGTTGAGGCAGTGAAGGATGGCATTACTTTTGGAGTAGTGAAGGTAACCTACGATGCCACGCTGGACATGATTCCAGGCCTCAAGGGAGAAGAAAAAACACAAATACTGGTATGGCTTAAGGAAGGTCGTGAATTCGCCTTAGACGCCGAAACTTCGAATAAAAAACACGAAGCATTTGGCAAATACAAAGGACGTATAAACAATTACCTTTCAAAACGTGGTTACGATCTGGTGAAAGAACGCGAAGGCTGGTATGCACGCATCAAAGCCCGAGACCAGGCTAAAAAGAAATAAGGAGATATCTGGCAGAAGTAAGGAATGAGGAATGAGGAATGAGTAGAAGAAACAAGTGTCTTGTCCTGCAATAGTGTATAGTCCTGAAAAGCAAACAAATTTCAGGACTATACATTTTTTTCCTTTTCCATGGCAAGATGCAATTCTGGTTGTTCTTTATTTTGTTTTGAAAGTCCAGATTTACACAGCCAATTATTAATATTATTATTTCCTTTGAAATTATACTTCTCTTTTAACTCTTTTTGAGTTGCTGAAGTACTTAAATACTCTTGAACGATTTGGAATTTCTATATCGTCCTGAAATTTGTTTACTTTATTTTACTACCTACTACTTACTACCTACTATCTACTCTTTCCTCATTCCTCATTCCTCATTCCTCTTTCCTCTTTCCTGTTCACAACTTCACTTCCATATATTTAATCCGTTGCCTTCTCCAGGTATATACCACATGGATTCGTCCGTCTTTACCCTGAATAATCGATGGGTAGGAATATTGTGAAATAGGGGAATCCTCCAGGGTCATCACCATATCCCAGTTTATACCATCTTTCGAAACAGCGATATTGAGCGGTGTACGTACACCTTTCTTCGCGCCGGGAGGAGTACACACTGCATTGTATATAAGTACCTGCCTGCCATCCTGAAGCGTTACGGCATCTGTCCCTGAATTATTATTGGGCAGATTGGTTAAAGAGAGTGGCGTCCATGTTTCACCTTTATCCGAACTCCACGAAGTGGCAATGCGACCGTTGCGTGTACGGCAAAGTATTTGCAGGCGACCATCCCTGTATGTAAGTATGCTGGGCTGTATAGCCTGAACGGTATTGGCGGATGAATTGTCGCCTCCTTCCATATCTTCTTTTTTATTGCTTTTATCGTCAGTCATATCCTGAGTCAACACCGCTTTTTCGGCAGCAAGCGGACCAACGATATGCGTACGTCGTCCACCATCTTCTGCAATTTCAAAATGTACTTTCCAACCGCCCGATTCGGTACTCGACGGGGCAATGGCTTTTCCATCCACATCTACAATCTTATTCTTGATAGGTCCCAGATAACCTTCCGGTAATTGTTGGGATTTACTCCATGTATGGCCACCATCGTCGCTCTTTTTCAAATAACCAATCCAATCCGATACTCTATTTCCTATTTTATAGAACAGGTATAGCGGGCCTCCGGGCATCTGATACAGCACCGGATTGTAACAAGCTTTGCGCAATGTCGGACTATATACACCATCTGCTGCCATCTCTGGCTGAGTCCAGACCTTACTGCCTTTGTCTTTGCGACACGTATAAATGCACACATCAGGTGCTCCTTCGCGTGTTCCACCAAAAAAAGCAGATACCAGATCGCCGGCACTTGTTTCAACAATAGTAGCCGAGTGTGCCTGTGGGAAGGAGGCTTTTTCGTAGAGAAATTCGTTAGTCACAACACCCTTGCGTTGTGGAATACCGATATCGAAAGTATATTGGCCTGAACCCGTTTGTTGCACTTTCTCGTCGGGGAAATGCAACTCAGCGGTTGTATTGACTGGAATAGTGACTTCCCAATGCAGTTTCATCAAGGTCTTTTTCCAGTTACTTGTCAGCTTACCATAAGGAGTGATATACGAAGCATTGGCATATTCCAGATCAGGGATTGAAAAATCAGGTTTCAGCACAATATGTTTAAAAGCTACCTGATCGGGATCGGTTTTTATGCCGCCCAGATTCTCATAGCTCCACGTCAACAAGTCACCAAGTAACATGACGTGGTTGCCAGAATTCATTGCAGGGCTGGCAGTGTTGCCATTCCAGAGTTCCCAAATGGTAGTTGCGCCATTGGCAGCCATATAACCCCACGAAGGATATTTGATATTCGAAGCCAGTGCAAAAGCCACATCCGCTCTTCCCATACGGCTCAATTCACGCATCAGCCACTGTATGCCAACTACGCCGGAAGTAATATTCAGTTCAGCAGTTCCAATCTGCGATTTAGTATTACCGGGTACTACCGTGTGAAGTATCTGTTTGCAAACCGTATCCGTATATTGCTTAGGAACCATACCGAATGCGAGCGGTAAGAGGTTAGAAGTGGCTGTATTATTACCGTAAAAAAGAGAATCGGTATGGAAGAACTTGTTATTAAAACCAGTCTTCACCTTTTCGGCTAAAGCTGAGAAATTCTTTGCTTCGTCGCTTAATCCCTGCAAATCGGCAAATCGGACCATCATGTGCAGTATTTTAAAGTAATATGCTGTGGAAATAAGCGTACCGTTGGTAATACGATTCGGATCCTGGCTATGAATCATTTTCAGGTCTTCAGGAGGCATACACCAGTCACCATATTGATCTTTTGTCATTAGATAATCCTCCGACATATAGTTTTTTTCCATGTGCACCATCCATTTTTTGATAGCTGCATAATTATCTTCAATAGGCTTTTTATTCCCGAATTGGGTGTAAGTCATTTCACACAGGAAAGGCAACGTAGCGGGCCAGGTTACATTGTCGGTGTAATAAGTGAGATAAACCGGTGCTACATCGGGAATGCAACCATCCTCACGTTGTGCATCACGTATATCTTTACTCCATTTTGAATAAATCAGGTTATTGTCAAACAGAAAGCTTTCGCCCATCGAACCCATAGCACGATCTCCTAACCATGGCTGACGTTCGTCACGCTGCGGACAATCCACCGGCAACCCTTTATAATTATCCCTTATGCCCCACCATGCATTCTTCAATACCTGGTTTAGCACAGTATTGGATGTTGTCAATGAACCCAGATTCTCCATTTCGTCGCTGACTACCTCTGCCGTAAAATCAGTGAGCAAAGGGGTATATTTCAGTCCGCTTACTTCCACATACCGAAAGCCATGGTAAATAAAGCAGGGAGCCCACTCTTCTCCTTTGGTGTCACCTTTCAAAATATACATATCGGTACAACGTGCACTGCGAAGGTTTTCAGTGTAAAGTTCTCCATTTTTCTGAAGTGTTTCTGCAAAACGGAGTTTGACTGTATCGCCCTTATTTCCGGAGACTTTAATACGCATCCATCCCGCAATGTTTTGTCCAAAATCCAGGATGTAGCTACTAACCAGTGGCTTAAGAGACAGAGGTTTAATTCGTTCCAGCACTTTCATGCCGGGCATCATTTGAGCACGCAACAGTCCTCCCGGAAAACGTACGCGCTGGGCTTCTTCCCATTTCGAGTCATCATATCCTACCTTATTCCAACCGGTAAGTTCCTTCCGTGCATCATAATCTTCTCCGTTGTATTCATTATTGCTGCGGATAGGACCGTCGGCAGTCAGTTTCCAGTTATCTTTTGTTCCGATACTTTCAGTTGTTCCATCGGCATATTCAATTATTAAAGTCAACCGTACCTTTGGATAACCATAAGTAGGCACTTTCCATGGTTTGTACTTCTGACGCATGTTGTAGTAACGCCCGTTGCCGAGTGTTATTCCGACGGCATTCTTTCCTTTGTGCAAATCAGATGTAACATCATAGGTATTGTATAAAACAGTTTTATCATAACCTGTGGAAGCTGGTGCCAATACCTGATCGCCTACTTTCTGACCATTAAGGAAGAGTTCATACAGTCCAAGTCCGCAGATGTGAACAGTAGCCCGTTTGATTTCCTTTTTTGCAGAAAACTCTTTGCGGACATACCGTGCAGATAAACGGCTGTAATAACTCTCATCATCCCAAGGCATAGCTTTGTCCAACCCAATCCATTGTGCCGACTTCCAATCTGTTTCATCAAACAATCCCATGCTCCATTTGGCAGGCTCACTCCAGGCACTTTCACCTTTGTTGGTCCATACTTTTACTTTCCAGAAATAAGCTCCGTTACTCTCTAATTGCTTACCTGCAAAAGGAATCCAGATTGAAGCATCAGAAGTCATTTTGCAACTGTTCCAGACATCACCGATATTGTTTTTTAGATTTTCCAAGGACGATGCCACTATAATCTGATATGTCTTCTGAACAACACTTTGCTCGGAAGTAGCTTCTGCCTTCCAACTAAAACGGGGTTTCTCCGTATCAATTCCCTGCGGGTTAGTCATTCCTTCGGTTCGGAGTGAAGTAACAGAAATAGTGGCGTTGGCAACAATAACTATATAAAGGAAGACTGACAGTATAAGAGATCTTGGTTTCATTTAAACTGATATTTAGTTTGTAAAATGAGGGTTTATAAAAGTATAGGAACGTGATTAATTGAGCTCCTGTTTATGTATTTTAAAGTATACTCCTGCTATTTTTGGGAATATAGCTTTTGGAACTATCGACTGCAATCAACACTCTATCATTGCCAGAATTATAGGCTACATCAGGCTGAATATCCATGATCTTATTTCCATCAAACTCTCCAATAGATTCAATGTTCCCGTTTTTAGGATTAAACCACCATACGTTTTTCTTTGACCCGCTGATTTTGGATAAATCAATTTTCATAGGCCGGCCGGTGTAATTGTAAACCAACAGGTAATCTTTTCCGCAGGTGGCAATTGCCCTGTCGTAACGCTCTCCGTTTTGTCCGGAAATAATGCTTTGGTCGGGTATCCTGTCAAAGAAAGGGAAAGTTAGCATTAGAGCTTTCAGGTATTTCATCTGATTATATCCCGGGTCTTCCAGGCAATCGTACCAATAGCGTTTCGCACCAAATGAACCTGCAACTCCGGGTTTCATAAACTGCATGATGGAATTATGCCCGTAGGTATGTCCAAATGAACCTGCAAAAACCGACCAATAAGCATAACGGCGTATATCATTTGCATTCCACCTTACTTCATTAAAATCGTGCAATCCCTGAGGAATGTCTTCATAGGATGGTTCACCATCAATAATCGGTTTTAAAGGTGTTACCGACTGGCTCTTTTCAACATATCGCCAGCTGTCTTCTTCCGTATTTTCAGCAATCGTATAATCTCCATCACCGTTGCGTTGTCCGTACCGGCGGTGTCCACTCTGGAACATATTAAAATCAAGCCATTTTGAATCATTAAACCAGGTTGCCGATGAGGTCCTTCCACGAGGGTGAAAAGTCATTAAATGGCTTTTGTCGACAGACTTAATACTCGTTGCCAGTGCTTCCCATACTTCCGGTTTCACATCACCACGTATATCTCCACCAATAAACCAGATGATATTCGGAGAGCTTTTATACCGCTCACCCAGAAATTTACCATAATTCTTTGCTTCTGATACAGTCATTTTTCCGGAACTCACCAAACCACCCCAAATACAGGTCATGCCGATATAGATTCCATTTTTTTCGGCTGATTTGATAATATAATCCATGTGGTCCCAATATCCGTAAACTCCCTTTTTGTCTATCCCTGTGAAGTTAAACCCTTCAGGCATGGATTGCTGTCCATAGGAATTAAATGAGGGAACAGCATTGACTGTTTGTACCTGAACAACATTGTATCCCCGTTTACTGCACTCGTTGAGATAATAATCCGATTCCTCACGATTTAAGCGCTCAGGCAATAACCAACCGGTATCTCCCAGCCAGAAAAAAGGGGTTCCGTTGTCATGTTGCAAATAACGATGATTTTCGCTCACCATTAATTTACCATTATCCCAGGGAAGTTTGGTCACTTTTTTATCCGCTGAAATTGCCACAGAGGAAATGAGAATAAAAAGCAACAAATTCATTAAACGATTTTTCATATTGGTTTTTCTTACGCTGAGGTCAACGAATGTTGTCTTCAGATTTTTTATATTAGTTGATTTTATAAATGACGAACGATTATACGACTAGTTGGATTTAAGTATTTTTCCTGTTATTACGTACCTTTTGCCTGCCTCCGTTTTTAAATCGTAAAGATACGTTTTTTTAAAATTCACCGGATTAAGTTTTGCCCTTTCGTTGATCAATGGTTTAGGTGTGAAAGGAATAGCAAACAATTTATTCGAATTGCCTCCTGTTGCAGCCCTCAACCCTTTGCCGGTTAATGGTGTTTGCGAACGTAGCCGGCAATTCCCGCCATTATTCGATTTTACTGTTATTCTTTCCGCTTTCCCGTTGCTCCATTTAATATCCATTTCAAAACCTCCCCGTGCGACAATTCCTTTTATTTCACCGGTACTCCAACGGGTAGGAAGAGCCGGTAAAAGATAGATGAAGCCGTCATAACTTTGCATAAGCATTTCGGCAATACCGGCAGTACACCCGAAATTACCATCTATCTGGAAAGGTGGGTGTGCATCAAATAAATTTGGATAGGTGCCTCCCTGTTTTTTTTCATTCCGCACCAGGCTGAGCTGATCAGTAATAAGTTTATAGGCGTGATCGCCATCAAGCAGTCGTGCCCAAAAGCAAACCTTCCAGGCCATACTCCATCCGGTTGAAGGATCACCGCGATGGATAAGCGATGTTCGAGCTGCGTCAAACAGTTCGGGTGTACGGAATGGTGAAATCTGATTACCGGGAAACATGCCATATAAATGTGAAACATGGCGATGGATATCATCCGGATTATCCCAATCGAACATCCATTCCTGCAATTGACCCCAGCGTCCTATTTGAAAAGGAGCCATTTCATTTAACCGGTTTTGTAACCGATTGGCAAATGCGGTATCAGTGCCCAGGATCTTAGAACTTGTAATAACCGAATTCCACAGATCAGCAATCAACTCATTGTCCATGGTAACACCCCCGGCAATAGTTGCCTCTCCGTTGCTTCCGGCATGCGTGTTTTCAGGTGAATTGCCCGGACAAACCACCAACCAGTTATGTACAGGCTCTTTCACCATGATCTGATCAAAAAACAAGGCTGAACCTTTTATGACCGGATAGATTGATTTCAGGAAAGCAGTATCCCCCGTATATAAATAATGTTCCCACAACTGACGGCAAAGCCATGCTCCACCACTTGGCCACATTCCTGAAGCAGCCTTATCGACAGCTCCGGTAATTCGCCAGATATCGGTATTGTGATGCAGTACCCAACCTTCAGCTCCATACATTGTTTTTGCAGTCTCCTTGCCGGAAATACTGACTTCTTTGGTCAGCCTTAACAACGGTTCGTAAAGTTCACTCAGGTTTGTCACTTCTACCGGCCAGTAATTCATTTCCAGGTTGATATTCGTTGTATATTTGCTATCCCAGGATGGGAAAAGCTTATCATTCCATATCCCCTGAAGGTTTGCCGGTTGTCCTCCCGGTTGTGATGAACAAATAAGCAAATAGCGTCCAAACATAAAGTAAGTGGCCACCAGATGAGCATCGTTGGTTTTGGCAAAATGCTCAACACGTTTATCGGTTGTTTCTTTTGAATGGTTTTCACCTAAATTCAATGAAACCCGATCCATATACTGTTTGAAAAAATCAGTATGTAATTTTAATGCTTCCCGAAAATTATGGGATATTGCTTTATCCAGGTAATTCTTAGCACGCTCAGGGGGATTTCCTTCAATATCTTTGTAATTATTGAAATTGGTGGCAACCGACAGGTAAATGGTAGCTTCACTGGCATCTTCAACAGTTAATACACCATCCTGACAGGTAGTTTTTCCACCCATCGTTTTTACAGTCATTCTTCCCTGAAACTGAACTTTTCCTTTCAATCCTTCGTGCGATGATGCAATCCCGTCAAGGGTAACACAACCACCGTTACTGGCAATCATTACATCCTGATGCGGAGATGTTAGGATCGCACTGAAATTGATTTTGTTTTTCCGATCGGCAGTCAACTGAATCATAATTACCTGGTCGGTAAACGAAGTGATGATCTCCCGTTTGTAATTCACTCCATCATTCCGGTAACGTACAGTAGCTTTGGCCGAATCCAGGCTAAGTTCACGGGAATAATCCGTGTACCGCGTATGTCCCGGAAAGGATATTCTCACATCCCCGAATGGCTGATAAGGCATTCCCGAATTGGTATTCGACATGACCTTTTCTGTGGCAAGTTTTTGGGCTTCCACATATTTTCCGGCAAAAACAAGTTCCCTGACTTTTGGAATATATTCCAATGCATCGGGATTGGCATTGTTATTCGGACGTCCGGCCCAGATAGTTGCTTCATTGAGTTGTATCTGTTCGATACCGGGATTACCAAACACCATAGCACCTAATCGTCCGTTTCCCAGAGGAAGGGCTTCCGTCCACACCTGTGCCGGTTTATCATACCACAGTTTGTATTCGTTCTTTTGTCCGGACAACGAAGTTATTCCTAAGAAAATAAAAAATACTGACAGGTTTATTTTAAGTTGGTGCTGGTTCATTGAGAGTCGGTTTTATCTGTAGAAAAGACGTAATCAAAGGTGTTTTGTACCCTATAATTCGTTTATGAATTAACTTTCCGTAAAATAAAGAAGCAACATATTCAAATACATGTTGCTTCTTTCAATCCGATAGGAACTAAATTAGTTCATTTCAGTGTTCTTCTTTTTTGCTTCTTTTTCAGCCTTTATCTTGTTTGTAAAATCCTTGTACATCTGATGCCAGTTACGTCCGTTGTCGTTGAGGTATTTTTCGCAATTGGTCTTATATACTTCGAAAATAACGGATATAGCCTTCATACTTTTAAAATCAACAGCCTGTTCACGGGCCAGTTTAAGTTGAACCAAAATATAGGCTTCTTCTTTTGCTGTCATATTGGGAACTATCGATTTATACCCCGCCATGGTAAAAGCCACCTTCCCTATGGTAAATTTATCCAGTACTTTTTCAACCTGTTCCTCGGAGAGGTCTTTACGTAGTCCGTTCATAAGAGCTTCGTGAACGGATCGTGGTTTTGCTGAATTGGCAATCACTTCCCGTTCAAGGTTACTTAAAGACTTTCCTGTAATTGGATTTATGCCATCCGGCACAGTGGTATAAGGGTGTTCATTGTGCCAGTTTCGTACCGATTTTATGTGATTGAAAATAACTGTTTTCACCCGTTCTTCTTTTTCTTTGTCGTTTAGTTTGAGTGAATCGGTCCAGGTCTGTGCTCTTTTTTCAGCATCTGCATCCGAATTGATCAGCGCATTGGTTTTTCGACCCACTATTTTTTCCACTTCATTAAAATTCCGGATAGCCGTTGTTGGCATGAGTTCTCCTTTGATCCCAAATATGAACATGGCCTCTTTCTTCTCCAGTGTAACTTTCGTTTCATCCAATTGACCGGCATTTAATCCGAACGTATTTATAAAAAAGTTGTAGACTGCACTTCGTTTGTTTTTACCAAAATCATGGCCTTCAGTAGGAAGATGAACATTGGTAACATTTTTTTTTGCGTTGTAAAATCCATAAACCCGTTCAAGGTATGGGAATTCCAACTCAGGTACCGAAGCTGTCCAGTCTTTACCATCTGAAACAACACATAACGGACGCGGTGCAAACAGTGCCATCATTTCAGCATTGTTGGTCCCTCCACAGGCAAGTGAAACAGGCATTCCGCTTTCACATGGACAACCTCCGTCAAAATGCGATGCAAGGCTTACTGTCGGACATGCTACTGTAAACCGTTTGTCAAGCAAGGTCAGCAATACGACTTGTGAGCCGCCACCCGATCCCCCGTTTACTCCGACTTTAGAAGGATCAATATCTTTTCGTGTCAACATATAATCAAGTATGGTTAACCCGTTCATGAGTTGAACTACATGGGCTATACTTGTTTGATGGGCTGCAGCTGTAACCTGCAATTCCGACTCACCCCAACCAAACAGGTCATAACTTACACAGGCTGCACCCATACGGGCAAGTGTGGCAAACCGGGTTTGTTCATCATTGTTGTAACGTCCGTTAGACCAATGTCCGTTTGGACAAAGGATAACCCCGTGTTTTCGGTTGGTCAGCGGACTATAGATCGAACCGCAGACATACAATCCCGGTAAGGTTTCCAAAGCAAAATTCTGAACTGTATACCCATTGTATTTCCTGATCTTAGAGAGAACTGGTTTGGCAACAACTCTTTTACCCAACAGTTCGTCCAGTTGCAGATTTTCACGGACTTCTTTATACAGGCAGGTTTTGCGTGCATTCCATTCGGTGGAGTCTTTGTAAAGGGTGTTGAGATAAGCCAGCATCTTCTTCCCGTCTTCCGGTGTACGGCGGGGATATTCATAAGACTTTAACTTAAACGTTTTGGGGTCTTGCTTAGCAAACTTATAATCAAATAACGATAGCACATTGGTCAGTGATTCTTCCACGGAATAAGGACGAATACGAAAATCAGCATAGGTAACCACTTTTCCGGTTGTGTCAATATCATATTTCAACTTTACATTAAACCTTGTACTGATTTCTTGCAGAACCTGACTTAGAGGTTTGGAGAACTTATTCTCAAATGTTTGGGAGTATGTATTGACAGCAAACAAAGAAATAAGGATTGCAATGAACAGCTTTTTCATGATGGGTAATTATTTAAAAGAGTTTAAAGATGATATTTATTAGATAAGTCAATAATCTTGTGAATTATTTAAGGGTTATTTTTTCTCCATTTACGAAAACATTATTCATTTTGACCCGTTTACAATCCTGAAAAACACATTTTTGTTTGGCTGTGATATAAATATTCGAAAGTGTAATGTCCGTGATTGGTGATTCTTCCAACCCACGTATTTTTATAGGAATCAATACATTTGTTCCTGTCATATTACTGATATTAATATTTCTGAAAATGGGTGTCCGTTCACTCATTGACTCCGATGGCATTTTTGAATATAACATATCCAGTATAATGGCCTCTTCCTTTATATCTTTCATCACGATATTGCTTATCTGTATATCTTCCACCACACCACCTCTTCCACGGGTCGATTTGATACGGATCCCACGATCAGTACCGTCAAAGACACAATTGCTGATCACTACCTTCCTGATGCCTCCACTCATTTCACTGCCGATGACAACGCCTCCGTGACCGGCTAACATGGTACAGTTGGTAATGGTAATATTCTCGTTTGGTACATTTAATTTACGTGCCTGCAAATCACGACCGCTCTTTAATGTAATGCAATCATCACCCACAGTAATATGGCAATTTGAGATATGCACATTCCGGCATGACTCCGGATTAATGCCATCTGTATTTGGCGAAAGTGGATTGTTGATGGTAATTTTATCAATCGTAACATTTTCACAAAATTCCGGATTAACTGTCCAGAATGGTGAATTGACAATGGTTACTCCTTCTATTTTAAAATTTTTACATCGAACAGGTTGTATAAAGGGTGGACGGAAAAACCGGCGTTTCATGGAAGAAATATAATCTTCATTTGTCTCTGCATAGAGCTTTTTCACATCATTTGAGTTATCCCACATGGACTGGTATTTGTTGATGTCACGGATTCCGTTTTTATCCACATCAACCAATACCCTGTAAAATTCGTCCCACCATTTTTCACCTTGCCCATCCAGCTTTCCTTCCCCTTTAATGGTGATATTTTCGACATCAACCGCATAAATCAACGGGCAGAAACTGTTCATCAGAATTCCTTCATGGCGCATTTCAACAAAAGGCAAATAATCATCAAAATTATCCGAGAACAAAAGTGTTGCCCCTGCTTCCAGTTCAATGGTGATATTGCTTTTCATTTTAATGGCACCGGTCAGATAGGTACCTGATGGAAAAAACAAGGTTCCTCCTCCGTTGGCATTCAGTTTCGTGATGGTATTATTGATAAGTTCAGTATTGAGCTTCGTTCCGCTTTGATTGGCACCTGCCTTTTGCATGTCAATAGTTTCGGCACGAACTGACAATATACTGAGTTGTAATAATGCCATTAAAATAAGGAGTGTTTGTTTCATTTTCTTTTATTCCCAACGTTTCCAATGTTTAAAACGTTGGAAGCAACTGATTAATACTATTTGTTTATTGAAAAGGAGTAACTACCGCTTTTCACTTCTTTGGCTATTTTATCTCCCGGCAAATAGACATCAGCGGTACAATTTACCGGAATATTTATTTTCATGGTAAAGATGTTATTTTCCTTTTTCCAGTCTACGGATACTTTTCCATACAATGTTTCATAACTCGCGTTGACATAGTTCATATCACCGGTTACTTCCGGCCGGATGACCAAATGCTGAAATCCGGGTTCTGATGGTTTAGTCTGTATTCCCGCCAGGGAAGCGAAAAACCATTCATCTATTTGTCCCATCATAAAATGATTCCACGATGAGCCCATACGTGGATCCCATTGCTCGGTCAGGGTGGTAGCACCAAACTTCAGTTGGAAACCGTATCCGGGTGCTTCTTCGTGATTATGCATGGTATACATCAGGTCGTTTAATCCGTTTTGCGCCAGTGCCTGAAACAAGTACCGGTTGCCAATATCTCCGGTAGTCAGACGGTTACCGTGTTTTTTGATATCTTTTACCAGGTTGTCGAGTACAGCCTTTCGGTACTGAGGTTCAACGATATTCAGGTATACAGCCAGTGAATAGGCTGTCTGACTACCCGTACCATATTGACAGGTTTCTTTGTTGAAAAATTTTGCATTAAATGCCTCCCGTACTTTCTCCGATAATTGCCGGTATCGAGTTTCATCTGATTTATTTCCGGTCATTTTTGCCGCTTTGGCCATCAAAGTCAAATCGTAGTAATAATAAGCTGTTGCCACCAATGGCACAGGCGTATTTTTAGAATATCCTGCCCTGAAATTGCCATAATCATACCAGTCACCCAGCCCATAGGATACAATGCCATTTTCAGCACGTGTAGTCAGATAATCAGCATAACGCCGCATGGCATCGTAATAGTTTACGATTAATGACGAATCACCGTAAAAATCAAAATACATCCAGGGTAAGATCATGAATGTGCTTCCCCATTCAGGAGAATCACCGAATTCATCAAACCCGTTTTTAGTACCAAAGATATTATACATTGGAGCAATGGTGGGCACAATGCCGTTCGGGAGTTGCGCATCGGCCATATCCTGCATGACTTTTGGCATAAAAGCAGACAGGTTGTAATTGTACATCAGTACCGGACCATTCAGGTGAACCTCTTCCAGCCAACCCAGTTTTTCGCGGTGGGGGCAATCGGTAAAGACAGCCTGCATGTTACTTTCAACAGCTTTTGTTATCAAACGGTGCGCCTGATTGAAAATAGTATTCGAACATTCAAAGGTCGAGACATTAGGGGCTGAGTTATAGACGAAACACGAAGTAGCATTAATCAGTAATGGCAGCTTATTCGGATTATCCTGTCCTTTCTGTACAGCTCCTTCCACCTGTATATACCGGAATCCGTAATATGAAAACCGGGGATGCCAGATTTCTTCCCCTTCTCCTCTCAACGTATACTGATAATAATGCTGCCGTCCCGTCTGGTTCTGATTGGTTGCACCCTGCGGTGTTAAAGCCTCTGCTACAACAAGTGTAATTTTATCCCCACGCTTACCCCGGACGGTAATTTCAGGGAAACCTGATAAGTTTTGTCCCATGTCAAGTACAAAGGCAGAAGGATCAATCCTACGTTTTGTTTCGATGGATGCACTATCGGTTTCCTGTTTTGAAAGTTTTTTGACTGACTTTATGGGTAACCGTTCCATGATCTTTATCGGAAGAGAAGTTTGTGGAGTCAATAGCCCTTTAGGAGATGTTTGAACAATAGCCTGTATCCAGTTTTTGTCATTAAAGCCTGCTAAATTCCATCCTTTTTGTTCCAGTCGGGCATCGTAATCCTCCCCACCGTATAAGCTGTTGAAAGTGATCGGACTCAGGCAGTATTTCCAGGTATTATCGGATACAATTTCTTTCGTTGTTCCATCCGAATACCGGATAATCATCTTAAAAAAGAGAGTAGGTGCTCCAAAAGACACATTGAGTTTGCTGTATCGTCCTGTCCCGGCCTGCTGGTTATAAAAGCCATTCCCGAGTAAAATACCAGCTACATTTTCACCTTTACGGAGTAAGTTGGTAACATCAAAGGTATTGTAATAAATGGTTTTATCATAATCACTCCAAAATGGTGCAAACTCGGCATCCCCGACCTTGTTCCCATTCAATGAAAACTCATAATGCCCCAGTCCGCATACATATGCGGTGGCATCTATTATTTTCTTTTCAAGGAATATTGATTTTCTCAGATAAATGCTTTTTCGGGAAAGAGTATCAATCGTTTTCCAGAGAGCATTATATTCGGGTGTACCCATCTCCGAACTCAGGAATCGCTTACCGGCCGGGATGTAGGTATCTTCTTGCCGGATAGCACCAATCCAGGATGCATTTAAAATTGATTTTCCGGGAGCTATCATACATACAGCCCGGTTGCTCCAGGCAGAAGGACGGTCTTTTTCATCCCATACACGAACTCTCCACATGTATTTTTGTCCGGGGGTTAATTCTTTACCAGGATATTTTATGAGCTGGCTTTTACCTGAAAGGATTTTTGAACTGGTATACCTGAATCCGGCACACTGAATTTCAATTTCGTAGGCACTTTGCATGGCACCCTGTTCATTCGATTTCAATTGCCAGCCAAACCGTGGTTTAGTGGTATTTACCGACAAGGGTGAATCTGTCATTTCACAGGTTAACTTAGTAACTTCAATTGCCTGCACGACCATTGAAAAGAAAAGGAACATAAGAATTGAAATCCGTATTTTTTTCATATATAATTTAATTTCAGTGCAATGCATCCGTACAAACGACCCTTGCCAGTTTATCCGCATTCCCCACTTGTTTACCATCAACAAAGATACGAAATCCTTTTCCAAGATGATAACGGCTGCCATCTTTATCCCACATAATCGTCAGATTATGGTGGTGATACCTGATATTATCCAGGCAAAACCAGTCCCATTTACCGGCAGGCACCAACGGATTCACTTCAATCGTGTTATCTGCCCGTGGACGAAGTCCGATAAGTCCGGTAATAATCAAATCATTAAAAGTAGAATGATTGTAATACCGGCTTCTTTCCTGGTCACCTTTCAGCCAGTTACCGTTTACTTCATCCAGGTACTCTCCGACATATGGTTTTCCCCGGTGATGTTGTGATTCCACCAAAATTTCCAGTTGACGGAAATAAATGCTGTCGGATATGGTTTTTTGGGGATAGTTATTCATAAAGTTGGCCATGGCTGTGAGAGTCTGCGAAGTCGCAAAAAGCCATACAGCTCCATCCCATTCACATTTACCTACCCCGCGAGTCCTGAATTCTGGATGACGCCGTTCGGCTGTTGTCAATCCATAGGGTGCTGAGAACCCTTTTTCATCAGTAATTTGTGACCATGCATTATTGTATTTACCATCATCCGGCAAATTGAAATACCAGGGCAGGTAACCGATTGCTTCCCGTACATTCGCCAGGGTGTCGGTGCGCATGGTCTCAAAGAAATTCTGCTTTTCACTCCAGAGTTTAGTCTGTACCAATGCCTTTAAGGTGTCGGCTTTCAGGGTGTAAATTTTAGCCCTTTCACTGTTTCCCGCCAGAATTTCAATGGAAGCCAGAGCCTTTGCATTTCCGTACATATAACTGCCAATGGTAGGACGTGCATATTTTTTCTTTCGTCCCCCACTGATGGTTTCTTCCATGCCATCCTGCACATCTCCCTGCCAGTAAAGTCCGTTCTTTAACCGGTGGGTATTTTCCCATCGGCTGAATTCATTTTCAAGGTCTTTTACCAGTCCCATCAGAAATGATTTATCTCCCGTTGCCAGATACCGGTTGTATACCGCATCGATATTCCACGAGCTGAAATTCATCATCTTTTTCATGGGTCCGCCTTCATTGCCACGATACCAGGTATGAATAATCTGGTTCAGGTAGGTGGTATCACGCAACCAGCGGCTTTCATAAATATGATGCCCAATGGCCGATGCGATCAGGTTGTATTTGTCGGCATAGGTACGGTTCACCAGAAACTCTGTCATGGCATAACCCGAAGGTGTTTGTTCAATATGTTTGCGCAATGTCCACCAACGGTAATAATACATTTCTTCAAAATTCCGTTGCGGGCATTCAAACAATGGAATATTTTGTTCCATCCATTCACTTGCTTTTGCATTGGGTATAGCCTGAACAATATTTTCATCTTCCATGGTATTGAAATAATCCACGTAATGGTTGAAATCACCATACTTCAGAATGGCTGCTGATGCTCCCTGTTCCAACGATTCGGTTTTAAAACCTGCTATCCTGAAAACGCTCAGTGAATCCTGTCCACCTGCATTCGGAACATCATAATCCTGATCGGCAGGCGTTTCAATCGTTGGAAATGCATTGGTTTCACCGGTACTGAATGCAACGCGTTCGATGGATTCAACCGGTGCAAAGAATATCCTTGTCCCGGCTTTTTTACCATTGATTGTGACTTCAATACTTCTGTTGGAAACGGATAACAAAGCATCTATATGGTATATTTTCCCGGCTTCGTATTTCAACATCGAGGAGTATCGTGAACCATTTTTCGAACGGAACGAACCATCGGCACCCAGCTCCAGCCTGGTGCAGGAAATGCCTTTGCTGTCGAGAAATTCAATGCGGAAAATCCCGCTGTTATTTTGTTCGGCCATCATATCGAATGACACTTTCAATTCTTTCGTGGCAGGGATTTTGCGTACCACTTTGGCAAAGTCAAACGGATCTTTGTCATTCAGGGTCAACCATGTTTTGCCGGCCTTTTTTTCCAGTGACACAGGTGCCCAAAGCGGAGAATAGATATTCCATTCGGTCAGTTCCGACAATCGGGTGTTTTTTTCAAAATCATCATTGGCCTGCGAAATGGCATTTATCCTGACAGGTACAGGTATACGTGACACCCACATATCTTCCTTGTTCATACTGTAAGTAACCCACAGATTCCCATCGGGTGGCGTTCCGTTACCTTCCTGGATACCACGGGTGTATTGAGGGCCATATGATTTATAGTTGCCACCATAACGCATCGGGGTTATTTCTCCGTGAATGAGATTCAATGTGGTATAATTCAGTCCATCCGAAGAAGTAGAAATACCCAGTGGCCAGCGGAATTCGGATGGATTATAAACCGTCGCATAGCTTCCATCACTGAGTCTTTGTCCCCAGATCTTAGCGTTGCTGTTCACAAATCCTTTGGCCCGAAGCACCGGTTCTGACCACGTCCTGCCCTCATCGGTACTGATAGCTGTGAGTGCATGTTTCCACAGGCAGGCCACTTTGCCATCGGGCAAATGATAGTAACAAAATGCTTTATAATCTTTTGCAAGTGGAATCAGTTTATCTCCCCGGTCCGACTCTTCTACCCATTGCATCATATACAACGGGTTATCAAGTATTTCCTGACAGCTTTTTACAAAGTTTTTATCATGGCTTTTTGTAAAATATGGATAATCGGTATTTTTTTCGTTAAAGGCATGATTGTAATGAATAAAAAAGATCGGACCAAAAGTTCCGTTTTTCCTGATCTCACGAACCACACGACCAATCCCGTTTCCATCATTGGGATCGTCTTTTTTATCCAGTGCCACTCCGTAAAAAGCCATGGTAAGTAGCCGTCCGGATTTGGATACGTAAAAACCAACCCGTTGATGCATAATGGCTGTAAGGTTCTTTGCCACACCCGGATAATCAGGCTTAGTATATCCATCAGGTACCTTATACGGTGGGAATAGCACTTCCGGATTCGACCAGCTGTACCCATCACCCGAAGTCTGTAAAAAAGTTTGCGAAGGTGGTATATGCTCCCCTACTTCACCACTGAGGTATTGCATATAAAATTTTCCATGCCAGTATGCCAGCATGGGTTGATGGTTATAGGTCCATCCCTGGCAGTTTGACGCATCAGGATGCTCCCGGTTTACCCGCATGACCTGAATGTTGTGTACCCCTATCACCGGTGATAACTGACCGTCATGATATGCCGGATTTGAAAGTACGGTTCCGGTATAATGAATTTTATTTTGTGCAGAAACCTGGCATACAGAAAAATACAATATGGCAAATACAAAAAATATCAGGATTGATTTTTTCATGTGGATTGGAATTCAAAATTACGTAAGTGTTCACTGAATGAGGGTGATCGATCCGGAAATGAATCTTATTTCCGGATGAGGCTTATTTCATATGTTTTCTTTAAATTCCGGACCATTGACTCCGGAGCCTTAAAAATGGTCCCGTGTTTATGACCCTGCGGAACTGCAATAACAGTTGACATGTTGGTAAAATGGATAAAGTCATCAGTCTGGACAGCGCCATACTTAAATTTCTTATATTCATCAAAATAAATCATATAATGGTCATTTACCTTTTCTACAGCAGGACCTTCCACAAAATGTTGGCTAAAACTGGGACCCGATTTAGAATACGGACCTGTAGGAGATGTTGAAAATGCCACTTTCAGGTTCCTGTTTGGACGTGTGTTGTCCTTAAATACCAGAACATAATCATTTGTTTTCCGTTTGACAATGGTGGCGTCAATGGAACTAAACCCAGGATCATATAAAAGTTTGGTATTGGAAATCGTTTTAAAATCTTTCGTGGTAATATAATACAACCGGTGGTTGTTTTTAACGTCTTCCTTGCCCTGTTTGAACCGGTTTGGAATGCACGATGCCCAGACCACTACAAATTCCGCTTTTTCTGTATCATAGAAAAGATCGGGAGCCCACACATTGACAGTTGTCGGTTCGTTTTTCATGACCGGTATCAGTTGCTGATTAGTCCACGTTATCAGGTCTCTGGAACTTGCATACCCAAATCCCAAATCACCTTTCCAGCTGCTGGTCCATACCAAATGGTACACACCATCGGGCGACCGGGTAATGGAAGGATCACGTAAAACCTGTTCCTTACCAATTGAGGGTTTCAACCATACTCCCGGTATGCGGTCCCAGTGAATCCCATCATCGCTGTACATATACCGCAAACCTTCATTGGCAGGTTCAGTAAATGAAGTAAAAATATACACATCTTTCTCTGCTTTACAACATGGGAACACAAATAATAAAACAGTTAATAATTTAATTATCTTAATCATCAATCTTAATATTCTAATTATTAAAAAACACAAATACCTTTTTCATTCTTAAATTACAGACGAAAAATATTCATTTCAGTACTCATGAATTTATAACAGAATATCAAAATATCCGAATCTTACTACACGGAAACTATTTTAAACCAAAAAACAGGGAGTAAGTAGATGGAACAATTAAATGTCCTTTTATTTTATTTTAACTTCTCATCCTGACTCTAATAAGTTGTTTAAAAAATAATTAAATACAAACACTATCAAATTGTGTTTAAAATTAAAATGAGGCAATGAGGTTTAGCCATTTCCGTATTCATTTCTACTGAGGTTGAAAAACAAAAATAAGGTTTTGTCTTTAAAAACCTTATTTTCAAATATTAATTTCAGTAGAAAACCAGAAAGTACCAGGCTCAACCTCATTCTTCAATCAATAATCAGTTAACTTTCGATTCGTATGTAATTTATTCAACTCTATTCATTTTATACAATTTCGACTTACGAGAGTATAATTAAGCTAAGTGGTGAAGAAGTTTAATATAAAATAAAAAGACACTATTTATTTCATAGTACTTATTTATTTCAGTCAGGGTATTGTCAACGAACTGTTGGCATTCGATTAAATTAAAAAACAGAGAAACAAATTCATAAACTTATTTTAGTGCGGAGCTTTGTAAATCTTCGATTTCGTTGATCTTATCAAATTAATAAGCCCGTAAATTCAGTAATTAATTCTGAGTTTACGGGCTTATAGGGTTGACAAAAATAGGGTGCCGAAGTTTTATCTACCTAATTCACCAATACGTATAATTTTAGGGTCAGTATTGGGATGGTATTGGTACTGTTTACTGATTATTTTATGTTTGGTATTGGATTGGTTATGGATTGGTTTTGGTTCGGAAAGGTATCTTATTTCACGTCCATTTAATATCCATTTATATGCCATATATCTTTATAGATATATGGATGTATTATGGCAAATATATGGTTGATATATGAATGTTATATGGCAAACATTTCCGAACCAAAACCAATCCATAACCAAACAAAAACCATTGAAAGAACATTTGTAGAACAAAAATAAATAAATCAAAATAATTTTATTAAAATATCAAAATAATTTATTTTAATCGGGTGGCTTAGTATTCCTTGTCAAATCAATAGCCTATTAATACAGAAATCCATCCTTGTTTTTTGGGCTTTTCAAATTCAGGTTTCAATTTTCCGGGAGTAATTTATCCGGTTTTTGAGAGTCTAAATCTTAGGTTTAATTTTGGACATAGTTGGTCATTCCAGTGGGTTGAGAACAAACAGGTTGAAGCTTGCCAGAATGAATAAAGCAAATCCGAACCTTTAGCAGCATCATGATGATTAAGGTCAATAAATTTGTAAAAGGAATTAACCTGTCGCAAATTGAACCAACTATATTCATTTATTTCCAACGTTATCTTTTAAAATTATTTATTGAATGTTGAGTACAGGTGGTAAAACAAATCGTCCTAAGTAAAACAGCTTTTGATTTCCGGGACCGGGAAACAGATCAGAACCTGAAATGTAGGATTGGGTCATAAAGCAATTTTCAATAGTTATGTTTAGTGGCATGTTAGTCAATTTCGTTTTACAGTATTGAGAATTAAATGGTCACAGCAATTGCCTGTGAAAAATGATATTTTTCAATATCAGAGGTCAAAAACGAGAAAAGCAACTCTTCTTGAATCATCGTTAAAGGGGGAGTATTGGTAAGAAGGTATTAGTTCAATAAATAATTAGTTTTTTTATTAGTATTATTTTTGGTTGCCCCGGGTCAGTTGTTCCCCGGGGCAACTTGTTTTTCCGGGGCTATGTCAGTACAAAACACCCGATTCAACCGTCTACAGGATATGATCGATCTAACAACCAACAGGACACTCACCATGAACAGGAAGAAACCCTTTCTGCTATTTCTATTTCTTATTATTGTAAGCGTTGCATTTCAGGCTCAAAACAAAGGGCTTACCAATACATCACAAAGTAAATTTGTAAAAATGAACAGCACCGACCTTGATGCTGTCAAATGGACGAATGGTTTTTGGGCTGACAGGTTTTCGGTTTATAAAGACACCATGATCCTTTCCATGTGGAAAACACTGAATGATCCCGATATCAGCCATTCATACCGCAATTTTGAAGTAGCGGCAGGTGAAGTGGCAGGAGAGCATAGTGGACCGCCTTTTCATGATGGTGATTTTTATAAATGGCTTGAGAGCGTTGCTTCGGTATATGCTGTGACAAAAGAACCGAAACTGGACGCATTGATGGACCGGATTATTGCCACCATTGTGAAAGTTCAGCGGGCTGATGGCTATATCCATACACCGGTGATCATCGCTGAAATGCACAAAGGCATTGATTCGCACCAGACAGACAACACGGTTGTGGGCACAACTGTCGGGAAGGCTGATAAAGGTGCATTTAATAACCGGCTGAATTTTGAGACCTATAACCTGGGGCATTTGATGATGGCCGGTATTATCCATAAACGGGCGACCGGTAAAACTTCGCTTTTTAATGCGGCCGTAAAAGCAACTGATTTTCTGTGTCATTTCTATGAGACCGCCTCCGATGAACTGGCACGTAACGCCATATGCCCGTCGCATTATATGGGTGTGATCGAAATGTACCGCACCACCGGAAATCCCCGATACCTGGCACTGGCAAAGAATCTGATAGATATTCGGGGAAAGGTAGAAAACGGAACCGATGACAATCAGGACCGCATTCCCTTTAGGAAACAGAAACAGGCGATGGGACATGCTGTCCGCGCCAATTACCTTTATGCCGGAGTGGCTGATGTGTACGCTGAGACGGGAGAAAAAATGCTGTTGGATAACCTGGAAAGTATCTGGACAGATATTACCACCCGCAAAATGTATGTAACAGGAGCCTGTGGTGCCTTATACGATGGTACTTCACCCGATGGAACAAATTATAAACCCGACAGCATTCAGAAAGTGCATCAAAGTTACGGACGTGCGTACCAGCTTCCAAACTCAACGGCCCACAATGAAACCTGTGCCAACATAGGCAATATGTTGTTCAACTGGCGAATGTTGCAGGTGACGGGAGATGCAAAGTATGCCGACATACTGGAGACTGCACTTTACAACAGCGTACTGAGCGGAGTAAGCCTCGATGGAAAACGGTTCTTTTATACCAATCCGTTACGCATCAGCAAAGACTTTCCCTACACGCTCCGCTGGCCCAAGGAACGGACAGAATATATCAGTTGTTTTTGTTGTCCGCCCAATACGGTCCGCACCTTGTGTCAGGTACAGGACTATGCCTACAGTACATCAAAAAATGCCGTCTGGTGCAACCTGTATGGCGGAAGCCAACTCGAGACCATGCTGGATGGTAAAGACAAAGTAAAACTTATCCAGACAACAGATTACCCATGGGATGGGAAAATAACGATCGATGTTGAAAAAGCACCTACAGGAAAAGCATTTGCGATCAACCTGCGCATCCCGGAATGGTGTGATAAAGCACTTATCACTATTAACGGAAAGGAATTTGAAGGCGAAAACAAGTCTAACTCGTATACAGTGATAAATCGCGCATGGAAAAAAGGCGACAGGTTGGAACTGGTGCTTGATATGCCGGTAAAACTAATCGAATCGAATCCGTTGGTTGAAGAGACCCGCAACCAGACAACGGTAAAACGCGGACCTCTGGTGTATTGCCTCGAAGCAATGGATATTGAAGGCAACAAGAACATTGACGATGTATTGATACCATCAACGATGCAATTTACTACCCGAAAAGTTCTTATTGCAGGAAGTCCGGTAGTTGTACTGGACGCAAAAGCGAGGCTTACCAATCAGGCTTCCTGGAAAAACACCCTGTACCGGGAAGTGGGCAAATTAAACGACACCGTTCGGATAACCCTGATTCCCTATTATGCCTGGGGAAATCGCGGCAAGGCAGACATGACTGTCTGGATGCCGCTTATTAAATAAACCCCTACCCCCTAAAGGGGAAATAACTTATTAAATAAATCCCTGGCCCCTAAAGGGGAATTAAGGATCAGTATTATAATTTTTTAAATCCTCTGAAATGTCTTTCATTCAAAACATAAAAAACAAAACTAACTTTTGTTCCCCTTCAGGGGTTAGGGGTTCTTTGTTTTGTATTTTATTATTTATTTGCTCCAATATTTTTGCCACTGATATTTATGTTTCAACAACCGGGAATGACAGGTCATCCGGTACAAAAGAAGCACCTAAAGCGACGTTGGCTTCCGCCATCAGGCAAGCCAGGGAATGTCGCAGGTTAAATAGTCCCGGTATTGAGAAAGGGATTAATATTTTACTTGTGGGAGGCATTTATCACTTTTATGAGTCCCTCTTTATCCGCCCGGAAGACAGTGGAACAACCATGTCACCAACCGTGATCAGCGCTGCCGGTACTGAAGAGGTAACGCTTAGTGGCGGGTTAAAAATCAGCAACTGGAGAAAACAAGGGAAACTGTGGGTAGCGGATATCCCGACATTTAATGGCCGCCCGTTTGATTTCAGGCAATGCTGGGTTAATGGACGAAAAGCAGTACGTGCCCGCAATGTGGCAGATTTTGAAAAGATGAACCGCATACAAAGTGTCGATCCGGTGAATGAGATATTATGGGTACCAACATCAGCAGTAAAACCGATTTTAAAAGCACCCTATGCAGAAATGATCTTGCATGAAATGTGGTGCGTGGCCGTTCTCCGGATTAAAACAATCGAGGTTCACGGTGATTCAGCGGCAGTACGTTTTCATAATCCCGAAAGCCGGATCCAGTTTGAGCACCCATGGCCAAGACCCATGATAGCACCCGGTTTGAATTCACCCTTTTACCTGACAAATGCCCTGGAGCTGTTGGATGTACCGGGTGAATGGTACCATGACATCAACACCCATAAACTGTACTACTATCCCCTTGCCGGTGAAAAAATGCAACAGGCTGAAACAATAGTGCCTGTCCTTGAAACACTGGTAACCGTGGAAGGAACACCCGACCGTCCGGTAGAAAACATAATTTTTAAAAATATAAATTTCAACCATACCACCTGGATGCGACCTTCGGAGAAAGGGCATGTACCCTTGCAAGCGGGCATGTACCTGACAGATGCGTATACCCTGAAACCTAAAATGATCCGCGAGGATAATAATCATAAACTGGATAACCAGGCATGGCTGGGTCGTCCGGCAGCTGCTGTTCAGATAACAAACGCAAACAAAATTGATTTTACGAATTGTACATTCGAACACACCGGTTCAACTGCATTGGATTATGTTTCCGGGGATAAAGGCGGTACTGTGAAAGGCTGCACATTCAGGGATATAGCAGGTAACGGTCTGGTGACAGGAAGCTTTTCGCCCGCAGCACAGGAAGCACATTTACCGTATGATCCGGCTGACAAGCGGGAAGTATGCAGTGACCAGCTGATCACGAACAACCTGTTTACGGACGTCACCAACGAAGACTGGGGTTGTGTGGCTGTCTGTGCCGGTTATGTGAGTCATATCAGCATAGAACACAACGAGATAAGCGATGTGTCCTATACCGGTATCAGCCTCGGTTGGGGATGGAATCAAACGGTGAACTGCATGCGTAACAACCGGGTTTTCGCCAATCATATATCCCGTTATGCCAGACATATGTACGATGTAGCCGGCATTTACACCTTAGGATCGCAACCAAAGACAGTTATATCCGAAAATTACGTGCATGGCATTTACAAACCAGGCTATGTACACGACCCGAATCATTGGTTTTACCTCTATACGGATGAAGGATCTTCGTTTATGACTATAAAAAACAACCTGACGGAAGGAGATAAGTTCCTCCAGAATGCCAATGGTCCCGGGAATACCTGGGAAAATAATGGTCCAATGGTAAATGATTCCATTCGACAACAGGCCGGACTTGAAAAAGAATACATGCATTTGCTTCGTGATTCAAAATAGTCATTCACCTGTAAGTGATTAAATATTAAATTATTTCAGGAGTTACCTTTTTATATGGAACATTCCGACTTGTCGAAAGCCTTTGTGCAACCTACGGAATCTGAGAGAAATAGAATGCATACAAGCTAACTTCTGAGGAGTTGACCATAATGAAAAGTATTTAAATTCTTGATAGTGTTGGTGAACTCTTACAGAGTTTTGTTTTTATTTCATTCATTCCCCCCGGTTTCGCAGGCTCAAACGGGGGTTATGCACAGAATACTCCTACGGAGTAGGTATCGGTAAAATGACTGTTTCAATGAAGATCTAATGGTCATATATTTACAAATAACAAGAAAAAAAAATAAGGTGTAAAAGCCGATAATCATTAAAAAAATTAATTGATTATCCGCATGAAGCCCTCACATTGTAATGTGTAATGCGGGCTTCATGAATGCGTTTTAGGACTGATTGCGATAAACATTAAAAAATATATTCAGACTTTAAATTAGTAATTTTGCATAAAGTATAATACAAGAACACATTGCGAATAATCAATTTTTAAAATCAAACAACATGAAACGCACTTTCTTCCTTCTCATTTTTACAGTCCTGACATTCATATCAAATGCCCAGACCTGGATATGGTATCCGGGGGATTATGAAATATGGCTGGGTAATGAAATGAATAACCGTCGGACAGAACGGGGTGTTTTCTACCCGCCTTTCTGGAAAATGGATAGTCACTATGTGTTGGTGGAATTCAGCAAAAAGATTGACCTGCCGGTTTCCGAAGACATCGAAATCAGGGTGGAAGGAAAATTCAATATCAAACTGGATGGCAAGCTTCAGTTTGGAATGCCCCGTACATTTAAACTTCCTGCCGGAAAACACAGTCTGAACATTAAAGTATGGAATCAGTCGACTCCTCCGGCTATCTATGTAAAAGGGAAAACAGTCAATTCGGATAGTTCGTGGAAAGTAACCTTTGAAGACAAGGAATGGATTGATGAGAGTGGAAAGGCCAGTGATACTTCCGCAACAGTGTATATGGATGCCGCATCGAATCATTTCGACACAACCGATACGCCACCTTCTAAATACAAACTGTCAACCGAACCTATGAAGGCTGTTAAACGGGAGAAGAAAAACAACGGTGAATTGTTTGATTTTGGAAAAGAAACCTTTGGTTTTATACGTCTTCATGGATTGAAAGGAAGCGGTACAGTTCATATCTATTACGGCGAAAGTCAGGAAGAAGCATTGGATATTAATAACTGTGAGACACTTGACCGGATGGTTATTAGCGGTAAAACAGTAACCGACGAAGCACAGAATGTGACTTCCGAATTAACGGATGCGTATACTTTTGGAAACAGTAAGGCTTTTCAGTATGTTTACGTGTCCAAAGATCCGGGCGTTGAGCTACAGGATGTAAGTATGCTGTACGAATACAAACCTGAAATAAAAAAAGGCTCGTTTCGTTGTAATGACGAAGAAGTAAACAAGATGTGGGAAGTTGGAGCCTATACCATGCAACTTACTACCCGTGAGTTTTTCATCGATGGCATTAAGCGCGACCGCTGGGTTTGGAGTGGCGATGCCATCCAAAGTTATCTGATGAATTATTATCTGTTCTTTGATGCCGAAACAGTCAAAAGCAGTATCTGGTTACTTCGTGGAAAAGATCCGGTAACCAGCCATACCAATACCATTATGGATTATACGCTCTTTTGGTTCCTGTCTATTTATGATTATTATCAGTTTACAGGCGACAAACAATTTATCAAACAGATTTACCCACGTATGCAGACCATGATGGATTATGTCCTTGGTCGAACCAATAAAAACGGCATGCTGGAAGGGCAGTCGGGCGACTGGGTATTTGTGGACTGGGCAGATGGTTACATGGATAAACACGGAGAGCTTTCATATGAACAAATCCTGTTTTGCAAAAGTCTGGAGACCATGTCACTTTGTGCCAAACTGGTTAACAACAATCCGGATAAAACAAAATACGATGAATTGTCATTGTCGCTTCGAAACAAACTGGAACCTGCTTTCTGGAATGAAACGAAAAAAGCTTTGGTACATAACCGGATTGATGGAAACCAGAAGGATGCAGTAACCCGTTATGCCAATATGTTTGCCGTCTTTTTCAATTACCTCAGTCCTGAAAAACAACAACTGATTAAAAAGTCGGTTTTGCAGAATGACAGTATCATGAAAATCACGACACCCTATATGCGATTTTATGAACTCGAAGCATTATGCGCATTGGGCGAGCAAAAGGCTGTAATGAAAGAGATGAAAGACTACTGGGGTGGCATGATCCGGGAAGGAGCAACCACCTTCTGGGAGAAATACAATCCGAAAGATACCGGGGTCCAACACCTGGCCATGTATGGCCGTCCGTATGGAAAGAGCCTGTGCCATGCCTGGGGTGCCAGTCCCATTTATTTACTGGGAAAATACTACCTGGGCATTCAACCGGTGGAAGCCGGTTATAGCCGGTTTGTCATTACCCCGAACCTGGGAGGACTAACCTGGATGGAAGGATCGGTACCTACTCCGAATGGCAGTATCCATCTCTATATGAACGGGAATACCATCAAAGTAAAAGCATCCGAAGGAAAAGGATACCTGAATTTTACCAGTAAAAGCAAACCAAAAGCCAGCAAAGGACAACCAGAAAAAACTCATGACAACAACTACAGGATATTGATTGAAAATCAGGATGAAGTGACGGTATCCTACCGTAATTGATTATTCTTAAAAATTGAGTACAGAAAGGCTTATCGTGCGTCCTTATTATGTTGTTTTTAAGGTATAACATAAGCTTTTCAGGTATGAAATTTAAAAAAATTGTTTTGTTATTTGTGATGGTCACTTGCCAACAGGCTTTCAGTGAGACGATCCACATTATCAGTTATCCGTCTGCATCTAACCGAGTTAAATTTGGTGTGCAGATGTTGGAGAAGTCGTTGAAAAATTCGGGTTATCAGGTTGATAACACATTCACAAACCAAAGATTAACCAACCGGAAATACATCATAGCGATAGAAAAAAACGACCCTGAATTAAAATCATTGCTCCGTAAATTGAAAATCAATTTGCCTGATTCAATGAAAAAAGAGGGTTTTTTCATAACCACAAAAAAGAACATTACCCTGATTACAGGAACCGATGGTTCAGGAGTCATTTACGGTTGCCGTGAATTAATCGACCGCCTGCAGCCAGGAAAGAAACTTGATTTGCCTGTATCATTTTCCGATTCACCCGAAATGGTGCTGCGGGGTACTTGTATCGGCATTCAGAAACCTACCTACCTGCCCGGTCGTACGGTATATGAATATCCATACACTCCTGAAAGCTTTCCCTGGTTTTATGATAAGAAGCAGTGGGTTGAATACCTTGACATGCTGGTAAAAAATCGCATGAACTCCTTGTATCTGTGGAACGGACATCCCTTTGCTTCGCTGGTGCGTTTGAAGGATTATCCTTTTGCCGTGGAAGTAGATGATGAAACATTCAAAAAAAATGAAGAAATTTATTCTTTCCTGACGAAAGAAGCAGATAAACGCGGGATATTTATCATCCAGATGTTTTACAACATCATTGTTTCAAAACCTTTTGCCGAACATTACGGTATTGCCACTCAGGATCGAAACCGTCCGATAACACCATTAATCAGCGATTACACCCGAAAAAGCATTGCTGCCTTTGTTCAAAAGTATCCGAATATCGGGTTTCTTATCACGTTGGGCGAAGCAATGGATACGAATGAAGATGATGTAAAATGGTTTACCGAAACCATTATTCCCGGAGTAAAAGATGGAATGAAAGCCTTGGGAAGCACCAAAGAGCCACCCATTATTCTTCGTTCACACGATACGGATGCCAAACTGGACATTGCAGCAGCTAAGCCACTGTATAAAAATCTGTTTACCATGAGTAAATACACCGGAGAAAGCCTGACAACCTATGAACCGGGCGGTCCATGGTCGCAGACAGACAGAGACCTGAGTGATCTTGGCCCCGTCCATATAAGTAACGTTCATGTTTTGGCTAATCTGGAACCGTGGCGATACGGATCGCCCGAATTTATCCGAAAAGTAGTAAATGCCATGCACGCCAGTAAGGGAGCCAATGGATTGCATGTATATCCTCAGGCTTCATTTTGGGATTATCCCTATACAGCGGATAAACTGGTTGATGGAAGCAGGCTGAAACAAATCGACAGGGACTGGATCTGGTATCAGGCATGGTCGCGTTATGCCTGGAATGACCACAGGGAAATCAATGATGAGAAAAACTATTGGGATAAACAACTGGGCGATTACTACGGGGTAAATTCCGAAGAGGCTGATAATATCCAGGAAGCATACAATCAGTCGGGTGAGATTGCACCGAAGTTACTGAGGAGGTTCGGGATCACGGAAGGCAACCGGCAGACACTTTTGCTGGGGATGTTTATGAGCCAGCTTGTTAACCCATACAAATACAAGATTTATCCGGGGTTCTATGAAAGCTGTGGACCGGAAGGTGAAAAACTGATTGAATATGTTGAAAAAGAATTCAAACAACAACCTCATACAGGAGAATTGCCTCTTGACATAATAGCACAGGTCATTGCCCATGGAGATAAGGCTATAGCTGCGATTGACAAGGTCGAAGGTAAAGTCACAAAAAATAAGGAGGAATTTGAACGCCTGCGTAACGACATGCATTGTTACCGCGAGTTTGCATATTTCTTTGAGAATAAAGTAGAAGCAGCAAAACTGGTTCTTGAATACCAGTGGGGGAAAGACAGTAAGAACCTGGATGCTGCCATCCCTTTTTTGGAGAAAAGTCTGGAACACTACGGCAAACTGGTTGATTTAACCAAAGACCATTACCTGTATGCCAACAGCATGCAGACTTCCCAACGCAGGATTCCAATCGGAGGCGATAACGGGAAAAATAAAACATGGGAAGAGTTATTTGTTCACTATCAGAAAGAGCTGGTAAATTATAAGAATAATCTGGCTTTGTTAAAAAAGAACAAAGGTACAGACTTACAGGAAACCGAAATTATTCCGCCGCTATTGGATGTTGATGTCAAATTAATATCCCATGAAACATCGGTAAAACTGGCTGAAGGTGTAGCACTATACAATGATTTAAGTTCTAACATTGAAAAGATAGCTCCTGAATTAGCCGGAATGAATGGGTGGATATTGAATTCGGACAAGCAATCCAAAGAAGGTACCATCATAGAATTTGAAACAGCAACACCTGTAAAACTTCTGATAGGTTATTTTCGTGATGATCAAAAGAAATTTGCACGAGCCCCGACCCTTGAGACCGATGCTTCAGCGAATTTGTACGGACAGGCGGAACCTGTGCTGATGAATGCCATTCGATTTAAAAGTTTACCTTTGGTGAATGTACATGCGTATAGTTTCAATGCTGGAAAGAATAAACTATTGCTTCCTAAGGGCCTCTGCCTGATGCTTGGATTTACCAACAGCCTGATAGAGACCCGCAATGCAGGATTAGCAGGTACAGGGAAAGAAGAAACTATGGATTGGATGTTTTATTAACACCTCACCCCTGCCCCTCTCCTTGAGGAGAGGGGATAATAATTATCTATTTATTATTTAAAAGACGAAACTAACTCATTCCGTTGGAAGAGGGAGTGAAAAATTAGGTTTCGTATATTCCTATGAAAAAGCTATTCGTCTTAATCTTCTTTACTTTCCTGTTTAAATTTATCATTGCCCAACCTGAAGTTTCACAGGCAAAAATGGCAGAGATTTACGAACAGGTTAAAACGCCTTATAAATACGGGCTTGTTCTTGCTCCGTCTACCAACAATTATAAGATAGATTGCCCCACCGTATTCCGCAAAGGGGATAAATGGTTCATGACTTACCTGGTCTATAACGGGCGTACCGGAAACGACGGTCGTGGATATGAAACATGGATGGCAGAAAGCAACAACCTGCTGGAATGGACTTCCAAAGGCAGGTTACTTTCGTTTCGTGATGCAGGTTGGGATGCCAGTCAGCGGGGTGGTTTCCCTTCATTACCGGATATGGACTGGGGTGGATCGTATGCCTTACAACCTTTCAATCATAAATACTGGATGACCTATATAGGCGGTGCCTCTACCGGGTATGAATCCGGGCCATTAAATGTAGGCATGGCATTTACTCCCGAAAACAAACTGACAGAAGCCGTTGAATGGGAAGCACTCCCCGACCCGATACTCACGCCCAAAGATAAAGACGGACAATGGTTTGAAAATATTACACAGTATAAAAGCACAGTCTATTGGGATAAAAAGAAAACACTTGGAGCACCCTTTGTCATGTTTTACAATGCCGGTGGTATCAATCCGAAAACAAATATCAAAGCCGAGCGTATTGGCATTGCCCTTTCGAAGGACATGAAACACTGGAAGCGATATGCCGGAAACCCGGTTTTCACACACGAAGAAGGCATTACCGGAGATGCACATATTCAAAAGTTTGGCGATATCTATGTCATGTTTTACTTCTCTGCATTTCGCGCCGACAGGACCTACAAAGCTTTTAATACTTTTGCGTGCAGTTATGACCTGATCCATTGGGCGGACTGGAAAGGAGCTGACCTGGTTATTCCATCCAAACCGTATGACAATCTGTTTGCCCATAAAAGTTATGTGATAAATTACAAAGGCGTTGTATATCATTTTTATTGTGCGGTAAATACTTCCGATCAACGGGGCATTGCAGTGGCTACGAGCAAACCCATGGGACGCTCCGGAGTACATTTCCCAGCACCTGAATTGAAAGGCGTACGAACGGTTATCAGCCTGAATGAAGGTTGGAGAACCTGGATGTCGAAAGACACACTGAATGTCAACATTCCTCATAACTGGGATGATTATTACGGGTACAGGCAATTGGCACATGGCAACCTGCATGGAACGGCCACCTATCGTAAAACTTTTACAGCACCGGCTACCACGAAAGGCCATCAATCATTTATCCGTTTTGAAGGCATAGGCACTTATGCTACGATCTACCTCAACGGTGTGAATTTTGGCAAACATCCGGGTGGCAGGACCAGTTTTACACTGAATGTAACCTCAGCTATAAAACCCGGTGAGAAAAATATACTGACTGCGATGGCAGAGCATCCTGAAATGATCACCGATATGCCTTGGGTATGTGGTGGCTGTTCTTCGGAGTGGGGATTTAGTGAAGGTTCACAGCCTCTTGGCATTTTCCGCCCGGTGGTACTGGAAATCACGGATGATGTCCGGATAGAACCATTCGGGGTACATATCTGGAACAATGACAACCTGGATTCAGTATTTATTGAAACGGAAGTGAAAAATTATTCGGATAAGGCTGCAGATATTGAAGTCGTAAACAAACTGAATAATTCAGATGGCAGGGCAGTATTCAGACTGGCAGACAAGATAAAGCTGAATGCCGGAGAAACAAAGGTGATTAAACAATCGGCAGCTATTCAGAACCCTAACTGCTGGGACATTGAACATCCTTATCTGTACAAATTAGCCTCTATGATTAAACGTGGGGATAAATCAACCGATGAAATGTCTACTCCGTTTGGAATCCGCAGTATCAGCTGGCCGGTAAAAAGAACCGGTACCGATGGACGATTCTATGTCAACAAAAAGAGTGTGCTGATTAATGGAGTTTGTGAATATGAACATTTGTTCGGTCAATCACACGCATTTACCAGTGAACAGATTGCCTCCCGGGTTAAACAGGTAAAATCAGCCGGGTTTAATGCCTTCCGCGATGCTCATCAACCGCACAACCTGGAATATCAAAAATACTGGGATGAAGAAGGAATACTCTTCTGGCCACAGTTCTCAGCGCACATTTGGTACGACACCCCCGAATTCCGTACCAACTTCAAGCTATTGCTCAGGCAATGGGTGAAAGAACGACGCAATTCACCCTCTGTAGTCATGTGGGGGTTGCAGAATGAAAGTGTTCTGCCGAAAGAATTTGCACAGGAATGCAGCGATATTATCCGTGAAATGGATCCTACTGCCCGGACAATGCGGGTTATTACCACCTGTAACGGAGGTGAAGGTACCGACTGGAATGTGGTGCAAAACTGGAGTGGAACCTATGGCGGCAATCCCGATAATTACAGTCACGAACTTGCACAGCCCAATCAATTACTGAACGGAGAATACGGTGCGTGGCGCAGCTTGGGTTTGCATACCGAACCATCCGCCTTTGATGCGAATGGTGTCTGGAGCGAAGATCGTGCCTGCCGGTTGCTGGAGAGTAAAATCCGGTTGTGTGCAATGGCAAAGGACAGCGTCTGTGGTCAATTCATGTGGCTGTTCAATTCACACGATAATCCGGGTCGCCGGCAACCTGATGAAGGTTACCGCATGCTGGATAAAGCAGGTCCGTTTAATTATAAGGGACTGGTTACCCCCTGGGAAGAACCCACGGATGCGTATTACATGTACCGGTCGAATTATGTGCCGGCAAAAAAGGACCCGATGGTTTATATCGTTTCACATACCTGGCCCGGTAGGTTTGCAAAACGCAGCCGGGCAACTATTGAAGCGTACAGCAATTGTGACAGTGTGAAACTGTATAACGATGCTACGGGAGATACTTATTTAGGAAAGAAAAAAAACAATGGTATAGGAACTCATTTTATGTGGGAAAACCGGGATATCCGGTATAATTTGCTCCGTGCCGTCGGTTATTCTGGTGGAAAAGCCGTAGCTGAAGATCTGATTGTACTGGATCATCTCGAAAAAGCGCCACATTTTGATTCGCTATACAACAATTCAACTCCTTTATTAAAAGGCGAAACCGGGTATAACTACCTCCATCGGGTTAATTGCGGCGGTGACACTTATACCGATGAGTTTCAACAGAAATGGGCAACCGACGACACCACATATTCACAATCGTGGGCATCTGAATTCAAGGGTCTGAATCCTTATTTAGCCAGCCAGTCGGTTACAACCGATCCAATAAAAGGGGTCAAAGACTGGTCGTTGTTCGGGCATTTCCGTTACGGAAGGAATAAGCTAAGCTACCATTTTCAGGTTCCGGATGGAGTATACCGGATTGAACTGTATTTTACAGAACCCTGGCATGGAACCGGGGGTGGTAGTGGTACTGACTGCGAGGGATTGCGGATTTTCGATGTGGCTGTAAACGATTCTGTTGTCATCAAGGATCTGGATATCTGGGCTGAAAGCGGACATGACACAGCTCTTAAAAAAGTGGTTTATGCCACGATTAAAGGAGGCAAACTGACTGTTTCATTTCCTGAAATAAAAGCAGGACAGGCATTGATATCTGCCATTGCCATTGCAACCACCGATACGAAAATACAGGTATTGCCTGAAAAGGAAACTTCCTGGTCCTGGGATAAAGCTGATACTGAACGGATGGAAAAAATGCCGAAGGATTTGCTTCCCGAAGATAAGAATGTTCGGGTAAGTTCTGTATATACTGCTGTAAAATCACAACTAAAAGGTGATTTCAGTCAGGTAAACATCAAGAATAAGCCCGGGATACAATTCAAATCCGGCAATACCGCTTCCATTCAATGGAAAATTGCTACCGGATTGGCACAGGTATATGCACTACGTTTCAATTATATGAATACGACAGGGAAAAGCATAACGGCAAGAATTCAGTTAATTGCTTCGAATGGAATTGTCTTGAAATCCGATGATATTACTTTCCCGGAAACAAAAGAAAAATGGCGGTTAGTAAGCACGACCACCGGATCGTTTATAAATGCAGGTCAATACAGGGTAGTGCTATCGGGCAACCATCTGGAAGGACTAAGTTTTGAATCGCTGGAAGTACAATAACCAGCCGGTAACTTTAAGCCTTTCGGGAGAAACAGATGTTAAGAACTCTCTTTTCAACTGCCTATCTGTTGGAATACAGCTTGTACCTGCCACGAAGACACAAAGACACTAAGGATCACAAAGGTTTACATTGAAGATTCCTGATAATTGTAAAACTTACCTTCTTCAGCAGTACAGTCTTAGTGTATCTTCGTGTTTTAGTATTTACTCTACAACTAAATGTAATACACTAATAATCAACATATAATAAATCATTGAATATGTAAACCACAATAGGCACAAAACACAAAAAATAAAGAAAGAACACAATAGGAAATACCTAACGGTATTTTAATATTTTAAATCAAATGAACATTCAAAAGCATTATTTCTAATGTGTCCTATCGTGACTATTGCAGATTCCTATTTATCGGAATTATGGTTCGTTATTTTTATTGATGTTCGATCCATGATCGCGGGAACTTCGTGGCATAATATTATTTCAGACAACCTGACTTTCCTCAAATTAGTTGTCGTAATTTATTTCTAAAAAGAGAATTGATCTGTTTAAAAATAAGAGAATAAAGGTGGAGTTTCGGTTTTTAGGATAAGCAGCATGAAATATTCAGTTATTTAGAAGTAAAACTAACCCATTTTGTTTTGTATTCAACATGTAGAAAGCCTGATTTATGAGTACATTCAGATAATATTTACGTCTTTATGACGTAATTATGAACCTGAAAATGAAGAAACAAATATTGATTATCTTACTGAATTTCAGTGTTGCCTTTTCAATGAGCGCACAACAAGCCGACTGGGAAAATCAACACATTCTTCAAATAAACCGGGAACCGGCAAGGGCTGCTTTTATCGGTTATAAGATCAATCCCGGTGATTGTACCATGACTCTGAATGGTTTATGGAAGTTTCGTTGGACACCTTCAACTGAAGGCAAAATAAGCAATTTTTATACCATTGGCTTCAATGATAATACCTGGAAATCACTTGCCGTGCCAACCTGTTGGGAAGTCAACGGATACGGAACCCCCATCTATATTTCCTCCGGTTATTCCTTTAAAATAGATCCTCCCCGTGTCATGGGGACTCCAAAAGAAACTTATACAACGTTTAAAGAACGTAATCCTGTCGGACAATACCGCCGTTCATTCATCCTTCCCGGCGACTGGATTTCTAACGGTCAGACATTCATTCGGTTCGATGGTGTAATCAGTGCCTTTTATGTCTGGATCAACGGTGTCAGGGTTGGTTACAGCCAGGGCAGCATGGAACCGGCAGAATTTAATATCAGCAGTTACCTACATACCGGAGAGAATCAGATTGCCGTTGAAGTATACAAATACTGTGATGGTTCCTACCTGGAAGACCAGGACATGTGGCGTTTTGCAGGCATTCACCGCAATGTATCCCTTTTTCACACACCCGCTATCAGGATAACCGACTTAACGGTGCAAACGATACCCGATAAAGACTACAAGAACTACTCACTCGGGATAGATCCGGAGTTTTCAGTTTATGGTACTGAAACTGGAAAAGGGTATATTGTCCGTGCCACGATAGAAAACATGCTGAACATAACTTTAGATGTAACTTCCATCATCAATCCGGATCACAAAGCCGCCCTAATGAATGAGTGGAATCCGCAACGTGGTCCCCGCAAAACAGGCAGGTTAAAAGCTACCATCACAAACCCCCTTACCTGGACAGCCGAAACACCCAATTTATACAGGTTGCTTATCACACTTGAGGACAGCACCGGAAAGGTGGTCGAACGCATTCAACAACAGATTGGATTTCGTTCGGTAGAAATCGTAAACGGTCAAATGCTTATCAATGGTAAACCCATTCGAATGCGTGGTGTAAACCGTCATGAGCATGACCCGCTGCTTGGCAAAGTGATGACTGAAAAAGGAATGATACAGGATCTGTTACTTATGAAACAGGCCAATATCAATGCTGTCAGGACCTGTCATTACCCGAATGTATCGCGCTGGTATGAACTCTGCGATTCGATCGGGATGTATGTACTGGATGAAGCCGATATTGAAGAACATGGACTTCGTGGACAGCTTGCTTCGGATCCAGAATGGTGTGGTGCCTTTATGGACCGTGCCATTCGAATGGCTGAACGGGATAAGAATTATCCTTCTGTTATCATGTGGAGCATGGGTAACGAGAGTGGATACGGCCCCAACTTTGCAGCTATATCTGCCTGGTTGCATGATTTCGATCCGACAAGGCCGGTGCACTATGAAGGAGCACAGGGGGTAAACGGGAATCCTGATCCTTCGACTGTAGATGTTATCAGCAGGTTCTATCCACGTGTCAGGCAGGACTATCTGAATCCGGGTGTAGCGGAAGGCAGTGATGCCGAACGTCCTGAAAATGCACGTTGGGAAAGGCTGTTGAATATTGCCGAACAGACAAACGATACCCGCCCTGTTTTAACCAGTGAGTATGCACATGCCATGGGAAATTCCCTGGGCAATTTAAAGGAATACTGGGATGAAATATACAGCAATCGCCGGTTACTGGGAGGATTTATCTGGGAATGGGCAGATGAGGGAATCTTTAAAACGCTGCCGGATGGTAAAATGCAGGTTTCATACGGTGGTGACTTCGGTGATTTTCCGAACCTGAAGACATTCTGTATCAAAGGGATTATTACCGGCGACCGGAAAACAACACCTAAGTATGTGACGGTTAAAAAAATATATCAACCGGTTGCTGTTAGCCTCAAAAATAACAGCCTGCTTATTACGAACCGGAATCACCACACAGATCTATCTCAGTACCGGTGTGTCTGGACCTGTTCGGTATATGGGAAAGTGATCAGAAAAGGAGAACTTTTGCTGCCGGAGACTCAACCGGGAGATAGCATTCGGTTCCCGTCACCGATAACCGGTGAGAAATTACCGGAAGGTGATGTTCAATTAAAAATTTCTTTTCTGCTGAAGGAATCCAATACATGGGCTAAAGCCGGCTATGAAGTGGCGGCAGAACAATTCACCCTGAAGGAAGGCAAATTAACTTCTACCGGATTAGTAAACAAGGGAACATTATCAGTCACGGACATCAATAATGAATTGATCGCAACAGGAAACCGCTTTTCTGTTAAATGGAATGTAAAAGATGGCAGCCTGTTATCGGTAGTCTATGCGGGTCGCGAGACTCTGGCACACCCATCGGACTTTGCCTTGCAGCCTCTTACCCAGGCATTCCGGGCTCCGGTGGACAATGACAGAAGTTTTGGCAACTGGCTGGCGAAAGACTGGATCAACAATAAACTGGATGATCCGCAAATCACAACTGATTCGGTAAAGCATTCTGTACGCAATGACGGAGCACTGATCGTGGAAGTGACTAAATCAAACAGGTATAAAAACGGAGAAATAAAGACGACCTTAAAATACACAGTATCAGCACGGGGTATTATTGACCTGGAATGTCATTTTATCCCAACAGGCATTTTACCTGATTTACCACGTCTTGGAATTGCATTCGCCATCAATCAGGAGTTTAATTCATTCAGTTGGTATGGTCACGGTCCGCAGGAAAACTATCCAGACAGAAAAGACGCTGCTTTCATTGGATTATGGAAAGGAATGGTGAAGGATCAGAATGAAAGGTATCCACGTCCACAAGAAACCGGAAATAAAGAAGGAATACAGTTCTTAAGCCTGACAAATAAACAAGGAAATGGTATAAAAATACTTGCACAGGAAAAGACTTTTTCGGCTTCAGCACTGAATTATACCGTCAGTGATTTATACTCCGGAAGTCACGACTGCAACCTGATCCCCCGCAAAGAAGTGATACTTAGTATTGACTGTGCCATACTCGGACTTGGAAACGGCAGTTGCGGACCCGGCGTCCTGAAAAAATATACCATCGAACAAAAGGAACATGTATTACGGTTCAGGATGACCCGGGCAAAATAAATATCCGAAAAAATGAATTTTAATTCAAAACAAACTATCCGGATTAAACTGACAAAAATAAATCAACAACCATCATTAGCCGTTAAAACAGACTTTTGAGATTCTAACATCAAAATTATGACAACTACCCTTCGTGGAATTGTTCCACCTTTAGTAACACCGCTTTTAGACAACAAAACACTTGATTTAACCGGATTGGAAAAACTGATCGAACATGTTATTGCAGGAGGAGTCCATGGTGTATTTATTTTAGGAACTACCGGTGAAGCTCAAAGCTTAAGCTATGGCTTACGTGCCGAAATGATTAAACATACAGCCCGTTTATTGAAAAACAGATTGCCATTGCTGGTAGGAATCTCCGATACTTCGCTGGCAGACAGTCTCAGTTTGTCGCAAGTAGCATCCGAATCGGGAGCCGATGCATTGGTTTCGGCACCACCTTACTATTTTGCAACCGGACAACCCGAGCTGGCTGAGTTTTATGAAAGCCTGGTTCCTCAGTTGGAATTACCGGTTTATTTATACAATATGCCTTCGCATACCAAAGTATCATTTGCCCCTTCCACGGTGAGCCGCATTGCACAGAACGAAAAGGTGATTGGCTTTAAAGACAGTTCTTCAAATGGCACGTATTTCCAGTCGGTTATGTATGAAATGCGCGACAGGAAAGACTTTTCTGTCTTTGTCGGTCCGGAAGAGATGATGGCAGAAGTGGTATTAATGGGAGCACATGGCGGGGTGAATGGTGGAGCGAATATGTTCCCCAAATTGTATGTCGATTTGTACAATGCCGCATTTACACATAATATGGAGGAAGTAAAAAGACTCCATGCCATCGTCATGCAAATCAGTTCTACCATTTACAGTGTGGGCAGCTTCGGTTCAAGTTACCTGAAAGGAGTAAAATGCGGACTTTCGGTATTAGGTATTTGCAATGATTTTCTGGCTTCTCCATTCAATAAATTCGACAAAGATCACAGAAACCGTATCCGGTTGGCTATTGATAATCTCCCGTTATAATCTCATGAAACTTTTCCAACCTTTAAAACTTTGGAAAAGTTGTTCTATACGAATCTGATATGATGAAATCCACAAAACTTTATCCATGGCTGGTTGTCGGGATGCTTTGGTTTGTAGCACTGCTCAATTATCTCGACAGGCAAATGCTTTCGACCATGAAACCATCCATGATGATCGACATTGCCGAACTTGTTTCTGCTACGAACTTTGGACGCTTAATGGCTGTGTTCCTGTGGATATATGCATTGATGAGCCCGGTATCCGGAATTATAGCCGACCGGCTGAACCGGAAATGGTTGATTGTGGGTAGCCTGTTTGTCTGGTCGGGCGTCACGTTGATGATGGGATATTCCACAACCTTCGATCAGCTTTATATCCTTCGGGCCATTATGGGCGTTAGTGAAGCATTCTATATACCGGCAGGTCTTTCATTAATTGCCGATTATCATCAGGGTAAAACGCGTTCGTTCGCTATCGGGATTCATACCACCGGTATTTATCTGGGTCAGGCACTGGGTGGGTTCGGAGCTACCGTAGCAGATCATTTTTCATGGCAGATCACTTTTCATTCCTTCGGTCTGATCGGAATGTGCTACAGCGTGATACTGATTCTGTTCTTACGGGAAAAGAAAAGCTATATAAAGACTGACACTAAAAAAACAACCCCTAAAATAGAATTCTCACTGGCATTTAAAGGCCTGGGAGTCCTACTGGGGAATATTGCATTCTGGGTACTCCTGTTTTATTTCTCAGCACCCAGTTTACCGGGTTGGGCAACCAAGAACTGGCTCCCAACACTCTTTTCGGATACCTTGCATATGAATATGGCACAAGCCGGACCTATGGCTACCATCACCATGGCTATGGCTTCTTTTGCAGGCGTATTGATTGGTGGGGTGTTATCCGACAAATGGGTGCAAAGGGACCTGAAAGGTCGCATTTATACGGGTGTTGTGGGTTTGGGCATGACCATTCCGGCTTTGATACTTCTGGGTTACGGACATAGTTTCCCAACGGTCATGGCCGGTGCCTTATTTTTCGGACTTGGATTCGGGATGTTCGATGTAAACAATATGCCTATCCTGTGTCAGTTTGTATCCTCACGCTACCGTGCCACCGGATATGGGTTGATGAACCTGGTTGGAATTTCATCAGGAGCATTCATTACAAATTATCTGGGTAAGACCATTGATTCAGGTAACCTTGGCAGAAATTTTGCCATGCTTGGGATTGTTGTTGTTGCAGCTATTGTATTACAGCTCACCATGCTGAAACCAAAATTCATAAATAAAACAGATGAAGAATAATGATAAAATGGAGAATACAATAAAAAGAATATAGTCTCCAATTTATTTTTGAGAATAAAGAATAAATTGGATTTAAGCATTCATAAAGTTAAACGTTCTTTTTTAATTACTTTTGTGCTTTGTTCCTTATTGAAATTCAATAATAAATACTGGTTATGAAAACTAAAACAGATGAGTTTTACCGCAGCATCACCGATAAAGTGATTGAATTAGCAAAACAGGTAGCAGCATATATAGATACCGAAAGCCTGCATTTCTCTATGGACACAGTTGAAACAAAAAGCAAAAATGATTTTGTATCCTATGTCGATCAGGAAGCAGAACGACTTATTGTAAAAACATTAAGAGAAATACTCCCCGAAGCCGGGTTTGTCACTGAAGAAGGTACCGCACAAAATATAGGGGAAGATTATTTATGGATTATCGATCCGTTGGATGGAACCACCAATTTCATACACAACTCCACTCCTTATGCCATAAGCATTGCCCTGGCTTATAAAATGGAACCCGTTGTCGGCGTTATTTACGAGATTACACGCAAAGAGATATTCTATGCCTGGAATGGTAGTAAAGCGTTTTTAAACGGAGTAGAAATTCAGGTTTCTTCAACAGGTAAACTTTCAGAAGCACTCATTGTCTGTGGCCGGCCGCACCATTATATGGACCGTTATCCTGAGCTACTGAACGCTGTCGATTATTTCCTTAAGAACACACACGGTTTACGATTGAGCGGTTCCGCAGCTGCCGACCTGGCCTATGTGGCATGCGGACGTTATGATGGCCGTTTTGAATTCAACCTCAAACCCTGGGACATTGCTGCAGGTGTATTGATCATCAAACAAGCCGGTGGATACATAAGTGATTTCAACGGTGAAAATAATTATTTTCTGAATGGGTCCGTATTAGCTTCGAACAAAAATATATTCGACGAATTTAAAAAGGTAATCGGTGGATTATTCAGCGAATAGTCATTTAAATTTTCCAGACAAATGCCTTCTTTACTATTGAATAACGTGTAATATTGAAATAAAGAATACTTTATTCACCCCCTGTGTATAAATGGGTCATCACTTAGATTTTATTCCGGCCATACCCAAAGAGTTTATTCCGTTTAATGTGATGATACACCGGTGCCGGTACGTAATTTATCAAACGATCGTCCGCGTTTTCGATCATGCCGGATATATTACCGGAACTTATCTCCAGGCTTTTAGGCTGAATGCTCTTCAAAACAAGTATTTTCTTTGAGGCATTCAGATATTGCCACAGCATCCGGTTTGTCCCCGAAAAATAAGAGTCTTCAGGATAGATCACCTCACCTGAATTACGGTCGATGAACGGATACAGGTAAACTTTTACATTTTCCTGAAACAATGCCCCCATGGCTTCAAGCAAACCTCCCCGCAAATCGGTATAATTCGAAGGGTCAATGATCTTATCAAACGTAGGCAATCCGACAACCAGACGAAGCTTGATCAGGTTGAACTGAGCAAAGTATTTTACCAACTGAAAATACCTGTAAAATTTGGAAATCATGACACTCTGCCCCATCATATTCAGCAGGTCAACCCGGTGTAAGAAATCTTTTTCATTTACTTTCTCATTTTGTATCAGGTACTTCAATGAGATCTCACAAAATGCAATGGTATTATCCGGCCTGAAATCTTCATCTCGTTTAAAATTCGCCAGGCTATCCTCCATGAATTCCATCCCCAGGTTATTGATAGGCCTGAAATACCCTCTTAATACGATGACATTTTTTTTATACAACAGTTCGCCGGGTTGCTGTACTTTTCCGGTTTGGTCGAACATGATCGCCGGAGTCATATCGTTGCTTACCAGCATCAAATTAAGCAACCTGTTATCAACCCATTCCAGGTCGGGTCCTTCCACATAAACATAATCCACTTCCACGCGACTGGCATCCAGGTTATCCAGTAACGACAACAGTACATCACGAGGATCTTCCCACTGAAAAAGTCCGCCGCAGATTAAATTAATACCTAACGCACCCAGTGAGTTTTGTTGTAACAAGGTGTCATTTTCAAGCAACTTGACATGAATAAACATCTTATTGGGATGGTAACGGTCGGTTCCTTCCACCGCCAGGCCCAACCAACCATTTCCATGGTTGGTCTTGGCGAAATTCAGTGTTTCAACGGTATTTGCAAATGCAAAGAATTTACGGGAGTTCTTTTTATCCAGAATTTCGATCAGTTCACCGTATTCATAATCAATCATTTTACGTAGCCGCTCTTCCGCCACATGTCGGGAAGGATTTCCATGATTGTAAAAATGATCGGAGAATAATTTATCGTATGCCGAGATCGATTTAGCCACTGTATTGGAAGCTCCCCCTGCCTGAAACAAATGTCTGACTGTCTCCTGGCCACCGCCTATTTCGGCAATAGCACCGTAATAATTTGAATCGATATTGATATGTACTGACTTTTCTTTCGTACTAAGAATGGTTGTTTTCTTCATCTGATCATTATTAACAGGTTTTGTGCTCCTTACCCATAAATTACATAGTTGCAAATTTTGTTGTTAAATTGATAACATTGCACAGTTCGATAAGTTTGTTAGACCTGATCTTTTCTTTAAAAACCTCCATTCCTTGTACGTTGACATGCCAAACATCACAGTCAACCGTTCATCAGATTTTCAATGTTCACTGGTATTCAATTATTTTATTTGTTTTTTGGAAACTTAACCGAATCTATGCACCAATAATCCCATTGAAAAACAAGGTTTAATTCACCGGGCCCTGTAAAATGCAGTGACTCCACAGAACCTTCAATGGTTCCATCAAAGTCAATTTCAAATTCAACGGTTGCTTTTTCAGAATCGAAATCTATATTGGTAATCATAAAACGATTCAGATGAAAAGAGCTGAACGACTGCCGGAAATGAAGATGCCATTCTGCTTTCAGCGCCTCTGATGACAAGGAATATGTGTAGAAATCATCCACTTTATCAAGATAGGTACGAATAAATTCATTGGAATGTTCAAAAATATTGTATTCATGATTGGGATGAAATTCTTCGTAGGTATAGTTCGAAAACATGCCGGGGATATGCATATCATCTTTTTCTTCGAGAAATAATTCTTCAGTCAGAAAGCGGTATAATTCCCGTTCAGGCACATCGCAGAGTGTACCCAGGGAAATCTGATGGCTGGTCAACAGTTCTGTTAGCCTCTTTAATTCTTCAGGAATCTCATTATCCGTCAATTCCTCCACCTTACGAAAGGACGGTTTTCCAATAAAGTCATACAATTGGATTCGTTTGGTTGACTTATAAGCATCTTCAAAAGCAATAATATTATCCAGAAACTGACTCATTATTTCAGGCGGCAAATTAGTCCCTGTGGACATGTCTGAAAAATTAGCTCCGTACTCTTTGGTAATTTTGTTTATCTTTTCTTCATTCGCCACCCGAAGGTTGTCAGGACTTTTTTTGTGTGATCCATTTTTACGTACCATACTAAGTTGTTTTTAGCGTTATTAATTGAAAATATTTAAACAATTCTGAGTTTATCTCTTGATTGATTCCAGTTAATTTAGAGCTTCTTTTCCCTTATTTCATTTTTTATATGACATGCTATGCGTATTCCGCCTTGTTGATAAATTCTTTTCAGGTATTTTTTTAACGGCAATATTGATATTTCTGTTTTATTCTTATTTATTCTTTCTTTTACTTCAGTTTATTTTTTTATATGATTATCCGCAAAGTGTCCTAATAGACTAATGTCTCATAACTTTAGATTCTATTTAGTTTTAGCTTTGTGATACTTAGTGTTTTTGTGTCTTTGTGGCGATCTTTTTTTCTTGCCACTAAGTCTCTAAGACACTAAGGAGCACAAAACTATTCATTTGCTAAGCGAAATAGTCTAATAAATGAAAAAAAATAATTAACTATGTTTTCACAATTTGTAATCGCCAGAATTTTTATTTTTTAGTTGATTCCACACGCATATTCTATTTTAAAGCATTATGAGCTATTGCGGAGAATCATATGTTTTTAATCTCCACGATATTTTTATCTTGTTATTAAAGGACTTAATTTTTCCCTTCATCTTTCAATTGGTTGCTTTAACCTGCCTTCGTAACTATCCAATATATCCTGAATGTTTTTTTGTCTGTTAGTGACCAACTCTCAGAATTGTTTTATTTCAATCATCGGGTATTGAGTTTGTTATCTACAAAGCCTAATATTAAATTTAATACAAAAGTACATTATTTATTTTAATTTTTAATGAATGAACTGATTTTTTTTAAGACAAAAGAACTAAGACATAAGACATAAGATAAAAGACATAAGATAAAAGACAAAAGTAACATGAATCAAGACTTAACACTGAACGTGGAACACTGAACGCGGAACGTGGAACACTGAACGCGGAACGCAGAACGCGGAACGCGGAACGCGGAACGCGAAACACGGAACGTTGAATGCGGAACACGGAACATTTTCAACAAATCTTCACCACCGGTACATTGATCAGCAGTCCGAACTTTTCAATTTTACCGGCAATATGCCCTACTCCGATGGCACAGTGATGCGAGGGCCCGGCTTTGCTCCAGCTATTCATAAACTGTTTGGCAGATATGGGGAATCGATACCGGCTGTTCGTATTGCCGATTTGCAGGGTCGGCCCTTCCACCGATTCACACTCTGCAACAAGCAGGAAGATTCCATCACGTCCTTCGCAGACCGATAGGATTGTCACAGGCCCATGCTTTACCGACATTTGTATCGACAGGCCCTTGCCGGGTTTGCCATGATACATGGGTAATGGTACCAGATTGACTTTTCCTTCAGCAATGGCAAAATGGGCAGGTCCATCATGACCGAGCATAACGATATCGTCATTGAAATCCATGGCATAGAATTCGGAGAACGAACCGCCTGCTCCCAGTACAGACATGATTTTCATCGCCTGAACATTCTTTACTTCACATTCACCGGCAATGGGTATGTTTCGACCAGTCAACAGGGTATTTCCGGCAATGACGGATGTGGCGATATTTTCATAGGCATTGCCATTCGTTCCTTCATAGTAATACGCCATGGAACCAAGCCTGTGAACGGCAATCAGTTTGTCAAGCGCCACAGAAGTACGGGCTGCCCGTTCCAGTTCGTATGATTCACAGTCATCACTCACCAGAAAGGCAGTGTCAAATTCCTCCAATTTAGCTTTTACTTCAACTTCGGTTGTGGCCTGACGCAAATCATTCAATTCGCACATTTCCAGCATTTCAATGTGGGTGCCGAAAACAGAGGATTGAAGGGCTATATCGGTATAGACATCAAGCATTCCACCGTAATAATGTCCAAGGATACCCAGCCGGTTGTGCCGCATGGCAAAAGATACCCGGGCAGCGTCCACCCAGTCTTCAATTTCTTTCCAGGCTTCTTTTTCAGTCAGATAACCACTAACAATATCGTACCGGATTTGTGCGCGGTTGAATACACCTGCAATCTCGGGAACCGAACAAGCCTGGCAATGGGCGAGCCATTCACCTGTCATTTTACCACGGTCGCCCATACTGTTTATAAAATCATAATCAATGGCAGCTACCGGTTGGAGGTTTAAAATTATGATCGGTATTTTCAACTGTTGAGCAACAGGCAACACAGTTGAAGAAAGTGCGTATGTAGAGATAAAAAGAAAAACGATATCCACTTGTTCTTTTCTCAAAAAATCAGCTGCCAACTGTGCTTTTTCGGGATTATCCACCATGCCTGCATCAATAACGGTAACACCAAATGATTCAATGCCATTTTTGATAGTATGCTGATAACCTTCCAGTCGTTGAAGCAATCCTGCAAACTGTGGCCAGTATGTATCCAGCCCAATACCGAAGAGTCCGGCTTTTAATGTTGTTTTTTCCATTTAAAAGTATGCTTTAAAATATTTTATCCGTTTATTATCCGTCTACCTATTCCCTACTACCAATTTCATCTGACTACCTACTACTGACTACCTACTACCAACTATTGACTATCTCCACTTTATCTCCACCTCCTGATCAAATCCGGTTTGCAATTAAATAAAGAAAAAACAATTTGTAATTAGTATGTAATCTGTAAATAACCTGTTTCTAACTAGATACAGTTTATATACTGGTTATTTACTGATTATATACTGATTATTAACTAATTATTACCGAACCGGACAAAACCCGGATGCGAACGAAACATGGAGCATACCTACTGTAAAGCCAAATATTCTTTGTAACTGATTTTAAAAGTATGATTCTCGATTTTATAGTATAAACCTTTAAAAAATACCAGCTCAACCTGAGATACCCTGATATTCCGGTAAAAGTCCCTGTTTATCTCACTTTTGTACGCTTACAGCGGGTACAAATATACGGAATATCCGTCTTTTTCGTATATTGTCATGTTTATTTCATAATGCGTTTCAAAATAATGGATCACTTAAAATCGTTCTGCTTTATTTTATTTTCACTTTTCGTTTATTCTACCTGTGTAATAGCAACTTCCCCACAGAAAACGGAACCTGTTACCCAACGGTATTATTTATCCGGGCATGGTGCCGACGATATGGTGCAATGGGATTTTTTCTGTACTGATGGAATCAACGCCGGGAAATGTACAAAAATCGGTGTACCTTCCTGTTGGGAGTTACAGGGTTTTGGAAAATACCAGTACGGAATGAAATTCTACGGGAAAGCTACTGCTGATGGAATTGCCAACGAAAAGGGATTGTATAAGTACGAATTTGAAGTCCCGACAGCATGGCTTGGCAGACAGGTGATCATTAATTTTGAAGCATCCATGACCGATACAGAAGTAAGAATAAACGGTCAAAAAGCGGGTGCCATTCATCAGGGTGCCTTTTATCGTTTTTCCTACAACATTACCGAACGGTTGAAGTACGGAAAGAAAAACCTGCTGGAAGTCACTGTAAGCAAAGAAAGTGAAAATACAAGCGTCAACCTGGCCGAACGACGAGCCGATTACTGGAATTTCGGGGGTATCTTCCGTCCGGTATTTCTGGAGATAAAACCCGTTATCCACATTGCCCAACTTGGGATCGATGCAAAAGCAGATGGATCTTTTCAGGCAAATTGCATGATGAATAAAGCATCGGAAGGAATGAGTTTAAAAACTATGCTGATCGATAGGATCGGAAATACAGTATCAGAAACAGAAACACCTGTCAAAACAGGAAGCGACCGGGCCCTTGTTCAGCTTCATGTCAAAAAGCCTTTGTGTTGGACAGCCGAAACTCCGGTCCTGTATAAAGCCCGGGTCTCACTGATCAATAAAGAAGGAAAGATCGTCCATCAGGTGACAGAGTCATTTGGATTTCGCACCATTGAAGTGCGTGCGAGTGACGGTTTGTATATCAATGGTGTTCGCGTTACTATCCGGGGTGTTAACAGGCATAGTTTCCGTCCGGAGAGCGGGCGCACCCTTTCGAAAGTCAAAAACATTGAAGATGTGCTGTTGATAAAAAGCATGAACATGAATGCTGTCAGGTTATCCCATTATCCGGCCGATCCGGAGTTTCTGGAAGCGTGCGATTCGCTTGGGCTGTATGTGATGAATGAATTATGCGGATGGCACGGGCGCTATGATACTCCCACCGGAGTTAAACTGGTGAAGGAAATGGTGGAGCGCGATGTAAATCACCCATCGGTTACCTGGTGGAGCAATGGAAACGAAAAAGGATGGAATGATGAACTGAACGGTGAATTTCATAAATATGATCCGCAACTTCGCCCGGTAATACATCCACAGGGAAATTATGGCGGGTTTGAAACCATGCATTACCGTTCGTACGGTGAGTCACAGGAATATATGCGTAAACCTGAAATATTTATGCCCACCGAATTTTTACACGGTCTTTATGATGGTGGATTGGGTGCCGGGCTACATGATTACTGGGAAATGATGCGTAAAAACCCACGTTGTGCAGGTGGTTTCCTTTGGGTACTCGCCGATGAAGGAGTAAAGAGGGTGGATATGAATGGATTTATTGACAACCAGGGTAATTATGCATGCGATGGCATTGTAGGGCCGCATCATGAAAAAGAAGGCAGCTTCTATACCATTAAGCAAATTTGGTGCCCGGTACAGGTACTGGAGAAAACAATCGATGCCGGCTTTCAGGGTGTATTTACCATCGAGAACCGCTACGATTTCAAGAATATCAATACATGCAGGTTTAGCTGGAAACAGGTTAAGTTCACCCCGGCTATGGCTACAAAAGGCGAAGTGATTACACTGAAACAAGGAGAAATAACGGGCAGTGATATTGAGCCTCACTCGTCAGGTAGATTAGATTTAAAAACCAGTTTAGACCCTCAGGCCGAGGCACTTTTTTTAATAGTAAGGGATGAGAATGGCAATGAACTCTGGAGATGGACATTCCCCATCGCAAAAACAAATACGAAACAAAACTCAGTTGAAACAGGAAAAATACCAACACAGGAATCCACTTCCGGTTCACTCGTTATAAATGCCGGAGATACCAGATTTACCTTCAGCAAAAAAGATGGTGAATTGAAAGGAGTAACTGTCAACGGGAAGACAATCAGTTTTGGCAATGGACCCCGTTTTATTGCAGCACGACGTGCTGACCGTTCACTCGATCAGTTTTACAATCATGATGATGAACAGGCAAAAGCAAAGGAAAGAACCTATACCGAATTTACCGATGCAGCTGTATTCAGTGGATTTGATACAAAAGAAGAAGGTAAGAATGTGATCGTAACGGCCGGATACACCCTTGGGAATCTGGATAAAGCACTGTGGACCATCGATCCGTCAGGAAAATTAACGTTGGATTACACCTATCATTTCAGTGCGGTGGTCGACCTGATGGGAATCAAATTTGATTACCCGGAAGAAAAAGTAACAAGCAAACAATGGCTGGGTGATGGTCCCTACCGCGTTTGGCAAAACAGGCTGCAGGGTCCGGTATATGATTTGTGGGCTAATGATTACAACGATCCCGTTCCCGGGGAGACTTTTACCTATCCGGAGTTCAAGGGTTATTTTGCGCATGTAAACTGGATGACATTACAGACCACCGAAGGTAAAATCAGCCTGACAAACGAAACACCTGACACGTATATCGGTATTTACGAACCGCGCGATGGTCGTGACAACCTGCTTTACACATTGCCTAAAAGTGGTATATCGATACTGAATGTCATTCCGGCTGTCCGGAATAAAGTAAATTCCACGGACCTGAACGGACCATCGGCACAACCCAAATGGGTGAACGGGGAACAGCATGGAAGAATCGTATTTACGTTCAACAAATGAAAATACATCAGGCACAACAGAGTTCATAAAACGATAGCTTTTAAGCTATAAAATTTCAATATGAAAAATTTCAAATACAAGCTGATCATTTTATTAATTGCCTTACAAGTAATGGGTATGACATTCGCTCAACCATCACTTCGCGGGCAATTCATCACTCCTCCTGCCGAAGCGAAACCCTGGACGTTTTGGTACTGGATGTATGGGGCTGTATCGAAACCGGGGATCAAAGCCGACCTCGAAGCCATGAAACGCATCGGGTTGGGTGGGGCTTATTTGATGACTATCAAAGGGACAACAGAAGGTCCCGGGTATAAAAATGCAGTATCACAGCTCACACCCGAATGGTGGGAGATGGTTCGATACAGCATGCAACAGGCGGATAGCCTGGGATTAAAACTGGGCATGCATGTCAGTGATGGATTTGCACTGGCAGGTGGGCCCTGGATAACACCTGAGGAATCTATGCAAAAAGTAGTATGGAGTGACACCATAATCAAAGGTGGAAAAATAAAATCGCTTCATCTTTCTGTTCCGGAAAGAAATAAAAATTATTATGAAGACATTGCCGTATTTGCATTGCCGTTACAGAAAGGAGAATACGATTCACCACATAACCGGGTAAATCCGGTGGTGACTTCCGACAATCCGGATGACAGCACTCCATTTACTCCGGCTGATAAAGACTTCAAGGCAACAAAACCCTGTTATATCCAATACTCCTATAAAAAACCCTTCACATTACGAACCCTTGAAATCACTCCGACGGGAAATAACATTCAATCACAACGGCTTGCTGTTTTAGCCAGTAATGATGGTTTAACTTACCGGTTGGTGAAACAACTTGTTCCTTCACGACAGGGTTGGCAAAATACCGGTTTCAACAGTACATTCAGCATTCCTCCGGTCACAGCCCGTTATTTCCGCCTGGCATGGAATCCGGCAGGAAGCGAACCCGGAAGCGAAGACCTGGATGCCGCAAAATGGAAACCAACATTAAAAATCAAAGCCATCTCCCTAAGTTCCGTTTCGAGGATCAACCAGTGGGAAGGGAAAGCAGGCCTGGTATGGCGTATATCTGCCAAAACAACACCGGAGGAGATTTCATCCGCCGATTGCACTCCAACAAGGAATGTTATCAACCTGACTTCCGGTTTTAAAAACGGTCGGTTAACCTGTACTCTTCCGGCAGGCACCTGGCGAATCTTACGAATGGGACATACTTCCACCGGAACAACCAATGCAACCGGAGGAGGTGCTAAAGGACTGGAATGTGATAAATTTTCAGAAGTCGCTGTTCAGAAGCAATTCGATAACTGGTTTGGGGCAGCATTTTCACATACAGATTCAACCCTTGCCCGTAGGGTCCTAAAACTTATGCATGTTGACAGTTGGGAATGTGGCAGCCAGAACTGGAGCAGTACCTTTGCCTCAGAATTCAGGTCCAGGCGTGGTTATGAACTCTTACCCTATTTGCCGTTATTAGCCGGATATCCGATTGAAAATACCACTATTTCAGAAAAGGTATTACTGGATGTACGGAACACTATTTCCGAATTGGTATCATCTGTATTTTACAAGGTCATGGTTAAAAATGCAAGGATGTACGGTTGTGAAACATCTGCTGAATGCGTAGCTCCGACTTTTGTAAGCGATGGCATGTTGCACTACAACGAAGTGGAACGTCCAATGGGCGAGTTCTGGCTTCGTAGTCCAACACACGATAAACCGAACGATATGCTCGACGCTATCAGCGGGGCCCATATTTATGGTAAGAACATTATTCAGGCAGAAGGATTTACACAACTAAGAACGAACTGGGATGAGAATCCATCCATGCTCAAACCCATATTAGATCGTAATTTTGCGTTGGGAATCAACAAATTGTTTTTTCACATATTTGTCCATAACCCGGATATGGATAAGGCACCGGGCATGACACTTGATGGCATCGGACTTTATTTTCAGCGCGACCAGACCTGGTGGAATCAGGGCAAGGCTTTTGTTGACTATGTGTCACGGTGCCAGGCAATGCTGCAGTATGGACATCCGGTCACGGATATTGCCGTATTTACAGGCGAAGAAATTCCCCGCCGTGCATGGACACCAGACAAATTAGTATCCATCCTACCCGGATTAATAGGAAAAGACCGTGTTGAAAGTGAACAAAAGAGACTCGCAAATACAGGCCTTCCACTCCGCGAAATGCCCGTTGGAGTCACTCATTCCGCCAATATTTACGATGCTTCTGACTGGATAAATCCGTTAAACGGGTACGCCTACGATTCATTTAATAAAGACGCCCTGTTGCGCTTGTCAAAAGCAGAAAAGGGAAGTCTGACCTTACCCGGTGGAGCAGAATACAAGATATTGTTATTACCCTATCAACCCCGATTATTTCCGGACAGCCTGCCCTATTCCTTTGAAGTGAACCAACAGGTCCGGAAACTGGAAAAACAAGGTGTAAAAGTCATTTATAATAAAATAATCACACAGCAGGATTTATCTTTTTACAAGCTGCTTCCGGATGTAAAAGTACCGGAACATATAGCCTGGACACACAGGACCGGTGACCAGGGTGATGTATATTTCATTTCCAACCAGGAAAACACCGAACGAAATATTGATATTACCTTACGCTGCCAGACAAGCATTCCGACCCGATGGAATCCGGTTAACGGTGAGATTTATCACATTGAGCATGTTGAAAAGAATCAGTATGGTACGCATTTCAAACTTGAGCTGGCACCTTATGAATCAACCTTTATCGTATTTTACAGCAAAGATCCGGTAAAATACAATATCGTGAAGACATTAAGACGTGATTCCGTACCAGTAACAGGAAACTGGGACATAAACTTTCTGAAAAACAACCAGACTATTACAGACTCTGCTTTATTCGACTGGAGTAAACATACGAATCCATTGATAAAATACTATTCCGGCACTGCTATCTATAAAACGAATTTTACGTGGGGCTATGACCCTGACAAAATGAGTATTGACATTGTTCCTGTTTACCTTTCAGTAGGTAAAGTTTGCAATATGGCAAAAGTCCGTGTCAACGGCATCGATTGTGGGACGGCATGGACAGCACCCTATCAAGTTGAAATAACCCGGGCACTCAAAAAAGGAACGAACCTGCTTGAAATAGAAGTAGTCAATACATGGGCTAATGCCATTAACGGATCTGATAAAAGGACACCCCCATTCCCGGGTATTTCTACAAACGGAAAATACCGGTTGAAAGAAGATAAACTGCTGGAATCCGGATTAATCGGACCGGTCATAATACAAACAAAATAATCAAATATAGTATAAAAATGAAACACTCCGCAATAATTATCCTGTTGATGTTTTTCGCAGTTATAACAACTGTACATGCAGAAATAAAACTTCCTGCCATCTTTTCGGATTCCATGGTTATGCAGCAAAATACAACTGCAAATATCTGGGGAAAGGCCACTCCGAAAAGACTTGTCACCCTGATTGCCGGTTGGGATAAAAAGAAATATACCACGACTTCAAACTCTCAGGGAAACTGGAGAATAACCATCACAACCCCAAAAGCAGGCGGACCCTATGAATTATCCATTAGTGATGAAAAAACACTGACACTAAGAAACATCCTGATGGGTGAACTTTGGCTCTGTTCGGGTCAAAGCAATATGGAAATGCCTATGAAAGGGTTTAAAAATCAACCGGTAGAAGGATCCAATATGGATATTCTGAAAAGTACGAATCCAAACCTGCGGCTTTTCACCGTGAAGCATTGTTCGACCATTGAAGCACAAAGTGATCTGGCAGGGGAATGGTTTGATGCTGCCCCGGAGAGTGTGCGAGACTTCAGTGCCACAGCATATTATTACGGCCGTCTTTTACAGGAGACATTGCATGTGCCCGTTGGATTGGTAGTCAGTGCCTGGGGTGGTTCAAATGTGGAAGCATGGATGACGGAGGATATGTTGAAAGCATTTCCTTCAGTCAGGATTCCAAAAACAGCAACAGATATCAAAGAGAAAAACCGCACACCGACAACTTTGTACCAGGGTATGATTAACCCTTTGGTCGGATTGACCATCAAAGGTGTGATCTGGTATCAGGGTGAAAGCAATTACGACAGGGCAAATTTATACACAGACATGTTCAGCACCATGATCAGCGGTTGGCGTAAGAACTGGAATCAGCAGGATACCATTCCATTTTACTATTGTCAGATTGCACCATTTGATTATTCCATCATAACTGAAAAAGGCAAGGAAGTTATCAACTCGGCCTATTTACGGGAAGCACAGGCAAAAGCCGAGCTTATAATACCGGCAACCGGAATGGTTGTGCTCTTAGATGCCGGTTTGGAAAAAGGAATTCATCCGGTAAAAAAACAAGTGGTGGGTGAACGTCTTGCCTTACTGGCTTTATCGAAAAGTTATAAGATAAAGGGTATTGCTGCAGAGAGTCCGGTTTATAAAGGAATGGAAATTCAGGGCGATACAGTTATCGTAAGTTTTGAACGTGCCCCTATGTGGATGTCAGCCAGGAATTTTGAATCAAAATTATTTACCCTTGCCGGAGAAGACAAGGTATTTCATCCGGCAAAAGCCTGGATTGTCAGAAGCAAAGTTTATGTAAAAAGCGAATCAGTGGTTAAACCAGTTGCAGTTCGTTACGGGTTTGAGAATTATGTGGAAGGTGATTTATTCAGCAACGAAGGATTACCGGTTTCTTCATTCCGAAGTGATACCTGGTAGAAAATGCAAAAAATAATCATCACCTCCCTACTGTTCCTGATATGTTCTACCGGTTTTGCCAGTGAGGCAAACCTGGTATGGACAACTCCATCACTTAACTCATCAGGTTCAATGCCCTGCGGAGGCGGGGATATTGGGTTAAATATATGGGTAGAGAAAGGTGATTTGTTTTTTTACATCTCCCGAAGCGGTACCTATGATGAGAACAATACATTGCTCAAACAGGGTCGGTTTCGCATACACCTCACTCCTAACCCGTTTACAGGAAGTACTGATTTTCGTCAGGAATTAAAACTGACTGATGGGTCTGTTGAAATCACATCAAATGGTGTTAAAGTTCGACTTTGGGTGGATGTATTTCATCCGGTTGTGCATGTTGAGATTAAAAGCAAACATGTTGTTTCGTCCGAATTTCAGTATGAAAGCTGGCGCTATCAGGACCGGTTTATCCGGAAAGGTGAAGGACAACAGAATTCGTACAAATGGGCCCCTCCAAAAGGGTTACTGATGACGCGCGACTCAATATCTGCTTCCGGAAATACAGTTACTTTCTTTCACCGGAATCCTGAAAAGACCGTGTTTGATGTTGCTGTAAACCAACAAGGCCTGGAAAGTGTGAAGTCACAACTAATGAATCCAATAGGCAATCTTATTTCGGGTGGTCGTGCCATGGGAAGCAACCTCCGGTTTAAAAAAACAGAAACAGGAATCTATGCCGGTACGGACTATCAGGCGTGGGTATTTGAAAGCATTAAACCATTTACCTCCCAACAGATCAGCATTACCCTGAATACCTTACAAACCAAAGATATCCCGGAATGGGAAAAAGGACTCAACAAGACGATATCTTCCATTTCACCGAAAGCGGACAGGAAAAAAACCAGAGCCTGGTGGTATGCATTCCAGAACCGAAGCTTCATACAGGCAGAAGGCGAAGCAGCCGAACTGACAAACAACTACACCCTTTTCAGGTATATGCTCGGATGCAATGCCTTTGGAACTGCTCCCACGAAATTTAACGGAGGGCTTTTTACCTTTGATCCGGTTTTTGTAGATTCAACACAGGCATTTACACCCGATTACCGCAAGTGGGGTGGCGGTACCATGACTGCCCAGAATCAACGGCTTGTGTACTGGCCCATGTTGAAGAGTGGCGATTATGATATGATGACTTCGCAATTCGATTTCTACAACCGTTTGCTGAAGAATGCTGAGTTACGCACTCAGGTTTACTGGGGTCATCAGGGAGCATGCTTTGCAGAGCAGCTAGAGAATTTTGGATTGCCCAATCCAAGCGAATACGGATGGAAACGACCATCTGACTTTGATAAAGGGGTGGAATATAATGCCTGGCTGGAATATGAATGGGACACCGTGCTGGAATTTTGTCAAATGATGCTGGATACCCGCAGTTACAACAACGCTGACATTACCAAATACATGCCTTTGATTGAAAGTGCCGTTACCTTCTTTGACGAGCATTACAGGTACCTGGCAAAACATCGCGGACGGAAAGAACTGGATGGCAATGGACATTTAATCCTCTTTCCGGCATCTGCAGGTGAAACATACAAAATGGCCAACAATCCTTCAAGTACCATTGCAGCATTACGATCAGTATTGAAATCAACGGGGAACAGAGATTCCATGCTGGCAACTATTCCACCAATTCCGTTGCATGAATTAAACGGACGCACCCTGATTTCACCAGCCAGAACATGGGAAAGGATCAACAACACCGAAGTACCTCAACTGTATCCGGTTTTTCCATGGCGGATATATGGTGTTGGAAAGGACAGCCTTGAAACAGCGAAAAATACGTATCTTTACGATCCTGATGCATTAAAATTCAGGAGTCATGTTGGATGGAAGCAGGACAATATATTTGCTGCCTGCCTGGGATTGACCGGTGAGGCAAAACGGTTGAATAAACTGAAACTCAACAACGGACCTTATCGGTTTCCGGCATTCTGGGGACCCGGTTTCGATTGGACACCTGATCACAATTGGGGAGGAAGTGGTATGATTGGTTTACAGGAAATGTTGCTTCAGAATTCGGATGATGGGAAAATACTTTTGTTCCCCGCTTGGCCTCGTGAATGGAATGTACATTTTAAACTTCATGCCCCGAAGAATACAACTGTGGAAGCGGAGCTGAAAAATGGGAAAGTCATCAACCTGATTGTATTTCCTGAAAGCAGGAAAAAAGATATTCAGATCTTACTAAAACAGAACTAAGTCATTTAATTCAAATATTACGAATGGATAACATGTGACCTGAAATTATTCCTGGAAATATAAACATTATATATCCAGGTTTTAGTAATTGGAACAATATAATGACATGTTGTATTTATTTGAAAACAGACCTCTCCCCCTGCCCTCTCCCAATCCCGATAGTTATCGGGAGAGGGTGATAGAGCCAGGGGTTGATTATTTTTTAAATTTTAAATACATAGTACACTATATATTTCCTACTACTTAAATCATATCGCATCATACAATTCTGAATACAACAATACTCAATCTTACTTTAATAATCAACGAATCAAATATGAGGTATCTAAAATTACTGGTTGTGCTATCACTGATTGTACTTCCTGCTCATGGTTTTGCAGTACGTGGAACATCGGTAGCTGGTTTTTTTCAGTTACAGGGAAGCGGACGTCAGGTTTACAATTTCAATCCGGGTTGGCGTTTTTACAAAGGGGATGTGAAGAATGCTGAAAAAAACGATTTTGATGATTCATCCTGGGAAGTTGTAGCTATTCCTCATACCGTTGAACTGATGCCTGCCGAAGCAAGTGGTTGCCGGAATTATCAGGGAATAGCGTGGTATCGTAAGAGGTTTATTATCCCGGCTGATGCAAAAGACAAGGATATAACCATTCATTTTGAAGCCATCATGGGCAAACAGAACATTTACCTCAACGGTAAATTGGTCAAAGAACATGTGGGGGGTTATCTGCCGGTAACTATTGAATTGACAAATTATGGAGTTCAGGTCGGAGACACCTGCAACCTGGCGGTTATGGCTGATAACAGCAATGACAAAAATTATCCACCCGGCAAACCGCAATACACACTTGATTTTGCGTATCATGGCGGGATGTACAGGGATGCCTGGATGATCATTAAAAACAAGGTGGCCATAACAGATGCCATTGACGCACAAAAAACAGCCGGAGGTGGTGTGTTTGTTCACTACGATCAGATCAGTGAAAAAAGTGCACAGGTTTTTATCCGGACAGAAGTAAAAAATAATGGGAAACAAATCAAAAAACTGATAGTAGAGACTTCGTTGTTCGATGCAACAGGAATTTTTATCAAAAAGATCTCGTCCGGTCTTTCTCTGAATCCCGGTAAATCAAAGACAGTCAGCCAACAAACTTCGGTTGCCAATCCGCATTTATGGTCACCTGATGTTCCGTATTTATATCAGTTAAATTCACGAATCAAAGAAGGTAAAAAAGCATTGGATGGTGGATCACTTCACATAGGAATCCGAAAAGCTGAATTTCGTGGCAAGGATGGGTTTTATCTGAACGGCAAACCTTACGGTCAAATGATCGGAGCCAACCGTCATCAGGATTTTGCATATGTAGGTAATGCCGTGCCTAATTCGCAACAGTGGCGTGATGCCAAAAGGTTGCGTGATGCCGGTTTTACCATTATTCGCACGGCACATTACCCACAGGATCCTGCATTTATGGATGCCTGTGATGAATTGGGTTTATTTATCATTGTAGCTACTCCGGGGTGGCAATTCTGGAATAAGGATCCAAAATTCGAACAACTGGTTTATGATAACACCAGGAACCTGATTCGCCGTGACAGGAATCACCCATCGGTATTGATGTGGGAACCTATCCTGAACGAAACAGGTTATCCGTTGGAATTTTCGCTTGCTTCATTAAAAATCACAAAAGATGAATTTCCGTATCCGGGTGCACCGGTAGCTGCAGCCGATATGCAGTCAAAGGGTGTTGCCGACAATTACGATCTGGTATATGGATGGCCTACCGATGAAGGAAAGGTAAAACAGAATATCTTCACCCGTGAATTTGGTGAAAACGTGGATGACTGGTATGCCCATAATGCGAACAACCGAGCCAGCCGTAGTTGGGGTGAGCGTCCACAACTGGTGCAGGCACTGTCTCTTGCAAATTCGTATGATGCTATGTTTCAGACCACAGGTCAATTTATAGGCGGTGCGCAGTGGCATCCCTTTGACCACCAGCGTGGGTATCATCCCGATCCTTATTGGGGTGGAATATTTGATGCGTTCAGGCAACCAAAATATGCTTATTACCTGTTTAAAAGCCAGGTAGATCCTTCCATAAAACATTCAATTGCTGATGATGGCCCAATGGTTTTTGTAGCGAACGAAATGACACCATTCTCGGAAGCAAATGTTGTGGTATTCAGCAATTGTGATTCTGTTCGACTGACCGTTTACGAATCAAAAAGCCTGGTAAAAAAGGTATTAACAGAAAAAGAACATATGCCCTATGCCCCGGTCATATTCGAAAATGTGTATGATTTTTGGGAAGCAAGGGATCTTAGCTACAAAAAGAAAAACTGGCAAAAAGTCAGCTTGCTGGTCGAAGGAATGATTGGTGGGAAAGTGGTCTGCTCTGAAAAGAAGATGCCATCACGCCGTTCGACGAAGATTCGTCTTACGCTGGATACCCAAAAACAATCACTGATAGCAGATGGTTCCGATTTTATTGTTGCTGTGGCCGAAATCACGGATGATAATGGCAATGTACGCAGGTTGGCAAAAGACAATGTTGTATTTACCGTGGAAGGGGAAGGTGAAATTATCGGAGATGAACGTACAGGAGCCAATCCTCGTGCAGTGGAGTTCGGATCTGCACCTGTATTGATACGTTCGACGTTAAAGGCCGGTAAAATAAAAGTCAGGGCACATGTCCAGTTTGAAGGAACTCAGGCTCCTACGGCCTCGGAAATTGAATTTGAGAGTATCCCGGCCAGCATTCCATTCTGTTATCTGGAACAACACAAAACCGCAAGAAACAGAATAGAGAGCACTAAAACAAATAAGGTCCAGCTTACTCAGGAAGAGAAACAAAAATTATTGATTGAAGTTGAACGCCAACAAACTGAGTTTGGTGTAAAATAGTATCATTTGACAACATTTCCTGTGCATCATGAAAATATTAAACATGAGTCATGTTGTCAAATTTACAAACAACGAATAAACAACTAACCCATGAACTTAAAAACAAGTGCAATTCTGACATTCAGCATACTTCTCACAACGTTTTCAAACGTAACAGCTGAAATAATACTTCCAAAGATTATCGGGCACAATATGGTGCTGCAACGCCATACAACGGTTCCGATATGGGGGACAGCCACCAAAGGAGAAAAAATCACCGTGACTTTTGGCGGACAACACAAAGAAACCATTGCCGGTGATTCAGGTATCTGGAGGGTAAATTTAAATCCCATGGAAGCAAATGCAGTGCCCCGGAAAATGATCATATCCGGGACAAATACCATTACGTTGAATAATATTCTGATCGGGGAAGTTTGGCTCTGTTCAGGTCAGTCGAACATGGAATACAGCATGCGTAAAAACAGTAAAATTCAACCCACGGTAAAAGGGATTAAGCCACTTGTTGATGACTTATCGACAGCAAATAATTCATCTATCCGTATTTTTCTGGTAAAACGAAAATTTATGTCGCCCGATTCAACACACAGTGGTTGGAATGATGCCAGTGGAGTGGCATTGAGAGATTTTTCGGCTGTCGGATATTTTTACGCCAAAGAATCGTACCAAAAACTTCATATTCCCATTGGCGTGATTTCATCAGCAGTCCCGGGTAGTCGCATTGAACCCTGGATTGAAGCATCAAGATTGGAAGTATCCCCCAAACTTAAAAACGGAAAAGTTCTTGAACCGCTTTCAGCAGACAAAGGTGATCCGGGTAAGTTTTACAATACGATGATTCAACCGCTTATTCCATATGCACTGAGGGGTTTTATCTGGTACCAGGGAGAATCAAACTGTTTCCTGAATGAGAATATCCGGTATGCTTTCAAATTTAAGACACTGATTGAAAGTTGGCGAAGTGATTGGAAAAATCCGGAAATGCCTTTTAATTTCGTTCAAATAGCACCTTACGGTTATGCTACCGTCAAAGATGTCCGTCCTCACACAACTGAAAACCTCCCTGAGTTTTGGGAAGCGCAGGCACTGGTACTGAACTTGCCAAATACCGGAATGATTACCATTACTGATCTGGTGGATAGCATTGTCGATATCCATCCTGCCTATAAATGGGAAGTTGGAAGACGCCTGAGCCTTGTTGCATTAAAAAATACCTATGGTTATAAAGAAACAGTCTGTTCAGGGCCTGTTTACCGAAAAATGAAAAATGCCGGTAATAAAATTATTGTTTTATTCACGGATAATGATTCTCCACTTGAAAGCAGGGATGGAAAATCGCTTACCGGCTTTATGATAGCAGGAGCAGATGGTAAATTTGTTCAGGCAAATGCTGAAATTGTTGGACAAACAGTCATCGTTTCTTCACCTGACATTCAGCATCCGGTATCAGTTCGTTTTGGTTGGCAGGAAGCAGTTAAATCAAATTTCATAAATAAAGATGGGTTGCCTGCTGTTCCTTTCCGGAGCAATAATCCCTGGACAAAGATTTTTTAATAGGGTTTTCCCGAATTATAAATGATAATACGAATATCAATTCTTTATAATCAGGGAAGCTGTTGATTCTGTAAAATATAGTTTTTAAAGGTAATTCAAATTGATATTCACGAACTAACATTTGATAAAATACAACTAATTTCAATAGTTAAATGTGTTTTGGTGGCAATATATTTAATAATGTTGAAAACGTATAAAATGACATTAAACCTGTTTAATTATCTGATTACAATTAGTTTTTCATACATTTGTATATAGAAATCAATCAAACTACTCCGTAAAATAATAACCTATTTTAAAACAAATGAATATCCGGTCTGGTATTCATTAAATTGCTTTAATCGGCTAATATGCAGAATTAGTCCATTTCATTTAGAGATTTCCAGTTAAATACATATGAAGAAGTTACATTTAATCATACTTTTCTCTTTTCTATTTTTCCAATCAGGTTTCTGTAATAAAAACATGATTGTGCAAGATTACACCACTGAAAATGGGTTGTTGCATAATACCGTTTTTTGTGCTGTAAAGGATGCCGATGGATTTATGTGGTTTGGCACCTGGTATGGCCTGACCAGTTTCGATGGGGTGAAATTCAAAAGTTATAACAACAGGGATGATTATAACACGGATATTCCGCCTCATAAATTACAAACCATTGTTGAAGCAAAGGACGGAAACCTTTGGGTGAAAACCATTGACCACAAGCTCTACCTTTTTAACAAAAGGAATGAGCTTTTCTACGACGTTTTTAATATTATAAAGAAAAAATATTCCGTAAGTCCAAAAATCATAAAGATCCAGAAAACGACATCCGGTGATTTGTTACTTCTAACCAAGAACAAGGATCTGTTGAAAGCTGTATCAAAGGGGAACGGAAGCATGGAGGTTTCGCTTTTGTACAATTCACAAAGTAAACGGGAACATAAATTCATGAACAACCTGTTGGTAGAAGATGCAGGTTATTTAAACTGGATTGGGCTGGATTATAAGATTATTTCCTGTCAAAAAGGGAAAGGATTGAAATCAAAACCTTCCGATTATGTACTTAAAAAGATTTCCCTGGATCAGAAAGGGGAATTTACCTGTGCATTCGTATCGGGCAATATTCTATGGCTGGGTGATAACTTTGGTAATATTGACAAAGTGGATTACTCAACCGGCAATGTGACTAAAAAGAACATAACACAAGGCAGTGCAATTCAAAATATAGTGTGTGTTAATGGCAAAAATCTCTATATATCCATTGTAAAAAAAGGTATTTATGAATACGATGATCGTACCGGCGGTTTGATCAAAGTCATTCCACTTTCCGGGAATGATATCGTTACAAATTCGTATATAGACAGTTATGACAAAGTCTGGTTTGAACTCAATCAGTCAACAGTTATTTATTACGATCCTTTTAATAAATCGGTCAAACGTTTTGTATTACCATCCGGTAATGTCAACAAAGCACTAAAATATCAGGATGGGAAAGAACAAGGTATGTTTTTTCTGACCACCTCAGGGGACGTGGCATGGTTTGACCGCACTTCAATAGCTATAACATTATTGAATCATCAGCCGGAACTAACGCTGAATGGAAATAAAAAGGTTTTTTTCGATTTATTCCTGGATAAAGACAACATTCTTTGGCTGACTTCAACTACCAATGGTGTTTTCCGGATAAGCTTTCCAAAACAACAATTCAACCTGTTTCATTTACCCGGCACAAATCCTTCATCCACTGAATATGCCGTAAAAACAATGTATCAGGCCAAAAACGGTGATATATGGGTGGCAACCCGACAAGCAGAAGTATATCAACTTGACAGGAACAAAAAGATTAAAAACATCTTTACTCTTAAAAACAATTTCATAGGGAATGTCTATCACATTATGGAGGACCATAAAGGTAATATCTGGTTTTCCACAAAAGGTAACGGGTTGGTAAAAGGAGAATCAGGTTCAACCGGATATCGTTTTACACGCTTTGTCTATAATGAAAGAGATCCATCTTCCATCAGTGGAAATGATGTTTATTATACCTATGAAGACAGTCGAAACCATATTTGGGTTGGATTATTCGGGGGTGGGTTAAATCTTGTAACGGAAGACCATGGGAAGATTACGTTTAAAAATAAATTTAACAGCTTTGTAAATTATCCTAAATATGGATTGTATACAGAAATAAGAAACATTACAGAAGACAGAAACGGACGGGTCTGGGTAGGAACCAGCGATGGACTTCTGTCATTTGATTCTCGTTTTACAAACCCCGATAAAATTGATTTTGAGATTTACAGATCGGATACTTCTGCATCCAATATTGCAGACAACGATATTTATGTTTTATATAAAGATGCTTCATCCCAAATATGGATCAGCGTTTTTGGAGGTGGATTGAACAAACTGGAAAGGTATGATACCAGAACCAGACGACCGGTTTTCAAATCATACGGCCAAAAGGAAGGACTTAAAGCCGATGTGATCGTTTCCATTATAGAAGACAATGATAATGCACTTTGGTTAGTGACTGAGAATGGATTGGCACGTTTCGACAAAACCAAAGAAACCTGCCGGAACTTCGACAGGTATGATGGATTCCTGAATGTTCAAATGGAACAGGAGAGTGCCATGAAATGTCAGTCCGGTGAATTGTGGTTTGGAAACAGGATGGGGATTCTGTCCTTTAATCCTCAAAAAATTGAAACATACAATTGTGTATACAACACTTTCATAGTCGATTTCCTAATATCCAATAGGGATTTAAGAAGCTTTAAAGACAACCCGGTCATTAAAGAATCAATCCGTTATGCAACTTCCATCACTTTGAACCACAATCAATCAACGTTTGTGATTGAATTTGCAGCTTTAAACTTTTACAATCAAAACCGGGTATCGTATAAATATATACTGAAAGGATTTGAGGAAGAATGGCATTTTAACGGCAAGAACCGCATTGCATCCTATCCAAATATCCCACCGGGAAAATATCATTTCATTGTACAGGCTATTGACGAAGCCAATGCTTCCCTGAAATCAGAAAGAACTCTTGAAATCATTATATTGCCACCCTGGTGGCAAACCTGGTGGGCATACATTTTTTATACCTTGTTTGGTCTTGCCTTGATATATTTTGTCATACGGGGAATCTTATTTTACATTAAAATGCGAAATGACATTTATGTTGAACAGCGGGTATCGGAATTGAAGATCAAGTTTTTCACTAATATTTCGCATGAACTGCGGACACCGTTGACACTCATCATGGGCCCTATTCAGGAACTGAAACAAAAACAACAACTTACCGAAAAAGGATTGCAATATGTTTCTATGATTGAGAAAAATGCAAGTCAAATGCTGCAACTGGTGAATCAGATTCTGGATTTCAGAAAGATTCAGAACGGCAAAATGATTTTGCATGTTTCCCAACTGGACTTAAATGACCTTGTAAACTCATTTCATAAAGAATTCAGTGTCATGTCTGAAGAAAAAGAGATCAGTTATACTTTTCATCTGTTCGATGATGACATTTCCATATGGGCAGATAAGGAAAAACTGGAAATTGTTGTACGTAATATTCTTTCAAATGCATTCAAATTTACGCAATCAGGTGGAAGTATATTCATTACTACCGGTTTGACAGCGGATGGATTACGCTGTTTCGTCCGGGTGGAGGATACAGGAATAGGAATTCCTCAGAATAAAATTTCTGAAATCTTTGAACGGTTCTTTCAGGGTGAGAATTCAAAGACAAGCAGCTATCCCGGTACCGGAATTGGGCTCGCACTTTCAAAAGAAATCATTAATTTGCATCATGGTACTATTACTGCTGAAAGCAAACCTGAACAGGGAACTGTGTTTACCATTGAATTAAATTTAGGAAAAGATCATTACAAACCCAATGAAGTCAACTTTTATGTAAGTGATACTGTCAGGGATATAGCAGATACCGATGATGAGACTTTCACTGAATCGTTTGATGTTACTGGAAAAGAAACTACTGAAAACCAGCATGATTTACCTGTCCTGTTGGTGGTGGAAGACAATAAAGATTTATGCAATTTATTGAAACTTCAACTGGAAGATAAATATAAAGTCTACATTGCCGGAAATGGCGTTGAAGGATTGAAAAAAGTGAACCTATATCATCCTGACATTGTTGTTACCGACCAAATGATGCCCGAAATGACAGGAACTGAAATGTTGAAATGCATACGAAACGACTTTCAGATCAGCCATATACCGGTTATTATCCTGACGGCTAAGAATGATGATGAAGATAAAATAAAAGCAATCAGCATGGGCGCAAATGCTTACATTACAAAGCCTTTCAATAAAGAATACCTGATTGCCCGGATCGAACAATTGCTGAGCGACCGTAAGGTGTTCAGGGAAAAAATATGGAAACAGGAAACTACCGATGAACCTGAAAAAGCGGATACATACGAAAACTACCTGATGAAAAAAGACATACAGTTCCTGGATAAAATACATCTGGTCATTGAAGAGAATATTGATAATTCTGATTTTAATATTGACACCATTGCTGACAATATCGGACTGAGCCGTTCTGCATTTTTCAAAAAGCTGAAGAGTTTGACCGGTTTGGCTCCTGTGGATACAATTAAAGAAATTCGTTTGACTAAATCAATTGAATTGCTTAAAAACACTGACATGACAATTTCAGAAGTAGCTTTTGCTGTCGGATTTAAAGAATCAGGATACTATGGCAAGTGTTTCAGAAAGAAATACGACCAGACACCTACTGAATATATAAGTAAATACAGAAAAAAATGATTTAACTGATTACAAAAGGGTTTCTCATTCGTTTTATAGAAACAAATTCGTTTATCATGAAAAGAAATCATTTCAAAAAAACTGTATCGATATTGGTGATAACTGCTTCGGCAATGTCTGCAATGGCTCAATACCCTATTATTCCTGACTCGATTAAACAAAGAGCTGCCCGACAGGAAACAGAGATAAACCGCAAATCGGATGTAGCCTGGCAAAAAGCACTTCCAATAGTAACAAAAGAGGAAAAAGCCGGGCGTCCCTATAAACCATGGGCATCGAAACCGGAAGACCTGTTGAAAGCTGAGATTCCGGCATTCCCGGGTGCCATGGGTGGTGGTGAATTTACTTCCGGTGGTCGACATGGTAAAGTGATTATAGTATCTACACTGGCTGATAATGGTACGGGGTCTTTTCGTGAAGCCTGCGAAACAGGGGGAGCGCGGATTATTGTTTTTAATGTTTCAGGTATTATCCGCCTCTCTACTCCTATTCATCTCCGTGCTCCTTATATAACCATTGCCGGACAATCGTCTCCGGGTGATGGAATTTGTATTACCGGGTCTTCTTTCCTGATTGATACCCATGATGTAATCATTCGTCATATGCGTTTCAGGCGTGGTGCACAGGATGTTGCATTCCGGGATGATGCTATTGGCGGAAACCCCGTCGGAAACATCATGATTGACCATTGTTCAGCCAGTTGGGGATTGGATGAAAACATGTCTATCTATCGTCATGTCTATGATCGCGGAGCAAACGGGAAAGGATTAAAACTGCCAACCGTCAATGTCACAATTCAATATTCCATATTTTCAGAGGCTTTAGATACTTATAACCATGCATTCGGGTCTACCTGTGGTGGTCACAACTGCATGTTCACCCGCAATCTCTATGCCTCAAATATCAGCAGGAATTGTTCTGTCGGCATGGATGGTGGATTTAATTTTGTCAACAACGTAATCTACAACTGGTGGAATCGCTCCATTGATGGTGGTGATTCCAACAGCCTTTTCAACATCATTAATAATTATTTCAAACCCGGTCCGATCACACCACTGGATAAGCCTATATCGTACAGGATTCTCAAACCTGAATCAGGAAGGGATAAAAGCAAACCTTTAACATATGGTAAAGCATTTGTTTCCGGGAATATCGTGGAAGGAAATGACAGGGTTACTTTGAATAACTGGGACGGCGGTGTCCAATTGAAAGATGAGAAAGATGCTGATTACTTACCGAAAATAAAAGTTGATAAGCCTTTTGAAATGCCTGACGTAAATATTCTGGATGCAAAAACAACTTACACTTCGGTTTTGGCAAACGTTGGTGCCAACTTTCCTAAAAGCGATGCGGTTGACACCCGTGTAATTAAAACTGTTAAAACCGGAAAAGCAATTTATGTGAAAAACGCACCTGAATTTATTCCTAAGTATGTCAACCGACGCTTGCCGGCGGATTCTTATAAAAAAGGAATTATAACCGACATCCGTCAGGTTGGCGGACTACCTGAATATCATGGACAGCCACTTATTGACAGTGACAAAGATGGTATGCCGGACCAATGGGAAAAAGCGAACGGTTTAAATCCGAACGACCCTTCTGATGCTGTGAAAGACTGTAACGGAGATGGATATACAAATATCGAAAAATACATCAACGGAATAGACACTAAAAAGAAGGTTAACTGGAAAGAAAAATCGAACAATCACGATACACTGGCAAACAGGAAAAAATTACTTTAAAGATGAATCCATTTTTCTTTTTATCCAAAATTTTGAGGGACTAAAAGTAACAATAGATTGTCGGGTAATCTTCTTTCTGAAAACAAATTATTCCATCATCATTCAAACACTCACCACCTGGCGAGGGTTTGAATGATAGGGTTAAACAAGGCAGTTGTTTCTTAAACAACTACTCGACATCCTTTTTTTCAAATCAATTAAATGAATGATTCAAATGAATATTTTTAGATTTATATACCTTTTCTTTTGTCTGTTAGCTTTTAGTTGCCTGCAATCAATCGGTGCCCAACCATTTGCATTAAAAGTAAAAAACAATGCCATTACGTATTCATCTGATTCCAGGGGAAACAGGATTCTTGATTTTTCCTATTGCGGATACCTGAGTTCAGAGAAAGACATTCCGGACATTAAAAACGTTATTTATGTATCGCATATCGATGGTGATGCTACTGAGATCATTCAAAGTGCTATCAATTACGTGTCTGCTTTAAAACCTGATAATCATGGTTTCAGAGGTGCTGTTTTGTTGGATAAAGGAGTCTTTAACCTGGAAAAAACCTTGTGGATTCAATCCTCCGGAGTTGTATTGCGGGGTTCTGATCAACATGAGACCGTCTTATTAAAACATGGGGTTGACCGTGGAGCTTTATTGAGGATCGAAGGAAAAAACAATCTAGTCATCAAAGATTCATTTAAACTGGTATCAAGCTATATTCCGGTAAACCAAATAAAAATAGAACTATCAACAACCAAAAATTTAAAAGCAGGTACCCGTATAAAAATTGTACGTCCATCTACTAACCAATGGATCGCATCGATTGGCTGTGATATTTTTGGTGGTGGAATCAGTTCGCTTGGATGGAAACCCGGTGATATGGATATTAGCTGGGACAGGACAATTACCGCTGTGGAAGGAAATACGATCACATTCGATGCACCTTTGACAACAGCCATTGATGCGCAATATGGCGGTGCTGAGGTTTACAGTTATTCATGGGACGGACGTATTTCGGATTCCGGAATAGAAAACATTACCCTTAACTCGGATTACAACAAAAAATATCCAAAAGATGAAGATCATTGCTGGACTGGAATATCGGTTGAACATGCCGAGAATTGCTGGATACGTCAGATGATTTTTTTACATTTTGCCGGAAATGCAGTTATACTTCAACCTACAGCCTCAAAAATTACAGTGGAAGACTGCATATCAAAAGAACCTGTTTCTGAAATAGCCGGTTTTCGAAGGATCACTTTTTACACACTTGGTCAACAGAATCTTTTTCAACGTTGTTATTCCGAAAACGGAATCAATGACTTTGCCGCCGGATATTGTGCTCCGGGTCCAAATGCTTATGTTCAATGTGCTGCAAAAAACGCATTAGGATTTAGCGGTGCAATTGATGCATGGGCCTGTGGATTACTTTTTGATGTGGTCGATATTGATGGCCACAATCTTTCATTCAAAAACCTGGGCCAAAGTAAAAATGGTGCCGGCTGGGGAACAGCAAACAGTTTATTCTGGCAATGTACAGCAGCCGAAATTGAATGTTATTCACCTTCAAAAGATGCAGTAAACAGAGCCTATGGTTGTTGGGCACAATTTTCGGGTGATGGCGAATGGGCCGAATCGAATAACCATGTACAACCCCGAAGTTTATATTACTCACAGCTTTCTACCCGGTTGAAGCAGGATGTATCCTTACGTGAACGAATTCTACCTAAAAATACTGATGCATCAAGTAGTCCGTCAGTTGCTGTAGCTGCTGAAATGGTAAAAGAATCATACATTCCACTGTTGACTCTTGAAAAATGGATTGGTCAGGCAGTTTTTAAACCGTCGGTAGATCATTCTTCGTTGCTTGTTGCGAATGACATGAAAAGCAAACCAATGAAAGTCAAAGCCTACATTCCTTCCATTGATATTATCAATGGTCGCCTGGTATGTGATGAGGCATTATTGGTTGGTGGCAAGAATGACGTACCCTGGTGGAACGGAAAACTGAAACCATCCTTTATACAGAATGGTGCTAAACCTCATGTGACCCGTTTTGTTCCCGGAAGAGAAGGTATTGGTTTTACCGACCGGGTGGATTCGGTCGTATTGGATATGAAATCTAACGGGATCATTATCCTGGATCATAATTACGGATTGTGGACCGATCGCCGACGCGATGACCATGAAAGGATACGCCGCCGGGATGGTGATGTATGGGCACCTTTTTACGAGCAACCTTTTGGAAGAAGCGGTGAAGGAACTGCCTGGGATGGTTTGTCAAAATATGATTTAAACCGTCCGAATGCCTGGTATTGGTACCGGTTAAAAGAATTTGCCGACAAAGGCCAAAAAGAAGGTATATTGTTGTTTCATGAGAACTTCTTCCAGCATAACATTATTGAAGCAGGTGCCCACTGGGTTGATTGTCCATGGCGTTCAGCTAACAATATCAATGACCTGGGATTCCCGGAACCGGTAAACTTTGCAGGTGACAAACGTATATTCAGGGCCGATATGTTTTATGATATTTCAAATCCGGTCAGACGGCAGTATTACAGGACTTATATACGTCAGTGCCTGTCTAATTTTGCAGATAATAAAAATGTGATTCAACTTATCAGTGCCGAATTTACAGGCCCGTTGAAATTTGTCAACTTTTGGCTGGATGTAATTGCAGAATGGGAAGCTGAAACAGGTAAAAAAGCGACAATCGCCCTGAGCACAACCAGGGATGTGCAGGATTCTGTGCTGAATGATCCTAAGAGGGCAGCAGTTGTCGATATTATTGATATCCGTTACTGGCACTATAAAAATGACGGAACGCTTTACGCGCCACTTGGCGGGCTAAATTTAGCACCCCGGCAACATGCACGGTTAATGAAAGTAGGAAAAGTAACATTTAACGAAGCTTATAAAGCGGTGAATGAATACCGGACCAATTATCCACAAAAGGCTGTTACCTATTTTACCGAAAATTACCCGGATATGGCATGGGCCGTATTTATGGCCGGGGGTTCATGCCCGTCGTTACCTGTCAAAGATAAGGAGTTCCTAAAAGCAGCTGCACAAATGGATGTGAGTAAGACGGTAACGGGCGATTATAAGTCGTTGGTAAAATCTGGTACGGGAATTATCATTTTCGCCCAATCAAAAACGGATATTCCGGTTCAATTGGAAAGCGGAAATTATCAATTAAAGTATGTGGATGGCAGTACCGGCATCATAACTACACTTGCTAAAAAGGTCATTGGCAATCATTTGTTCATCCTGAAGCCTGAGAAAGCCGGAAAAGGAGTCTATTGGTTTCAAAAAATATAGTTACACACTCATTTTAAGTAGTTTAATCACATTCAGGCAGGAACAATCCAATATTGTTCCTGCTTTTTTATTGAACACTCCTACATTTAACACTTAAACATGTTCTAAAGCATGTTACCTGATTTTACCATATCCAAATCAGAATTTCCAACCCCTTGAGAGATCAACACTGTATTTTTGCTGTATAGAAATTACGAATCAATTTATACAGTACTGGAATGGAAAATACCGATTTAAAAAAATCACCCTATTTAAACACTGACATTCAAACAGCCGAATTCCTTAGTAATTTTATCCAGGGTGATATTGCTTCATTTTCAAAGTTATATAACCTGCATGTGAATATGCTCTATAATTACGGCTGTAAGCTCACAACAGATGTTGAATTGCTGAAAGACTGTATTCAGGAAGTATTCATCAAAATCTATAACAAAAGAACTGAACTGGATTCAGTGGCAAATTTTAAATCGTATATCATTATATCCCTGAAAAATAAATTGTGTGACGAAAGCCGGAAACGAATAAACTTGTCGGATGTGGCAGTTGATGAATTGGATGTTGTTTCAGGTGACAATATTGAAAAAGATTATATTGATCATGAAAAAGAAAAATCGGATAGTGTATTTGTTCTAAAAATTCTGGATCAGTTATCTCCCCGCCAACGAAAAGCTATCGTATTATACTACATCGAAGAAAAAAAATACGAAGAAATATGTACGTTGATGGATATGAATTACCAGTCGGTTCGTAATCTGATTCACCGGGGAATTTCTAAAATGCGTACCTGCGCTGTTTTATAATATATTTATTTATTCATTGAGTACAAAACGAGTTGAAATTGCGTCTTGATTGTAAATAAACGCAACTTCGTGAATTCAACTACTGACATCCGACTTCTACAAATGCTGGTTAATGATGATTTCATTAATTATGTATTGAATCCCAATCTCTCCTTAAAAGAGAAATGGGAGGATTATTTCAAATCACACCCCGAAATTATTCCATATATTGATGAAGCGACCAGGATACTTTTGGGTGAATCTGACCAGGAAAAGTTATCTTCGAAAGATACATTAGAACTGGAAAGAAGTATATTCGAAAAATGCGGATTAGCTTTCAATTAAATCGGAATACAAATATCATTCAACAAGTATTTTCTACATTCATTTTTTCTTCTGAAATTTTTGTTCCGGTATTAAAAGGACAAATATCCATTCTTTACTACCCGAAGTACCAACAGAAACATGCAACAAGTATGCATACTACCTGATCCGGACAAACTTTCTCCAATTATAATTTCCTGCCACAATTGCATATTTCCTATCGCAAATTTATAAAAAGATCTTAAAAAAACACCAATTAGTTCTCTTTAATCTGTGAAAAATCTCCGGTTAATGTCATGGGTTCAGAGGGGGTTCAGTGAGGGTTCAGAGAGGGTTCAATGAGGCTTAGTCCTTTGAACTCTCATTGAACCCTCAATCAACTCTCAATTTTCTCCCTTTCATCCCGTGACGCAACATGAAAATTAGCATGAAATTAACCCCATCAATACCACAATTTGAAGACATGAAAAATTTTGTTATTATGTTGAACTGATGTATGAATTATTGGATGGACACTTTGCGTAAAATCATATTACTTTTTAATAGATATCATTTTTATGATTATCCGTAAAGTGTCCTAATGTGTAATTCGAGCCATAATTGCAGAACAGTTCTATTGCAACTCTCACTTTGTAATTATTTATAAGAGGATTAAATTTGAAAAAGATTACCACATCCTAAACATTTGTGTAGAGAGGGCTTCATGTATGCGTTTTAGGATTGGTTGCAGATAATCATATAATTTTTGAACAAAAAAAATAGTTGTATGAATTCGTCAACACAACCAGCGGAAAGCATCGTTGGTAGTAATTTTCAGGTTGAATCTAATGCACCTATACTACTTCCAATTATAATGTCATAAATTAAAGGTATAATATCAAAAATCATCTCTGCTCCTACTAATTGATTAAATATCTTTGTGCAAAATAATTAAATTGAAAACATCATTAATATCATGAATAAACAACAGATCAACCTGGCATATGATTATGCTAAAACGCGTTACAATGAATTTGGCATCGATGTAGATCATGCATTGGCTGAATTAGATAAATTATCCGTTTCGCTGCATTGCTGGCAAGCCGACGATGTCACCGGGTTTGAAAATGGTGATGGTGAGCTGACAGGTGGCATTCAGGCAACAGGAAATTACCCGGGTAAAGCCAGGTCGATTTCGGAAGTACGTGCTGACATTGATAAAGCCATGACCCTCATACCAGGGGAGCACCGGGTGAATATCCATGCTTTTTATGGCGATTTTGGGGGTGAAACTGTTGACAGGAATCAGATTGAACCAAAACATTTCCAAAGCTGGATTGACTGGGCAAAGCTAAAAGGATATAAACTCGATTTTAATTGTACCTGTTTTTCCCATCCTAAATCAGCCGATGGATTTACATTATCCCACCGTGATCCTGCCATCCGTCAATTCTGGATTGATCATGTCATTCGATGTCGTAAAATCGCTGAAGAAATGGGTCGCCAGTTAAATTCAACCTGTATTCATAATATCTGGATACCTGATGGATCTAAAGATTTGACGGTTGACCGTTCACTTTACCGCCAGAACCTGAAAGACTCACTCGATAAAATATTTGAGACAAAGACAAATGATGTCTACATGCGTGATACCATCGAATGTAAACTGTTTGGTATCGGAAGTGAAAGTTATGTCGTGGGATCACATGAATTTTACATGGGATACGGCATTGCGAACAACAAAATGATCACACTTGATTCAGGCCATTTCCACCCGACCGAAGTAATATCCGACAAAATATCCTCCCTGTTGCTGTTTGCACCTGAAATCATGCTACACGTTAGTCGTGGAGTACGCTGGGATAGTGATCATGTTGTGATACTGAATGATGAGCTTCTGGCACTTTCACAGGAAATTATTCGTGCCGGGGCACTTGATCGTGTACATGTCGGCCTTGATTATTTCGATGCTTCGATCAACCGGATAGGCGCCTATGTTATTGGGGTCCGTGCCACTCAGAAAGCCTTTCTGCAGGCATTACTCGAACCAACCGTTCAACTGCGCAGCTATGAGGCAAATGGTCAGAATTTCGAACGCCTTGCCTTGCTTGAAGAAGCAAAATCACTGCCCTGGGCAGCTGTATATGATTATTATTGTCATAATAAAGGTGTTGCCGAAGGCGAAGCCTATATTTCGGACATTCAACAGTATGAAAAAGAAGTAACTTCAAAACGTTAAATCAAATCATGAAATAACTGTTGACGAATCTTAATATCGTACATTAGCACCTCAAATCAATAGAATACTAATCATCACCATCAATTGTAAAAAAATACAGTTGTAAATCTTAAATCAAAAACACATGAACGCACTCTTTGGTCTTCTTTTTCATTCGATAGGCGGTTTTGCCTCCGGTAGTTTTTATATGCCTTATAACAAAGTGAAAGGATGGGCATGGGAAAGCTTCTGGATTATCGGAGGTCTTTTCTCCTGGCTCATTGTGCCACCACTGGCAGCCTGGCTTACCATACCTGATTTTGCCAATATCATTGCAGGTTGTTCACAACAAATTCTGACCATCACTTTTGTGTTGGGATTACTTTGGGGTATCGGTGGACTGACCTACGGGTTAGGAGTCCGTTATCTGGGAATGTCACTGGGCAATTCAGTAGTGCTGGGGTTTTGTGCTGCATTTGGAGCCATTGTTCCATCCATTTATTACTCCATTTACCCAACGATTGGTAAAACATCGTTTACAGGAATGATGTCGACTCATGGTGGACAACTGGTATTGATTGGAGTCATTGTTTGCCTGATTGGCATAGCGATTTCAGGGAAGGCAGGAATTATGAAGGAGAATGAACTGTCCGTAGAAGAACAAAAAGCCAGTGTCGCTGAATTTAATCTGGTGAAAGGATTAATAATTGCCGTTATATCAGGAATCCTGAGTTCATTTTTTAATTTCGGAATAGAAGCAGGTAAACCAATGGCAATTATAGCCAATGAGCTTTGGAAATCGGCAAACCCCAATCAGGGAGAATTTCTTTTTCAAAACAATGTTACTTTTGTCGTGATACTATGGGGCGGACTTACCACGAATTTAATCTGGACAACGATCCTGAGTCTGAAAAATAAATCCTATCGTAATTTTACAGATACATCAACTCCTATTTTCAGGAATATATTGTTTTGTGCCTTAGCCGGTACAACCTGGTTTATGCAGTTTTTCTTCTATGGTATGGGTGAAAGCAAACTTGGTAATGGTGCAAGCTCCTGGATACTACACATGGCAACCATCATTTTAACTGCCAACTTATGGGGAATTTACAGGAAAGAGTGGACCGGGGTTTCTTCTAAAACCAAATGGACTTTTACAACCGGTATTGTAGTTATATTTTTAGCAGTGGTTTTAGTGGGTATCGGTAATTCAATGTAAACCATTCATAATGACATTAAGCCGTTTGAATCAATTAGTTCTAATGAAGAACATATTAAATGATTAACCGGTAAACATTGCGTAAATCATTTTCAGTTCCACTTATTTTCTACCAGTAGAAAATAAGTGGAACTATTTTAATTGTAGTTTATATTATCTATATTTGTATTCTTCAAACTGGTATTTAAAAACACAATAACATTTCATGACTGGCAAAAAGTCAAAATCGAATATTAATTATCTGATTACTACCGAGGAAGATGATTTATGGGGACTGACAGTTACTACTGTCGGTCATCAAAAAATCGAGCAGAATGAAACATATCCACCGGTAAATCATCCTCTTGGTTATTTTTTTAATGTGGACAAAGGCCGGATTCTCAATGAATACCAACTGCTTTACATTACGGATGGAAATGGCATTTTCACTTTTGGGAATTCAAAACAATCGTGCTTTATCACGGAAGGAAAAATGTTTTTTTTAATGCCCGGTGTCTGGCATACCTATAAGCCACTTGAAAATTCGGGTTGGAATGAATACTGGATTGGCTTTAAAGGGGATATCATTCAAAAAATAGTTGATGAAGGATTCTTTCTAAACCGGGCACCCGTTTTCAATATCGGATTGAATGAGCGGATTATCGATCTTTACCTGAAAGCCATAGAAATAGCGAATGAAGAACGTGCCGGTTTTCAACAGGCACTCTCTGGCATTGTGATGCATATTTTAGGGTTGATGTATTATCGTGACAAAACAAGGGATTTTGAAGATGAGGAACTTATCAACAAAATAAACAAGGCCAAGGTCATTATGAGGGAATCGGTCTATAAAAGCCTGTCTGCAGAAGAAGTAGCCAAAAAATTAAATATCAGTTATTCAGGATTCAGAAGGGCATTCAAAGAATTTACCGGAACTTCACCTTCAAAATTTATGCTCGAATTGAAATTAAACGAAGCTAAATTACTGTTATCAACCACCAAAAAATCGGTGAAAGAAATATCTTACAGCCTGAATTTCGAGAATCCGGATTATTTCCCAATCTTCTTTAAAAACCGTACTGGTTCAACACCTGTTGAATACAGGAATACGGCCATAAAAAATCTGATCACTGATTATGAAAATGTCTAAAAAGGCTGCATTCATCCTGAAATTTAAACCAGTAGTATTTTCAAATCCCAACGGAAGGATGAATTTCCTTTTTTGATACAACGAATCATAAATTCATATTTTCTCACGACACTTATACCACGGGAATTATAGGTTTAATCATTGCCAGTTCAACCTCACTTAATTCCGTCAAAGTATCCATGAAGTAATAGTCAAGCAGTTTATTGATGAATAATTCAAAAAAACTATTGGCATTGGGAGATTCCATGTTCTTGTCAGATAGATATGAACGGATGTTGATAACGTTACTATGTACTGAAGCAATACACCTGGATTTCTTTACTTCCTTATCACACGACAAACTTTTTCCCAGCATATCCAGATCAGCATCATATAGCAGGGTGCCGTGATGAAGAATGCGTGTTTTACCTATGTGCGAGGCTGTCCCTGAGACTTTGTTTCCACCGGGCAACCATAGATCATTTCTTTTCCCGATTTCGATATCTATGCCTAAATCAGCCAATACTTTCACTATGGGTAGCAAAAAATCGTTGTTCAAAGGTGATTCTCCCGGAATACGATTTGACATAAAACAATAATTCAGATTTCCGGAATCATGGTATACCGTTCCTCCACCGGACAGTCTTTTGAAAACCGGGATATTGTGAGTACTGCAGAAATCGACATCAACTTCAGAGTATACATCCTGGTTCCGGCCCATCACAACACATTTTTCATTGACATACAAGAAAATAAGTTCTTCCGTCCAATGGGTAAATAAATATTCCTCCATTGCCAGATTGAAGGATGCTGAATGGGATGGTGATTGGATAATTGTCAATTGGTTGATTGATTAATTGGTTATCCCGATAGCTATCGGGAGGTTGATTGGTTGATTGGTAGATTGGTAGATTAATATTAAATTTTTAGTTTTTAGAGCTTTGCTCTTTGCTCTATGCTCAATGCTCTATGCTCTATGCTCTATGCTCAATGCTCTATGCTCTATGCTCTTTGCTCTATGCTCTATGCTCTATGCTCTATGCTCTATGCTCTATGCTCTATGCTCAATGCTCTTTGCTCTTTGCTCTTTGCTCTATGCTCTATGCTCTATGCTCTATGCTCTTTGCTCTATGCTCAATGCTCTTTGCTCTATGCTCTATGCTCAATGCTCTTTGCTCTTTGCTCTTTGCTCTTTGATTGCCCCGATACCTATCAGAAGGCTGATAAAGCTAATCGGGTAATTACGTTCTTTTCGGGCTTAGAACAAAGATAAAAAAACCGTTCGATAGTTAGTATCTATCGAACGGTTTTTTTTGTATAATAAAGCTTTAAGTAGTATGAAGTATATGAAAGTATTTATGAGTGATTTTCTAACTTAAACTCTCATAAATACTTTATATTCTATGACGCTTTTAGGGTATTACAACGAGAATTACTTCACATTGAAAGCTACCCTGAGTTCATCAATTTCTTTATCACCCATGGGTTGTAATGGTCCGATCGATGAAGCCATAACCAAAGAATTGGCACTGAATTCAGCTACTTCCAGGTAATCGAAGGTATTGAGCAGTTTATCACCGGTAACAAATACGCAATCGTTTTCAACCAGAATGACCCGGTTGGTATTAAACATTTTTGCCATTTCATCCACATTGTCATGAACCGTACCAAAAGGTATGGTAGGAACATCCTGCAGGAATATCCAGCTTTCGGGAATGGTACGCACATCGAATTTAGTTCCACTCACTGCATGTGCCATCAGATTGGTGGATTGTGTCGAGATAATGGAATTGATGTGTGGATTCAACTGGTATATCCGGTGATGAAGTGCTGCCGAACGACTTGGCACCTTGCCTGCTTCAGCCATTCCACTTTTAATCTGCACAATATCACTGGCAGTAATATCCCAACGGGCAACATCACGTGGAGTAATCAGAAAATCATTGTCGCGCCAACGAACGGAAACCGTACCATAGGTCGAAATCATAAGACCCTGGTCACAGGCACGTCGGATAATTTTAACCATATCCGTGCGTAATGCCCGTTCATCAGATGGATAGTTCACATCCATAAAATGGGTAATATTCTTTGGAAAATTGGTCTGGTATGTTGAAATTTGCTTATCAGTCAACGAATTTACTTTTCCAAGTTTACCGGCATTCACAATGGTACGGCAACAAAATTCAAGTGTTTCGAAACGCTGATATGCATCCATCATATCCGTACCTCCCAAAACAACGCCGTGATTTTCCATAATCACCGCTTTAAATTTATTATTTTTAAATTCATGGGCTATTTTCTTACCCAGCTCTTCGCTTCCCGGACAGCCATAAGGGGCATAACCGATTTCACCACAGATAAAACGTGCCTGAGGAATGATATTGGTATTTGGAACCTGGCGTGCAATGCTAAAAGCTACCAATGCCGGCGGATGTGCATGGATAATGGCATTCAGTTCGGGACGTGCTTCATAGATTGCTTTATGAAAAGGATATTCCGACGATGGTTTGTGTAAACCAATGACGGTTCCATCTTTTTTCATACAAATAATATCTTTGATGGTCAACGAACCTTTGTCAACTCCCGAAGGGGTAATCCAGATATCTCCGTTGTCATCCCGAATGGAAATGTTACCACCCGATGTGGTCGTCATTCCACTCCTGTAAATACGCCCGATAATCACATTAATCTGTTCTACCGGATGCATTAAATTAACATCTAACTGCTTCATCTTTTTTTTATATTTAAAAATTGCTAATATCTTTGTATGCGTTCCGCGTTCCGCGTTCCGTGTTCCGTGTTCCGTGTTTCGTGTTCAGTTTTCCATTCTTAGATTGATCGTCCTATTAACCTCCCAATATCTATCAGGACAACCTAATCAACTAATTAACCAATTAACTAATCAACTAATTAACCTCCCGATAGCTATCGGGACAACCAATCAACCACCCGTTAGCTATCGGGCCAACACACCCCCGTTATCAAGAAGAAATGTCTCCGCCTCGACGCTCCAGAGACCGTTGTATTTAGCACAAATCACCGCCAGTTGTTTATAAACCGGATTAGATTGTCCCAGTTTTGCAAAATCAGCAATCGGTGTCAACGGCATTTCAAGATGCGTATATATGAGTTTCTTTCCACCCGGTATTTCAGGTAAATGGTTTGTAGCTTCTATCACTGCGTTCAATCCGCCGATGTGAGTAATCAATCCGGCAGGATCAAGCCCTTTACTCATCAGGTCGAGTGCTTCCACCATGTCATCATTGTTTCCACCACTGGTTCCGGCAACATGCGTATAACCATAATGCACATTGTAAAAATTAAAAGAGGCACTGAAGTTCGGATCACCCGGTCCTGCAAAGAAGTTCAGACAACCGTCGAAAGCAAGTATTGCATCGGCTTGTTCAACTACCGGTTTAACAGGAGCAAAAACAAATACATCGTTGTATCCGCCACCTCCGGTTAATGCTTTCAGTTCTTCCACCGGTTGTTGCATCGTGGAGGTATTGACATATCGGAGATCAATACCTTTCGAGGCAGCATATTCAACTGTATAAAGTGTCGCTGCCCTGTCCAGGCGGGTTTGATCCACATCGGTTACCACACATAAGGAAGGCCTGCGATCCTCACGCCTCAGCACATAATTGATAGCGGCCAGTCCCATTGGGCCAACACCGGCCAGTATGGCCATGTTACCATTGGCTACAATCTCCATATTGTGGATGTAACTGCCCGGAGTGATGTGATAATTGGCATGCATTGCTCCAATCACACACGAAAGTGGTTCTGCCAGTGATGCAGGATAAAATCCCTGTCCCTGGTATGCCAGCAAACAATTGCGTTCCATCACTTCATTGGGGATAATGACATAAGTAGCATCTCCCCCAATGTGTTGATAACTGTAACCGGGCGCACTCAATACTCCGACCGGTCCACCATCAAAGTTCAGTGCCGGTTGTATGGAAAATTTATCACCGGCCTTAAACTGATTCGCCCATTTGGCACCGACTTCAACCAGTTCACCCGCAAATTCATGTCCGATTATAATTGGATTTTCTTTTACATCATTCGGGATGCGTTTATGATCCGTTCCCTGGCTTGCTGCTTTATATGAAGACATGCACAATGAATCGGAAATCACTCTGGCTAATATTTCATTGTCTTTTATAGGAGGCAATTCAAATTCCTCCAACCGAAGATCTTTTTTGCCGTATAGACGGACTGCTTTTGTTTTCATATAATTCAGAGGTAAGAAGTAAGAGGTAAGGGGTAAGTAAAATACCGCTTTTCACTATCTTCTAATAAAATTATTTTACTGTTAATTTATTCACAAATTCAATGCCGGAGTTAAAAACAAGAACAAATTACTTACCTTCTTACCTCTTACTCCTTACTCCTTCTATGATAGCATTACCTGTCCTCCGGTAACAGGCAATGCCTGACCGGTTTCACCACATTGTTCCATCAGGTACAATGCTGCTTTCGTTACATCTTCAGGAGTACATCCTTTTTTCATAGGTACCTGAGCCAGGTAAAAATCTTTTACTTCTTCTACTGTTTTAGCACCCGGGATTTTCCCTGCATTCAGGTACTGAACAAAAAGTCCTTTCTCAGGGTCACTCCACAGTGGTCCTTCATAGAAATTACCCGGACAGATTGAATTTACTTTTATACAAAATGGTGCCAGTTCCAATGCAAAAGATTGAGTCAGGCCAATGCCACCAAATTTACCCCCGGCATATGCAAAATTAGCTTTACTACCCCGAAGTCCCGATTTGGAATTAATCTGAATGATATCAGCATAATAACCATTTGCATAGCTGGTCTGGAGTTTCATAATGCGACTGACCACTTTTGTACAATAGAAATAGGCATTGTAATTTATTTTTGTGACAAAATCAAAGTCTTCAGGAGTCATATCTTCCAGTCCACCGGCACGTAATACGCCTGCATTGCTGATAAAACAGTCAATGGCACCAAAGGTACAAATAGTCTGGTGAATAAGGTTCTCCAGGCTCTTTATTTCACTTACATTTGTTTTGACGAAGATGGCACGATTGCTTTTTGCCAGGCTATTAAAACGGTCAACAGTTTCCTGTCCCACCGTTTCATTCATATCGGCTACCACAATGTTGGCACCTTCACGTAACAGGCAACCTGCAATCCCTTCACCAAAGCCCTGGGCAGCACCGGTAACAATAATCGTTTTATTCTCTGCACGCCCGGCAGCGCCACCGGCTGCAACACTACGACGGTAATTTTCCACTTCCCAGTTGTCTATAAAATCAATCTGAGACCGGGTCATGGGATGCGCACCACCAAATGATTCTGCCAGAAAGGCTATCTTCATGGCATCTTCAAAGACATCCAACAGAATGTCGCACTGAGCAGCATTCTCACCGGATGCAACCAGTCCGATTCCTTTGATAAGGAATATTTTAGGTTGATAATTGTACGTTTTAATAAAAGAAGGAATCAGGTCGGATGCTTCTGCCAATATAGCTTCAGGCTCTTCTTCATTCAAAAACAGGTAAGCTGATTTACAATAAACAATGGCATCCGGAGTAAAGGGTCTGGCAATTTTAGTTTGATTCTCTTTGCTGTCGTAAAAGTATTTTATCAGCGCATTTTTGCGTACTTTCAATGTTTTCAGTCCATCAAGGGAAAGCATCATCCTGATACCCGGCACGATTTGTTCCGTACACGGGCAAGTAACACATTCCCGGGTTGGAACAGGCTCTTTGATTGCTTTCAGGAGTGTATCAAAAATTTCGGCATAAAGCACTTTAATTTCGTCAACGGTATTGGCTCCTACAAAAATACCGTGGTTTTGAAGCCAGATAACTGCCGGTTCCGCTCCATCCTGTGCCCGGAAAGCGATGATAGCATCTTCCACTTTTTTAAACAACACATAACCGGGATCGGTATAAGGAATATAAAGTGCAGTAGCACCAAATAATCTTTTCAAATCAGTTTCTGCATGTTGAGAACACATTAATGCGTTTACTATGGTAGGATGTAAATGAACGACAAATGCAAAATCCATTGCATTGTGCATGGATGTTTCCACCGAGGGACGTCTATCTTTGGTAATGCACGCAGCAGCAAGGTCATTTTTTACCTGCTCTTCACGTTCAGCTGAATCATTGCTGTAAACCCTTTCTGAAAGGACATTCAGTTTTGACCTTTCTAACACGGCAAAACCTTCTTCAGTAATGGTGGCAAGTGACGAACCGCTTGCTTTTACCCACAGCTTTTCCCCGTTTTTGTAAGATGTGTTTCCTCCTCCTGCATTCACATAGCGACTGTCGCTTCCGTAGAATTGTGATATTATAATTAAATCTTGTATAGGATTCATGATATTACGACCCCTTTGTCCCTAAAGGGGGACTAAATTACTTTCGTCTCTGAAAATAATTTTAATGGGAATTAAAGATTAATACTAAATTGATTTTTTAATATTTAAAACTAACCGGCTTAAAAAAGGAATTATGAAGAATAACCTGCATAGTTTTCCTTTATGGGTCAGGGATTTATTTTTATGAGTTCATCCCCCAGTTTTATAAATTCTGACCGTTTGCTTCTATCCGCATGACCATATTTATCCACATAACCTCTGAGTCCTTGTGCTACCAAATGTTGATGTGCTGCAATAACACAGGCTCCTTCATAATTGATTTGTACTAAATTTTCGGTCAATGGCGTACTGTTCCGGGCAAATAGTTCAACCGGTTCCATGGCGGGCGTATTGTGTTCACTGCCAAAGGTAACGACAAAACCTTGCTCATGCAAATAAGAGGCATACTTTTCCAGCAATTCAACACCGTTACGGGTGGTGATAAATTCAACCGAATGAAAACCACGTTCGGTAAGTTGTTTTGATACCCGTTCCAGATCCCCTTCGAAATCGGTATACCCACCGTTTTTATCATCTGCTAAAAACGGATAGGTAGGTATGCCACCTGCTGCCAGAATGATGTCGCAGACAGTTTGCATTGGCAGGAATGCTTTTGGGTCTTCCGGTACAAATGCACCTCCTCCTGCTTTGAGAAGGTTACTGCGTATTTCATTTTCCACTCCGGCAATGTCGGAGACAGGCGATATTAAATCTTTCCCGGCAAATAATTTGTTGAAAAGATCTTTTATTTTCGCTTCATTTTTCCCACAGGTTTCATACGCTTTCAGGCGCAATGCTTTAGCCAGGTGACGTTCGCGAATACATCCCCTGGTCAGGTTTGTCCTGATCCAGGCATAATCGAGTATAAAACCAGCCTGCGTGGCAACCAGTATTTCATTTACCTTGCCGCACATGGCTTTCACCTGGGCGTTGGCTTCGGCTCTGACATCCGCCAGTTGTGTGGCGTATGGTTCAACCAGCCTGTAAGGATACGACAAACCTTTACCGCTTAAATAGACCCGACCCGGATTACCCGGATCATTAACCCGTATTCCGGCTTTCTGGTCGGCTTCGTTCAGGCTGATAAATTCAATATTAAATAACGGGTATAATCCCCGTTCCTTACAACCTGCCGCCCAGGCTTCGTACCCGGCAGTGGTGTAAAAATCATTTATCCCCACCACTTGCACATTTTCGGCAAGGGCCATATCAAGCGCCTGATTTACATCATTGAAAGCACTGAATGAATAGGGTGTATGGAGGTGTGCATTTACTTTTATCATGTTACTAACTCTTTAAGGCACTTTGTGTTTTATGACCGGGTATTCAGTTATTCGTATTTTATCTTTTTGACCATGTAGCACTTACATAATTTACAATAACAATATTCACATTGGTTTTTCCCTATATGTTTTATTTATTTTATGATTTGTGCACTCTGTGATAAAACTACACTCCCATTTTCGATCTCCTGATAAACTCAGCATCCGTAAAATTCTGACCTGTTACATAACCTGCCAGCGGTTGAATGCGTTCGTTAATCATATCCAGAAACCAGCTTGGTTGTGGGAAGAATGAATCTTCCAACTCAAAGGCCGGAGTAATCCAGTTACGCGATCCCAACACACATACCGGTGCATCCAGGTAATCAAAACAAAGCTGGCTGATATTAGCTGCCATATCATTCAGGAATGATCCACGTGTACAGGCATCACTGGCAAGAATGATTTTTCCTGTTTTTTTCACCGAAGCGATCACTTGTTCGTAGTTGAAAGGAACCATGGAACGGGCATCAATCACTTCTGCCGACATGCCATATTTTTCTTCCAGTTCTTTTGCTGCTTTCAAAGCAGGATAGAGTGTGTGCCCAACAGTGAGGAAAGTAATGTCTTTTCCTTCTTTTTTAATATCCGGTTCGCCGAAAGGAATTTCGTAATACCCTTCAGGTACACCTCCTTTGTGGAATTGTTCACCGATTTCGTAGATACGCTGGCTTTCGAAATACACTACCGGGTCAGTACCCTGCAATGCTGAATTCATTAATCCTTTGGCATCATATGGAGTTACCGGGAAACAAACCTTGATACCCGGAATCTGTGCTACCAGGGAAGTCCAGTCCTGCGAATGTTGGGCACCGTATTTCGAGCCTACTGAAACACGTAAGGTAATCGGCATTTTCAACACATTACCACTCATGGCCTGCCATTTAGGCATTTGGTTGAATACTTCATCACCGCAACGACCCAGGAAATCACAATACATGATTTCAGGGACTACCCTACCCCCACACATGGCATAACCAATGGCAGTTCCAACAATGGATGCTTCCGATATCGGCGAATTGAACAACCGGTGATAAGGCAAAGCCTCTGTCATGCCACCATATACTGCAAATGCACCGCCCCAGTCGCGATTTTCTTCGCCGTAGGCCACCAGTGATGCATCTTTATAGAAACGATCCATCATGGCTTCAAAAATACCGTCACGAAGCTGGAATTGCTTCATTTTGCTAAATGGCTTGCCTTCACTGTCGAAAGCAAAACGTTCCTTTGCTGCAATTTTTTTGACCCGTGAATTGTCAGCCAATGGCATTAACACATCCGGTTTTGCTTTTGAGAATGAATCCACCGAACCATTGGAGAACATCATATCTCCAATGATCTGAGCATTTTTCATGCGGGGAGAAACTTCATCATCAATCGATTTCAGGAACATATCGTAAACCAATGCTTTCACGTCCACCCAGATTCCGTCTAAATCCGATTGTGTAGCTTCACCGGCATCCATCAACTGTTTTCCGTAAGATCCGATACAATCCTGAGATTCCCAGGCTTCCACTTCTTCCTTTGAACGATAGGACGAAGCATCCGAAGGGCTGTGTCCGCTATAACGGTATGTCAGTACGTCCAGTAAAACCGGACCGTTTTTTTCTTCTATAATTTTACGTTTGCGTTTGTATGCTTCAATCACAGCTAATGGATTATATCCATCGACCCGTTCGGCATGCATTTGTTCCGGATTTACTCCTGCACCAATGCGGGCAGCAACATCATATCCCATGGTTTCACCACAAGTCTGACCTCCCATGCCGTACTGATTATTCATAATGTTGATAATGACAGGTAATCCTCCCTGCATATCACCTTCCCACAGTTTTTTAAACTGATCCATGGCGGCAAAGGTTATGCCTTCCCACACCGGTCCGCAAGCCAGGGAAGCATCACCGATATTGGCAACAACCAGGCCCTTTTGACGGTTTACTTTTTTGTACAGGGCAGCACCTACGGCAATATCGCCCGAACCACCCACAATGGCATTATTCGGATATACACCAAATGGGGTAAAGAATGCATGCATGGATCCACCCAACCCACGGTTGAATCCCGTTTCACGTGCAAAGATTTCAGCCAGTGTCCCGTACACCAGGAAGCGGCGTGCCAGGTCTTTGGTGGTGCCTGTAAAGTCTTTTTTCACAACATTCACCACTGCTCCATCAAAGAAACTTTCCATGACTTCCAGTAGGTATTTATCATCGGACTGATGGATAGCACTCATGCCTTTTGCCAGGATTTCACCATGGCTACGGTGGCTTCCAAAGATAAAGTCATCAACGGTCAATGTCCAGGCCATCCCTACCGCAGCGGATTCCTGTCCGATAGACAGGTGAGCCGGTCCCGGATGATTGTATGAGGTTCCGTTGTATGCTCCAACGGTTTTGATCAGGTTGATCATGGTTTCAAACTCACGTATCAGGACCATATCATGGTATATGGCTTTGAATTCTTCGTTCGTGAAATTACCCTTTTCGTCTTTAACGGTTTTCTGATATTGATTGACAGGTATTGGCTGAAATTCTACGAAACCCGGTTTGCGTTTGTCGGTCGGGTCAATGTGTTGTACTTTTGGCATGGATTTTTATGATTTAAGATGACCCCTTAATCCAAATGAGGAATTTTGAGGAGTGAGTTTTATGATCGTAATTTAAATAAATAAAGTTGTTATATTAATAATATTGCTCTGATTCTGAGACAGAACTAAACCATTTCCCCTTTAGGGGTCAGGGGTTCTTATATTTCGAATTCCAGTGTTTCAATCTCTATGGCAATTTGTTTAAGGAATCGTGTTGCTTCGCCGCCATCAAGTGCACGGTGGTCATAGGTCAGGCTTAATCCGATAAATGGCACAAATGCATAGACACCATCCCCCAGATCCTTTGGACGTGGAAGAATGGTATTTACCCCTAATATAGCTGTTTGTGGCAGGTTGATCACCGGAGTAAACATTTCCACACCATAATTTCCCAGATTGGATACTGTGAATGTCCCGGCTTCCGATGCCAGTAATTCAGGGGATATCCCTCCTTTACGGCAACCATTGGCAATTTCCTTAAACTGATTTGCCAAACCTATGATTGACAGGTCATCGGCATTTCTTACTACCGGAACCATCAATCCCCGTTCGGTGTCAACTGCCAAAGCCAAATGAACTTTGTTGAATAAGCGCATCGTGTCATCCAGAAAATGGGAATTTACATTCGGGAATTTTTTCAAAGCCTTGATAACTGCAAAACATACCATGTCGTTGATGGTGATGTTTGTTTTCAGTGTACCTGCTTCCATTGCTTTTTTTACTTTCTTGCGAAGTTCCATCATCCGGCGTGCATCAGCACCTAAATGGTGAGTCAATTGCGCTGAGTTCTGCAGCGAAGAATGCATGGCTTTAGCAATCAGTTTACGCATGTTTGTAATCTTCTTGTCTTCATAATCCACCCCGTAAACCGCATTTGATACGGGAAGTAAATCAGTGGATTTAGTCGTTCCGGCTAACCCGGTTCCTACACCCTGAGGTTGTAATCCTTCCTGAGCTGTCATACGTTTAGCCATCGGAGTCATTTTAGGACGATTCTCCAATGCTGCCTGAATATCTTTTTCGATCACCCGACCATTCGGACCGGAGCCGGTTAATTGAGTTGCATCAATGGCTTCTTTTGTTGCCAGGTTTTTGGCACGTGGGGAAACGAAAGAGGTTGAAAAGGTTGAAGAGTTTGAAAGGTTTGAAGAGTTTGAAGTTTGAAGTTCCGGGTTTTGTGTTGCAGCAGGTTCAGTTACCTGCTCCTTACATGTTTCCTCTTGCTCCTTACCTCTTATTTGTTCACCCATCAAAGCCGAATAATCTTCTCCAGGCTGACCGATAACCATCATATTCAACAAAACGGCAACTTCATCGCCTTCTTTGTAAAATGATTCCAACACAACTCCATCAACAGGAGATTCTTCTTCGAAGGTGGCTTTATCTGTTTCGTAGGTGAATAAAACATCGCCCTTTTTGACAGTATCTCCTTTGTTCTTTTTAATTTCAGTTATGATACAACTTTCAACCGATTGTCCCTGTTTTGGTAAAATTATGATTACAGCCATTTTTTATATATTCAATTTAAGTATCCGTCAAAAGCCGGACTGGGTTAACACGTTACAATTTATGAACTATACTAAAATCAACGAAGTAAAGCGTTGCTTTTTGATTTATTCTTTATTTCAACTACTTCTGATTTTATGTCAGTATCTGATGTTCTTGTGGTAATTGTTAGAAATTTTTGATAGGCTTTTTCCCATTCCTTGTGGTTCTCTGGCAGGAATTCATCCAATTGAACGGATTCCCTGATAATCTGCCGCATTTCCTGATGGGTTCCAATGCATCCGGCAGCCTTTGCCTGGATCATGATATTACCAATGGCTGTTGCTTCTGAAGGTCCTGCAATTACAGGAATCCCTATAGAATTAGCTGTCCACTGGTTTAACAATGGGTTTTTTGATCCGCCACCAATAACATGCAGTTTTTCAATTTCAAAAGGTGCCAGCGAATTCAGTTTTCCTAAAATAAATTTGTACTTCAGTGAAAGACTTTCGAAAATGCATCGAACATATTCTGCATGGGTTGCAGGTGTTTTTTGACCGGTAGACAGGCAATATTGTGTAATTGCTTTGGTCATACTGGCAGGATTGGCAAACGAAGTGTGGTCGGAATCAATGAGTGACTGGAATGCAGGAGCCGATTCAGCCATATGAACCAACTTTTCATAGGCATAGGTTATTCCTTCTTTTTTCCATTCTTTCAGGCACTGTTCCAAAATCCACATGCCTGTGATATTTTTGAGGAAACGGGTAGTCCCTTCTATTCCGCCTTCGTTCGTAAAATTCAGGGAGAATGTTTCTTCATTGATAATGGGTTCTTTTACTTCAATACCCATCAGCGACCAGGTACCTGAACTCAGGTAGGCAAAACGTTCATTTTCGGCAGGCACTGCTGCAACAGCCGAGGCTGTATCATGTCCTGCTACTGCTACAACCGGTACTTTCCCCAATTCGCTTTCTTCGGCCAGGTCATCTCTGAGAGAACCGATCAACGCACCGGGTATGACAATTTCACCTAGAATAGAAGGAGAAATACCTGCCTTTTCAAGTAAGATAGATTCAAACTTTTTGGTTCGAGGATTTAATAATTGGGATGTGGAAGCAATGGTATACTCCACGACTTTATTACCTGTCAGCATATACGAAAGTGCATCAGGCATAAATAATATTTCAGTGGCGGTGTCGAGGATGGAACTATTGGCTTCTTTTAAGGCGAATAACTGATACAGGCTATTGAAATTCATGACCTGTATTCCGGTAAGAGCATATACTTTTTCCCTGGGTACTTTTTCAAAATACTTTTCGGGTGCACCATCTGTTTGATGGTCACGATATGCATACGGGGCTCCCAGGATAGTACCGTCCTTTGCAAGGAATGCAAAATCAACCCCCCAGGTATCAATGCCGATGGAAGAGATCTCAACACCTTCCTTTTTGACTGCCGCTAACCCTTCTTTTAAATGTTCGAATAAGGAATAGATATTCCAGTGAAGATGGTTTCCAATTTGTAGCATTTGATTCGGGAACCGGGTTAATTCTTTCATTTGGAGCCTGCCATCGATGAGAGTGCCTAATATGGAACGACCACTGGTGGCGCCGATGTCGAATGCTAAGAACGATTTGTTTTTCATATGATTTTAGAATAGTCCGACAAAGATATTTATTTCCAAAATAGGTTTCTACGTGAAAATTGATATTAAAACTGTATTTTTTGACAACTAAATATACGGTTATGGAAAGTTATAAATTGTTGACATATAGTTTTCTGAATAAAAAACGATATGCCAACAACTTTTTTACTTACTTATACAATGCGCCATAAGTCTGACATGCCCGGTAGTCCGATCCTTCCGCATCCATGCCAAAAGCAGTCCACGCACTTGGACGGAATATCTGATCCTGAGGAACGTTGTGCATGCACACCGGTATGCGTAACATGGATGCCAGGGTAATCAGGTCGGATCCAATGTGACCGTAACTGATAGCACCATGATTGGCTCCCCAGTTATTCATCACACTGTACACATCCTTAAATTGTTGAGTTTCGTTCAACCGTGGTGCAAACCAGGTGGTAGGCCAGGTCTTGTCCGTACGGACATTGATTATCTGATGTACTTTTTCCGGAAGTTCTACCGTCCACCCTTCGGCTATCTGCAAAACCGGTCCCAATCCTTTAATACGATTCAGACGCAACATGGTCACCGGCATTCCTCCTTTTGAAAGGAAGTTTGACGAAAAGCCGCCTCCACGAAAATATTCCTGACTGGCAGGATACCACGTCGTAGATTCCAGACATTTCAGTACTTCTTCTTCGGTTATCTCCCACGATGGTTTCATGGCAGGTTTTCCTTCTTTATCTGTTTGCTGTCCGGTAGCATCCAGGCAGGTAGCTCCGGAGTTGATCAGGTGTATAATCCCGTTGGAGGCATTTCCTTCCAGCTGATAACCCGTAACACGTTTTACGGCATCGGGACTCCAGAAGGTACGGACATCTGAAAATATGGATGCTGTGTTCGTCAGTAAGTGACCAAACAACATGGATACACCATTCAGGGAATCATTTTCTGTTGCCAGAATAAAAGCTTCACGGATGCCATTCCAGTCGAAGGAAGAGCAAAGAAGTGCTTCACTGAAATCCCCGTTGGGCATAAAATCTGTCCATTGACGTTGTCCCTGGAAACCGGCGAGAATGGCATTGTGACCCAGTGCTTCTTCAGGAAATCCTGCTTCAATCAATTTCGGGTTGCCAATCATCAAATCACGCATAATAAGTGTCATCTTCACTACATATTCCCAATCTTTTACTTTTTGGTCAGGGCTGCTTTTCATTTCGGGGGCATTGTAATCAGTGCCTTCGTTCACCTTGCAATACTTTTCAGTCCAGGCCATTGCCTTCGTAAATTCTTCGGAATCATAGATTCCTTTTTCAACACGACGAATGATTTCTACTTCATCCACGGCTTCAACCCTGATACCCAGGTAATCCTGAAAGAAATCCGGATCTACCACTGAACCTGCTATTCCCATGCATTGGCCGCCAATGCCCAGGTACGATTTTCCACGCATGGTTGCCACGGCAATACCCGATTTGATAAAACGAAGAATTTTACTTTCCACATCGGCCGGAATACTGGTATCGGAGTTATCCTGAACATTTTGTCCGTAGATGCCAAATGCAGGAATCCCTTTTTGGTTATGACCGGCCAGTGCTGCAGCTAAATAAACGGCACCCGGACGTTCTGTTCCGTTAAATCCCCATATGGCTTTCGGGTAATACGGGTTGAGATCAATGGTTTCTGTACCGTAACACCAACATGGAGTAACCGACAGGGTCAGACCAACGCCTTCTTTTTCAAACTTATCCGCACAAGCAGCTGCCTGAGACACCCTGCCGATGGTGGTATCTGCGATCACACACACTACCGGAGTACCATCAGCATAACGCAATTTTGACGAAATTAAGGCCGCCGCACTTTTTGCCATGTTCATGGTCTGGTCTTCCAGACTTTCACGAACACCTCCCTGTCGACCATCAATGATGGGACGAATTCCTACTTTTGGATTTTCACCCTGTAATCTTCCTGTTTTCATGATTTTTTTTATTATGGTTATGTTTATTACTTATTTTCACGAATGCATACGAATTAGTTAATCATTAATCACTAATCGTTAATCACTATATCTGTGCTGAACTGTGCTGTTTACTGTTCAAAAAAATAGCACGTTCTATAGTGAATTTCTGACTATCAGTTCTGTAGGTAAATATTCCTGAATCGAATGTTTGCCTGTGATAAAATTCGCGGCTTTTTCACCCATCAATCCGAAATCAATGCTGATAGACGAAATCCCATTCTTTATGACCTCCAATACAGCCTCATTGTTGTAGGCAATTAAACCAATATCCCCTCCAATGCTTAAGCCAGCCTGATCGGCTGCTTTTATTATCTTGACCAAATCCTCCGATAAAATGCAGATATAGGCAGTTTCTGCTTCAACTCCTCTCCAGTCAGACTCTTTTCGAAGTACTTCGTATTCGAATTGTTGGGATATACAGAATTTTACAAAATATTCTATAGCACTGACCGGATGACACACTTCCTCCGGGAAAACAAAAGTCAGCTTTTTATATTTTTTCAATAAATCCCGTCCCTGAACTAAACAATCGAAAAAGGAGTTGTTGAAATCCTGGCAAATATACGAGTATCCAGATTTATCGAAATTTCCAAAATCAAGCAATAATAATTTGTTGGAAGGTATAGTTGCGAGCGTTTCTGAAAATTGTTCATTCGAAAAATTCATGATGACATACATGCTGTACTTGCCAATACTTTCGTGAACAATGGTTTCGAACAACCGTTCGTTGTATTGATGAAAAATCAGGTCGACTTTATAATTTTCAGGTAAATTAGCTGCAAACCGGTGGTACAGATTTTGTTTAAATGAAGAGTAGGTATCGAGCAACAATAAAACATGGTTCACTTCCCCGGTGACAAAATACCCTTTTGTAGGAGCCGAATCTATGAGTCCTCTTCGTTTAAGTTCGTTGTATGCTTTAAAGACAGTATCCCTTGAAACTTTAAAAAATGAACTGGCTTCATTTATCGACATCAGATTATCACCCATTCTCAATTCGCCCTGCATAATGGACAGACTTATTCCATCAGCCAGAGATTTGAATTTTGTAGTTGAATGCGTAAAACGGATTTTGGTCATGCTGTATTTCTCAGTTCGGGTTTATAATTTTCAGCAATTTACAGATTAATTTACTTAGTTTTTGGTTATCAATGAATTATCTATGCTGAACTATGCTGCAAAAATAATCAGAATAGTTGAATGTCAAGTATTCAATTCTCATGTTATGCAGCATAAAAATGGAGGGATATTCTTTTGAAAGCATTTAAATTAAAACTAAGCATGTTGATTTCATGCTATTTATGGGAAGGTCAATTCTACAAAAAAATCAGATTTTATAAATCGATTCATTATTTTTTTTTCAAAAATATAATTTTCAACTGGTAAAAAACTTTCTGTTTAAGAGAATTTCTAAAACTATGATTAGCAAAAAAAAAGCATATAATATATATGCTTTTTTTTCAACGATCTTTATTTCCACAATATCCCGTCATTGTAATATAAGTTGAATAATATCACGAATTGATATAATGGGAAGGCGAACATCCAAATTGCGCCTTAAAACACTTGCTGAAGTAGAAGGGGTCGTTTATGCCCACCATATAGGACACTTCGGAAACATTATGTTTATAGGTTTTTAAAAGTTCGGCTGCCTTAATCATTCGACGTACCCGGATCAGTTCATTCGGGGAATAACCGGTCAGATACTTTACCTTTTTAAAAAACAGTGTACGCCCTGTATTGGCCAACGTTGCGAAATCATCCACCGAAAAATCCGGATTAGTAAGATGTTCATCCAGCAATTCCTCCACCATCAATAAAAATTTGCTATCCCGTTCAGGAATATCCTGATGAATTTCTTCTTTTAGTTCTTCAGAAAATTCATTTCCGGCATAATGTTTATGTAATCGTTCGCGTTTTTCGAGCAATTTGTTTATTTGAAGCATTAAATGTTTCATGCTGAAAGGCTTGCTTATGTAAGCCTCTGCTCCTGCCTGAATGCCCTCGGTATTGTGTTCATCCGAAATATAGGCAGTCAGCAATATAACAGGTATATGGCAGGTGGCGAAATCATCTTTCAGTTTCCGGGTCAATTCAAATCCGTTTATTCCGGGCATCATCACATCACATATGATCAGATCAGGATCTTTTTCCAGACTATTTATCATTCCTTTATCACCATCTTCAGCCGTAATAATTTCGTAGTAGGGGCTTAATTTTTCAGTCAGGAAATCACGGATGTCATCATTATCATCAATTACCAGCACTTTGTATTTTTTGCCTGCAACAGGTTCGATTGGCAACAGGTTTATTAGAATTTCACTGTCGTTTACATCAATAAATTCGGAAAGATTATACACGTCCTGTTTATTTTCTTTTACAACCACGATTTGTTCCGTCAAAAAGTCATCCGAATTATACACATCCTTATTTAACGGAAATTCAACGGTAAAGATCGAACCACCTCCTTCATTTTCGGTAAAATAAACCGACCCTTTATGAATTAACGTAAATTCATTGACCAGCGAGAGTCCTATTCCGGTTCCTGAAGATGAGAAATTGATTTGCATAAACCGGTTGAATAACAGATTTTGTTTTTCCTTTGGAATGCCAATGCCATTGTCAATAACCGAAATACGTAGGATTTGAGCCTTCTCATCAGTTTCAGCAACCAACGTAATTTTACCACCCCGTGGAGTAAATTTAAAAGCGTTTGAAAGTAAATTAAATACTATTTTATCCAGTTTGTTTTGATCAAAAAAGATTGGAATGCTGGAATGTGATGGTAAATACTGATATTCTATATTTGATTTTGCTGCTACATTACTGAAACTTGTAAAAATATCATTCAGAAAAATGACAGCATCCGTTTTTTGCAGGTTTAGCTTTTGCTTGTTGTTTTGAAGTTTACGGAATTCCAGCAGTTGATCAATCAGACGCATGAGATGCGATGTGTTTTTATCCAGGTCGAATACAATCTGTTGCAACGGTTCGGTCATTTTACTTTTAATTTCATTGAGCGTATCCACGCATCCTTTGATGAGCGTGAGTGGCGTACGGAATTCATGACTGATATTGGTAAAAAAACGCAATTTATAATCGATCAGTTGCCGTTCGACCTTAACTGTGTTGTTCAGGTCATTGAATTTGGTAATCAATCTGAATGCAAAAAATAAAGCACCTGAAAACAAAATAAAATATAGAAAAATGGCAATATTTGTCAACCAGAATGGTGGATGAATAATAATTTCCAGTTTTGTGACATTGTCATCCCAATTACCCTCACTGTTCATACTCTTCACCATAAAGGTATAGTTGCCCGAAGGAACATTCCGATACGTTGCCACATTCACATTCCCCGATACATTCCAGCGTTTCTCATAGTTTTCTAGCATATACATAAACTGATTTGCCTTCGGATTCCTGAAATTAAGGTTTGCAAATTCAATATGGAATACTTTATCCGATGATCTTAATTCAATTTTTTTGGAGAATGAAACTGATTGTTCCAGGGGTGCATTTTTGCTGTCAATTTTAGCTTCCTGATCGTAAATGGAAAACCCGGTTAGTACGACCCTGTTTTTTTCAGGTCGGTTTAATGACAATGATTGAGGATAGAATGCATAAAAACCATTCAGACTTCCCCAGAGCATTTTGCCATCTTTACACGAAAGACTGGCCGCCTCTGAGAATATATTGGATGAAAAATCATCCGTGAACCGATAGTATTGAAATAAATTGGTTTGAGTGTTTAATTTGTTGAGCCCATTTTCAGTACTTATCCACAAACAACCCGTTTTATCTTCCTGTATAGCCGTGATGTTGTCGTTGGCCAGTCCCTGTTTATTGTTGTATACTTTGAAAACACCTTTCCCATCAGCCGTTTCTCCTCTGAATTTATTGATTCCCCCACCGGCAGTGGCAAACCACATAAAACCTTTTGAATCCTGAAAAATATACCGGATCTCCGGATTACTCAGGGAATTTTTATTTTCCAGGCTAAAAGCGTAGTGTTTGTATGCTTTCGGATTTTTTAGCAGTGCATCCGGATCAAAGCGTAGAACCCCGTTAGAAGTCGCTACCCAGATATCACCTGAACGATCCATAAAAATATACCGGGTAAAACGTACCCATTCATCTTCATTAAAAAAAGTGCGAAACCCTTCTGTTCCACCCGGAGATGTTTTCACACAGACACCTCCTCCAAATGTGGCGGCCCAAATACGTCCTTTCCTGTCTTTTAGTAGGGAAAATACTGTATTATAGCTTAAACTACCTGCTTTTTCAGAATGTTTGTATTGTACGGCCCCCGAAAGATTTCCATCCTTGAGTTCAACGATACCATTTTTTTTGGTGGAAAGCCATACCGATCCAGCGTTGTCCTGATACATGCTGTAAACGTTATAGCCGTTTTCATACATTGTCTTTTTGCTTCGTAGTGCCTGATCATATTTATACAGGTTACCCGCTTTTGTTGACACCCAGATATTATGGCTTTTATCTTCCAGAAAAGAACGAATGACATTCCCGTTTCGGATGACATTATCGGGGTCAGGATAGAAAATTTGTACATTCCGGTTGGAAAAGGAGAGTTTGTTAATTCCCATATTCTCTGTTCCCACCCAAATGTTTTCATTTTTATCCAGAACGATAGAAAGCAGGTAATTGGATGCTAATCCGCTGTTGTTTCTATTGTTGGTGTAATGATTTAAACTGCCAGTGGGCGTATTATAACAAAACAGCCCGTTTCCATAGGTCGAAATCCACAGATTTCCGTGCTTATCTCCCAAAAACTGGTACCGTTCTTCATCAATTAACCGTAAAAAAACGGTTGGAATCAGATTCAATTTAATCACCCTGTTGGCTTGTTTGCTCCAGATCCATACATTCCCGCTGAAATTGTAGGTCAGCACATCCCCAAATTGATCAGTCTGAAAAGAGGCGTTACCAGCAATTCTTTCCCCAAAGAAAGATTCTCCCGATGTAAACTGCCCCGTGAGCGCGTTAAAGACAAAAACACCATTGTTATAGGTTGAAAGAAGAATTTTATCTTTATCTAAGAGTGCAGTCTGAAAAATCTTCGTGGATAGTTTTGAACCATTACTGACTTCAAATCTTCCGGTTTTTAATTGATAAACCTTAATATTTCCTCTTTCCGATACGAAATAGATTTTCTGATTGATTTCATAAACTTTCAGGTAACTTTTATCATCATTTTTACCTGGCAGTATGTTGATTACCTGATTATTTTTTACCTGCGTTATCCCCTTCGAAGTTAAAATCCATGTATTTAAATGACTGTCCTGAAATATATCAGTAACTGTGTTGGAAGGAATGTAGTTTGATGTATTGTGGGAAGTGTAGGTTTGTGAGGTAACTTTATGATCTGAAAAGGAGATTTTGACACAGCCTGAAGCATTGCTTCCAAGCCATACATTTTTTTGCCGGTCTTCGTAATAAAAATTATACTTAATGGATTGATCTGCTTTGTTCTCAAATAACTGGACAAAGTTTTCGGTATTCGGATCATAACAGTGCATAATATCACTATATGTCCGTACCCATATATGCCCGTAACTATCCTGATGAAGTTCTTTTATTTTTCCGCTCGAAAGAGATGTCGGATTCTTTGAATCGGGGATAAAGCTCTTAATCCTGACACCATCATACCTGTTCAGTCCGTTTAAGGATCCAAGCCACAAAAATCCGGTTTTATCCTGTATCATGCAACGGATTGTATTATGCGAAAGTCCGTTGTTCGATGTAATCTGCTCGATGCTGGGTTGATTCTCTCCATGAGTTGTAGTGGAAAATAGAATCAGGGCTAAACAGATCCAAAAGTGTATTTTTAGTCGCATTAAACAGATGTGATTTAAGTTAACAATGCTTTCCATGTTGAGTCAAAACATGAATGAGTGTGCGAAGGTAAATAAAATTATTAAATACCGGTTTCACTGATATACTAATAATATTGAATTTCTTTCTTATTGCAGCCCTTTAATCTTAAGTTTCCGTACTACCTAATGCAAATAACGACATTTTAAGGGAGTGTAATTAAAAAAACATTAAAGACATTTTTTATTTTAACAGGATCTATTTTCAATGAACATTGTTGGGTTGAAAAGAGATTTTATGATAAAATCTGACCTTGTAACAAATCGACGAGGGTATTTCAATTTTAAATAAAGTATTCAGCAATTAGATTTAATATTAAAGTCTGCTGTAAAAATTATCATTTATTTTTTTTTAATATGATTATCCGCAAAGTGTCCTAAAATAAATTCCATATCTCAAATCCGAAGGATTTATAAAAAAAACATACAAAATAGTAATTCAACCGATTAGGAGCTTTTGCGGATAATCATTTTAAATAAAGAAGGTTTATGTGTCCTTTTAAAGTGCATTTAGGGAGTTTTTAGAATACTATCTCCCATCCTGCGATGAGATTATTAAGAAAACAGTAAGAATATGACCGGCATTTAGTCTGGAGTTGGTGGACATTCGCCTTTTCAACATTCAGGATATTTTCCGGATGATTTTTAAATAATCACATACTTTTATTGCTTTTTGTTTTCTCCATCTTTCCTCCACCATTCCTCCACCTTTCCTCCACCTTTGGTCCACATCCGGTCCGGATATAACACATATATAATACGTATATAACATATATATAACACGTAAATAAAATATATCTATATAGATACGTATTATATATGTGTTAGATACAGTTTATTAATATTTATATTATTTTCATATTGTGAATGGGAGGTGGACGAAAGGTGAACGAAAGGTGGAGCAAAGGTGGAGGTGAGCCAGCCGTTAGCCTGAAGTTGGGTATTGGTTGACCCGAAAAACGGGATGTCGCAAGCTCCATAGGTAGTCATAAGGGATATAAAAGGAAAATAAAAGAGGAGTAAAAAATTAACGTCGTGTGGATTGGGGACAATTATTACTCTCGGATTTAAAGAATATTGGTTTGTAATAATAATGAAGATGTTACTCTGAAATTCCAAACGGAATTTTTTCAGATTATAAATTAACTGTTTAATTATGAGCCATAGTTGCAGAACAGTTCTATAGAAGCCCTCACTGAGTTTCTTTGTGCAGTGAGGGCTTCATGAATGCGTTTTGGAGCATTTGCGGATAATCAAACTAAAAAAAATCTAATCAACTTTTTAGTCAGGTTAGAAATGGATTATATTTTAGAAATGTGTACATATTTCTATTTCAGATACAACTGAATTGTTGTTGTTTTGCATTGTCTGGAAACAGAAGAATTCAGGCAGACATCGAACAAACAAAATAGTAACAAAAACAAACCAACAGCATATTTCATGAGAAAATTCAGTATTTTATTTATTATCCTTTTCAGTTTTTCAACACAATATTTAATTTCGATCAATCGCATAATTGACCTCAAAGGCAAATGGAGTTTTGCCATGGATGAAAAAGATCAGGGGATTTCAGACAAATGGTATGATACCAGGCTGAAAGATTCAATCAATTTACCGGGTTCTATGGTTGAGAATCTGAAAGGATATGACATTACGTTAGAAACAAAATTCACAGCCAGCATCTACGACAGTTCGTGGTTTTTCAATCCTAAAATGGAGAAATACCGTCAACCTGAAAACCTGAAAATGCCTTTTTGGTTGACGCAAATGAAACACTATGTTGGTTTGGCCTGGTATCAGACAGATATCGATATTCCGGGATCCTGGATTGGTAATCACATCACCCTAAAACTGGAGCATCCTCATTATATAACGACCGTATGGATAGACAACATTTCTATTGGTACTCAAAATTCGTTGACAGTTCCACACCTGTTTGACCTGACCGGAAACTTGAAACCCGGCAAACATCGCCTGACGGTTCGCATTGATAACCGGTTGAAGAGCATGGATGTGGGTACCAATTCACACAGCGTAACAGATCACACACAGGGAAACTGGAATGGTATGGTGGGCGAACTGCAATTGCAGGCGCGTCCATTGCTTTATTTCAACGACATACAGGTATTTCCGGATTTAAAGAGAAAAATGGCATTGGTCAAAATAAAAGTTTCAAATCAAAACGGGAAACCAGTTTCGGGCAGGATTATACTTTCCGCAAAAAGTTTCAACAGCCCTTTAGCTCATCTTGTTGCGCCTGTGGAAGTACCGGTTTCAGTATCAGGTACAGAAAGCGAGGTTGAAATAACACTTCCAATGGGGAAAGACATGCAAACCTGGGATGAATTCAGCCCGGCTCTCTATAACCTCCATGCAACCATTGCTTCAGGGAAACAAACTGACAGCAAAGATGTTGAATTTGGAATGCGCGAAATAACCATTCAGGGAAAGTACTTTTACGTAAACGGCCATAAAACGGTATTGCGTGGAACTGTTGAAAATGCCTTGTTCCCTCTGACAGGGTATCCACCTATGGATGTGCCATCGTGGGAGCGGGTTTTTCGGATCTGTAAATCATACGGCTTGAATCACATGCGTTTTCACTCGTACTGCCCTCCGGAAGCGGCATTTAAGGCAGCCGACCTGGTTGGCATCTATTTACAGCCCGAAGGCCCAAGTTGGCCAAACCACAGTACCCAGTTGGGGAAAGGATTACCTATTGACACATATTTGATGGATGAAACCATCAGGATGACGAAAGAATATGGCAATTACGCCTCTTTTACTTTTTTAGCAGCCGGGAATGAACCACGAGGTGCCTGGATACCGTGGGTTGGGAAGTTTGTGGATTATTGGAAAGCCACCGATTCACGTCGTCTGTACACCGGAGCTTCTGTGGGTGGCAGTTGGGCATGGCAACCAAAGAGTCAGTATCACGTGAAAGCCGGTGCCAGAGGTTTAAGCTGGAGCACAGGACGCCCCGAGACTATGACGGATTATCAGTCACGGATTGATTCGGTGAAAGAACCTTATGTATCCCATGAAACAGGGCAATGGTGCGTCTTCCCGAATTTCAATGAAATTAAGAAATATACCGGTGTCACACGGGCGAAGAACTTTGAGCTTTTCAGGGAAGACCTGTCCGACAATGATATGGCAGGTATGGGACAAGAGTTTATGATGGCATCCGGGAAATTACAATCCCTTTGTTACAAACATGAAATTGAACGAACCCTGCGAACGCCTAATTATGCCGGTTTTCAGCTTTTGTGCCTGAATGATTATTCGGGACAGGGAACAGCACTGGTGGGAGTACTTGATGCTTTCTGGGATGAGAAAGGGTATATGACAGCACCTGAGTTTCGACGTTTTTGCAATTCGACCGTCCCATTGGCACGGATGGAGAAATTTGTATACCGGAACAATGAAATACTAAAAGCCAATATTATAGTCGCCCATTTTGGCAAATCAACGTTGGAAAAAGCAAAAACGATATGGCGTATCCGCGACAATAACGGATTGATTTTAAAAGAAGGAGTTCTCTCGGTAAAAGATATTCCGGTTGGGAATGACACTGAACTGGGAGATATATCACTTGATCTATCAACCTATACATCAGCAGCCAAACTGAACCTGGAGATCGCTATTGATGGGACTGAATTTATAAACGACTGGGACTTTTGGGTATATCCGGTTATAGACCAGATGGTAAAGACTTCCGGATTGTATATTTGTAATTCGTTGGATAGCAAAGCCATCACCGAATTAAATAACGGAGGAAAAGTATTTTTAATGGCTGCAGGAAATATTCAGTATGGAAAAGATGTAGTTCAATATTTCCAACCGGCATTCTGGAATACTTCCTGGTTCAAAATGCGACCACCACATACGACAGGTATATCAATTCAGAATAACCACCCCGTGTTTGCAGATTTCATAACGGAAAACTGGGGAAATATGCAATGGTGGGAACTAGCCAACAAAGCCCAGACAATGTTGTTGACCGACTTTCCTGTAGGATTTCATCCAATCGTGGAACCCATAGATACCTGGTTTATAAACCGGAAACTGGGGATGCTTTTTGAGGCAAAAGTTGGGAAAGGTAGTTTAATGATGACTTCCATCGACCTGACAACAAAACTTGATGAACGGCCAGTGGCTGAACAATTGTATGCATCCATCGTAAAGTACATGCAATCGGATAAATTCAGGCCTACGGAAACGGTTCCCATGCAAAACATCAAAGATCTGTTTGAAAAATCAGCCGCAGCGATTAATTCATATTCCAGGAGCAGTCCGGATGAGCTGAAAAAGGACGTGAAGTAAGAAGAAAGATTGTGATTTTCATGTTATTTGATTTTTCATGAACGGGTTAATTATAATTCTATACCTATTACTCTTTTCTTTTTCCCGTAGGGAATATATCCATAGAAACCAACAAACTACATAATATTTCCCCGTAGGGGATATACAAACGATTGGGTTTATCCCCTACGGGGAATTTTTTAAAGTCGGGTCTTTGTTTTATGGATATATATCCCCTGACGGGGAAAAATAATTTGTTAATACTGATTTATTCATTGAATTCCCCAAATGATAATTCTGTACCTATTATTCTTTTCTTTTTCCCGTAGGGAATACATATCAATAAATTACTGCACAAAAAAACCGGTTGAACTCATATTCGAGATTCAACCGGTTTCTTATGTATGTATTCGCTTTTATTGTTTTATCAGTTTCAATACGTTTGAACAGTCTTTATCCGATACAATTCTCAACAAATAAACGCCGTCCGGTTGTCCCGATAAATCTACCTCAAAGTATGCCGACCGATCGGTCACATTGGATTGATAGATCATTTTTCCCTGTAAATTGGTAACCATTACATTCAGTTTGGCGGCAATATAATCGGCATACACCTGAAATAATCCTGTAGTCGGGTTTTGCTTCACACCGGTTTTGATTGCCGGAGGATTAAAGCCTGTAGCAACTATCACCCTGATAGTTCCTGTCGTATAGAGTTCATTGACATTCCATTCAAGTCCCTGTGCCAACACAGGCAAATTAACAGAAACAAATGTTCCGATTATACCGGAAGCAGTAAATAAATTGTAGGTATCACCGGCTACAGAAGTTCCGGAAGGAATGGCAACATTCATTGTCCCGTTGCATGTAAACTTACCTGCTATCACCAATTTATCACAAAATGCCGAGCTACCGACTACCTGCATATTTAGTACAGAGGTATTATTCATCGTCAGAGTGCCACCGAATTTGAGTGTACCAATAACAACGCCACCGGGAATAGTAGTTGAATTATTGGCCATACTACAGTTTCCGTTTATGGTGCCGTTTCCTGAGAGAGTTCCACTATTTGATACAAGTCCGGCAACCGTACCGTTTACTGTTGCAGTTCCGCCAGCCGAAACGATTAATGAACCGCCTATGGAACCTGTTAAATTCAAAACCGCTGCATTTGCTACGGTATATGTTCCCGTTCCCACGCTTCCACTAAGCGTCATTGTTCCGGCACTGACTGTGGTTGCTCCGGTATAGGTATTTGCACCGGAAACAGTCCATATTCCGGCACCCACTTTGTTCACGGAAGTAACGCCTGAAATGATACCGGTAAAAGATCCGTTTTCTCCGGTTGCCCCTACTTCAAGTCCGGCATTGTAGAATGTTCCGGCACCTGAGAGCATACCACATTTTATCAAAGCAGTCCCATTATCACCGGTACCGTTTTTGTAACTCATGATGACTCCGGTTCCCAGGTTTATAGAAGCATTGGGAAATCCATTGGCATTATTTACAATAAAATGATTTTCATAGGTTGAGTTCGCACCATTGGCAACAATGTTTAACGCACCTGTAAATGCCGACCAGTTACCATTCAGATATGCCCGTATATAATCACAGCTCCAGTTCAGAGTTCCATCACCGGTGAGTGTTCCGTTGTATTCACATCTGGCACCGGCAATAACGGTAGCATTCGATCCTGCGGGCACTTCGAAATTATTACTGCTGGTAAGATATGATCCAATGCTATTAAGAGTTTCAAGTGTTCCACCCATGAGCGTTATTTTTTTGCCCACACCAAAAGGTACCGCAGTACCCGCGTTTAGCTTTATCGTTCCGGCTTTGAGTACGGTTTCATTTAAACCGGTATTGTTGTTGCCGATATAAAGTATCCCGCCACCGTATTTTGTAAATTTAGTTCCGGTAATAATTCCATTCCAGTAGGTCGAAACACCTACATTCAGGAGTCCTCCTGCCGTTCCGGATACGGTCAAGCCCCTGTTAGTGATTTCATTGGCGTTGGTAACCTGAATACAGGCACTGTCTTTCACCTCAAGATAAGCCGGATCGGTGATTGAATAATCCCCAATCCCGCCATACGTGTTACTTACGGAAGAAGGCAAATACTTCATTACAAGCGTACCGCCATCAACCACAGTCTTTCCGGTGAAATCATTGCGGTTATTAATGATTGCAACGCCCTTATTTGTTTTATACAGAGACGTTGCTCCTGTTATTGTACCGGTACCATCGAATGTAAATGCAGAAGTGGCGTTATCAATTTTAATATTAGCCGGTGCCAGTAACCCGGTGAGTGTCACGGTTTTTTTAAGTGATGCATCGGTAAAGCTGACACTATCCTGATATACAAAAATATCTGCTATGCTGTTATTCAACCAGTTGGCAGAACTGGATACATCCCACACTCCGGTTGTGCCACCATTCCAGGTAATGATTCCGGCATCCCGAACGCCCGTAATGCGTAATATCAGTTTGCCCGATTCAACTACCAGATTGGCTTTTCTACCTAAAATACCTTGTATGGTGAAGTTGGTCAGGTTACCGGTGACTGTGCCACTTATTTGTGCCAAAACGTAGTCACCTTCTGCTACGCTTTCATTGACTGGATTTACAGTCAGGATCAGGTTAGTTCCCAGTACCAGGTTTCCGTTGATCATCAAAAAATCATTTTGATGAGCCGCAGCAGTTGTAGTTATTTTATCAGATAGATCAAATTTTAAAACAGCGCCTTCTTTCAGATTCAGGGAATTACCAATAATTAATGTATCGGCTGTGACATTTCCTCCCGGATAAAGAATGGATCCATATTCCATGGTGATACCTTGTTGAACTTTTCCTTTCCCGCCAAAGGTTGCAAAACGGCGCAGTGTTACAGGTGAGTTCGAAAGTGTTCCGTTGAGAATCATATCTCCCTCCCATATTTCGGTCGTTCCTGTGTAGGAATGTGTTCCATTGAGCGTTAATGAACCTTCACCCATTTTATCCAGATGCATGGCACCTGATAATGCACCGGTACCGCTAAGGGTATAACTTGTTGTACCGGACACCATCAGCAATTCAGGGCTAAGATCAGCCGGAATATTGACAGCATTGGCGGTTGAATGGCCATCGAACAATACACTCTTTCCATTGGCAAAAGCCAAAGTAGAACCTGTTCCGGCAATTAATCCGGCAGCATTATCACCATCTGTCCAATTGGAAGAAGATGTATCCCAATTTGAAGAAGAACCTTTCCATACCAGTTTTCCATTTGTTGATTTGGCAGGAATTGGTGTTGGGAAATCACTGCCCAGATAAAAGCTGACATGAGGTGGTTGATTGTATCCGCACATCTGCCAACAGATAGCCTGACGGTACTGCGGATCATGCATCAGTGTATAAATCCGGTTGGTAGTTGGTACGGGTGTTGAATAAATCCGTAATGCCAGGCTGTCGGGCCTCCACCAGATAACTTCTTCACGCCAGTCGCCCATTATATCAGCCTGCAGGCAGGGAGTTCCTTTTGTATAATTACATGAATAGGAGTTCGTAGTCAGAAGAGGAGTTACATTGCCATAACCATTAAATTTGGTTATCTGACCGTATCCCACTCCGGTAGAAGTTGAGAAACCGGTATGATCGCAAATTTCTTGTAATAAATCACCATCCCAATACAGACAGTTGCTTTCTGCCACTCCAAAATGAGCACCTTCGACTTTAGTGGTACATGAAACGCCTACACCTGCACCCCACATTTGAGCACCTCTGACTAATTCTGTAATATGTCCTGCTCCTACGCGTCCGCAATCGGAAGGAGAAACATGTCGGTAAAGCAACTTGCCTGTTTTAGCATCCCTGAGATTTGTACCGGGTTTTTCTTCGTTGCAGGCAATTGCTTCAATACCTTTCCGGTATGGGTCGAAATCACCGTAATGTTGTGCATCACCATGACCAAGTTCGGTTGAATAAAGAGGTTTACCATCATGGTCAATGCTCATGGAACCCCAGTTTATTTCATCACATCCATCGTCATCCACATCGGCAATGGTGTAGTTATGATAACCTTGTCCAAAATAGTTTTTAGGAGACAAATCGAATTTACCCTGAAACATCTGACCCGGAGACGTTACTTCCCAATACCATCGGGGGACTAATTTTTTATTTACCACATCATAGGTCTGCATTTTGGACATGGTGTAAATACCACGGCCGATAAACAAACTCGGATGAATGCCGTCTAAGTATGGAGCACCAAAAGAAAACTTATTGGCACGGTGACCGTAGCCATCACCCCAGTCGTTTGAATTTCCGCGGGGAATAAAATTCTTCCGGTCGAGTTCTTTTCCTGTCTGGCCATCAATCAGCGAAAGGAATTCAGGCCCTTCATTCATAAAACCCATACCCTGGCCCTGATTAATCGAATACCGGTAATTGGTTTTCCCATCCATATCCGTATCTCCGATGGCAGTTCCATTCTGGTTGTTTTTATCGAGTCCAAAAACAGTACCTTCCGAGGTCCGCATAAAGACCTCGGCTTTTCCATCACCGTCAAAATCAAAGGCAGCAATATCAATTTCCACATCCATGGTGATATTCGGGCCTACATCGATAGCCCACATAAATGTACCATCCAATTTATAGGCTTCAAAATAAGTAAAGCTGGTATTTTCAACACTCCAGTTGTTATTCATTCGTTTAATAATGATTTCATACTGACCGTCACCATCCAGGTCGGCTGTAGTTGCATCATTCAGATAATAACCCTGTTTACCAAGCGATTTGATATCGCGAACCGGAATTTCGAGGTATCCGTTAGTCAGAACTATACCCGGAGCAGATGGAGCAGACTCAACGTTGTTTTTAACCTTAGATACCGTATATTTTGATGTTATGGTGCCGGAAGGGTCTACGTAGTTAGAAGCACCAGCAGTGGTTGTTTCGTAGATTTTTGTACCATCGCGGTACAGGCGGTAAATGGTGTTATACCATTCATCGGAAGGAATTCGCCAGTTGATGTATATTCCGCCGTTTATTTTTTGGACAACAACGCTTCGGTCGAGTTTTTCCATGGGCCGTTGTGCCGATAAACCGGCAGAGGAAAATAGAAGAATCAAAAAGAGTAATTTGGTCAGTAAAGTAGAATTTTTCATTTGCATTTCTTATAGATTTTGTACAATGCAAATAAACTACAATATCTCAACGTTTGAAATGGAGTTTTGTACACTCATATAGAAAAAAATACAGTTGATTTTTTATTCACCTATCCCATAAAACTCCCTGTTCATTTTCAGGTCGATCATCAGTTGATCAATAACCACATCCGGATCAACCGCATAAACTTGCAAAAAATGCTTCCCCTTTACATTGAACTGACAGGGAATTTTTACAATCGTTTGATTGCGAAGTACATTTTGTTTCCAGCTATTGCTTCTTCCTTCTGTTTTGATGTTGAATACCTGAGCAGGACCTCCATCAATTGAAACGGCTATCCGTAAAAAAACCTGATTATTTGCTTGGTGTATCGGTAACAGGTATAGACTTACCAAAGCACTATCTGACCGGGCAATCGTAAATTCATATTTCAGGAATGGATTTTTTGTCAGGTCAGAATTTAATTTTGCATTAAACGGTTGAAGTAACATAGCCGAACGACTGTATCCCAGACCCTCCACCGATTGCCAGTGTATGGTATTTATGGATTTGTTTTGGGAGAATTCAGAAGCTTTCAGTCGAATGGTGTTGTCTTTTTGATTGGTAGCAATATTTGGATTTCCTTTGATGGCAACAAAATATTGATTGTTTTTAGAACTGAGTATTAATAATCCATCTCTTGTTTTACCTTCCATCTTTTCAGGAATCAGCTTTAATAACATTTTACCGGCAGGTAATGAGAGTTCACTTTTACTGGAAACCTGTTCCACAGAGAGCCAATCCGGCTTATTGACAATGGTGTAATTTTCGTTGTTAAAGCAATAAATCCCTTTTGTGCAATTGTCGATAACCAGATGAACTGTATCACCATACACTACGGGCTTTAATGATTCTTCCGACCAGAAAATTGTATTTTTTGCTGTTGTATTAATAATTTTAGGTAAAACAGGTTTGTCGAATACCGGCAACTTTCGAGGTTGAGACGACATAATATACTTCCATTTTCCGTTTTCAATCGAGTCGTTATAATAGGCGGTCATTTGCTGAATTTTCTGATAGGATGCAAGGCTTTTTTGTGAAGCCAGGTTTGTTTCGGGCAATTGATAAGGTGCAAAAAGATTCGCATATTGGCTGTTCAACCATTTACGGTTCATTTCGGCAGCTCCGCTCACCGGATATTTTACCAGTTCGAAATATGCATTTTTCAATGTAGCCGGAATGTGCTCAGCGATCAAATCTACCTGTTTTTCAATTCGTTCATACTGTTTCAGGCGGGTAGTTAATTCGTCACCAAATTCAGTAAAATTTAAATCCGTAGCTTTCACTTTTGTACTTGGTTCGGTTTGGCTCCAGCCCATAAATTCGGGACGTCGAATAAAAGCCAACCGGTAATATTCATTCATGATGTTTTTGAGTGGGACACTGTTTTCTATACCAAAAGTCCTGCCCATCCAGTTTTCCAAATGCTTTGAAATATTGTCAGGCTTAACAGCATTCACATCCCATGCCATGTCGAGGTAAAACTCTATCAGGTATTCGGCAGGTTTAATATCTCCCACATTCAGTATCCAGAATTTGCGGGCACCATAAGCCCACGATTTTTGCATTTCTTCCCAGATAAACGAAGGTTGTGTGGTAGCCAGCCACAGATAATCATGTGGACGACCCCAATATGAAATATGGTAATATACACCCGAACCTCCTTTACGTTTACGTTCGGCATCATTACTTAGCCGGTTCATATATCCGTAATTATCATCACACCAAACCAGCGTAACATCGTCAGGCACTTTCAGACCGGCATCATATGCATCCAGTACTTCTTTGTAGGGTATAAAAATCTGCGGAATTTCTTCAATATTTTTGTTGAGTGACTTGCCAAGCATGTTGCGCTGAACATCAAATACATCAGTTAATCCTTCTACCTGTTTGGGAATAGTTTTGGCTCCTTCCATAGCCCCATCATGAATACCCCGCATACCCACAGTATAAATATTCTCGTATTTTGAAACTTCTTTCAAACGTTCAGCCCAATAATCGGTTACCTTTTTTTTATTTGTGAAAAAGTTGTAATCTCCACGAGCCTTGCGATCCCATTCAAGTGGATTGCTTCGCATAAGCGGTTCGCAGTGAGAGGTGCTGACAATAATTCCAAAACTATCGGCCATTGCCGGATTACCCTTAACAAAATAGAACGGAGTTGTACATTCGTGCATGGCAGGCCATATCGTATTAGCACGTAAGCGCAATAACAATTCAAAAATTTTGCTATATGTTTTTGGTCCTATTTCACCTGTTTCGGGTTCAATGGTTTTAGATGCCCAGGGTTTTAATCCCCAGTCCTCGTCATTGAGGAATATACCACGGTATTGAACGGATGGTTTCTGGAATACAGGTTTGGGTAGCGTTAAGCTAAGTTCGCTTTTTTTAGTTGGCGTCACATCAGCCCACCATACCCAGGGTGAAATACCAATCATCCGGGAGAGTTCAAGTATTCCGTAAGCAGTTCCACGCCGGTCGCTCCCCATAACTACCAACAGGTTGCCTTCTTTCCGGCTTATTAGTTGAATTGAGAAAGCTTCCCATTTTCCAAGAACGGAATCGGTGGGAAGTTTATATTTTTCTATCACCTGAGTTAATAGTTTGCTTTTACCGATGGTTCCGATTAGAATGGCTGAACCTTTAAAATCAAAATCATGTTTTATAGCAAGTTTCTGTCCGGTAATGCTCCATACATCATTGCGAAACATACCGGCAGCTTTTTGAACTACTACCGGTTCGTTATCTGTTAAAAATATGGTCGTTTTAATTTCCGGTGAAACAATATTGAATATTTTTCTACTTTGGGCATTTACAATTAAGCCATTTGATAGAAATAGTAAGAAAAAAAACCGTAAAATGCAGGTTTTGAGTAATTGATTTTTCATGTTCTTCTTTTAAGAGGCTGCAAAGTAATAAAAAATATTTATTTATTGACAGATAATTACTCCGGAATACAGGCAGAATGTATCTTTTTTAATACATAAGTACATTTGTCTATTCCCAAAACAAGCATAAATTCCGATTTTTGTAAATTATTACCAGCATCAGAATCCTTTAATCATTAAAATTTAATAATAGGTTTGATATGTCCGGTAAAGACTGTTTATCAGTTTGCCCGAATTCTGTATCAGACCATAATTTCTAAAAAATGAAAACATTTAAATTTAGTTTTATTACGGCAGTAGCAATTTTGCTTACCATGTCGGTTTCAGGGCAAAACACTGTCACCGGTCAGCCTTCGAATTCAACCAAAGCAAAAATCACAGGTGAAGATGCATTGGGTTTGAAATCCGGAGCAGATCCCAAAAAAGCACAGCCAAGCACAGCGGGCAAATCACGCAAAAAAGGTCGTCCGGTAGTTTTCACTATCGGTGATTCAACCATGAAAAACGGAAAAGATGATGGAAGCAACCTGCAATGGGGTTGGGGTCACTTTTTTGGAGATTATTTTGATTCAACAAAAGTTTCAGTCGAAAATCATGCATTGGGCGGACGCAGCAGCAGGACCTACATTTCAGACGGTCTTTGGGAAAAAGTACTGGCAGCAGTTCAACCGGGAGATTATGTACTTATTCAGTTTGGACACAATGATTCTGGACCGTACAATACAGGAAGGGCACGTGCCACACTTCCGGGTAATGGAGACAAAGACACAACAGTGGTCATGCAGGATACCGGAAAACAGGTAACCATTCATTCATTTGGCTGGTACATGCGCAAATATGCACAGGATGTAAAAGCTAAAAAGGCTACTCCTATCCTACTTTCACATATTCCACGCAATATGTTCACTACAAAAGACAGCATTGCTGTGAACCGGAATACGAATGGTTTTGGTAAATGGACAAAGGAAGCTGCCGAAATGGAAAATATTCCTTACCTGGATGCAAATAAACTGATTGCAGACAAATTAGATAAACTGGGCAAAGATTCTATCCAGAAATTATATCACGGCGATCATACACATACGTCGAAAGCCGGAGCTTTGTTGAATGCAGAAACAGTGGCTGAAGGAATAAAAGAATTGAAAAATTGCGACCTTAAAAAAGCATTGAAGAAGCAATAATATCTGTCTCTTTTCAATGATTTAATTTTGTAACGTTCAACTTTAATATTAGCATGAAAAAATTCATTTTTATCAATAGTATCATTATCATTGGATTCCTGTCTCTTTCAGTGCAGGCACAACCTGTTTCTACCAAAGAAAAGATGAACGATTTCAATACTCCGATGCATTTGATGAAGCCCGATTATATTACTCCCTACGGTGTATTAAAACCTGAAGAAGTAAAAACAGTGATCGACAGGGTACTTACTTTTTTAATCGATGCAACCCCCACAAAAGTGTTGAATAAAGATACTAAAGTTGCCATAACTGACTTTTCAAAGATAGATAAGAACTCAGTCCTTGAACGGGGAACTTTTCGACTGGCAAGTTATGAATGGGGTGTCACTTATTCGGGGATGTTGGTGGCAGCAAAGAATACAGGAGATGATCGTTACAAAAAATATGTTTCAGACAGGTTTACTTTTTTGTCTTCTATAGCTCCGTATTTCGAAAAGCTCAGAAAAGAAGGAATCGTAGAACCACAAATGCGTCAGATGCTTCATCCCGAAGCTCTTGATGATGCCGGTGCAGTCTGTTCGGCCATGATTAAAGCTCAAGTTGATGGCATTCAGTTTAATGGCCGACTGCTTATCGACCATTATATGGACTATATCATGAATAAAGAATATCGTCTTGCCGATGGTATTTTTGCCCGTAACCGTCCACAGCACAATACAGTATGGCTGGATGATATGTTTATGGCCATCCCGGCCATTGCCAACATGGGAAAACTGACAGGCGAAACCAAGTATTATGATGAAGCCGTGAAACAGGTGCTGCTCTTTTCGAACCGGATGTTTGTGACAGAAAAAGGACTGTTCCGACACGGTTGGGTAGAAGGCATGGATGAACATCCGGCTTTTTATTGGGGACGTGCCAATGGCTGGGCGATACTAACAATGGTGGAAGTATTGGATGTTTTGCCTGAAAATTATCCGGGGAGAGATAAAATACTCGCATTGTTTAAAGCGCATGTTCGCGGCTTAGCGGCTTGCCAGTCCGGCGAAGGATTCTGGCATCAGCTACTGGACAGAAATGATTCATACCCTGAAACTTCTGCAACAGCCATCTATACGTATTGCATTGCTCATGCTATCAACAAAGGCTGGATTGACCCGTTGGCTTACGGACCGGTAGCTTTATTAGGCTGGCATGCCGTAGCCTCCAAAGTGAATAACGCCGGAGAAGTAGAAGGAACCTGCGTTGGAACAGGAATGGGCTTCGACCCTGCTTATTATTATTACCGTCCGGTTCATAAATACGCAGCTCATGGATACGGGCCTGTTCTGTTAGCCGGAGGTGAAATGATTCGCTTATTGAAAACTACTTTCCCGAAAATGAATGACAGTGCGGTACAATTTTACCAGGAGAAACAGGAAACAAATCAACCCATTTTTGGAGTTAAATAAGGAATTTAGTTGCCGGTTGCTGGCAGAGAACAGAGAACAAAGAACAAAGAACAAAGAACAAAGATCCAAGAGCCAAGAGCCAAGATAAAAGAATCAAGCTCTAAAAACTAAGAATATATAATCAACTTAACAAATCAACCATATGACACGTGCAGCATTTAAAATGTATCTGAAACCAGGTTTCGAAACTGAATACGAGAAACGTCACAATGCCATTTGGCCTGAACTTCAACAATTACTCAAGGAAAATGGTGTATCCGATTATTCCATTTTTTGGGACAAAGAAACCAATATACTTTTTGCCGTCCAGAAATCTGATGGGAAACAAGGGTCACAGGATTTAGGATTAAACCCGATTGTTCAAAAATGGTGGGATTACATGGCTGATATCATGGAGGTAAATCCGGACAATTCACCGGTATCGATTCCGTTGCCAGAGTTATTCTATATGGAGTAGAAATATAAATAACAGGAACAAAATAATGTCTTGTTTTATTTATTTTAAAACAGACCTCTCCCCCTGCCCTCTCCCAAGGAGAGGGTGATAGAGTCAGGGGTTGATTATGTTTTAATTTTAAATAATAGTACCCTATATATTTCTTATGACTCATGTCCTTTTTCCATGAATTAACACCTTGTTAGCACACTCTTTTTTATTCTTTTAAAATGAAAAAAATAATCTTCCTTTTTATCTTAGCTGTATGTACAAGCTTAACGCTTATTGCTGAAATTAAACCTTCCACTCTGTTTTGCGAACACATGGTGCTTCAACGCAACATCGCCATTCCCGTTTGGGGAACGGCTAAGGCAGGTGAGAAAATAACAGTCAGTCTGAATAAGATTGCCAAAAGTACTACTGCCGATGCATCAGGGAAATGGTTGATCAGGTTACCAAAACAAAAAGCCGGTGGACCTTATCAACTGGAAATTAAAGGTACAAATATTATCACGATAGCAGATGTGTATGTTGGTGAAGTCTGGCTTTGTTCAGGTCAGTCGAATATGGACATGACCGTAGCAAAAGAAGATCGTTACTGGTGTGGTGTTCTCAACGAAGAAAAAGAAGTGGCTGAAGCGGGTTATCCTGCTATTCGGGTTTTTGATGTGGATTTCACACCGTCAAACAGTATTAAGGCAAATGCGGTGGGTAAATGGGAAGTCTGTTCACCAAAAACCGTAGGGCATTTATCGGCAATTGCTTATTTTTTTGCACGGGAGTTGTACCGGAAATATAAAATTCCGGTGGGGATGATTACGTCAGCTTTTGGAGCAAGCACTGCTGAAACCTGGATTAGTAAACCTGCATTGGCAGCACGTCCGAATTTGAAACCATTGCTGGAATCCTACGAACAGAAGTGGGATAAATTTTCGGCAGACAGTACCAGCTTACTGGACAAATACCGTACTGATTTATCAAAATTTAAAGGGGATTTAGCAGCTTCACAAGCAGCAGCTGGTGATGTAACCACTAAAAAACCAAGAGCACCCCGCAACCCGGATCCGGAAACGGATCAACACAACCCATATGTTTGCTACAATGGCATGATAGCTCCACTTGTTCCTTATGCCATACGTGGTGCATTGTGGTATCAGGGCGAATCAAACGGTCCTTCGGCAAAACTCTATCGTGAAATAATGGAAACATTGGTGACCGATTGGCGCACTTCATGGGGACAGGGAGAATTCCCGTTTTTGTATGTACAGTTGGCTAATCTTGGGAAACCAATGACAGAGCCTGTACAAAACAATTCCATGATGACTGTTCGTGAAGCACAGGTTCAAAATCTTTCAATCCCAAACACAGCAATGGCAGTTGCCATCGAGAATGCAGGTGATGCACCTGAAAATGTGCATCCAAAAAACAAACAGGTAATGGGATACCGGTTGGGGTTAGCAGCAAGGGCTACAGTATACGGCGAAAAGGTAGAATATTCAGGACCCATGTATCAAAAATATCAGGTAGAAAAGAATGCAATTCGTCTTTATTTCACTCATACCGGTAAAGGGTTGGTTGCAAAGGATGGAAAACTAACCGGATTTGCCATTTGCAGTGAGGATAAAAAATTTGTTTGGGCTGATGCACGGATTGAAGGGAATACAATTGTCGTTTCAAGCAAAGAAATAGAAAAGCCATTAGCCGTTCGTTATTGTTGGGGAACAAATCCTCCGGCAAGTCTTTCTAATAAAGAAGGTTTGTGGTCACCTAATTTCAGAACGGATAATTTCTAATCTTTGAAATCTATGAAAATCACAAATCGATTTATACTAATAGCCTTTTTATTCATAATCCCGATTATTTTGCATGGCCAAAATTTCGAAAAAGAAATACAAAATTCAAAACTTTTAAAAGAATCAACAGAGTTCGCAAATAATGGAGATTATGACCATGCTATATTGATTTTAAGAAAACTTATAACTATAGAATCCAATATGACCTTAATTGCAATGTGTTATAACAATATAGGATCTTATCAAAAAATTCAAAAAAAATATAATGACGCCATTAGTACTTATAGTCTGGCAATAGAAACTGCACCGGCAGTAATTATGAGTTATGTGAATCGGGGATCATTATATGTAAAAATGAAAGATAATGATAAAGCGTTGAATGATTATGCCAGAGCCTTAAAAATTGATTCTACCGATGAAAACACATTAATGGCCCGTTCAATCGTTTATAGTAATATTGGTGAGTTGAAATTAGCAGAAACAGATTTAGAATTATTAAATAAGTATCACCCTAAAAGTCCCTTTGGCACGATAAATTTAGCATCGCTGTACAAGAAAGAAGGAAAATTTTCTAAAGCCTTACAAATTTATGATCATCAAATAAAAAGAGAATCTAACAATGCCTATTTGTTCAATAACCGGGCTGAGATTCTCATGATCATGAATAATTTAGTTGAAGCATTGAAAAGTGTAAACAGTGCCATTTTGATTAAACCAAAATTCGGGTATGCGTATTTTATGAAAGCAAAAATACTTATCAAAATGAATAATCTGGAGAATGCATGTAATGCTTTGAATTCGGCCATTCTATATGGTTATTCGGGTAAAGAACTTACAAATCTTATGAAAAGTACCTGTGAATCTCAACACTGATAAAAGTAGCATTAAAAAAAAACGAAAATAATACTTACTTAAAGATTTTACAATAAAAACCTTTTAATTGATTTTGATTTCATTCATAAAATACAAATTAATGATATATCGAATTCTTCTTTTCTCACTGATACTTTTTTCTTCAACAGTCATTCAGGCTCAAAGCGGTATATTCTTTAATGTGAAAGATTATGGTGCTAAAGGTGACGGGGTTACAATTGAAACGAAAGCAATAGATGCAGCCATAGAAGCTGCGTCCAAATCAGGAGGAGGAACGGTATTTTTCCCGGCAGGAACTTACCTTAGTTTTACGATTCATCTTAAAAGTTTTATTACGCTCCATCTGGATAATGGTGCTACCCTTGAAGCTGCTGATGTATCCAAAAACGGGTTGGGATATGATCAGGCAGAACCAAATATTTTCGACAAATACCAGGATTTTGGTCACAGTCACTGGCGAAATAGTCTGATATATGGAGAAAATTTACAAAACATCGCGATTACCGGTTTGGGTACCATCTATGGAAATGGACTTACCCGCACGGGAAATAAAACACCCGGCATGGCCAATAAAGCCATTTCCCTGAAATTGTGCCGTAATGTAGTTATCAGAGATGTTTCCATTTTGATGGGTGGACATTTTGCTATCCTGGCAACAGGAGTCGATAATATGACACTTGATAACCTGAAAGTAGATACCAACAGGGATGCATTTGATATTGATTGTTGCCGTCATGTACGGGTTTCCAATTGCAGTGTCAATTCACCCTATGATGATGCCATTTGTCTGAAAAGTTCATATGCACTGGGCTTCAGCCGTTCAACGGAAGATGTATCCATCACAAATTGTTTCGTCAGTGGATTTGATCGTACTACTTTTCTTAATGGAACATATAAAAAAGACGAAGCGCTGACTGTACCTGACAAAGGTGTGGTTACCGGACGTATCAAATTTGGGACTGAATCGAATGGTGGATTTCGCAACATCAGTATTTCAAACTGTACGTTCGAATTTTGCCGGGGGCTTGCATTGGAAACTGTAGATGGTGGAATACTGGAAGATGTATCCGTGGATAATATTGTAATGAAAGATATTCAGAATGCTCCTTTCTTTTTACGGTTGGGAGCACGCATGCGCGGACCGGAAGGGACGCCGGTTGGTACTATTCGCCGGATAAATATCAGCAACGTGGTAGCTTACAGCCAGAATCCTAAATTTTGCTCCATGATTATGGGGATTCCAGGTCATCCGATCGAAGATGTAAAACTGAATAATATCTTGATTCTTATAAAGGGAGGCGCTCCCAAAGAACAGGCATTGAAAGAACCGGGAGAACTTGAAAAGTCATATCCCGATCCACAGGAATTTGGTGAAATGCCGGCTTATGGTTTCTTTATCAGGCATGCCAAAAACATTGAAATGAATCATGTTGAACTGAAACTTGAAAATGATGATTTCCGTCCGGCAATTGTACTGGACGATGTTACCGGTGCAAATTTTAATTATGTAAAAGCAGATAAAGTAACATCAATTCCAACATTTTCATTCCGGAATGTACAGGATATCAAAATAAGTAATTGCAGTCCGACAAAAGACAAGACAATCAGGAAAAGTATATCAACTGAATTTTAGATAAAAAAAAAGATTGGATGAGTTAATAGTCATTTATTCATTGAAACAAAATATCTTACTTTAAAAAAACTTTATTTTATGAAAACGAGAAGAGCAATAATCCTCTTAACAATTCTATTATTTATTTCCGGTTTTAATTATGCCCGGCAACTACCATCAAAAATGGAAGTCCTGGAACAGATGAAACTCACGAATGCATATTTTATGAATAAGTGGCCTGATCCGGGTAAAGAAATTGTCATTGAAAAAACCCGCGCAAGTAATATATGGACCCGTGCGGTCTATTACGAAGGGCTTATGGCTTTATATCAGATTAATCCTGATAAGGAATATTATAATTATGCCGTAAACTGGGGTAATGCACACCATTGGGGATTGAATGACGGCATTAAGACCCGAAATGCCGATAACTATTGTTGCGGACAGACTTATCTTGATTTGTACATGATCGATAAAAAAGCTGAAAGGATAAGTAATTTAAAAGCTTCCGTAGATTTAATGATGCAATCTTCTAAAATTAACGACTGGAACTGGATTGATGCGTTGCAAATGTCAATGCCTGTATTTGCCAAATTAGGTGTTTTATATAACGATAACCGGTACTTTGAACGAATGTATCAAATGTATATGTATACTAAAACAACAGAGGGTGGAAAAGGACTATATAATCCGGAAGATAAATTGTGGTGGCGTGATAAAGATTTTGTTCCACCCTACAAAGAACCCAATGGTGAAGATTGTTATTGGTCACGAGGAAACGGTTGGGTTGTAGCAACATTTGTCCGTGTGTTGGAAATTCTACCCAAAGACGCACCTCACCGCGATGAATACCAAAACACCCTGAAACAAATGATGGAAGCGTTGATTCCGATTCAGCGAAAAGATGGATTCTGGAATGTCAGCCTGCATGATCCTAAGAATTATGGTGGAAAAGAACTGACCGGTACTGCATTATTTACCTATGCAATGGCATGGTCAATAAATAATGGCATTCTGGATAAAGAAAAATATTTACCGGTAATCAATAAAGCATGGAATGCCATGTCGAAAGAATCGGTTCAACCGAACGGATTCCTGGGATATGTTCAGGGAACGGGTAAACAACCTTCTGATAGTCAGCCGGTAACAAGTAATCGGGTACCTAATTTTGAAGATTACGGACTTGGGTGCTTTCTTCTGGCAGGAAGTGAAGTCTACAAACTTTGTGATTAAAATACTTTTTGAGAATCAGATTACCTTGAAAACAATTAAAATCGGATAGCTGTTTTTTAGCCTTTCAATATCATAAAAAATCATGTTCAACATAAAATTTCACCTGCATTTATTGGTTGCTTTACTCACTTGTACGTTATCAATACATGCTCAACATACAGCTGAAAAATCGAGAACAGTTTTACGTTTTGATAATAATTGGCGATTCATAAAAGAAGATATATCAGGAGCTGAAAATACGGTATTTGATGATTCTAAGTGGCGGGAGTTGGATATACCTCATGACTGGAGTATCGAAGGAAACTACGATCCGACAAATCCAACAGGTCGTGGAGGAGGATATGTAACTGCCGGAATTGGTTGGTATCGTAAAACCTTTACACTTGACAAAGCTGATGCTAATCGAAATGTATCCATAGAATTTGATGGTGTAATGGCAAACAGCCAGGTATGGATAAATGGATTTCTATTGGGGAAAAGGCCAAATGGATACATCAGTTTCAGTTATGAACTGACCGGACATCTGAAATTTGGAAAAGGAGAAATAAATGTTCTGTCGGTAAAAGCCGATAATTCAATTCAACCGGCGGCACGATATTATACCGGTGCCGGTATTTATCGCCACGTTCGCCTGGTCATAACAAATCCTGTTCATATTTCTCAATGGGGTGTTTATATTTCCACTCCCAGGGTTACAGTAAAAGCTGCCGGTATTCAATTACAGACGAATGTCAACAATGACAACAAACTTTCCTGTTCAATATTGCTGGAAACCACTATCCTTGATCCTTCCGGTAAGGCTATCAGGTCAACAGAATCAAAACAGACCATTGCTGCCGGAAAATCCATAACAATACATCAATCGGTTGAAATTGCTAACCCACAACGTTGGGATGTCAATCAACCAAACCTGTACCGGGCAATTTCAAGAATAAAATCAGGGAATAAAACGATTGATGAACAAACAAACACATTTGGAATCAGGGAAAGTAAATTCGTAGCTGCCACGGGATACTGGTTAAACGGAAAAAACATTAAAATCAAAGGTGTTTGTCTTCACCACGATGCCGGTGCATTGGGGGCAGCTGTTCCCGAAAGTGTATGGGAAAGCCGGCTTAAATTATTAAAGGAAGCCGGAGTAAATGCAATTCGTACAGCTCACGACCCCGTTGCACCCGAATTTTTGGATGTCTGCGATCGGTTGGGATTTTTGGTCATGGACGAAACGTTTGACACATGGACCGTAGCAAAACCCAATGGAGAAAAGGGATATAATCTTTATTTCAACCAATGGTGGGAAAAAGATACCCGCGATATTGTTCTTCGCGACCGGAACCATCCTTCGATCATTATGTATAGTGTCGGGAATGAAATTCGTGACAACCTGAACGATTCCACCGGATTCAAAAAGTACAAAGATCAGCAGGACCTGGTACATCAGTTAGATCCGGGACGTCCTGTAACGATGGCATTGTTTCGTCCTGGTTCTTCCAAAGTATATACAAATGGCTTTGCAGATATTATGGATGTGGTGGGTCAGAATTACCGCGAAAAAGAATTGGTGGATGCCCATTTAGCTGATACCAGCCGTATTGTTATTGGTACAGAAAACGGTCACGAACTAACGGAGTGGTTGGTCATGCGGGATAATCCATTCATGTCAGGACAATTTTTGTGGACAGGATTCGATTATTTAGGTGAAGCCCAATGGCCTGCCATTTCAAGGAATACAGGATTGTTTGACCGAACAGGCTGTTGGTCGCAACAGGGTTATCAGCGTCAAAGCTGGTGGGCAGAGAAACCGGTTGTTCACATGGTACGAAAATCAGATAATGCCGGAGCCGGGAAATGGGTTGACAATTGGACACCTATTGATTTTGGAACGTATGACGAGGCAAATGTGGAGGTTTACAGCAATTGTGACCAGGTGGAATTGTTCTTAAACGACAAATCGCTGTGCAAACTATCAAAACCAGCAAATGATGCACCACGCACCTGGAATGTTACTTTTGAAAAGGGTTCGTTGAAAGCGGTTGGGAGCAATGCCGGAAAAGAGGTGGCTACCGATGAATTCAACACAGCGGGCGATCCTGTTCGTATTATTCTCACCGCAGAGAGATCCTTTCTGACAAAAGACTGGAATGATGTGATGAATGTTACAGCGAAAGTGGTGGATGCAAATGGAGTTGTTTGCCCGAATGTGGACAAATTAATCACTTTCGGGGTTTCCGAATCGGGCACAATAATAGCTGTTGACAATGGAAATATAATGAGTCATGAATCCTATCGGGGAATGGAACGAAAGGCTTTCAACGGAAAAGCAATTGCAATAATCCGTGCTTCTTCAAAAACCGGTCAGATAACAGTGTCTGCCAGTTCACCTGAATTGAAATCGGGAAGTGTAACGATTGATATTAAATGAACCAGTGAAAAGACAAAATTAACAGGCAGCCATATGGAACAAAAACAGAATGCGGAAAATATGTTTTAAAAAATTGATTTTTCTTATTCAATATATCGAATCATTGAACTGAATTAAATTGGATATGAGAAATTGACAACTTACTATTTATTTTATATTTCTAAAATATTGAATATCAACATCTTTAAACATACTAATTTAACTCGTGAACCATGAATTTTAAAACCGGGATTTTAATTCTTGTTGCTGTTTTAGCAACCAACTTGTCTGCAAAAAGTAAAAAGCCTCCGGTTACTGAGAAGAATATGGCTGCATACCTGATGGTATACTTTAAAGATGATACACATGGATTATATTTTGCATTAAGTAAAGACGGTTACAGCTTTACAGATGTAAACAATGCAAAACCGGTAGTGGCAGGTGATACAATAGCTGATCAAAAAGGAATACGTGATCCTTACATTATGCGTGGACCAGATGGAATGTTTTATATGGCACTCACAGACCTGCATATTTATGGCCAAAAGTCAGGCTATCGTTCTGAGCTTTGGGAACGCGATGCAAAAACGTTTGGCTGGGGTAATAATCGTGGTCTGGTGTTAATGAAATCGCCCGACCTGATTCACTGGTCCCACACAGTGCTTCGGGTGGATAAGGCATTCCCTGAAATGGCAAACATTGGTTGCGCCTGGGCTCCCGAAATGATTTACGATGAAGCCAAAGGTAAAATCATGATGTATTTTACCATACATTTTGGGAATGAAAAAGGCAAAGTCTATTATACGTACATGAACAAGGAATTTACCCAAATGGAAACCTTACCCAAGTGCATTTTTGAGTATCCCGAAGGTAAAGAGTATATCGATGCAGACATCACAAAGATTGGCGGCAAATACCACATGTTTTTTGCTTCGCATAACGGAGGCTCGCATGTTGAACAGGCAGTTTCTGACTCGATAAATACAGGCTACAAATTAAACCCACAGCGTTGTGATGGTGAGAAAGTAGGCTGTGAGGCACCAACGGTTTATAAACGAATAGGCGAAAACAAATGGGTACTGATTTATGACATTTACCGTATCAACCCTCATAATTTTGGTTTTAGCGAAACCACCGATTTCGAAAACTTTACCTATTTAGGTCATTTTAATGAAGGGGTCATGAAAACAACAAACTTCACTATACCCAAACATCCGGCCGTTATACAAATAACCAGGAAAGAAGCAGAACAGTTAGCTGCAAAATGGAATCTAAAAATGAAGTTTTAAAGCGTAAATATTAAATAAATGAATTATATGAAAAAGACTCTTTTAATTTGGGTTTCAGTAATCGCACTCATTGGAAATATAAATGCGGCAGATATCAATCGAAAATTTAGTTTTGGAAATAGTCAAAGCTCTGAAGGTATCACTAAAGTTGACACTACAGCTAAATATTCGGACTCAAAAGGCTACGGTCTGACTACTTTTGGTACATTAACAACAAATGCCCCGGGAGCTAAAACATCATTTGTCGCTTCAGGCAAACCTTTTTATTTTTCTGCTCAGCTACCCGAAGGACATTACCGTATAATGTTGACTCTTGGTGGAAATTCAGAAGGATCAAGTACCACTCTTAAGGCTGAGTCGCGCAGGCTGATGTTCGAAGATCTGAAAACCGGACCCGGTAAAACAATTACAAAAACTATTATCGTTGATGTCCGTACTCCCGGGATCATTGACTCGACGAAAATAAAACTCAAAACACGCGAACTCAGCTATATCAATTGGGACAATAAACTGACTCTTGAATTTAATGGTGAAAATCCATGTGTTTCGGCAATCGAAATTAAAAAAGCGGATGATCTTCCAACTATTTTTCTGGCAGGTAACTCTACGGTAACCGATCAGGAATACGAACCGTGGGCTTCGTGGGGTCAGATGTTTCCCCGTTTCCTGAAATCCAACGTGGTGGTAGCCAATTTTGCCGAATCAGGCGAAACGTTGTTATCATTTAAGCACGAAAACCGGTTGAAAAAAGTATTGAGCTTAATGAAAAAAGGCGATTACCTGTTTATCGAATTTGCTCACAACGACCAGAAACCGGGTAGTAATCATTTAGATCCGTTTACCACATATAAAGCCGAAGTTAAAAATTACATTGCAGAAGCTCGTAAAAAAGGCGGAAACGTAATTTTAGTAACATCCATGAATCGCCGCAGGTTCGACGAGAATGGAAAGATAATGAATACCCTTGGAGATTATCCGGAAGCCATGCGTCAAACTGCAGCTGAAGAGAAAGTACCTGTCATTGATCTGAATGCCATGAGCAAGGACTTTTACGAAGCCATGGGACCGGAAAACTCAAAAAAAGCATTTGTTCATTATCCTGCCAACACTTATCCGGGTCAGGATAAAGCACTGGCAGACGATACGCACTTTAATCCCTATGGAGCCTATGAACTGGCACGATGTATTGTGACAAGTATTATTCAACAGAAATTGGATTTAGTAAATTATTTGATTGATCCGGTTACTCTGTTTGACCCCAAACATCCGGATGCATTTACAGATTTCCATTGGTATGAAAGTCCGTCGGTAAGTGTATTGAAACCGGATGGGAATTAAGAAAGAACCCCTGGCCCCTAAATGGGAACTATGTAAGATAGTCTTCATAATTCCCTTTTTATACGATTAGCTTTATATAATAAAAATATCAATTTAGTATTATTTTATAATTCCTAATAAATTAATCACAGAAATGAAAGTGATTTATTCCCCTTTAGGGGTTAGGGGTCTTTAATTATAAATACCATGAATAAAAAACTCGCACTTATTTTCTTTTTGTTCCCACTATTTTATGGATTTGCATCCTCTAAATCTGAAGGAAACCTTCGACAGACCTATAATTTCAACTCTGCATGGAAACTTCAAATCGGAGATATTTCCAATGCCCAACAGGTAAGTTTCAATGATGCCTCCTGGAAACCGGTTACCCTGCCCCATGCTTTCAACGAGGATGAAGCTTTCAGGGTGCATATTGAAGAATTGACCGATACAGTGGTTTGGTACCGGAAACATTTTCGCTTACCGGCAGATGACAAAAACAAAAAAGTATTTATAGAGTTCGAAGGTGCCCGTTTTGCAGCTGAAGTATATCTGAACGGAGAAAAAGTAGGATTACATGAAAATGGTGTTATGGCATTTGGATTTGACATTTCAGACAAGATAAAATTTGACGCCGATAATGTAATCGCAGTACGTGTTGACAACGACTGGAACTACCACGAAAAGGCAACCAGAAGCCCATTCCAGTGGAATAACAAGAATTTCAATGCCAATTACGGGGGCTTACCCAAGAATGTGTTGCTTCATGTGTCAGGGAAAGTGTATCAGACACTTCCGTTATACTCTACACTCAAAACTACCGGGACATATATTTATGCCACAGACTTTCAGATAAAAGAAAAAAAAGCGCTTATAAATGCTGAGTCGGAAGTGAAGAATGAAGAAACCGTACCAGTCGCAATTCAATATGAAGTAAGTGTGGAAGATATGGACGGCAAAGTCGTTGCACGATTTCTAGGTGATAAAAAAACCATAGCACCGGGTAAAACTACCAACCTCTCAGCTTCTTCGAAGGTTTCGGGATTGCATTTCTGGAGTTGGGGTTATGGATACTTATACAATGTCTATACTTCGTTGAAAATAAATGGTAAACCGGTGGATGTTGTAAAAACACGTACCGGATTTCGTAAAACAGAATTCAAAAACGGTTCGGTTTATCTGAATGACCGGGTACTGCAAATGAAAGGGTACGCACAACGCACCAGTAATGAATGGCCGGGAGTTGGAATGTCTGTTCCGGCTTGGTTAAGTGATTACAGCAACGGTCTAATGGTAGGCAGCAACGCCAGCATGGTTCGCTGGATGCACGTTTCACCCTGGAGACAGGATGTAGAATCATGCGACCGTGTCGGTTTAATGCAAATGTTTCCTGCCGGGGATGCCGAAGGTGATGTGACCGGTCGCCGCTGGGAACAACGAACTGAACTGATGCGTGATGCCATTATTTATAACCGGAACAGTCCGAGTGTTTTGTTGTATGAAAGCGGTAATAAAGGGGTAAGCGAACAACATATGGCCGATATGAAGGCTATCCGCGACACATTCGACCCGTTTGGAGGTCGTGCCAGCGGTTCACGAGAAATGCTCGATAGTAAGATTGCTGAATATGGAGGAGAGATGCTATATATCAACCACAGTGCAGGCAAGCCGATGATAGCCACAGAATATTGCCGCGACGAAGCGTTACGTAAATACTGGGATGAACTGACTCCCCCATACCATAAAAACGGTGCAGGCCCATTATACAAAAATGCCGATGCCAGCGATTATAACCGCAATCAGGATTCATTTGCCAAAGAAGATATTATCCGTTGGAACGATTACTTCGTTTGTCGTCCAGGAACTGGAAAACGCGTAAGCGGTGGGGGTTTGAATATCGTTTTTTCGGATACCAACACACATTGCCGGGGAGAAGAAAACTACCGTAGAAGTGGTGAAGTCGATGCCATGCGAATTGCAAAAGATGCATATTATGCCCATCAGGTTATGTGGGATGGTTGGGTAGACAATGAAAATCCACGAACTTATATCATTGGTCATTGGAATTATACACCCGGAACTGTAAAAGACGTCATGGTGGTTTCTCCTTCGGAAAAAGTAGAATTATTCCTGAATGGGAAATCGCTGGGTATTGGCGAGAAAAGTTATAGTTTTCTGCATACATTCAAAAATGTAACCTTTAAAGCAGGAGAGTTAAAAGCAATAAGCTTCGATTCAAAGAAAAAGGAACAAAGTCGTGATTTAAAAGTCACAGCCGGAGAACCGGCTTCTTTAAAACTTACCCTGATTAATCGCCCTACTGCCGTAAAAGCAGATGGTGCGGATATGGTACTGGTGCAGGTAGAAGTTGCGGATGCAAAAGGTCAACGATGTCCGACGGCATTTACTCCTGTCAGTTTTAAACTCGAAGGACCGGCCGAATGGAGGGGTGGAATTGCTCAAGGACCCAATAATTATATTTTATCCACCACACTCCCTGCCGAATGTGGTGTGAATCGTGCATTGATCCGTACAACAACGAAAAGTGGAAAAGTGAGTGTTTCGGCAACTGCAGAAGGGTTGAAAACAGCCGCTATTTCATTTGAGACTTTGCCGGTTACTATAGAAAACGGATTGAATGAAGTATTAACCAGTGATGGGTTACCTTCAAACTTAAGTCGTGGTGAAACTCCTGCTACACCTTCCTTCCAGGTGTCCCGAAAAGCCATTGAGGTTGTTTCTGCTGAAGCAGGAATAAATTCAGAAAAAGCGTCCTGGAGTTACGATGATAATGAAGTGACCGAATGGACTAATGATGGCAAGATATCAACCGGTTGGATTACTTACCATTTTGCTGAGAAAGCGCTGGTTTCGGAAATATGCCTGAAACTGTCAGGTTGGCGTACCCGCAGTTACCCGATTGAGATATTAGTAGATAAAAATATAGTCTGGAAAGGCCAGACAACTCAGAGTTTGGGATACGTGAATATTCCGGTAACTCCAACCACTGGAAAATCGCTCACGATTAGGTTGACCGGTTCAAATACTGAAAAAGACGCATTTCAAAATATGATTGAAGTAAGCGGCAACAAGGAGTTGGATGGTTTTAAAGATTCAAAAACAGCAAATACTAAAGGTCAGTTGAGGATCGTGGAAGCAGAAATTTATGAAAGAATAAACGACTAAATAGTTTTATTTCAGTTGTCACCTTCAAATAAAATTTAATAATAAAAGAATATATATGAAAAGAGTATTTCTATTGATGTCTGTGTTGACAATATATTTATCGGCCAGATCAGCAGATTATGTAATTACAAATCTGGGTGCAGGGACGGATAGCACAAAACTGAATACGACAGCTATTCAATCCGTTATTGATAAAGCTTCTTCCGAAGGAGGTGGCACCATTGTCATTCCCAAAGGTATTTTCCTTTCCGGAGCATTATTCTTTAAGCCGAACACCACACTGCGTCTGATGGAAGGCGCCGTTCTCAAAGGTTCTGATAACATCGCTGATTATCCGTTGATTCCATCGCGTATGGAAGGTAAAAGCATTTATTACTATGCAGCACTGGTGAATGCTTATCATGTCGATAGCTTTGGCATTACGGGTCCGGGAACCATAAACGGCAATGGAATGAAATACTGGAAGTATTTCTGGGCGGTACGCGATTCAATGAAACTAATCGGGAAATCGGCTACCAACCTGGAGGTTCATCGTCCACGCTTACTTTTTATCTGGGGTTGCAACAATGTCACTATTTCAAATGTAAAGCTATACAATTCAGGATTCTGGACAACACATTTGTATGAGTGTAACGATGTGTTGATTGAGAATTGTGATATTCGTTCACCTTTCAAGCCTGTAAAAGCACCCAGTACCGATGGTGTCGATATTGATGTGTGTAAACGGGTGACAATCCGCAAATGTAATATTTCGGTAAATGATGATGCTGTATGCATCAAAGGAGGTAAAGGATTTGATGCACAAAAACGTTCTGAAAACGGCATTGTCGAGGACGTGCTGGTGGAAGACTGTAATTTCGGTGAATCGCATGGATTGCTGACCCTTGGAAGCGAATGTATTCATGCCCGCAACATTACAGTACGTAACTGTACAGTCAACAGCAATACTCCTGTGTTGAGACTCAAAATGAGACCGGACACCTATCAGCTTTTCGAGAACATTACGATTGACAATATCACCGGAAGTTGTGGTACCATTATCGATGTGAAACCATGGACACAGTTCTTTACCATGGAAGGCAGTAAAGAGAAACCTTTTGGAATTGTGCGTAATATTTCCATTTCAAATATAAACGTGAAATGCAATGTATTCGGTGAAATTGAAGGTAATCCATCGGATAAAATATCCAATATTCAATTCAAAAACATTGTGGCAACAGCCAAAGAACCTGAATTGAAATGCAAATATCCGGAAATAAAAATTGAAAATGTGATCGTAAATGGAGCACCTTTGATCATAAAAAAGTAATGGTGCAAAATGAACGTTTACGCTGTTAATCAGCTAACAAATTTTCAACAAATATACCGTTAACAGGCATTCATTCATAAGTACTCAATACATAGTTACCCGGATAATTCGCAATCAGTCGAAGGCAACAATCATCCGATAATTCATTGTTTTCACTTTTTCATTTGAATACAACATGGGAAAGTAAACATATTCAATTAATTCACTTCTAAAAATGAAAAGAACTTTTATCATTTCACTTCTGATACTTGGCTTATTTACGACTATAACTGATATTCATGCACAAATCGGCAGGCGCTTTCCATCCGAACGAAAAGTCATTCAGGACCCGGTTACCGGAAACAAACTTATTTTTCTGACCAGTTCTCCTGCCGGTGATTCTAAGATTTACCAGACTCACAACCAGTGGACTTCCGATGGCAAGTGGTTAATTTTTCGCTCAGGGAGGGTAAAAGGCGAAGCCATGGCAGTAAATGAGAGTTCCGGTGAAATGGTTCAGGTAAGCGAAGGTGGCTATATGGGAATGTTGAACGTCGCCCGCAAATCGATGAAACTGTATTTTATGAGAAAACAGGTAAACGACACGTTGTCCGGCACACTGGCTATCGTAGAGGTTGATTTGGCTAAACTATTTATCGACAGCAAAGCAGGCAAATTAAAACCTGCGCATGAATATCAACGAATATGTGGCATTACTTCTCACGAACTGCAGGCAGGTGGTGATATGGCATTGGATGGTGATGAAGAATGGGTATGGTTTAGAATCGGAAAAGGTGAGGCTCAGAAACATTTGTCTTCCTCCGTGAAAATTGAACCTGATTTCGGTCCACGTAAAATGGGTGCCGGTCCTGCCGGAATAGCCGGAATGAATGTGAAAACAGGTGACATAAAATATGTGGTTTCCGTACCATTTCAAATAGGGCATATTCAGACAAATCCATGGGTTCCTGGTCAAATTATTTTCTGTTGGGAAACCGGAGGTAAAGCACCTCAACGAACCTGGATAGTGAATTCGGATGGTTCAGGTTTACGTCCGCTGTATCCGGAAGCTTCTTATGAATGGATAACGCATGAAGCTGTTATTAGCAAGGATGAAGTGGCCATAGCTGTTATGGGACACCGTAAAATTAACAATCCTGTTGATACAACCAGTGTCAAAGGAACCGAAGTAACCGGCATCAATCCTGGACAGGATAAAGGTTGGGGTGATTGCGGTACGCGTGAAAAACCATCCGGGCTTGGTATTGTGAATATCAATACCCGTGAAATGATCATCGCCGGACAAACTCCTTCCGGAAGCGGGTTCTGGCATGTAAATGGTTCGTCCGACAAGCGCTTTGCGGTTGGTGATGACTTTGCCCGGAACATTTACCTGATCGACAGGCATACACATGAAATGATGTTGCTTTCTACCGGACATAAAGCCACTGCATCCGACCACCCCCACCCTACTTTTAGTCCTGACGGTACTAAAATTGAAATTCAATCGGCTATGCTTTCTTCCGATAATCATTCCATGAATATCTGTGTGATTCCGGTTCCTAAAAAATGGCTGGATAGGAAATACGATTAATTTTTAATCAATCAAATGATCAGTAAAATATCCTGAATGAAAAAACGAATTATATTCTTCTTTACTTTTTGTGTTATCTTTAGTCTTCACAGTCTTGGAAAAAACTATTTTGTAGCGACAACCGGTAATGACACTACCGGAACAGGGTCCATTACATCACCCTTTGCCACCATTATGAAAGCTCAAACTTTTGTCGAAGCCGGGGATACCGTTTTTATACGGGGTGGAAACTATATCATGACAGAAAATCAAATCGCCAAAAAAGCCGGTATCTGGGCGTCAGTTCATTTGTTGGATAAAAGTGGCACCTCTTTAAACAGAATCAATTATTGGGCATATCCCGGTGAACGACCTGTTTTTGATTTTTCGAATATAAAACCTGACGATTACAGAATAATGGCTTTTAATGTAACCGGTTCCTGGCTTTACTTAAAGGGCCTGGAGGTTATTGGTACTCAGGTAACAATTAAAACACATACCCAATCGGAATGTTTCCACAATGAGGGTAGTAATAATATCTTTGAACAATTGTCCATGCATGATGGTCAGGCTATTGGGTTTTATCTGACAAAAGGATCGAATAACCTGATATTAAACTGCGACGCCTACCGGAACTATGATTTTACTTCCGAAAACGGGAAAGGCGGTAATACGGATGGTTTTGGTTGTCATCCTTTCTCAGGCGGAACAGGCAATGTTTTCAGAGGCTGTCGTGCGTGGTTCAACAGCGATGACGGATATGACTGCATTCACGCTGCCGAGTCCGTTATGTTTGATCATTGCTGGGCATTTTACAATGGTTATTCAACAACCTTTCAGTCGTTGGGCGATGGGAATGGCTTTAAGGCCGGTGGCTGGGGTGCAACTCCTCTTTCTAAAATCCCTGCTACGATACCCCGGCATACCGTACAATTCTGTCTGGCTGTCAGGAATAAAGTCAATGGTTTCTATTCAAATCACCAACCTGGAGGCAGTTTTTGGTACAACAATACGGCCTTTCAGAATGCAGTCAATTTTAATATGCTAAACCGGCTATCGGACAATAAGACGGATGTCCCGGGGTATCATCATGTGATGAAAAATAATCTTTCAGTGAATCCTGTTAAAAACGATACGGCTAACATCAACAACAAAACATGCGATATAAGCTTTAATTCATTCACCTTATATCTGAATGTGTCAGATTCCGATTTTATAAGTACAGATCAATCATTTCTTACTTCTCCACGAAATGCAGACGGCAGTTTGCCTGACATTGATTTTTTAAAACTGAATGCAGGAAGTGGTTTGATTGATAAAGGGGTTGATATCGGTTTTCCATTTGCATGTACAGCACCTGATTTGGGAGCTTTTGAATATCAGAAGAATGCAAAGATTAATTGAATAAGATCCATGAAAAGGTAGTATACATAAAACATTAAATTGTTGAATTTATTCAATGACCAACATATCAAACCGTTTTTTAAACAAATAAACAGAATCCCCTTAATCTTCATTGATAAGGGGATTTTTTCATCCTAATAGTTTAAAGAAGTATTCCGCTGCACACACAAAATAAAAAATGCTTCTCTACAAATGCACTAAATAGACATAGCATATCGTTTAAAAATGCGCAACTATTCAACAATTTTTATTCAACTAAAAAAATCAATTATAAAAAACCGGCTTTTCTGGGATTACCTTTTTCGAATGCCTCAATACAGAGCTTAAAATTTGGAATAACTCCTTGTTTGATATCATGTATCATTTACCATGATTTAAATTCAACACGGCGCAATTAAACAGGCAATTTTAACCTGCTGAGCATATTCAGACAGAATCCGCAAGTTTATTCCGAAATGTCACTTTAGTATACTCCCTGAAAATTTATACAGAAGTTCACTGAAGTCCATAATATAAACTGACATCACTGGCTGACCTACACAGTAATAAACAGGAATATTATCAACAAAAAAGAGACAGGATAACTTATCGTCCTGTCTCTTTTTGATGAAATATGAAATGACTCATGGAAGTTCAAAAAATTCAATACTCCGAATTATTTGATTCCACTTAAAAAAATCTTTAGAATTAATTATTCAATATCTTTTCGGTCATTTTTCCAATGCGTACAATATAAATTCCTTTTGTTGGCAGATTCACTGATTCTGAATCGCTTGTTGAAACCTGGCTTTTTACCAAAATTCCCTGAAGGTTATAAATTTCGATTGTTTTACCAATTTCAAGTCCTGAAATGATCAGCTGTCCGTTAACGGATGCTACTGTGAAGGTGTTTTTCAACGGTGAATCCACACCGGTGGCAACTTCAACAATTTTACTAAATTCACTCCATTGGTTGGCAGCCTGATAGGCTAATTTTGTACCAATTGGAACATTTAATATACAATTGGCTTTATCGACATTGTAAAATACGTCCAGTGAATTACTTAAATCAGCAGGCGTACGACTTGGTACAAAAATACTTGTCAACCCGCTGCAATTGAAAAATGCACCATCACCAAACCCGGTTGAGGGTACGGATACCGGAATATAAACGCTGGTTAATTTACTGCAATTATAAAACGAATAAGCTCCTATGGCCTTTACTGTTTCAGGAATGGAATAATCTCCGGAGATAGTTATAGGACATTGGATAATAGTCGATTTATCCAGATTGAATAAAATACCATTCTGACTCGAATATTTCGTATTCGCATTATCAACCACTAAAGATGCACTGCAATTGGTGAAGGCATAATTACCAATCGTAGTGACAGTAGCTGGAATGGATACGTTTGTTAAACTGGTACAATCTGAAAATGCATTGACGCCAATAGTTTTTAAAGTAACAGGAATATTGATTGTTTGCAATGAACTACATTTATAAAAAGATGAAATTCCAATTGCCGTGGCAGATGAAGGAAGTGTAACCGAAGTCAGTCCCGAGCAACCTGAAAACAAATAATTTGAAAGGGTGGTGACAGCATTAGGGATAACCATCGTTGTTAATCCCGAGCATCCTGAAAAAGCGTTTGCACCAATTGTTTTTACACTGACAGGAAGTGTTACTGTAGTTAGCTTTGGACAATTATAGAAAGCGAAATTTCCCAATGTTGTTACAGTTGATGGGATATTGACACTGGTTAGGCTGGTGCAGGAGTAACAGGCATTATTTCCGATACTGACCAATTTCGGTGGAAAATTCAAGGTGGTCAGTTTGGTGCATTCATAAAAGGCATTTGTTCCGATGGTTTTAACAGAATCAGAAATAGTAATGCTGTTTATACTGCTACAAAACTCAAAAGCAGAATTACCAATGGATTTCACAGAAATTGGAATGGTGACAGCAGGGATAAGACTACAAGCTGAAAAAGCACTGTCCGGAATACTGGTCATGACATTTGAAAGATTCAGGCTATTGATCAGTGAGCAACCTTGAAAAGCGGCCGATCCTACTGTTGTTAATTTATTGGGTAACGTCAACGTGCCCGGTATATTCTCACATGCCGAAAAGGCTCTTTTTCCCAATGAAACCAATGAATCAGGGAGAGTAAGTAGTTCTGATAACCCGGAACAGCTTTCAAAAGCATTATTTCCTATCGCGGTTATCCTGGATGAAAGTTCAAGACCGGTTATTTTAGTTGAACCCTGAAAAGCATAATTTCCAATGGTCAGAATGGTTGAAGGGATAACAAACTTTCCAAACAACGTATTTACTGTCTGAAATGCATTGTCTCCGATATCGGTAGTGGAAACGGGAAAATTAATGGCAGCCAGTGCTACCGGTGCCGGAATTGATGAAGGATCCGGATAAATGGCACCCGGAGCCCTGTTGTTAAAGGCATAGGTAGGAATTGAATTTGCTTTATAAACAGTACTCACTAATTTAGTACCGCATGAGGTTGGTCCGGCAGTACCGGTATATGCTACGATGGTTGCAGTTGTTAAATCAAGCATCGAGAGGGTGCCAATACTATCCCTTAAAAATTTAAAATCCCGGGCATCAATATTTCCGGTTAAGGTGTATTTTGTCAATTGGGTGGTGAACTTCGTTGGAGAAATATGTACCGATGGTATGACCAACGTACTTATTCTGGAACAATTTTGTAACGCATATGCACCCATTGCAGTAACAGAAGATGGAATCGTAAATGTTCCGGCAATCCCCGAACAACCTGAAAAGGCAAAACTACCAATCGTTGTAACCGATGATGGAATATTCAGACTCGTTAAACCCGTACATTTAAAGAAGGCATACGTTCCAACCGATTTAACAGTGGAAGGAATCTCATAATTTCCGGCAATTGAAACCGGAATCTGATAAAGTATCGTTTTATCTTTATTGAATAAGGCTCCGTTCAAACTAGAATAATTGGCATTGGCTTCTTCTACTATAAGTTTGGATTTGCAATTCCGAAACGAAGAAACACCTATGGCAGCAATCTGGGAAGAGATATTCGTTGAATCAGTTGCCCCGGTACAACCATCAAATGCATAATCTCCAATGGAGGTGATGGAAGCAGGAATCCGGATTCCCTTTAATTTACTGCAATTTTGAAATGCATTTGCAGCAACAGTTGTTAATGAGGCAGGTAGTACCAACGTACCGGATAAATTAATACAACCCGAAAAAGCGGAAGTTCCTAAGGAGACAACTGAAACAGGAATATTTAACACTCCGACAATACTGCTGTCACCCTGAAAAGCAGATACACCGATTGAAGTGATCGTTGATGGAATATCGATGTTGGTTATATGGGTGCAATTCTGAAAGGCACTTGCCGGAATGGTTGTCAATGTTGCAGGAAACGTCAGCTTACCAACAAGACCAGTACATCCCAAAAAGGCAGAAGATCCAAGGGTCGTTACAGTAGAAGGAATTTTTAGTGTATCTACAATTCCGATACAGCCTTCGAACGCATTACTTCCGATAGTTGTCAACGAGGCCAGAATTTTCAATTTGCCCAATCTGCTCCCTGTAACAGCAACACAATTTTTAAATGCTGTATTTCCAATGCTTCTGACGTTGTAAAGCACAGAATTGTACCTGATAGTATCAGGAATTGTTATCGTAATCGTTGTTGAAGGATCTCCCTGGATGGAGTTTCCTGTTATGGAAGCCGTGTTATCAACAGGACTCAATGTATACGAAATATTATTCAAAGAAACTGTCTGTGCATGGACACCGGAAAATGTCAATAAAAATAATACATTGAAAATAAAAAAATATTTTTGTTTCATGTTCGTATTGGTATTTAAAATTTAAAAGTGATTTTTTAAAGTGTCTTGTATTCGTTGTTTTTATTTTTGAATATGTTATTTTCAGTTGTTATACCATGTGCATGAAGGTAATAATTTATTCAAATAAAAATCACCATGCCTGCACATTCATGGTGAAATTATCTGTAGTTTTAATGTGTGATTAAATTTTGTTTACTTTTATCTCAAAACATCAGCCAACTTGTATAAAAGTTCAGTAATAATGATGCAAAAGTATAAAAAAAGAAACATGTAAAAATAGAAAAATGTACATATACATTAATAAAAATTCAGTATACTTTCCGGTAATGAGTGAATGTACTTTTACGCCCTTTGTTTTCGATTATTTAATAGCATGCATTCAATAGTTTTGCTAACTGAACCAAGTATACAAGCATTAAAAAAAACATGGATTCAACGAATCATTTTTTTCTGATCAGGAGTTTTTAATAGCTGCAACAAGTATCGTCGCGTACCATTTATTCAGAATGAAGGCATCTCTCCTACCCGCTAAGATCTCATTCCGGAACTCTGTAACTACGAAAAAGTAAGCCCGTGTAATCAGCCTGAATATATAAATTACATTTTAGCAACAATGAACATATTATTCTGAAACGACAAATTATAAAATATGAATATAAATCGTATCATGTCTTACTTCTTGGTTCTTACTTCTTGGCTCTTGGTTCTTGGATCTTTGATCTTTGTTCTTTGATCTTTGTTCTTTGTTCTTTGTTCTTTGATCTTTGTTCTTTGATCTTTGATCTTTGATCTTTGATCTTGAATCTTTGTTCTCATTCCTCATTCCTCACCTCTAACCTCTTGCTTTCATAAAATGCTGAATTTACCAGAGCTGCAAATAAAATGAATAAATCCAAGTAAAAGAGGCGACCTGTTAATGACCGCCTCCTTCATTGTTACATATTAATTAATTTTTATTTCACCAAAACTTTCGTTCTCAAAATATCATTTTCAGATACTACTTTAAGAATATAAATAGATGAATTTAATGCCTTGGTGAAAACGTCAGAGGTAGCAACTTCATTTACCAGTATCTTACCACTCAAATCTGTGATGAGGATTTTTGCACCAGCTTTTATTCCTTTTACTGTCAAAGTTTTATTATTACCATATGCTTTGATATTAGAAGTAATCGGAGAATTGACAGCAGTTTGTCCTATTACGGTAAAGATACCATCTTTTACTACTGTGCGTCTTCCGGTTCCTTGAACTACACTTGAAGGATAAAAATCAAGTTCCTGATAATAATAGTCACCATTCGGTAAATCACAGGTGTATGTTAATGTATTTAAATCAACCGGCCCTTCCGACATACGGGTCCATTTGTCCTTACGATACACAATTACATAATCTGTATAAGCGAAAGTGGTGCGGGCATTACCCAATGTATCAATTACGTGAGATGTTTTAGAATATAAAGTCTGATCAGTCACCTGATAAGGGATTGCCAGTGTAGTATAATCGGTATACGCTTGTACTGCCGCATCACCCGGCATTCTTGCAAAACCTCCGATATCAAACATGGGGTAATAAACTTTCGCTAAATTAACTGCAGCAGTATTGTTTATAGTTAATGAATCCATTTCTACCGGAATAAATTCCATCAAATTGAAACCTACAGCTGCACCACTGGTTTTTTCTACATAAATTTTCAAATCATGAATGTCTGAAGTCGTAGCATTAACGGTACCAAGATAACGCATGGCAATATTATTACTGGTCGTACCGGCATTCCATCTTCTTATCTGACCACCATATGCTTTTAAAAATCTGTCTGGCATATCTTCGTTTGGATAATATCCCGATTTACCATCTAATTTAATATCGGTCATATTGATGGTAGGGCTACTCAACCGGCCGTTAACCCAAACATTGTAAGTTCCCTCGTTCAACCAGGGGGTTTTAAAATTAACCCATGATCCACGCGAAATACCAAGAGGAACTTCTATAAAATTAAAATGAAAATTATAATCATCTATTTTCGCTGGTAGAGGAGTTACCATAACCGAATTAAATCCAATAAGTCCTTTTAGTGAATCCGTTGTTATTTCAGGAATTGAATCCTGTGGGAATCCATGGTAATACGATTTTGTTGCATCAATAGCATATAAAGTTCTCCATTTATTGATGACAGGTTGACAAGTCATGTCAAAATAAACAGGATAAGGTTTTACAGAGCTGGTGGTAGGAGTAATATCAATGGATACACGGGTAGTATCGCTATTCAAATATGCCATTTTATCTCCGAAATAGTATGCCTTGATTTTATTGGTTCCTTTCAATAAATTATTGAATGTTACCGAACCTGTTCCGAGTGCATCTACGATAATTTTGTTTTTTACAAGTCCGTTTACATATACATAAACTTTACCCTGCCCTACCGGGTCACCTGCTGCCGTTTGAACAGTTATGTTTAGTTTTGCATCTTTGCTAAATTCGGAAGTAATCGGCATATTTAACAAAACCTTTGTACTTAAAGCAGCCGGATTTGGAACCGGAAGAATGGAAAGTAATGCATTTTCAGGATCATAATAAGAGTCGCCTGAATATACTGCCGTGAAATTTTCTACACCATCAATTAAGCCCGGATAGTTATAGGTTGCATGACCATTGGCATCCAGTGCCAGGGTTGTAAGTAAGACAGCATTATGAAACAGCTTCATTGTCCCTGTTAAATCTTTTGCTCCCTTGGTAACCTGAACTTCCAGATTAATACTACCTCCTACCATATTTATTACATCATTGGTTGTAATAGTAACTGTTGGTGAAAAACGGATTGCTTTAGGTTGGGGACCCTGTTTAAGTGTGAATCTCCATCCAACATTATTCGATGCAGCTTTTAAGGTAACAGATCCAACTGTAGCGTTTGCAAATTGCAGATTACCATTAGCTATATCATCTATATAATAACAAAAGTAAGAAAATCCACCAGATGAATTAACACCCTGTTCTACGATCGTAAAATCTTTATTTCCATTATTTGGGTCTATCTGTGGAGCCATATAAGGCACAACGGCTGTTCCACCATTTAATCCCTGATACAAAAACTCTCCAGTTTTGACGTTCATAAACCTCACGGTAGGAATGGTACCAACAGAAGCACCTTTGATAACTCTCCACGTCACGGAATCACCCGCATTATAGGCTACTGGACCGGCTACTGCTTTTAGTACTCCGGGAGTAGAAGAACACATTGCCTGATATTGCGCTGCACGACAAGTAATCATCACATACGCAGTGTCCTGATTCAGATAAGTTGAAGTATTACTACCTAAATATTTAAATTGATTATAACTGCCATATTGGCCATGTGCACTAAAAACTATCGCCATTAAGACGAATAGGGATGTAATTAATTTTTTCATGATTTTAAATTGATTAGTTAGTAATTAAAATAGTATTCATAGGTCAAAAATACCGGATTCCTGAATATGTAACAATGGAAAATTGTATTATGTAATGGAAAATTATACATTAACGCTGTTGAATGTTACAGGTGTTTAATAAAGTCAGAACCGGTAAAGTTTTCTTTATCAATCCGGAAACCTGCTTTTAAGTTTCCGGATGGATAATTAATTCATGCATACCTGGGGGTTTTCTTTGTCATTAACAAAGAGAAAGATAAATCAGTTGAGGATGCATACGTTCATTTTATTCTGTTATAAATAATTTCATAGGCAGAAATAAATTGTTGTCGTTTATATTAGCGCTTGAAGAAGAGAACTTATGGGCTACTGACGTATTCATGATGCCGGAAACAGTACCTTTTCCATCTTTACTTTTTCTTCGGGCTATACGAAGCAAATCACCCCAGCGTTGACCTTCCAGGCCACATTCCAAAGCTGCTTCTTTTATGATAGCATCTTCCACCCATTGAATTGAATCATTGTGGTCATCAATTCCATCGATAACATAGGCCGGAGTTGGTATATTAACCAGAAAGGCACGGTTACGAACTCCGGCATTATCCCTCCATGGAGAACGCAAATAGGTAAATGGAGCATCATTCTGGCGGGCATCCAGATAAAATGGTGCCGGATAAGGTCTGGCCGGTATATTGTAGATAGAATCCATAACATGTTGTGTGGCACCAACAGGTGCCATAGGAGGAGCAAAACTGCTGTATTGAACACCTACTTTGTCAGCACGCAAGGTGCCATCCCTTTTTGGCCAGTCAAAGTTACCTTTGATGCCATTATTCAATAAAGCATAGGCAAGTCGTGGATAACCGGCGCGATTGGCTGCTTCGGCATAACGCAGATGCAACAAGGCTGCACGGTATAAGAACCATTTACCGGCTTTGGAATACGGATTGGTAATGCTGTAATAATTCATATGAATGGTCGCATTGGCATCCGTGGTGTACGTGTTGTAATAATCGTACAGATATTTTAACGCTACCGGTTGCCCGTTGACCTTATCAAAGGTTGATTCACGTCCACGTCCGTCAAATACGAATCCATTGGATTGTTGTACTTGTTTTTCCCATAAACTATCGATCGCATACGCAGACGGCTTAAGTTGATAGGACCCTTGCCCGCTGTTTGCAAACAGTTTTACAAATGGGCTGGTAGAGCTCGAAGAGCCACTATAACTCATCATCCAGATCATCTCATCCTGCAATCCGATAGAACCGGAAGTAGCTGCATCCGTTGAAGGGCGGAAGAATATTTCTTTCCACATGTTTCTGTAAGAAGTCACATCCAAGTCTTTATAACGTTGGTAACAGATCTGGAAACGTGGTTCGTTCGAACCGCTCCACACCCAGCCACTAACCTTATTCTTGATATTTACTTTGTTCGAGGTAACATCAGCTGCATCCATATACGCTTTGTATTGGGTTGCTGCCTCTACATACTGGTCATTCCATAAATACAGGTCACCCAAAAGGATTCTTTTATTGATGAATTGCAAATTCAGATAGAAGGTTTTTCCATTATCCGGAATGTTTTTGTTGTAAAAAGTACTCACTGTATTTATTTCCAGTGTTGGAACACTCAGCATATCGGCAATCAGTTGGGGAATTAATTCGTCAATTGATTTTTTCGGAAAGGATGACATATTACTTAAAGTATCCACAGACAATAACGGACTGGTTACGTAAGGCACTTCTTTAAACTGAATGGCTAACTGTAAATAGGTCCAGCTTCGGATTGCCATGACATCAGAATAGCGGGGACCGTAATCAGCAGCAGACATCTTTTTATTGGCAAGCATTTGATTAAAATTGCTCAACACATCATTTGCATTCAGGATAACTTCATAAAACACTGCCGGATTGCAATATTGATTGTTAGCATCCTCCGTGTGATTGTTCAGGCTGACCTGGTCGTTCGTCGCATTGGGAGTGACATCCAGCAAATCGGCACGCAGTTCATTTAATACAACCACATTTTCCGCCAGCTTAGAGACTTTACCATATAATCCCCAAATTGCATTATCAGCATCATACACGTTTTGAAAATTATTGGAGGACTGTACCACTTCCCTGGAGCTTATATCCAATGAATCCTGACATGCAGAAAAGCTTAGGAATAACAGAGCAGACAAAGTGAATCTTGTTATTATAGTTGAAAATTTCATATTTGAATTTTTTAATTATGGATCAAATTATTCTACAAACCTACTTTTATACCTACTAAAACACTTCTTGGCTGAGGTGATACCCCGTTATCAACGCCATAGTTTAATGGACTGGTACCTGTACTGAATTCAGGATCATACCCCAGGTATTTCGTAAAAGTCAACAGATTGCTACCTGTAACATAAATCTGGGCATTCGTAATAAAACCGGATTTTAAAGGCAAGTCGTATGCCAGGGTGACACTTTTCAACCGGGCAAATGAACCATCTTCAATCCAACGGCTGGAGAACCGTGAATTTCCCATTGGATCTCCCCAGACAGCTTTTGGTGTGTTCGTTACCTGACCATCCACTTTCCAGCGGTAAATCGCCGAAATCGTTTGATTATCCGTATTGGTCATAGACTCCAGGTTTGCCCGTAAGGCATTGTAGACATCATTCCCTACCGAAAAAGTAAATAATGTTTTCAGGGTGAAACGTCCAAGTTGAAAATTATTTGACAATGATCCTACAAAATCAGGATTCGGATCACCTATGACTTTCATATCTTTTTCATTGATAATACCATCCTTGACCCCATTGACTGACTGATCAACAAATTTGACATCGCCTGCCGTAAATGGAATAACTGTTCCATCCGGGTTTTGGATTTTCAACCCGGCAGCCGCAGCTTCAGCCTGGGTACTGTATACTCCGTTCGCCTGGTAGCCGTAAAACTGTCCGATTGGCGAATCTACTTTTGTCCGGATAATTCCTCCATCAATGGTAGTGAATGACTGATCGGTAGATTTAGACAATAAGGTGTTTTTGTATTTGGATAAATTTAAACCAAGATCCCAACTGAAATTGGAATGATTGATCAGTCGTGCTGTTACATTCAAATCAATACCTTTGTTTTGTAAGGCACCATCATTATAGATTGCCACTCCCAGTCCGGAAGCTGTGTTAATATTTTTAAAGCTAACCAGGTCGGAAGTTTTGCTGACAAATAAATCAACACTCATATTCAGCCTTTCTTTCAGGAAAGAAGCATCAAAACCCAGAAAACCTTTACTGTTGGTTTCCCAATGCAATTTGGTATTCGGGATATTGGCACGAACCAACCCGTAAGAACCTAAAAATCCTTGTGATGTATAATAATACTGGGCAGCATAATCTCCGATGTCATCATTACCTGTCATGGAATAGCCCCCTCTTACTTTCAACAGGTCAAAAACATGTTGGTTCTTCATGAAATTCTCTGATGATACTAACCACGCACCCGTTAACGAAGGAAATAATCCAAAAACATTATTGAATAAATTAACTCCGTAGGCATCGTCGGTGTCATCCCCAAAACGGGAAGAACCATCCAGGGCAGCATTTAATGACAGAAAATACCGGTTTAAATATCCGTAATCCACATTTAAATAATTAGACAGGGAATTCCAGTCACCCAACGATCCTCCGATTTGTGCCAAATTATTTTGACCGGCACCCAACGATTTCATTTCGTCACTGGGAGAGTTATAACCCTTACCCCAATCCAGTTCATTTTGACTGGATTGATAACGTGACCCCAGGTTAATACTGATGTCGTGTACATAATCAAAAGTACGCTTATACGTTAACCGGGTATCAGTATTTACCTGGAAAAGAATATTCCGTAATTGTTGAAATTCATTTATTACTATTGCACTTGCCAGCGGTGGATGATTGACCCCTACTCCCGGTAAAAATATTTGTTCACCATCTTTATCCGTAGTAATACCAACCAGGACACTTGCATACAGATATTTTGAAAAAGTAACAATTCCGTTCATATTTCCAAAGAACCGGAATCGGTTACCCTTTACAATACTTTTATCAACTAAGGCTCTCGGGTTTGACACTCCAAATACATCGGCTGTTTCGAGATTCGGCGTTTTTTCACCCAGCACATTGTAATTATTCGATGACTCAAAGGGAGCTTTGATCAACCCGGCATAAACAGGATTAAAATTTCTGTTTAATCCTTCGTAAGCAAGTGCCTTTTCCTGATACACAAAACTCATGTTTGCATTTAATTTAAACCATTCGGTCATTTTAATTTTTGCATTTACACGCGTTGTATAACGGGATAAAGAAGTTTTATCAACCAGTCCGCCTTGTCCCAGGTAACCAAAAGAGATGGCATAAAGTGCTGCATTGTTACCACCGGTTACATTCAGGTGATAATTTTGATTCATCGAATTATTGAAAACTTCATTCTGCCAGTCTGTTGAATGATTGTATTTATAATAATCTGCATTCCCTGATATTCCCCATTTTTCAACAACCGGTTTTTCCGTATTGATATAGGGTAAGGATTGAATTTGATTCACCGTGAGTCCCTTGCTTGACATCATATCCGTCAGGTAACTTTTGTAGTTGTTCGCATCCATCATTTTAAACTTGGTGTCAGGTTCTAAGTTCATGCCGGTATACGCGTAAAAATTAATACGGGTAGCTTCATCTTTCGCCTCCAGTGTATTGATTAAGATGACACCATTTGAACCTTTTGAGCCATAAATGGATCCTCCATCTTTCAACACGGTGATGTTACCGATATCTTTAATATCCAGGTCGGACAAAGGCGTATTGGTATTACCGCCGATAAGTGAATATACCGGATGATTTTCATAGAGTACCCCATCCACAACAATTAATGGCTGTGAATTTGAATTCAATGACGAAAAACCATTTAAAAACATATTACCCCCGGCTCCGGGTGCTCCGGAACGGGAAAGGGTGTTTAAACCGTTCATATTGCCTTGTAATACTGTTTCAATGGAAGAAACTCCAAGGGTATAATCATCCCTGTTTTCATGACTGGAGATGGCCGAAGTTGTTATTCCTGCATTTACCAGTCCGAATGGCATGACTACATTTTCTTGTTTTCCTTTGAAAGAATCATCGAATAAATAGACATTAATTTTCTCCCGGGTTAAGACAGGCATCCTTTTTACGGCGTAACCGGGTGCTTCAATCACCAGATATGCCCCTTTAATGCTTTTCTCCAGTTTATAAGTACCACTGTCACCGGTGATAACGGATGTAACTCCGGGAATCGAAACAATGGCCCCCGACACAGGCTTACCGGTAGTGGATTCAAATACCTTTCCTGAAATATTAGCTTTAAATACTCCTTGCTGGGAATAAACAGAATTGGTTATTCCACCTACAAAAAGGAATGCCAATAAAATATACTTAAGATGTTTCATAAATTTTAGATTTGAGTTTATTATTCTTCTGTAATTCTAGGGACCAACAATATATAATCGAGGAATAATAAGCCCTGAAATTTAGCTTCAGTACTACGTGCAGAATTGCATAACCACATGGTTAAAGTCCCGGTTTTGGAAACCTGCAAGACATCTGCATTTGCATCCTGTTCGAGAGGAATTTGTGCCGATAATAATTGAGTTGGATTCACCAAATTCCATTGGGTTAGTTTTGTTATTTCTTTGGTTCCGGCTATCCCTCTTCCCACAAAACAACGGGTGTTTCCCAGATAATTATTCAGTACTGCACTCTTATTGTCTGCAACAGTTAGTAAAGGGTCTACCATGGTACCATATTTCAGGGGAGCTGAACCGGGCAACGACATATATAATTTTTGAATAACCCGTAATCGACCGTAATTTGTATACGAAAAGTCAAAATGATCTGCGATATCATCAAAAGCTACGTAGTAAACATCATAATTTGCAGCATTCACACTTGCTTTGAACTCAATGTAAAAATTTTGAGTATTCGAAACCAGGGCACTGTTAATATAATAGTTTTTGGATACGATACTGTCTTTCAAACCGGTCGTTCGCCTGTACAAGGTATCAGCCTGCCTTTCGCCGCAGGATAAAACAACATCACGTTGACCACTGGCAGATAATTTATATCGGGTAAAAACTAAATTCTTGTCAGTAGCATTCGTAAAGTTCTCACCTTCAATCTTAATCGGTTTAAATTTATCCTTCAATTTGACGGTAAGATCCCTGACCACATATACCCGGCCGTTTGAACAATCATAGGTATCGGTAACCACTGCATTTTTGACGGAGACTTTCACACCATCCGCATTGGTCAACGAATCCTGTTTTGTAATATCCACAATTCCTTTGAATACAAAATCCTGGCATACATTTGACCGGGTCAGCGAGTCAGTTTGTGCATCTGTATTCATCCGAAAGTATTTAAAGCTGGCATTGTTATACTTATTGTATAAATTTTGAAAACTTTCGTTTTCAACAACGACATACGTATTTAATGAATCTTCATTATCCAAAGGATATTTCAAGAGAAAATTATTTATATTTTTATAAACCGTATCATACACTGTCTTGCCATTCATATCCACTGAAACGGCCACACTTTTGAGAGGATCCATCACTCTTTTATTCAGGCTGTTCATAAAAATAAATTGTTGGTAAGTTGTTTTGCCTGACAAATATTCCCAGATATTATTGCGTCTTTCAACAATTTTATCCGTAATCTGAATAACTCCGTTAGCTGTGCGAATATCAGCGGATATAATTTTGGCACCGTTAAAAGTCTTGCCGGCAGTATCGTAGAAAATATTTTTACCGTTAACCGATTTAATGTATGTATAAAAAGATTGATCTTCGGTAAAATAGGATTTATAAACTATTAGGGTGCCTACTAAGGAAGTCATTTGTTGGACATTCGTAGTATCAACACCTGCCCAGGCAGTGTTGGTCGGGGCAAAAACCGTAAAACTATTTCCTGTTTTCAACACACTCTCATAGCCTGTTTTCTTTAACATGGACCGGAATACTGATAATTCAGGTTTCTGGCCAATTGCCTGGGCTAAATTAATATCCGACAAGTTGTCGTTGGTTGTGTGACTATCCCAGGCATTTTCGAAGCATCCGGTCAATGATAAGGTTAAAACCAAAACCGGAAGTAAGAGATACCATTTGGTAATATAATTCGTATTCATATATATTTCGTGTTTTTCTGTTAGTTTAATAAATCACCTGAACAACTCTGGTCTAAAGGTGCAATTTGTTCGCAGGGAGTTCCCGGGTAAATGGCATTTCCTTCCACATCAAACCTTGGCCATACCTGATTTTGTTCTACCGGAATAAACTGGATCATATCAATCTGGGCTCCGCTCGCTCCGCTTGTACCGAGTGCATCCCAACGTAAAATATGCCGTCCGGTAAAATCGACTTTGATGGCACCGGCATTTCTGCTACCACAAACACTGGTGGAATATTTGGCATTATAACGTTTCCATCCATTTGCCAGATTCACATCAGGGTTCGTATTGTTTGGATAATATTCACCGAGATCCACAACGTTTGGCATTAACTGGTCTTCATACCCCACTTCTTTAAAAGTGCTTTTAAATTTCAGTGAACTACCACCACGACGATAACATATCCAGACATTATAAGTACCTTCTGTCAGTACAGGGGTTGTTATTTCTACCCACCGTACGACATTAGAACGTAATTGAAGATAGAGATAGTCATAATGTGCATATTGACCGCCATTGCTGTCGTAAGCTGAATTAACACCGTAGGTCAAAACAGGACTGTTTATTCCTCCAAACTGAATATCTGCCAGTTCTCCGGGTTTAAAACTAAAAGAGGAACCCTTTTTACGGTATATACTCATTTGTTTGATTTCCGGTTGATCGGACCATTCCCAGTATATCGCTTCCGGTCCGCGTTTAACGGGTTGAATATATCCCTGCAAATCGATCAGGACGCCATTGTAACAACTCATATCAGTCCAGTTCGAATGTTTATCCACTTCAACACCCTTTTCAAACTTGGTTAATGATTTGAATTCGTTTACAACCAATAACGAATCACTCAGGATCTTAAAAGATAATACCTGATTTTTAGCCAGTGTAATTTCCGTAGTCGATTGTGAAAGGTCAGAGACATAAGCCAGACGCTTAACACAATGATATTGGGCATATAACTCTTCCAGTTTAGCCGGATTATCCGCAAAATCGGGTTGAACAATCTTCAATTTCTCTATCAGGGAAGGCAAGTCGGTAATACCCTGTGTGGCAAATGATTCGTTGCTCTGCAAAAACACCGTGTACCATTCTCTATCTGCTTTATTCACAGTCAACGAATCGGTTAAACCTGTTTCTTTCATTATGGATTTGAAAAGGGAATAATTTTCCGGTAACCGCTCAATCATTTCACCTACTGTCAACGGATTCGGAACTAACACATTGTTAATCTTGTTCAATATTCCGTTTGCCAGGTTTATATCATTCTGAAGGATATCTGCCTGACGGTTAACACGAATAACTGTCTGTGCTCCATTTCTGACCGTTTTGGTTGTTAAATATTTCCCCAACATGGTGGCAGTACCTAAGCGGCCATCGATAAAATACCGTGATTGAATCGTATCTCTGACCAAATGGAACTTTATAAATTTTTCCAGATCAGCTACCGGCAAAGTTTCCATAGTAGCTATTCCAAGTGTTTTACAATAAGTCTGAATGGCTGAATTGGTCGGTACAAAACAGGTATTTGTTCCATAGGCATGTAATAGTCCACGAAAACCGGCGATATCGGCTATTTTCAGAAACTCGGACATGCTGGTGTCTTCCTGCATGATATATTCATCCATCATCAGTTGGTTTGAGGGCTGAAATAACTTTCCTGCCATATAATCTTTGCAGGAAGAAAACAGGATCAAGATAATGCTGAAAAGCATTCCCATCTTGATATTCCTCTGTAAATTATTAGTTGATTTTTTCATATTGTCGGTATTTATTTGGCGTAAAATTCATTTTGTTTCAATGCCTTGTTTACTTCCAGTTCATTATTGAATATTGGCCAATAATGACTCAGATGTGAAGCAACTTTATATTTTTCCTGCAGGCTCGTTTGTCTTTGCGGACTTGCACTTCGTGTAGCCATATCAGTCAGATAATTAATATTGGCATAATTACCCCGTTTTGCAAAACGTAAAACGTCGTACCAACGTTTCCCTTCGAATGCAAATTCCCTGGCACGTTCTTCGAGAATCGATTTCTCCAGTAACTTTCCATCAATGGGAGCCAGAAAATTATAAGCAGGTGTTGCCACTGCATTTCGGGCAGACCTGACAATTGACATACATGCAATTGCATCCCGGTAATCTGCTGCCTGATCAGCACCCGATGCCAATCCGAGTTGGTTTAATGCTTCCGCTTTCATTAACAGGATATCCGAATATTTATAGACCAACCACGGTGTAGTGTATTGGGATGGAGCACGCAAATCATTTGCCGAACGGCCTACACCGGCATATTTCCAAACCACTCCCAGCTTGTATGAACATCCGGAACCACGTATATCCGTTGCCTGACTATAACCTTCAAATTGTGGCATCGGGAATATATTACCATCCAGGTTTTGTAATTTTGGGATTAACCGGTTGTTAGCGGCTCCAAGTATTGCAAAAAACGGGTTTGTTTTCAAAATTGTAAACGGAATTTCAAAAATGGACTCTACACTATTTCCATCCACATACGATGATGCAAACATCCGGTCAGCATCCAATTCGTTTGCAACATAGACACTATCAACCACAATGCCATCAACTGAAGAAAGGACAATTTTACTTTTTGAAACCGGAATCATGGAAAATTTCTTTGAAGCAATAATTTCATCGCACAATGAATTACACAATGTATATTTTTCCTGCCACAAATAAATGTCCGCCAACAATGTTTTAGCAGTCCAGGAGGTGATACGGCTTTTATTTTGAGCGATGGTGGTGTAGGATTGCGGTGCATTAAATGCTGCAATTTTCAAATCACGAATCAAGGTATCTAAGATCTGAGTTCCATCCGTTTTCGGAATGGAATAATTCTGATCATCGGTAACGGATGCTTCTAATACCAGGGGTACATCTTTAAACGAACGTACCAGGTAAAAATACATCATTGCCCGGAGCGTCAGTGCTTCGGCTTCATAGGATTTTAATTGTTTGTCGGTAAATGTACCATCCTGTGCACTGACAGTAGGTGCAAATTTCAATACCGTGTTGCAGTTATTGATAACGGTATAAAAATCCTGCCAGTCAACAACCGGATTCAACGCGGAGATTTCTCCGTCAATGACCTGTGTGTAGTTATTATACGGAATAAGTCCGTTATCGACCATATCTGCCCTTAATTCACCCCACAAAAACATTTTTTCTACCGTCCCGTTCAGTACAGAGGCATAACATCCTATGACCGCCGAATTAACCTGTTCTTTTGTTTTCCAGAACTCTTCCCTGACCACTCCATCCTCCGGTGCTAAAGTTAACCAGTCGCTGCAGGAGCTGAAAAGAGATACTAAGATGACTGTGAATAAAATACTTCTATATTTTTTCATAAATCTTTAAAATTTGTTTGTTAAAATGAAACTGTGAATCCCAAAGAATAGTCACTTGGTTTTCCTGAACGGGAAGTATCGTATCCCAAATCCGTAATACCACTTTTAAGTGTAACCTCGGGATCCATTCCGGTATACTTTGTCCAGAGATATATATTTTGCATGGTACCCCAGATCCGTAAATCGCTCAGACCAAATTTCCTGACAACAACTTTGTCGAAATTATAAGTCAATGTCAACGATTTAAAGCGGAGGAATGAACCATCTTCCACATACCGGTCGGAACCTAACCAGTTATAACCCTGTCCGTACAATGCTCTGGGTAACAAATTGGCCGGAGCAGTGGATTCATCATACGAGTGAGTCCATCTTCTTAATACCGCAGTGCTCTGATTGCTGTAACTATACATACTTTCCATATCCATGCGGGTTTGATTGATTACTTTACCCCCGTAACGGAAATAGAAATAGGCTGTCAGACTGAATGAATTTTTCCAGCGTAGAGTCGGACCAAATCCACCGGTTAAAAGTGGGTTCATATTCCCTAAATAAACAATATCCTGTGCATTGATATTTCCATCGTGGTTGATGTCGACATACTTGGCATCTCCGGGTTTGAATTCATACCCAATTGATGGATACCAGTATTTCATTTGAACAGTTTGTCTCGTTCCATTTGCATCATAGGTATAAATTGGTTTCCCGTTCAGATCTTTAGCTATGGTCTGGCTTTGATTCAGATAAACCCCATCGGATTTATACCCGTAAAAAGATCCGTATGGAGTACCCACTTCAATTGCGGTGAGATATTTTCCGTTTCCGGCTGTTGGAATGGAGATTAATGGTACATTATCGGATATGGATATAATCTGGTTTTCCGACCTGGCAAATGTAAAGTTAAAATCCATTGAAAAAGTCTTTGTTTTAATGGGTTGGGTATTTATACTTAATTCCCATCCTCTGTTATCCATGGTTCCGGCATTCGCACCAATCGAACTGAATCCGGAAGTACTCGGAATGGCTAAATCTTCAAAATAGAGGTCATTCGTACGTTTTTTATACCAGTTAAAGTCAATATTAATCCGGTTATCAAACATAATCAGATTGGCACCAAGATTGACATCACTGACTTTTTCCCAACGCAAATCCGATAATTGAAGACCGGCTGAAGCAACACCTGTTTCTCCTAAGTACGTATACGGATATGTCCCGTAACTATTATAATATAAATAATTCTTCTTCACCGGATTTCCGCTGATACCCGTAGAGGCTCTTAAACTAAAATCACTGATGGCTGTTAATTCTTTCATAAAAGGTTCGCCGGAAACACGCCAGCGGACAGAAGCACTCGGGAAATAGCCAATTCTGTTTTTGGAACTGTATTTAGAATCGCCATCACGCCTGACAGAACCAGTAAAAATATAACGATCCAGTAATTTATAATGAAACATTCCCAAAAGTGACAAGGAACGGGCTTGTGATATCCCGGAATTTAAACCCAGGCCGCTACCAATAATCTGTGATGCAATGGTTGGATCCTGTAAAAAGGTTGAAGCACTCAAAGAACCTACTTCCTGATACGACGTATTTCGGGCGTCATATGAACTGAACTGCAACAAAGCCATAATATAATGATCTTTATTCAATTTCGGGGTAAAAATCAATTTATTGAACGTCTGAACCGTAAAGGCTTCGGTGGAAAGATCGGTTGCCCGGTTTACACTGTTTTCCGGCCAGGGACGTCCGGTTGCAATTTGTGGTAAAAAACGGCTGTCTTTTGCAGTATTGATATCAAATGCCAAATCACCCTGATATTTTAATACCTCCTGAAAGATCCAGTATTGCAGGTTGAATTTAGGTAAAATACGTTCGCTTTTTACTTTCCAATTACCGGAGTTTGCCATGGCTACCGGATTATAAATGCCATCCTTTGCCTTATCATAATTAAAACTGGTGAAATTTCCCTGTGGAGTTTGTGCCGGTGAAAAATAATTAGGTGTTATCTCTCCATTCGTATTGTATTCGTAAATGGATTGATTGGGCATCTTCGTATAGGCTGCATTTAATAAATCAGAAGCGTAATTTTTATCCTGTTCTCCATGTGTATAGGATAAATTCACCTGAAATTTCAATTTATCCGAGACATTATAATCCAGATTTAAGGAAGCAGTTAATCGGGAATAATTTTGTCCGATAACAGTACCTGTCTGATTTAAGTATCCAAGCGAGGTCCTGTAAATAGCCTTTTCACCACCCCCCGAAACGGATAATGAGTGATCCTGCGTAAATCCGTTTTTAGTTAAAGCACCATACCAATCGGTATTTTTATTGTAATTGTTATAAATATAAGGATTGTTGGGTTCAGCCAATAACTCAGGACGATTTTCCGGACTGGAAAGTGATCCTGCATTTTGGAATTCCTCCAGGATTAAAGTGGTATAATCTCCCCCCGACAATGTCTTTATCGGAGTTGCCGGTGTATTCAGTGTTGTTTTAAAGGTATACGATACGCGCGGAGGTCCCACTGCTCCACGTTTGGTTTTGATTAACAATACTCCGTTCGCACCACGGTTACCATACAAAGCAGTAGCTGCAGCATCTTTTAATACCGTTATATCCTGAATATCATTCGGAGATATATTTAATAATTGAGCGTAATTTTGTTCATCAGCAGTTGCAAAGTCAAAATCTGAACCAATGCTGGTATCGAATGGAATTCCATCGACAACAATCAAAGGATCTGAACCGTTATTAATGGAAGTGGTACCACGTATACGGATGGACATACCGGCACCCGGTTCACCACTATTGGCCACAATATCTACCCCGGCCATACGGCCCTGAAGCGCTTCATCAATCGAAGATACCTGAAGTCCTTCCAGTTCTTTTGTGTCAATTTTACTCGTTGCGTACGACATATCGCGTTCTGCAATATTCGCAATACCGGTATTGACTTGTTTTCGGGCTGTTACGGTTACTTCGGAGATATTTTGCGATTCATCTTCCAAGGCGATATTGATCACTTCGGAATTGCCAACAGTCTTTTTTTGTGTTTTATAACTAATGTAAGAATAGGTAATTACCGATCCTTTGCCAGTTACCTTGAGTGTATAGTTACCATCAAGATCCGCAATGGTACTGTTTAATATACGGTTGTTTTTGTCTCTTTCTGCAATCGAAACCCCGATAAGTGATTGCTTGTCAGATGCGGAAATTACTTTACCCCGGATAACCATCTTTGTTTGGGCTACTGCAGACAGAGATATCAGCAATGACACAAATATCAGATAAAATATACTTTTATAATTCTTTTTCATATTGATCTGTTTAATTCATTTTTACCGTTACTGTATCTTTTTGAAAACCAGGTAATCATTAATTTCATGTATGACTGCTTTGCCACCAAAGAAATTACTCCGGGTGATTCCGCGTGTAACAGTTGCTGTTCTTACCTTTGCTGAATACGTTTTACCGGCACTCAATGATTGGGATGATACAATTAAATTTCCGGAGGCATCTTTTCGTACAGCTAAATACGTATTGTCTATGACATTTTTTAATGCAGTAGGCCATGTTTCTTCCCGAATAACCGCATCATTGGGCATGATATACGACAATCCGTCATCCATAAATAATTTACCTTTTAATATATGATACAAAATAAACTTGGATGCTTTATCCTTTGCTGCAGCATCACCACTTTGCAGGAGTGCATAACTGGGTAAATCACCATTTTTTACTGCATTATCCATCGCTGCATTGGTAGGCATAAAGATCGTATAGGGAATATCATTTGAAAGGCCCACTAAATCGCTGGTTTCTCCTTTCAAACATAAAATCAGATAATTCTTGAATTTGTCCATAAATACATTTTTTGAACTTGCATCTAAAATGTAGTCTATCAGATTTCTGGATGTATATCCACCCGGAGCAGATGGCATGGATACTCTTTTGGAATATTGAAGCAATTTGTCAATTTTTAATATCTGACCGTTTAAAAAGGTTTTATAAGGGGTAGCGGTGACGACATCGTTGTCATCAAAATTTCCAACCATTTGAATCTGGTTATTTTTATACCGGATCATATCGCCGTAATCATTCACAGCATACGAATAACCACCGTACGCGCTGGCAAAAGCAGGATCGGTAATAAAGTTCGTCAGGACACAATTCACCTGTTCGTTTTTTAATCTCTTGAAAATGTGAGACCTCACTAACCGTTGCATACGCGTTGGTGCATCAAAACTTCCAAGGGTTGAACCCGAATTCGTATTTGTAAATCCGTAGGTTGAACCCGACAACCATACCCAGTTAAAACCATCATTCCGAAACATTTCGTCTGAAGGCATTAATATGGTATAATTTTCCTGGGTGTACCCGTTTAATTCACACTTACGCAATTCCTGTTGTAAGGTTAAGTTGAAATATGCAGTGATAGCGGAATTTAAATAACTGTAACCCGGATTTAAAAGGATCTCTGAATATACTGTTTCAAAATAAGAACTTTTAATGCAACTTTTTGATCCGTAAAACAAACCGTTGCTGGCCGGTGCAATCAGTGAATAATTAGATTTGTCAAATTCAGAACCCAGATTACCCTTACCATTGAAGAATTCGTCATTGTAATTCATACTTCCTCTGTATGAATCTGGCCATATCATATCTGTTGTCATCTGAGAGTTAATAAAATAAGACAGAATTTGTGCAGGGACTTTCTGAATGCCTCCGGGATAAAAACTTTCCAGCCTCTCATGATAAAAACGTGTTACCGCCGCATTATCAGGTGCAAAAAGAGTATTCCCTCCCTGCTCGGCCAATAAATCGGTGACACCGGTTTTTTCTGCATTCAGATTGACAGAGATACCACTGTAGTATTTCATGTAAATATCTCCAATGTTTTTTTCTGGATAAGCAGTTCTGAAAAAGGTGGTTAAAGTGCTGTTTGTAGCATAGGTTATAAAGTAAGGGCTACCCGTAACACCTGTTTGGTTGATGATGCTCTTAAATTCGGAGAAATCAGGATGGTTTAATAATTTTTCAAGTGTCGGCAGTGGTTCAAGTACCTGATCGACCTCATGGGCTACCCCGTTCTGGGCAATCATGTCCTGGGTTAATATGGTTGCGCTTTGAATATTTTTCCCGGTATATGGAGTTGAATAAAACATTCCGAAATCTTCGGCTGCCTGAGCGGCAGATCTGCTTTGTTCAAATACAGGCCTTAAATACATGGGAAGGTATTTATTATTTTGTATCCCATTCGAATAAAGGGGAACATCAAAAACCCATACGGTATTCCCTAAATATTTTTCCTGGTGAATGGGTTCATAATAGGTGGTTTTCTTTTTTGTACTGGAGATCGAATCCCATTGCCCACTTAAGATATCCGTTAAATGTGCATAAGAGTAGTTATTATATACAATAGAATAACTCACAATTTTACTGACAAGGGTATCCGGAATATCGGAAACAGAAGCATAATTTTTACCTGCCAGGTATTTTGTAAATGCCTCGTCGTTCGGAGCAAATACGGTGTACAATCCTCCCGTCTTTAAAATAGAGGCATAAAGTGTTCGGTCAACACATTTTAGATAGTTGGTAAACTTACCTTGTTTTTGTAAAACCTGGTAAATAGGAGGCTCTAACCAACTCGGGCGTTCAAAAAAGGCATCTTTATCGGAAGTACACCCTACTAAAAGGAACATTACCAACGATAATAGCACTGGAATTTTCATCAGATTTCTCATGAAACATATTAATTTTAAGGTAATTTATTTTAACATTACTGGCCGATCTTCTAAACCGGTAAATAATCACATGCAAAATTACAATATCGTTATAGGTTTACTACTGTCATATTGTACGACTATATAGAAATTTATACAATTCTACATGTTTTATAAAAAATACTTGTTAAAATAAATGCAACTGGTTTATTTTTAAATCCATTCATTTTTAAATACACTTCATGATTTTAAAAATATTTATATTATTGTTTTTAAATACATTATACTATTTCACACCCGGCATAAAACTGAGAACACATACGATGAAATTGTCCCATCTCAACTTGATTTCTCAAATTTTACCTTCTCATTTAACAAATAGAACAGTAAAATGAGTATTTAAGTCTGAACAATTCACGATGATTCAAATTTGAGAATGTGTAACTTTGCAAAACGATACTTTGTATGATTTTAAAAGTATCAATGGAAAAACAGGTGAACGTTTATTTTGCAATTTATTGAAAAGAAGAAAATTTAAACTTATTCCAAAAAGTATTGCGAAATTAAACCATCTTTAACACCGGGCAAATAGATTCACAACACGCTGTCTTAATATTATTATTTATGAGAAAAATAGTTATTTTTATTTCGTTGATCATTTCTTTTAACTTCATCGTGTCTGCTCAATCGGATTGTAAATTGTGGTTTAACCAGCCGGCACAATATTTCGAAGAATCGTTGGTTCTTGGAAATGGCAAAATGGGAGCTTCCGTTTTTGGAGGTATTGATACCGACAAGATCTTTTTAAACGATGCTACCCTGTGGTCGGGTGAACCGGTGAATCCGAACATGTCACCGGAAGCATACAAAAACATCCCTGCCATTCGGGAAGCCTTAAAAAATAATGATTATGTACTCGCCGGAAAATTGAACAAAAAAATACAGGGTAAATTTTCTGAATCCTATGCTCCCCTTGGCACATTGAAAATCAATTTTACTCCCAAGGGAAAAGCCGATAATTATTACCGGGAACTGGATTTGAATCATGCCATTTCGAAAGTAAGTTATGTAATCAACGGAGTGAAATATACGCGTGAGTATTTCATTTCCTATCCCGACCAAATCATGATCATTAAATTGACGGGCAGTAAAAAAGGTTCTTTAAATTTCAACCTGAATTTTGAGAGCTTGCTAAAATATAACATATCGGTTGACAAGAAAACATTTACCGTAAAAGGATATGCTCCGTACCATGCTGAACCCAGCTACCGAAGAACGAATCCGATACCTGTCGCATTTGACCAAAACAAAGGAACACGATTTACCACCCAATTTAAGATTAAAAACTCAGACGGCATCTTTCAAAAAACGGATAGCACCATAGGTCTGAAAAACGGTACGGAAGCCGTTATCTATGTTTCGATGGCAACCAGTTTCAACGGGTTCGACAAGAATCCTGCAACCCAAGGACTGAACGACTTTTCATTGGCAACCATTCAGTTGAACAATGCATTCTCTAAATCATTTCAGGAATTAAAAAATGCTCATTTGAAAGACTATCAGTCGTTTTTTAACAGGGTAAACCTTCAATTGGGGAAAACCACTGCACCTGACCTGCCCACGAATGAAAGACTGAAGCGGTATGCCAACGGTGATGAAGATAAAAACCTGGAAGTTCTTTATTTCCAGTTTGGGCGGTATCTGCTCATTTCAAGTTCCCGTACACCCGGAGTACCTGCCAATCTTCAGGGAATCTGGAATCCGTATCTTCGTCCACCCTGGAGCAGCAACTACACCACGAACATCAACTTGCAGGAAAATTACTGGCTGGCTGAAAATGCAAACTTATCGGAAATGCATGCACCCTTGATGGACTTTATCTCTAATTTATCCAAAACCGGAGAAATAACTGCCAGAACATTTTATGGTGTAGGGGGTTGGGCAGCCTGCCAGAATTCCGACATTTGGGCCATGAGCAATCCGGTGGGTGAATTTGGACAGGGTGATCCTTCATGGGCCTGTTGGAATATGGGTGGCACCTGGCTGAGTACCCATTTGTGGGAACATTACCAGTTTACAAAAGATGAAGCATTCCTCAAAACAAAGGGTTATCCAATCATGAAAGGAGCTGCACAGTTTTGTCTGGAATGGTTGGTCGATGACGGGAAAGGAAACCTGATTACATCACCTTCTACATCACCCGAGAATAAATTCATTACCCCCGAAGGAGTGAAAAGTTCTACTTTATACGGTGGCACGGCAGATTTGTCGATGATCCGTGAATGTTTTGAACAAACCATAAAAGCGTCAAAAATACTGAATACCGATCCAGGCTTCCGGGCTAAGCTGGAAAATGCCCTATCAAAACTGTATCCGTATCAGATTGGAAAGAAAGGGAACCTGCAGGAATGGTATTATGACTGGGAAGATGTAGACCCGCAACACCGCCACCAATCACATCTGTTCGGACTATTCCCGGGGAATCATATTTCTCCCGTTAAAACGCCCGAACTGGCAGCCGCTTGCCGTAGGACTCTTGAAATTAAAGGTGATGAATCAACAGGATGGTCCAAAGGCTGGAGAATAAACCTGTGGGCACGCCTTTTTGATGGGAATCATGCCTATAAAATGTACAGGGAATTATTGAAATATGTTGACCCGGATGGAGTCAAATCAACTGTAAAGCGTGGTGGGGGCACATACCCGAATCTGTTTGATGCTCACCCGCCCTTCCAGATTGATGGTAATTTCAGTGGAGCGGCTGCTGTAGTTGAAATATTGTTGCAATCGGACGAAAATGAAATCAGATTGCTGCCTGCACTGCCCGATGCCTGGGATGAAGGATCGGTAAGAGGAATTCGTGCCAGGGGTGGTTTTGAAATTGGAATGAAATGGAGTCATAATCTGCTGACGGAAACAACTGTCAGTTCCCTAAACGGTGGGCTTTGTCAGTTGATTACTTCGGTTCCGTTGAAAATGGATGCCTCCGCGATTCAATCGGTAATAGATCCGACCGGTTTTTATAAAACAACTTTTCCAACCAAAGCCGGTGAAACGTATAAATTCGTTGCAACCGGGCAAACCCAACATTTTGTATTTGCCTATTTCAAAAACAATGGAAAAGACGGATTGCATTTGGCTGGAAGTACTGATGGTCTCAACTGGGCAGCTTTCGGGAAGGATTCATCCTTTCTGGCACCAACAGTTGGAAAAGATAAATTAATGCGTGACCCGTGTATCATTTCAGGCCCTGACGGGAATTTTCACATGGTATGGACCGACAGTTGGACGGACAAAGGCATTGGATACGCCAGTTCACCGGATTTAATCCATTGGTCCAAACAACTCTTTATACCTGTCATGGAAAAGGAAGACAGTGCCCGAAATTGCTGGGCACCTGAAATAACCAGCGATCCTGTTACCAAAACCTATCTGATTTATTGGGCAACCACAATCAACGGTAAATTTAAAGAAACTGTCAATACCTTGGAAAAAGGGTATAATCATCGCATTTATTATGTGACCACCAAAGATTTTAAAACCTTTAGTGATACAAAACTGCTCTATGATCCTGGATTCAATGTGATTGATGCAAACATTGTAAAAGACAACGGACGCTTTGTCATGTTTCTGAAAGATGAAACACGCCAACCGGTTCATAAGAATCTGAAAATTGCATATTCAGACAATTTAACCGGACCGTATTCTACAGCAAGCATCCCCATTACCGGTAATTACTGGGCTGAAGGTCCGGCAGCCATTAAAATAAAGGATACGTGGATGGTATATTTCGATAAATATTTACTCCATCAGTACGGGGCTGTTTCTTCAACCGATTTAGTAAACTGGACAGACATTTCCGATCAGATTCACCTGCCCAAAGGTGCACGCCACGGAAGCATTGTTGAGGTTAACGAAGAAGTGTATATTAAATTAAAAGCAACACGCTGATTATTCAAATTACAGACTGAGAATGAATATTGAAGTTTTAGTTAATAATCATACCAGAAAATGATAACTATATTATGATAGTTTTAATATACATCATTAAAGCCTATTGTTCTACTGGCTGAATCAAAAACGATATGAATCAAATAACAATTTTGAAGAAAATCATTTCGCTACAAATGGAATATCCCGATTTTTCGGGAGATACAATCCGTCAGCTGACGGACACAAAAGGTATATTCATGCAATATCCTTAAACGGCATTGATTCCAAACCTATTATTCTTTTCTTTTTCCCGTAGGGAATACATATCAATAGAAACACGACAAACAACGTATTCATTCCCCGTAGGGGATATACATATGATGGGTTTATCCCCTACGGGGAAATGTTCATAGTTTATGTTTTTTTCTATGGATATATATCCCCTAACGGGGAAAAACAATATATTGAAACTGATTTATTCATTGAATTTCCAAAAAGACAATTCTACAACTAATGTCGTTTAGCCTTCTTTTCTTTTCCGATAAATCGGAATCTTTGATGTGTAGTTTTGTGTCTTTGTGACTTTGTGGCAGAATAAAATTTGTTTCATGAGAGTCTCGTGTTTCGCCCTATGTAACCAAAAACTATATGAAACAAACGGATGTAAACAGTCAAATCGTAAATGAATAAATTGTACCTGTTTTTCGGTTTGTGTCATAAGACATTTTCTTCTCTTCATTTTCGATAAGTCGGAATATTCCATATTTACTGAACACTCCTACAGATTAATTACCTGACAAAATTCATCTCAATCCGGTGGCTTTTCAACTAAGGTAGTATAACCGTATATCACTTCTGATAAAAACAATTGGACTGCATTTTACACTAAACTCTTCCCTGAATTAGATTTCCTTTAACAAAAACCTTCCTGAATTTTAAGAACTAAACGATTAAATGTACTTTAAAACATTAGAATGAATTATTCTCTATTCATTCGCACGTCAGGATTTACGTTCTTTGCAGGGTGAAAATATCATTTTAAATCAACACACCCTTAAATCATCGTACATGCAAAAAAATACCCTGACTTTCTTATTCCTGTTTCTAATTTCACTTACTTCTTCATTGTGCGCCCAGCGTCAAATGGAAAAGCTAAACAGAGGATTGGTGGCAATACGTTCCTCTTCCTCCCAGGTATTTCTCTCCTGGAGAGTGCTTGGTTCCGATCCCGATCAGATAGCCTTTAATTTATACCGCGATGGCGTAAAAATAACCCCTACTCCCATATCAACTTCATCCAATTATACCGATCCTACTTCAACAGGTACAATTTATACCGTTAAGCCCGTGTTAAACGGTATTGAAACCGGCGAAACGAATTCGGCCTCCGTCTGGGCCAATAATTACTTCGACATTACATTGAATGTGCCTCCGGCTATGACCATGCCCAACGGTACAACCTGTACCTATGCACCCAATGATTGCAGTGTGGGTGATGTCGATGGTGATGGTGAATATGAAATTGTCTTAAAATGGGACCCTTCTAATTCCCAGGATAATGCCAATTCTGGTTACACAGGCGACGTATTTCTGGATGTTTACAAACTAAACAGCACACAGTTATGTCGTATAGACCTGGGAAAGAATATACGTGCCGGAGCACACTACACCGATTTTGAAGTGGAAGATTTCGATGGGGACGGGAAAGCTGAAATTGCCTGTAAAACGGCTCCGGGTACGAAAGATGGATTAGGTAATTTCCTGAGTAAAGGTCCTGCTGCTACGGATGATGATGCTGCCGATTACCGCACTGTCAATGGCTACATTCTGACAGGCCCTGAATATCTGACCGTTTTTAAAGGACTTACCGGTGCCGAACTGGCAACCGTCAGTTACAATCCTCCCCGTGGTACTGTTTCGGCCTGGGGCGATAACTATGGCAACCGTGTCGACCGATTCCTGGCTTGTACGGCTTATCTGGATGGACTTCACCCAAGTATCGTTATGTGCCGCGGATATTATACCCGTGCAGTTTTAGCTGCCTGGGATTTTAGAAACGGTGTACTGACTCAACGGTGGGTATACGATTCGAATAGCCCAAATGGACCCAGTGCAGCAGGACAAGGCAATCACAACCTGAGTGTAGGAGACATAGACAATGATGGTAAGGATGAAATCGTATACGGGGCTTCCGCCTTTGATGATGATGGCAGATGCATGTACGTAACCGGACTTGGACATGGGGATGCCATGCATTTAAGTGATCTTGATCCCGACCGGAAAGGCCTTGAAGTATGGTCCGTTCATGAGAGTTCAACAGCTAAATATGGTTATGAAATGCATGAAGCTAAAACAGGTTCTGTTTTATGGGGTGTATTCACCGGTGGCGATAATGGACGTGGACTTGCTGCCAATGTAGACGCAACATCCCGTGGCTTCGAAATGTGGAGTGCTTCCGGACCCGGTGTTTCCAACATAAAAGGGGTGACCATTAATTCCTCCAGTCCGTCAATGAATTTCCGCATTTACTGGGATGGTGACCTGCAGGATGAATTGCTGGATAAGACATCAATCACAAAATACGGTGGTGGCACTTTATTATCTGCAGCCGGTTGTTCATCAAACAACAGCACAAAAGCAACTCCCTGCCTGTCAGCCGATATCTTAGGTGACTGGCGTGAAGAAGTTATTCTCCGTACCGATGACAATACCCGGCTACGTATTTTTTCTTCCACTATACCGACCACAAATAAACTATATACACTGATGCACGATGCCCAGTACAGGGATGCCATTGCCTGGCAGAATGCCGGTTACAATCAGCCACCTCATTGTGGATTCTATATGGGCGATGATATGAACCCTGCTCCTGTTTCGGCAATCTACGACAAAGATAAACGCTGGAAAGCCGGTACAACATGGGATAATAACCTGACTGCTACCTTTACCGATAGCCTGGGTGTTACAAACACCTTCAGCAACGGGGATAAAGTGTTGTTTGACATTACAGCCGGAGCAAATGCTTCAGTAACTGTTACCGGTGATCTGACTCCCAAACGGGTGAAAGTGAATTCTCCCTACCATGTTATTCTTTCAGGAACAGGAACATTGAATGGCGATATGGATTTGAAGAAAATTGGTGCCGGTAGTCTGACACTGAATAATAACAATAATTTTACAGGTTCAACCACTGTCTGGGATGGTGATTTCTATAACAACGGTGTATTGGCCAACAGCGATGTCAATACGTACTCATTTGTAAAACTGGCAGGTAAGGGTACATTTGGTGGAAACGTTCTATTGGGAAATAATACCGGTTTTGCTCCCGGAGCTGTTGATGGGACACCTGCAAAAACAACTTTCTTAAAGGGATTAAAAGAAGGCGGAGCTGTAGCATATACGGTCGACATGGCAATTGTGGCCGGGGTGGTTACTGCCAATGATACAGTAGTGGTTGGTGGCGACTGGACCTTAAGCGGCAAAAGTACCATTGCACTGAATATTACCGGAGGCGTCCTTCCTGCCGGTAATTACACATTGTTTCGTGTGGGTACTGTAACAGGCGATCTGACAAAATTCAAAATCACAGGAGTGCCTGCTAATCTGAGCTATTCGTTTGTAAATGAAAACGGAAATGTTGTTTTAAAAGTAAAAACTCCATCAAAACTGACCTGGAAAGGAAATGTCGATGCCAAATGGGATAATGATAAATCATCCAACTGGTTGAATGTAGCTCAATCGCAAACATTCTTATCAAACGATTCTGTTTCTTTTAATGAAGATGCTATACTTAAATCGGTTAACGTGAGTGAAAGTGTAAATCCGTCGGATATACAAGTGAATGCTACTTCCGGTTACGTTTTTAGTGGTGCAGGTTCAATAGAGGGTGCAGGTGGAGTAACGAAAAACGGAACGGGAAAACTGACCTTATCTACGTCGAATAAATATACCGGTAAAACAACTGTGAACGGCGGAACCCTTGAAGTGGCAACATTATCAAATGGAGGTCTGGCATCTGCTATGGGTGCTGCAACCAATTCACCGGCTAATATCGTTTTGAATGGCGGAGTATTGAGTTACACGGGTTATACAACATCCATAGACCGTGGTTTTACACTGGGTCAGAATGGTGGAACGATTAATGTAAATTCTTCCACAACAATACTCACAACTTCAGGTAAAATCACCGGACCAGGCACCTTAATAAAAGATGGGATGGGACGGCTTTCAGTAAGTGGAGCAAACGATTATTCGGGTGGAACGATCTTAAAGAACGGTTCTGTCAATCTGACAAACGATATAGCCAATGCTTCCGGACTAAGCAACAGTGATACCATTACTTTTCAGGGTGGTACGCTGAATATGTTCGACAGTAATACGACCAACAATACATCAAACTGGAACCTGAAAGTTCCTGCAGGTTATACCGGGTCATTGAATACCGATGGACTTTCAACTATTTCGGGAACCATTACCGGTGCCGGAACTTTATTTTACAATACGAATTTTACCGGAAATGTCTTATCCTCAGATGCTTCGAAATTTACCGGAACGTTAAGTGTTGTAACCGATGCTGATGGCGGTTTATTCGATGTATACAATGCCAACGGATTCCCGGGGGCAAAAATCAATCTGAATAGCCTGGTTACCATGATCTATCGGGGAACTGTCAATGTAACGGTACCACTTGGTGACCTGACAGGAACAGCTACTTCCATTCTTGGTGCAGGCGGTTCGGCCGGTTGTAATATTACCTGGGAAATTGGTAACCGGAATGCAAATTCAACCTTTAACGGAATGATTACCAATGCACAATATTCAGGTACCGGTGCTGCTGCTGCAATTAAAAAAACAGGCTCGGGTATCTGGACACTGACAAATGCCAGTACGTTTACCGGAGGAACTACCATTAATGAAGGGACTATCATGGTGAATAATACGACCGGAAGCGGCCTGGGAACGGGTACAGTTGTGGTTAATTCAACCGGAACAATTGCCGGAACAGGTACTGTATTCGGAGTTGTCACAGTAAATACTGGCGGTGTTCTGTCTCCCGGAAACGGCGTTGGCACATTGTCACTGACTAATAATGTCAATATTCTGGCAGGTGGTAATCTCATTGTCGACATTGATAAAACCAATTCTAAAAATGACTTGCTTAGCCTCTCCGGCACATTGGCAATGGCCGGTATTTTACAGGTGATTCCTGCCAACGGAACATTTTTTGCCCCCGGCGATGCATTTAAGATCTTCAACGGAGCCGTCACCGGAACACCTTCTGAAATAATTCCTGCGAATCCGGGCGATGGCCTTACCTGGGACCTGTCAGAATTCAATTCGAATGGCAAACTGAAAGTTATCCTGACAACCGGATTAAATGACAGTTATATTTCCGGTAAAATCTATCCGAATCCATTCACTGACAAACTTCAGATCAGTATAGATCAACCATCAGAGGATGTAATGATCTCTATTGTAAATATGCCTGGCCAGATTGTTTATAATCGTAGTTTTGCTAATAACGGGCATATCATTCTGAATCTTGAGAACCTGGACAAAGGCGTGTATCTGCTACATCTAAAAGTCGGGGATAATATTTCAACTCAAAAAATAGTAAAAGAATAAAACCTTACTCGGGAACAGAAATTCCCTGTAAATTTCATATGATACCATTGAGAATCATATTTCAACATGGATTCTCAACTAAAAACAGAAAATAGTGGTTCGCCCACTATTTTCTGTTTTTTGGTTGATCTACATTTTGAATCACGATTACTGACCATTTTGTCATGTTTTTTTCCATTCAGTGATAAAATGAATCATCATCGTAAGACCTGTTACAACCTGTCCAATCAATAAGCCCGTAAAAACAAAATTTTATTCTGTTTTACGGGCTTATTGATTGGACAAAAAATCTGAACCGAAATATCATCTGACATGCTAACTATTTAGTATTATTTTATAATCAGTCAAGCATTCTTTTTAGATTCGTATTGCCACAGTATTGGCACGGTATTGGCATCGTATTGCTTGTAATATCATATTCATATTCTTTTCAATTATATGCCATATATCTTTATAGATATATGGATGTAATATGGCATATAAGTGATTGATAAGTGACTGATAAATGACAAGCAATACGATGCCAATACCATGCCTATATCGTGGCAATTGGGTGGGAAAGACAATAATAGAACAAAAATAAATAAATAACTGCATATTCGAACATAAATGACGAAATAATTGAAGGCGATTTCATTAATTCTTTAGAATATCGTTTACAGAATAGCAATAGAGGAATATGCCGGAATCTGGAAATATAAAAAATTTATTTTTGTGATATCATTCCGGCATGGACAATTGTTTATTCATTCGTATGAAAGTCTATTGAGGGAGTACTTTAAATCGAGTTTATTTGTAAAGTAAAAATCGTATCATTTAAAATAACTTTCTTTCTATTTCAAGCAAGAAATAAGATTATTCAGATGTGGTACATTCATCTTATCAGATCGTGACATCTCCCTTGACTTTTTAAAGAAGAAGGTGATGGAACCGATCGTTGAATACGTCATATTTTAAATAAGTAATCTGATAGAATTAATTTCAAAATATTTAAGTCACTGAATAAAAATCGTTTATTACTTTGTAACTTTACCTTTTTATTTCTACTTTTATCCAATCTAAAAAAAAACATGGATATTTCCTGACCCGGAATAGTCGCAATACTTGCAGGCTACTTTTGTTTCACAGGGTTATCAATCAATAAATTATATTTTACATAAAGTCATGAGAAAAATCAATTGCCTGTTACTATATTTCCTGTTATTTTTATTTAATGTTCAAATATTTAGCCAGTCGGTTGAATTGAAATGGATTGGTAAAAAGCCAACACTTAAAACCGGTGTGAGTTGGGGTGTTCCTTTTGCGAAAAGTGTTGTTAAACCATCCCAGGGATTTGTATGTACATCTTCAAACAATGAGAAAATACCGCTTCAGACATGGCCATTGGCATATTGGCCGGATGGATCGATAAAATGGATGGGTTTTGCAGCAGTTACAGAACCTCAGCAGAAATACAAGCTTAATTTTGTTGCCGGAGCAATGAAAGAAACCGGGCTCACAGTGCATAAAACAGCGGATAATATTCTTATAAATACGGGGGTTTTGAATTGCGAATTGAATATACGGGGAAATGTGCTGATAAAAGAGTTGAGGGTGAAAGGCAAGACAATTTCCAAGAATGGAAGACTGGTTTGCACACTCGAAAACAGGGAGAAAATCAAGGAACAAATCATTCAGTATGAAGATTTCCAAAGCGAAATAACCGACGTTGTTGTTGAACAATCAGGTCCGGTACGGGGTGTGGTGAAAATAACGGGAGTTCATAAATCACTGAACAGCAATCGTTCGTTTCTGCCTTTTACTGTCAGATTATATTTTTATGCAGGAATGAATACCGTGAATCTGGTCCATTCGGTTGTTTTTGATGGTGACCAGCAGAAAGATTTTATCAAAGGATTGGGAATGGTATTTGATGTTCCTTTCCGTGAAGGACTTCAAAACAGGCACATCCGCTTTTCGGGTGAGAATGGCGGATTGTGGAGTGAACCCGTAAAGCCACTTATTGGTCGTTCTCCTTTTGTGTATAACGGGGATAAGAGTCTGACAAATAAACAGGTTGCAGGAACACGAATTCCTGAAATCACCCAATCAGACTCAGTTGCCTACCTGAATTACACCAATTATCCTGCCTGGAACAGTTATAAACTCACACAGCTGAACTCGGATGCCTTCACTATCAGCAAACGGACTAACGAAAACAGTTCGTGGTTATTTGCCAACTCGGGGAAACGCTCTTCCGGACTGGCATTGGTGGGTGATGTATCGGGTGGATTGGCGGTTTCATTGAAAAACTACTGGCAATCGTTTCCTGCTTCTCTGGAAATTGACAATGCCCGTACGGATGTGGCACAACTGAAGGTCTGGTTTTGGTCGAAAGATGCAGACGCCATGGATTTGCGTCATTACGATACCATTGCGCACGATTTGATAACTACCTACGAAGATGTGCAACCAGGACTGAGCACACCTTTGGGAGTGGCTCGAACCAGTGAAATGACACTTTTTGCATTCGACGAGTTGCCCGACAAACAGCAAACGGTAGAAATGGCCGCTTACGGTGCATCTACTCATCAGCTCATCTGTACCCCCGAATACCTTCATTCGGTGAAAGCATTCGGTACCTGGAGTCTGCCTGACCGCTCAAATGGAACAAAAATATGGATAGAGAATCAACTGGACAGTTCCCTATTATTCTATAAAAGAGCCATTGACGAACACCATTGGTACGGATACTGGAATTATGGAGACGTCATGCACACCTATGATCCATTTCGTCATGGCTGGAGGTATGACATAGGTGGATTTGCCTGGGACAATACAGAATTGGCGCCCGGAAACTGGCTTTGGTATAGCTTTTTGCGTACCGGTGATGCAGATACCTACAAAATGGCGGAAGCCATGACCCGTCATAATTCTGAAGTGGACACTTACCATACCGGACCGTTTAAAGGAATGGGGAGCCGCCACAATGTATCTCACTGGGGTGATGGGGCCAAAGAAGCGCGCATTGGACAAGCGGCATGGAAACGTCAGTATTATTACCTGACTACCGATGAACGCTCGGGCGATTTAATGAAAGAATCGCTGGAGGGTGAAAAAGGGGCTTGTGAATATGACGCACTACGCATCGCTCAGCCCAAAGAGAGATTTCCATACAATGCCCCTGCCCGACTCCGCTGGGGGCCGGATTGGCTGGCATTGGCCGGCAACTGGATGACCGAATGGGAACGAACGGGTGATAAAAAGTATTACAATAAAATCATTGCCGGACTTGAAAGCCTGACAAAACTACCGGCAGGCTTGTTTACAGGTCCGAACGGGTTAGGTTATGATCCGAAAACGGGAAAATTGAGTTATGATGGTGATCCGAAAGTAACAAATCACAATCACCTGGCAACGATTATGGGTGGGTATGAAATACTGCTGGAAATGTTTGATATGATAGATCAACCGGCTTTCCGCAAGACCTTTACCGAATATTGCCGGTTTTACAGTATGCCACAAAATGACCAGGCACGGACTCCAGGAAATTCAAAATGGGGTGATTTCAATTTTCTGACACCAAGACTAACTGCTTTTGCTGCCCGGGAACTGAATGACGATCCATTAGCACAAAGGGCCTGGAGCGAACTGCTGGGTGGTAAACGGAAATCAGGGAATCAGGTAAAAAGTTTATACCAGTCCAATATTATCACTTCGCCGGAGGTATTGAATCCGGTCCATGAGAATTCCAATGTCAGCACCAACAGCACGGCTCAATGGGGATTGAATGCCATCATTATGCTGGAGTTAATCGGAGATAAAATTCCAGATCCGAAATCAGAAGAAGAAAAAAAGGCATTTAATCAACTTGATAAACTCGATTGGAAGACTGTTTTTACAGAAGACTTTAAACAGTCCTGGCAAAAAAAATGGTTTCTGGATGGTCAAAAGGCGCACTTGAGAAATACGAAAACAGGTTTAGTTTTCAAGGCAGGTACAACTGCTGCCAGTGATGCCGACCATGCAGTGCTATGGACAAAAGAAAGTTTTCAGGGTGACCTGCGCCTGGAATTTGACTTTACAAAAAAGGACACTGCCACCCGGTTTGTGAATATCCTTTACCTGTTTGCAGAAGGAAGCGGCACTGGTGTGTACGATAAAGACCTGTCGAAATGGTCGGAATTGAGAACAATTCCCGCCATGAAAACATATTTCGGGCACATGAATGCGTATCATATCAGCTTTGCAGCTTTTGAGAATGACAATACGGATGCCAATGCCGATTACATCCGATTCAGGCAGTATGTACCTGAAAGCGGAAAGGGTCTGACCGGAACGGATGGTAAGCCTGAATACCTGAATACTGGTCTTTTCCGTACCGGAGTTCCACATCACATAACCATCATTCGCCGTGGGAATGATATTTTCATGAAGATAAAGAATGCTGAAAAAGAAACAATTTGTCGTTGGCAAACAGCTTCACCGATATTGAATTCAGGGCGGATTGGTTTACGGTTAATGGGATCAAGAGTTTCGGAGTTCAGTAACTTACGGGTGTCGGAATTGAAATAAATGAATATGATTATTAGCATCATATACCTGAGGCGTGAATTGACACAGATTATTTTATAATAAAAGAATATGATTATCCGCAAAATGTCCTAATGTATAAATTGTGACATGATTGCAAAACAGTTCTATTGATGCCCTCACTATGTAATTATTTATCAGTATATCAAAATACATCAGCATCCAAATATTCAGTAAATTCGGATGCTGATTTTACATATTAAATCATGAAAAAACTAAGTTTATTCTTCCTCTCCTGTCTGTTTATCTGTACAGCATCATCAGAAGTAATTCTTCCCAGAGTCATTACCAGCAATATGGTATTGCAGTGTAAAAAGAGCGTTGCCATATGGGGTAAAGCTGCCATAAACGAAAAAGTAACAGTCAAATTTGGCGGTCAGACCAGGATAGCAATAACCGATACCACCGGTAACTGGCAGGTGAAACTGAATCCTATGAGTGCTTCTGCAGCACCCCGTAACATGATTATATCAGGGACGAACACGATTACACTTGAAAACATTTTGGTGGGTGAAGTCTGGCTTTGTTCAGGTCAGTCAAATATGGAGTATCCGCTTGACCTGCGGATACACCGGTTTACAAAACCACGTAAAGGAGAAGATCTGGCAGGAAAGGAACTGGCAGGTGCAAAAAATCCATTGATCCGGTTTTTATATGTAGAGCGAAAACTGGTACCAACCCTGCCAACAGAAGGCTGGAAAGATTGCACCGATTCAACATTTCGTTCTGTTTCGGCTGCAGGATATTTCTTTGCAAAAGAATTAGCTGAAAAATTAAAAATCCCGATTGGAATTATATCCACTTCGTGGGGTGGAACCCGTGTGGAGCAATGGACACCTCAAACAGCGTACCAACAATCGCCTTTATTCAGGGACAGCACTGCAGGAAAAAAGGATTTCAGGATTGATGGCATGGTTCCCGGAAAAATGTTCGAAGGGATGTTAAAACCCATCATACCATATACTATAAAAGGGTTTCTCTGGTATCAGGGAGAATCGAATCTAATGATTCATGACACAGCTACTTTTGCATTTAAAACAAGACTGATGATTGATACCTGGCGTGGATTGTGGAATGACACTGATCTGCCGTTTTACTACGTTCAACTTGCACCATACTATTATACCAAAAGAAAAGATAAGCTAGCTCATGGCTCCGATTTATTACCCTACTACCAGGAAGCACAGTCGAAGTGCCTGGAACTTCCACACACCGGTATGGCAGTAACCACCGATCTGGTGGATGATTTAAACAACATTCACCCAAGCTACAAATGGGAAGTAGGCCGTCGTTTATCACTCTGGGCGCTGGCAAAAGACTACGGTCAAAAAGTGGTTTATTCTGGGCCATTGTATCAAAAAATGAAAGTAAAAGGGAACTCGGTTGAACTGGAATTTACCCAAACAGGAAGCGGATTAATGAGTGCTGATGGCAAACCATTGGATTGGTTCACGATTGCCGGAAAGGATCAAAAATTTTATCCGGCTGAAGCCGTTATCAAAGGGAATAAGGTAGTTGTGACATCAAAAGAAGTGACCCATCCGGTTGCCGTACGTTTTGCCTGGAATGAAACAGCCATGCCTGACTTCTGTAACAAAGAAAAACTGCCTGCTTCACCTTTCCGGACGGATAACTGGAAATAAACTCAATTTCAGTAAGGCTGACAGATGATTTATTCGTCTTTCCAATCAATCTGATTTTTCAAAACATCGTAGTATGAGAAAATTACAGTTTCTTTTAGTTGTTTTATTTCAAACATCGTTATTTTGCTATGGTTCAGTAAAACTGACAGAAGCAGATAAAAAAGTAACCTTGTCAAACGGTATCATTGAATTCAGCTTTGATAAAAGCAATGCAGCTCTGACTTCGATCAAACAGACCGGGGGGAATAACCTGCTCGGAGGCAATGGTAGCGGTTACCTGATGGGACCGGGCTTTTCGATGAAAACTTCCGTTTATAAAGTAGTACGTCACTCCCCTGATCTGGCTGAGATTTCTTTTACACATGAAGCTAAAAACGGCTACTTTTTTGAACTGCATTATGTATTACTTTCGGGCGAAAGCGGGATCTATTGTTATTTGGAACAATATCATCATGCAGGGTCGCCCGATGGTGGTTTTGGACAGATTCGCTGGGGGTTGAGAGCTGATTCTACATTGTTCGATTATCATTTGGTGCGCGACAGCATACAGGGACGAATGCCTAAGTTCTCCGAATTTAAAAACAAGATGCAGGACTGGACTTACCAGCTTGCCGACAGCAGTTATTATACGAAATACGATTATGCCGATTACATTGAAGGTCGTCACGTGCATGGTTTTGCAGGAATAACATCCGGAAAAGGAATTTTTGTTATTCAAGCCAGCCACGAATACCTGAATGGCGGACCTACAAAACAATTTAATACGGTTCACACCACCCCATTTCTGATTATGATGTTCCAGTGTGATCATTTTTTGCTGGATAAAAGAAATGATGAAGGCCCAATTCGTGGAGAATGGCAAAAGTTAGGTGGTCCATTTTTTTTGTATGTAAATTCAGGGAATAATATTGCTGAAAATTGGAGTGATGCTAAAAGAAAGGCAGTAGAAGAAGTAGCAAAATGGCCCTATACATGGATGAATCATCCCGATTATCCGCTGCAACGTGGCAAGATAACCGGACGGCTGCAAGTGAAAGGTGCCTCGGCAGCTATCGCCCATATCATTCTGGCAGCGCCCGGAGTTGATTGGCAGGCGCAATCGCACGGATATATTTTTGCTGAGCGGACAGATTCGGATGGTAACTTTACCATTTCAAATATTCGACCAGGGAAATATACCCTGTATGCATATACGAACAATGTTACCGAAGAATATTGTAAAAATGACATAGAAATAAAAGGAAATCAGATCATTCATCTCGATAACCTGGAATGGATTCCTAAGGAATACGGTCATACACTCTGGCAAATCGGTATCGCAGACCGCACAACCCGTGGGTTTAAACTGAGCAATCACAAACGGTACTATGGCCTTTTCAACGAAGTACCGGCGAACTTGACATTTACTCCGGGAAAAAGCAAGGAATCAGAAGACTGGTATTATGCTCAGACAAAACCGGGGAGTTGGAATGTGGATTTTGAAGTAAAGAAAGTTTTAAATGGCGAATGCCTGTTAACGCTCGGCATTGCAGGTTGTGCAAAAAATCCACGATTAGAGATTCTGGTGAATGAAAGCAAGGTGGGAGAATATTATTTTGGAAATGATCACACCGTTTACAGGTCCTCTGTTTTGGGAGGTTATTACCAGCAACAAGAAGTTCATTTTCCGGAAGGTTTCTTAAAACAAGGCATGAACCGGATTTCATTTCGCCTGCCAAATGTCAAAAATGGTGGTGGAATTATGTATGATGTACTAAAACTGGAAGTGAAGTAAGAAGGTAAAATGAAGCCCTCACTATAGAAAAAATAGTGAGGGCTTCATAAATGCGTTTATTTTTTTAAATCCGTATCATCCTTAAAGTTAATCACATTTTCATGTATGTGTTTTTTTGTCAGCAGGGTATCTGCCGTGACATTCTTCAGAAAAACATTTTCAACCGGCAGTTCCTTTTGTCCTAAAATATGGGAGATAAAACTGACATTTTTTGCTTTTACATTCTCCAGATAGATATTCTTTATGGGGGTAAGCCTGCGATCGACGGTTGGCACCAATGTTTTCCACTGGTATAGTACATCCGTTTCAATGCCCAATATCCCAAATTCGATCTTACCACCACTGACATTGCTGACATGAATATTATTCACAAATCCACCCATGCGTTCATTTGTTTTAATAAATACCAGGTGGAACATTTTAGCATTGTCGGCCACACGGCAGTTGTTCACAAACACATTTTCAATACCGCCCGAGAGTTCACTACCAATGGCAAGTAGTTGGTGTCCGTTTTTGATATCACAATTACGGATAACGATGTTTTTAGAAGGTGTTTTTGAACGCCAGCCTTCCGGATTTCTACCTGATTTGACGGCAATGGCATCATCACCCTGATCAAACAAACAATTTTCAACCAATATATTCTGACTCATTTCAGGATCCAGACCATCGTTATTGTGACCGTGTGCATAGATATTCAGATTGCGCACCACAATATCTTTCGAAAGGTATAAATGAACCGTCCAAAAAGGGCTGTTAGTTATTTTGAATCCATCCAACAGCACGTTTTCGCAGCGGTTAATCTGGATAAACTGAGGACGCAGATGAGCAGAGTCATTCACCATCATTCGGTCCCTGACAGGAACATTGTCAGCTGACATGTAATAGAGTCTTTTCAGGCTGTTCATATGACCGCTGGGACGACCTGCCCATGTGGTCCACACGTCCATCCTGGCTTTTATTTCTCCTTTCCCGGTAATGGCAATATTCTTGCATTGATAGGCATAAATCAACGGAGAATAGTTATAGCACTCCAGTCCTTCCCAGCTTGAATGAACAGCCGGTAAATAGTCGGCAGGTTTTTCCGAGAAAAGCAGCACGGCACCTTTCTCCAGGTGCAGATTCACATTGCTTTTCAGGTGGATCTTGCCGGTTAACCATTCACCAGTTGGAACAACCACGACACCCCCTCCTATTCTGTTGGCTTCGGCTATTGCTTTTGCAATTGCCAGGGTGATTTTAGCCTGATCACCGGGAACTGCTCCAAAATCAATAATGGAGAATCTTTTGCATTGATTAAAATCCGGGACATGAATGGCAGGCATTTCAAAGGGTGCTTCGACTTTTAAATCCTTTATGGTAATGGTACTTTCGGCCTTACTAAATGATAACAAACAAAGCACCGGGGTTAAAAACAAAGAAACAATTACTTTTTTCATAAAACTATAATTTTGTATGCTGAAATTGAATTTATTTTTGAGATGCTACTATAAACACATCTTCAATGCCAATAAAATCATTCGTACTGCCATAGTTGGTAAATCTTTTATCACTCCATTTAGGATGCTCACCCAACACTTCTACATTCAGTACGTAGTTGTCTTTGACCATGACCGGACTTAAAAATTTGAGGGAAGAATACTCGTATTTACTGTAAAAATCGACTATGGTGCTTAATACAATCTCGTTTTTATCGTTTCTGACAGTTACCTTTGCATAACCGCTTGTGTTATTGGAAATGCCCTTTAAACCAACCTGCCTGCCCGTAAAAGGGTAAGACAGGACAGCTCCTTTTTCATTCGAACGGATACTACCTCCGACTGTTTTCCACTCACCATGGTTGAGAATCTGTTTATTCTTAACCGATCGTTGCTTTTGTTTTACCTGATACCATGCTGCCTGGTTTGTTTTTACAATCCAGTTATCCAGGAATGAAGGAATAGACAGTTGGTCTCTTTTCAGGGTAATGGGTTGCCAGACATATGTAGCTGCAGATCCCTGGCGTGGGTACGACCAACGGTCACCCATATACATCCACAACGTATCTTTTTGATTGACAACGGGCAGTACAAATGAACACTGGGAATTCCAGGTTAAAGTACCCTCCGGAGCAAAAAGCCCTTTGTTCGTCCAGGGACCTTCCAACGAAGTAGCAGTCAGGTAAAAGTTATCATTTCGTTCCCAACTGGTACGGTGGGAAAACATCCAGAAATAAACTCCCTTATTCTTGCAGATAGTCGGTGATTCACCATCCAGTTTTTCATTGACCACAAGACGGTTGATTGATTTATAATCAGCAGATAATTCATAAATAAACCCGCTGTGGGTAAGTAAATAACCTTTACCGTCAGTATCCTGGAAAGTACCCAGGTCCCACTTCCGGATATATTTTCCATGCTGCAACAATTCACCCTGAAACTGATACGTTCCGTTTATGGTTTTACTTGTTGCATATCCCACCCGCGGGTCGTTATACTTTAAGTCGTCGGTATGCATATACATAACAAATTCTCCGGTTGCCGGACATTTCATTACTTTGACACGTTCCCCTATTCTGTTTGGGCCTAACCAACCTTTTGCCTGTTGGGATAATACCATTTTTTCAAATTTCCAGTTCATCAAATCGGGTGAGGAATAACAACTAAAACCAATAAACACATTGCTGGTATCGGTATGACATTCACCAAACAGATAATACCGGTCACCTTCTTTGACAATGCATGAACCGTGGGCATTCACTTCCCTGTTATATTGATCAAACAAAGCAATGCCACTATAAATGGATTTGTACTTTTTTTTCTCTATTCTGGTAGTTCCCAATAACAGAAGAGTTGTACAGAAATAAAGAATGATAAACACTTTAATTCTCATGATATCAGAATCTAATATTGAACAAGGGCTATTTAATATAAATATCTTATTTTCCCAAACAGGCCGAAAGTGGTAGTTTTTGCTTCTTTACCTCCTTTACAAACAAACCTGCGACTATCCTGGCTCCAGTAACATTCAGGTGTGTAGAATCCTGTACGCCATTTTTGCGGTTTGGATATTCACCCGGTTTACAAAACAGGAAGAGGGATGTTGATTTTTCCGAACCCAGCTTTGCGACCAGTTTTCTGGTGAGTGATTCCATATCGACATAGGGTGTGTTTGTTTCAAGGGCAATGTCACGGGCGGCATTGATATAGTCTCCATGGGTATTCTTAAGGTTTCCTTTTCCATCAAAATGTCTGCGTACAATGGAAGAACAAACGACCGGGTGTGCCCCTTTTGCCCGTGTTTCATCGATGTATTTCTTCAAATGCTGCTTAAATGTTGTTGAAGCATCGGTATGTAATTTGCTGTCAGGTTTTTCATCGTTGTGGCCAAACTGAATAATGACATAATCACCCGGCTGTATACTGTCGGTTATTACTTTCCAACGGCCTTCGTCGAGAAAACTTTTTGAGCTACGGCCATTCACCGCATGGTTATGCACTGTTGCATCCGTTGTTACAAATTCATGCATCACCATTCCCCAACCGGTTTCAGGAGCTTTATCAGGGTTTTTGTTTGCCATGGTAGAATCACCAATCATCCAGATGTTTATGTGAGTTGAGCTTTTGAAAGAGAAAGCTGAAATGGCAATGATTAAAAGCAGGAAAATAGCAGGGTATTTTTTCATGTCTAAACCAATTAAAAAATTAATATAAAAACATTCGCAAGCTTTATAAGCCCTGTTACGTGCAGGCAAATAAAACTTGCGAAAATTATACGACAAAGAAACAACAATAACTATCTGTTTCCAATAGAATTTCAGGCATTAATATTAAATATCATGCATAAAAGGCCTATATTTTGAATCAGGTTGTTAAATACATTACATCTTAATCACTTTCCGTAAAAAGCTTTGGTTATTAGCGGTAGTAATCCGAACAAAGTAAAATCCGGAATGTAAATTACTAATGCTGAATTTGTAATTTACAGAAGCAGGTTTTATTTCAGAAAGAAGAATTTTACCAACCTGATCCATTAGTTCCACTTTCACATCACCAGTCAGACTTCCAAATTCAACGATACAAAAATCCGTTACCAGAGTAGGATAAACACGGATACCGGTCCCGGCAATATCTTCTATCCCATCAGCCAGATCAATTGAAACAATACCTTCAGTTATGCGCGATGTATTCCATTTAAGTCCAACAGCCGGTATAGCCGGTAAAATGGCATCAAACATTCCGGTAGCTGTTGCTGCCGTAAACAGTGTAAAGCTGTTACCCGATTGATAGGCTGTGCCCTGGTTGATCATTTCGAGGGTTCCTTTCAGAATAAGGGTTCCTCCCACTTTCAGTTTGTCATTGGCACTTCCCGATACTTTAAAGGTCGTTTTTGATCCGGTCTGCAAGATCAGGTTGGTTCCAATCGTAAGTGTACCGATTGTAGTATTTCCCGGTGTCAGGTTAGAACCGCTAGTCATGGTTACGCTGCCGGCAATAATTCCGGTTCCGGCCAATACAGCGGTATTAGCCACCGTCACGTTGCCCGTTCCTGTTGCACTTCCGGTTGTGTTGGTGACAATTACTTTTCCACCGCTAATGGTGAAAGGTGAAGTGGTAACACTGGCACCCGTCAGTGTCCAGGATCCGGTACCAAGTTTGGTTACTGTTGCTCCGCCATTGAATGTGCCGTTGAAGATAGCATCGCGGTTATCGGTACCAATTTGCCAGATTCCGCCACCCACTGTAGAACCTGCAACACCCGAGAGGGATCCGATTTTTACAGTTGTTGATGTGCTGGAGCTACTTGCACCGGTAGTAGCATAGGCACTCATATCCACCGTATTCGACAGATGCACATTTGCCAGCGGAAATCCGGCTGTATTTGCCGTGATCCTCATATTTCCGCTGCCACCGTTGATAATAACCAGTTTTCCGGTAAAATTAGCGCCACCGGCCACTAAATCAGCACGGACGTAAGGAGCCGTAAAATTCAGTGTACCTGCCCCGGAAATGCTACCGCTAATGATACATCGTCCGGATGCCTTGATACTTCCGGTATGTTTCTCAGGTATAGTTATATTCCACGTAGGTTTTTGATTGTAATCACCTATATTGTAATACATGGATAACACTCCTCCGTTTTCAAAGGTTATTGGCCCTGTACCCAAACCAACTGTATTCATGGTCAACGTAGAGAGTCCGATTGTACCGCCGGAGATAATTGTACCGCCGGAATAAGTATTGGCTACATTCCCTGAAATATTTAACTGTCCGGGACCTGATTTAACCAACATTCCGGTACCCGTAAGTAATCCGGTAAAAGTGGCAACTCCGTTCGTTTTTGGAACATTAATGGTATCGGAACCCGACAATGATACACCTCTGTTGGTATTGGTGGAAACAGCTTTGATGATGAGTCTGGAGTTGTTTAACGTCAGGTTGGCAATATCGGCTGTTGCTGCACCCAATGAGCCTTTTGATCCTGCATCGCTTAATGCAGCTACCTGAACTACTGTATTGTTTAACGCTACTTTTCCTGTAAATGAATTGTTTACTGTTTGAATATCCAGCAATCCACGGCCTGATTTCACGAAATCACCTGCACCTGAAATACCACCTGTACCTTTCAAAACAATTGCATTCTTGTTATTGATAAATTCAGTCCTGGATGTTGACAAATTATCGGTCAGGTTTACCGTATTTATTTTAGCCGAGTCATTAAACATAACAGAGTCATTGTTGACAAAATATGTTGAGGCTAATTTCAGAGTAAAGTTTTCGGAAACATAATCCCAGTCGCCATCTTCATTACCTGACCAGACAACCGAACCGGTGGAACGAACCGAATTTACCACCAGCTTTAACGTGTTATTTTCAATAACTAATGCCATTGGCAGTCCGCTAAGTCCATCAATTGCAAAATTATCAACTGTGCCTGTCAAGGTGCCTGTCCAGTGAATTAAGGAGAAAGTGCCCGAAGGCAGTGTACCGGTAAGGGTTTTAATGATGATCTTGTTTATGCCGGTTACAGCCAGATTACCTTTAATTTCCAATGAATCGTTTTTACGTGCAGCTGATGGTAAAACATCCAGCTCCACGTTTACCTTACCGTTCATTACCACATTGCTGTTGATAGTCATTTTACCCAACTTATCGGCAGCTAAGCCATTACCGGGTGACAATCTTCCACCTTCGATATTTAATCCCGGATTTAGGGTAATACCACCATTTACAATGGCATTTCCACCCAGTGTACCTTTCGCACGCAGGTCGACAGGACTATCCAAAGAACCATTTACCACTAAAGTACCTTCCGATATCAGTGTTTTTCCGGTATAGGTATGATTCCCGTTCAGGGTAAAAGATCCGTTTTGTGATTTTACCAACTCCATGTTTCCTGTTAACTTACCCGAACCCGAAAGAATATAATCTTTTCCTTTTGGATTCATAGCCAACAGTTTTGATGGAGCCAAATCGGCATTCAGTTGAATGGGAGTTGAATTATCACCGGAGATATCAAACAGTACATCATCCCCATCGGCAAAACCAGAAGGAGTTTTATCATCGTTTAGTACAAAATTTGAAGCTGATTTATCAAATCCGGTTCCTGCTTTCCAGGTCAGTTTAGCACGTAATACCGGTGGAATTGGAGGTGTGGGCATGTTGTATCCCAAATAATAATCAGTCATAGGAGACTGATAATAGCCTTTTGTGGTAGCCTGCATGCGATAAGCAGGATCCTGCATCAGGCAATATATGCGTTTATTGGTTGGGTAATCGGTAGAGAATCCAACAAATCCCGGATAGATTGCCGTAACACCATCAGCGGCAACACCCGATTTTTCAAGTATTACCTCTTCACGCCAGTCACCCAGGATATCACCAAAGAAAGCAGGCCGTACTCCGTATTCTGATTTCACGGTCCAGTTTGTCATTTTAGCAAATTCAATCAACCGGTTTCCAAAAGCATGCGTATTCATGTCGTATTTACGAACGTCGGCATTGAAACCATTACCATCAGCGGATGATAAATCCTCCCTGTCTAAGTCGCCATCCCACCACACTCCTTCGTGTGGAAATGGTGTTGAGCCTTCATAAATTGTATTTCCTTTTGCGTCGTAGATATTAGCCATAGTGGAATAAAATTCATATCCTAAATGGGTTGAATCCACATCCATACATTCTCCACGGCCCACATCTCCGACTGCTGATAAAAATTTCTTCGTAATGGCATTTCCTGTTGACGAATCATACAACAGCATTCCTAACATGGCATTTTGTTGAATGGCAAAGGTCTCCAGACCCGGACGTTCCGGATCAATATCCCCCACACGGAAGCGGTCACCATGTGTGATATGTGCATTAAATGCCACAGTTCCGTCGTATTTAATCCCGTATCCAATATCCAGCAACTCATCGCGGCCATCCAGATCCACATCGGCAACACGGATACCATGAGCTTCGGCAGCATCCAGATAGCCCCGTTCCCAGTTGTATTTATTGACCCACTGGCCTGTTGCATTGTAACCCCATGCCGAAGCATAATAGAAATGATACTGGCTTAGTTCCCTGGTTTTATAGATAAATCCCACGCTTGGGTGCTTCCCGTCGAGGTATAGAATCGCCATATGTCCGTTGAGGTTATAATAACCTTCACCCATAAAACTGGCTTTGTTGGTGCGTGTATAATTCGATGGATAATTCATTTCAATGCTGTTTTTTTCCAGCCCTGTCATTCCATCAATGACCGAGATATATTGAGGTGCATTTTTCACCGTCTGAGTTTCGTAGTTAATGATACCATCGTTGTCGGTATCGAGTGTAGTGGAACCATTTACTCCGGTTCCGTTTGCAAAAGAGGTTCCGTCACTGCTTTTAACAACTACTTCCGCTTTGCCATCACCATCCATGTCGTAAGCAATAACCATGTCATCCTGTCCCTGGCAAATGCTGACATTCGGACCCATATCGATGGTCCAAAGCAGTGTTCCATTGCGTAAATACCCCTGAACCTTGTGAGTATTTAAACCATCTGCTGATAACCGGTCGACCACATAATCGTACTCACCATCACCATCCAGGTCGGCAGGCCAGATAAATTTGGTCGTATATTTCGAAATATCCAATCCGTCCAGAGCCGGATTAAAAGTTACATCGAGAAAAGCACTCCTGTAAACAGCAAATCCGGTTCCCGGAACTGTAAAAATGCCACTTGGAATACTTTCAACACCATTAATAACCGTCGTTACATAAAGTTGAGTTCCGGCAGCCAGGCTTCCCGAAGCCGGTGAAAAGTTAGTCATGGAAAGCAAACCTGAATTTAGTTTACTAAACCCGGCACCACCGGATTTGTTGGCATACAAATTGAATTGTACGTTTTCAGGATCGGTTACCAGATAGCGCCAGCTAACAAAAAAATTGCCGGTTGTGTTACGAACTGCTACAACACCCCGGTCGAGCTTTTCCATTTTTCGTTGGGCAGTAAGATTTCCAATGGCCAGAAAGAAAGCAATAAAAAGAATCAGTTTTTTCATTTGAGAGTATAGAGATTAGTAAAGTACAAAAGTAGGTGTTCCTTTACCGGAACACCTACTCTTTAATCATAAATTTCAAAACTTATTGTTGATAAATCACCTTTTGAACTTTTACAGAACCATCGAGCGTGCGAACCTTTACAAAATAAGTTCCCGTTGACAATCCATTCAAGTGGATAGTTGTTTTATCATTGGTCAAAGTAACATGTTTCACCAGTTGGCCGGTTAGGTTTACGATTTCTGCAGAAGTAGCATTTGCAACAGAAATGAAAATTTCGCCGGTTGTAAGTGTCGGATAAATGCCTGATTTAGTTGTGCCGGTTTCATCCAATGCCGTTGCACCATCATACAAAAGCATTCCTGTTAAATTATCGAACAGGTAATTTGATGGAGCTTCAATGGGTTGTGTAAAGTTACCCGAGTATGAGGCAGCCTTAAAAATTTTAATAGCAGTTCCCCTGGCAGGATTAGCTCCATTGACGGTTATTTTTAATGTTCCTCCTAAGGTTAATGCTCCTGTGACATTGACAACATCAAACTCACCGGCATTGAATCCGTTGATTACTAAATTAGTTGCACCAGCTAAAGTCAGTGTACTACCAAAATTCAAACGTCCTTCCAGGGTACCGTTTACCGTTGTTGCCCCTGCAATAGAACCGGTTCCACTGAGAGTTGCTCCTGCTGCCACTGTAACCGGAACCGCAGTGCCGGCTAATGAACCGTTCATTACGACTTTACCGGCATCGACATTAAAAATACCTGGTGAATAGGTACTTGCACCTGTTAAAGTCCATATACCGGTACCTTTTTTGGAAATATTAAGGGGAGCCTGCGTAACAGCTCCATAATTTTTAATGACCCCAGTAAAAGTTGCATCAGTATTTAATGCTCCGATTTCATATGCTAAAATACGATTTGCCGCGTCTACCATTCCTCCTTCAATTGTTGAAGTAGCATTTCCACTTAATTCGCCAACTAAAATTGTAGAAGTTCCACCTGTTGAACTTGCCTGATTATACCAACGTAACAAACGAACGCCATCGCCTAAGCTGACTTTGTTATTCGTCAACAACGCATCACCAACACCATAACCTGCTGCAGCTAATCCGGTGGTAACATTAATTTGTGCTCCTGAAGGAAACGTTCCACTAAAATAATCAGTCCAGGTGGCACTTGTTCCGCTTCCTGCATTATCAAGTATCAGATTTACTGTTGAAGCGCCTGTAACAGCATTTGTGTAATACACATTGGATGATGCTTCAATTGTTATGGCTCCTGTTCCGGCTATTGCCTTTGTGAAGTTGGCTCCTGTTTGTAGTTTGATTTTTGCGCCGTCAGCAATTGAATAAGTTGCACTTCCTAAATCATTTGTTATGATTCCTGTACCACCATTTACAAAAAGCCCGCCGGTAAAGTTATTTTTAACCCCAATTGTGGCTGTTTCACCAACATTTAAATTTAACAAAAGCTTACCTGTTCCGGCAAGACTACCGGTACCTGATAATGCATAAGCATCACCTGACAAAGTAATATCATTGCTTCCTAATGCCAAATCAGCCGTCAGATTAACTGTTTTATTCGTTGCAGTTGTAGGGAAAGCTATAGGATTACTATTTTGATACCCCAAGCTGTTTGTTCCATCAGTAGTAAAATTATTGTCTGCATTATTCCAGATTGAATTTGTTAATCCAGTCCATGTGTAAGTTCCGGCAATTAAAGCTGTTTTCTTGAAAATTAAATTTATGACTGAACCACCTGTTGCAACTACAACATTATCGGTAGAGGTTGCGTCATATGCATAGTAATAAGAAGCATCGCTGAAAGTAGCTTTGTCGTCAGTGGTGACAGTATATGTAGCACCAATCTCAAGATTAAGCTGTTCTCTTGATGTTTTAATTGAGTTTCCAACATTATCTTTGTAGTTTATGGTAACTTTATCAGTTGAAACTTCTTTTAGTTTATACGTTTTGAAATTATCAATTCCCACATTTAGAGCTGAGTTAACACCACTACCACTTGCACTTGACCGTGTGTTTGTTAAGCAAATTTTTGATAAATTGGTTGCGAGCGCAGAGATGAAATTTAATCCTGTAGTATTTTCATATGATGTAGGAGTTGAAGCAGCATTTGACAATTTCAAATACGTAACCTTTTTAGTAACAAAGTCTAATGTTGCAGAAATATGAATTGTACTTCCAGCTGTCCAGCTACAGGTTGTAATAGTACTGGCATTATTCGTATTGCAGGTTGCGGCATCCGCGCCTGATTTTAAGAAACTGCCTGAAGCAGTGACATTTTGGAAAGTAGGGGATGAATTATCAATATTTTGACAATGAATCATTCCATCAGTACCCGAACAGTATAATATAATTATGTCATTTCCTGAAAAACCAAGTGTTGAATTATCTTCTAAAAATAATCCTAATGCATTTTTTTGGGCGACTGCTGCTCCTGTTATAATCCAGTCAAAATCTAGATAAACAGTCGGCTCCGTACCACTTGTAGGAAATGAAACTTTAATACCACGATTCCCTGATCCACCATTTACCAGGTTCATCTGATTAACTGGTGTAGTATAATTATATCCACCACTTCCAAATAATGAATAATTTGGGTCGAAAGCCGTTGACCAGCCTGTTGGATGAGCAATCGCACCGTTAAAATCCTGATTAACGAAATACTCTGGAATTGTTGTCGTTGTGCCAGCCTGAATTTTGGATGCACTAAATAAAGCAACAATTAAAAATAGAAATAATGTAGATTTTCTCATAAAGTAAATAGATTTAATGGATGTGATTATTAATGATTTTTAAATTATTTAATGACATAAAATAACGTTGCAAATTAATGGTATTGTCAGAATAATCACAATGGATTTTTATCCGTTTACATAGATTTTTATTCATTTACAACGTATCACATTTTAAAACATTTAGTATCAACGAGATGATATCAATATAAAAAAAATAAAAAGCAGGAATATATTTTATAAAGTCAACCTGAAAATTCAGGATGAGAAAACAGAGGGTAAAATTATTGTTCACCTGTCTGATGGTCCAAATCATTTATATGTATATTTAAACGGACATGATTCAATTTAAGTTAAATAAGAACCTGTTATAGGTCGTTGTCAAATGATAGACAGGCATTCATTCTTTTTGTATCTTTGCATTCCGGAATATTTTAAATCCCGTATTTTGCATGATGCATGAAATAGTATGACTTCCAACAAAAACATATTCAAGGTTACGTACCCGATTTTTCTGACTTTACTGGCTCAAAACATTATCAATGTCACCAATACGGCTTTTTTAGGACGGGTGGGTGAAGTTGAATTAGGGGCATCAGCTATTGGCGGAGTATTTTACTTTGCCATTTATATGATTGGCTTTGGTTTTAGTCAGGGAGCACAAATACTTATTGGCAGGCGTAACGGTGAGAAAAAATACAAACTGATCGGTCCGATATTCAACAACAGTCTGATCTTTAATTTTCTGATCTCAGCCGTTATTTTCGGATTATCAGTCAGGGGAGTACCCCATATCATGAAACTACTCGTCAGCTCGGAGCATGTATACCGGGCTTCGATTGAATACATGGACTGGCGGATTTATGGCTTCTTCTTCTCGTTTATAAACGTGATTTTCCGTGGTTTTTATGTTGGTATTACCCAAACCCGCATACTCACCACATCGGCTATCTTGATGGCGATCACCAACATAATATTCGATTACGCACTGATATTCGGTCATTTTGGGTTTCCGGCCATGGGCATTACCGGTGCAGGTATCTCATCGGTCATTGCCGAAGGGGTAACCTTTCTTTACCTCGTTTGGCATACCATCTACAAGACGGATATGAAAAAATACGGACTTTTCGTATTTAAAAGAGTGGAATTAAAAACCATTCTGACCATTCTGGATTTGTCCATTTTCATCATGTTCCAGTATTTCATATCCATTTCCACCTGGTTTATGTTTTTTATTTTTATTGAACGAATGGGAGAACTTCCACTGGCAGTGAGCAATATCGGAAGAAGTACATATATTTTGCTCATGATACCCGGCTCGGCACTTGCCACAACTGTAAATACACTGGTAAGCAACCTGATAGGTGCAGGAAGAAAAGAAGAAGTACTGCAGTTCATTAAACGGATAACAGGAATAGCATTAGTCATAATCGTACCCATGATCCTTATCACCCTGGCAATGCCACAACTGATTGCGCGGATTTATACGAATGATGCCCTGTTAATTGCAGCATCCATACCTGTATTGCGGGTAATATCTGTTGCTATTATTTTTTGCGCCATAGGTAATATCATTTTCAGTGGCGTTTCAGGTACCGGGAATACACGGACTGCTTTCTTTATAGAATTCCTGACCTTATTTTTCTACCTGAGTTATGTTTATTACACGTCCATTATCCATCCCAGCGCAGCCTATGTGGTCTGGATGTCCGAATTCGTATACTGGATACTGATCGGTGGACTGGGGTATTTGTATCTGATGAAAGGAAACTGGAGGAAGAGGGAAATCTGATTGATGTGATGATGTGGTGATGTGTTAATGTGATGATGTGATGATATGATGATGTGAAGATGAAGTGATGATACTTGATTTTTGTTGGGGATCACACTTTTCGTGCCATGATTGTGTAATAAATCACACTATTGGCACAAAACATGTGATTTTAGATTATCCTCAACAAAATCAATTGATTTCAAAAATAGAACTTTTATGTGATGAAATTATATGTTTTAAATATTAATCAATAATAATACTTATTTTTGTAATTGCATTTAACCAATCAGATAAAGTAAGTTTTGTTTGTTTAATCATCATATCAACCCGACATCACTTCAAAACATCAGCAATTAACATATTATCACATCATCACATTATCACATTATCACATTATCATATCATCACATCATCACATTATCACATCATCACATTAACACATCATCACATCAAACAATGGCCAAAACCAAATCAGTATACGTCTGTCAAAACTGTGGAGTCGATTCACCCAAATGGATAGGGAAATGTCCATCGTGCGGGGAATGGAACAGTTATGTAGAAGAAATAATCAGCAAGGATACCACTCCCAGGTTTCAAATGGCCGGGGTTGAACTGGTAAAACAAAAGCCTATACTGATTACCGAAGTAGAAGCCAGCGAGGAAAGCCGGATCGACACCAGTTGCAATGAACTGAACCGGGTGCTTGGAGGTGGACTGGTTCCCGGATCGTTGGTATTGATTGGCGGCGAACCCGGTATTGGGAAGTCGACACTGGTACTTCAGGTAGTTTTAAACCTCAAAGGGAAACGTACACTCTATATTTCAGGGGAAGAAAGCGTCAAGCAATTAAAGCTACGTGCCGAACGGTTAAAATTCGAAAATCCGGATTGTTATATTGTCAGTGAAACATCCCTGGAACAAATCTATGTGCATATACAAAACATTCAACCCGATGTAGTGATTGTCGATTCCATTCAGACAGTGTCCACCGAGTTGATTGAATCATCACCGGGCAGTGTGTCGCAGGTGCGCGAATGTGCTGCCAGCCTGTTGAAATTTTGCAAGACAACTTCCATACCCGTTTTACTGATCGGGCATATTAACAAGGAAGGTAGCATTGCCGGCCCGAAAGTACTTGAACACATCGTGGATACCGTGTTACAGTTCGAAGGCGACCAGAATTACATGTACCGTATCCTGCGTTCTATCAAGAATCGTTTCGGGAGTACTTCTGAAATGGGTATTTTTGAGATGCAGCAAAATGGATTGAGGGAAGTAAGCAATCCTTCTGAGTTATTGCTATCCCAAAACCATGAAGGGTTGAGTGGCGTGTCCATTGCTTCGGCTATTGAAGGCGTACGCCCATTCCTGATCGAAGTACAGGGACTGGTCAGTTCGGCAGCCTATGGCACTCCTATGCGTTCGAGCACCGGCTTTGACCTCCGCAGGTTGAACATGCTGCTGGCCGTACTCGAGAAACGTGCCGGATTCAAAATAGCCCAAAAAGATGTATTCCTCAACATAGCAGGCGGCATCAAGGTCAACGATCCGGCTATTGACCTGGCAGTTATCTCCGCCATTCTTTCATCCAATGTGGATATTGCCATCGAAAAGCATGTCTGTGTTGCCGGCGAAGTAGGTCTCTCAGGTGAGATCCGTCCCATCAATCGCATCGAACAACGCATCCTGGAAGCCGAAAAGCTTGGCTTTGAAAAAATGATCATTCCCGATTTCAACCTGAAAAGCATCAACATTCAGAAACTGAATATCCAACTGATTCAGGTGAAGAAAGTGGAAGAGGCCTTTAGGGTACTCTTTAAAAGATAACTGCATTTTTAATTTCAATTTAGAATCATTAATAAAGCAATTCAATGGATTTACGAACCGTAAATGTTACCCGCTATATCACTCCTCTCCGCGAAGGAGGTTCCTTACCTGCACTGGCAGAAGCTGATGACGGTTTTAACTATGTAGTCAAATTCCGTGGTTCTGGACATGGCACTAAAATGCTGATTGCCGAACTGATTGGTGGTGTGGTTGCCAAACTCATGAAACTACGCATCCCTGAGCTTGTATTTGTGCAACTGGATAAAGCATTCGGACAAACCGAAGGAGACGAAGAAATACAGGATCTGCTCCAGGGAAGCCGTGGATTGAATCTGGGACTACATTTTTTGTCCGGTGCACTGACCTACGACCCGGTTACAACAAAAGTAGATGGCCGTCTGGCATCACAGATTGTGTGGATGGATGCTTTTCTGACCAATGTGGATCGTACCGTAAAGAATACAAACATGCTCATGTGGCACAGAGAGCTCTGGTTGATCGATCACGGTGCCACCCTGTACTTTCATCATTCGTGGACAAACTGGGAACAGCAGGCCTTAAATCCATTCCCTTACATCAAGGAACATGTGCTCTTATCTTTTGCCGATCAACTTGAGACAGTTGATGCCGAATGCAAGTTACTGCTTACAGATACGATTTTACGTGATATTGCCAACATGATTCCCGATGATTGGGCAAACTGGAAAGATAACGGGGAAACACCCGCAGAAATTAAGGATATCTACTATCAATTCCTGAGTGAGCGACTGAAACATTCCGAAATCTTTTTAAACGAGGCACTCCATGCAAGGAAAGAAATTATTTGAATATGCCGTGATTCGGGTGTTACCCAAAGTAGAACGCGAAGAGTTTATCAATGTGGGAGTTATTTTATTCTCTAAAAGGGCTAAATTCATTCACATGAAGTACAAACTGGATGTCAAACGCCTGAACTCTTTCTCTACGGAACTGGACGTGGATTTACTCGAAGAGACATTGAAATCTTTTGAGAAAGTATGCCGGGGTCATAAAGATGCCGGAATCATTGCACAAATGGATATCCCCGAACGCTTCCGATGGCTGACCGCTGTCCGTAGTTCGTGCATTCAGACCTCACGTCCGCATCCCGGCTTTTCTGATAACCTGGAGAATGAAGTGGAGAAATTGTTTGAGGAATTGGTGTTGTAATGGGAATGTTAGAAATTGTCAGAAATAAAAAAGGTTTCACTAATAAAAGTGAAACCTTTTTTGTGGGCGTTGAGGTAAATGAACCTAATCCCATATTCTGCTACTTATCAATACGTTGAAATCGTTGTAAAATTAATTGTTACGAATTAGTCCCAAATTATTGACACTCTTTTGACTGCCTTTGGCTTC